>JACXTT010010954.1_pt1 | contig 12171 bp, 10 predicted proteins | sample 9270951 | NCBI WGS metagenome assembly JACXTT01 (sample SAMN15532306, study PRJNA645909) | rock metagenome | isolation source: weathered quartz diorite | place: Puerto Rico | collected 2017-06-21 | reverse complement strand
GCGAGGTACATGTTGGCCGACGTCATCAGGACAAAGAGCCACCCCTTTCTCACGGAGGTGCGGAATACCCCGATCAGAGCGCTCAGAGCTCCGTAGAACGCCAGCGATGACCAAATCGTGAAATGCGAGTTGACATAGGCGAAGGGGAGGTTGCCGAAAAACGACACAGCCGCGAGGAGCGCTCGCGTCAGAATCCCGGTTACTCCCGCAAAAACCTCCGCCGCCCACCACCAGACGTACGAGACGCCGACGGCGAGCATGCCCATTGCGAGGATGAGATTTGAGAGGGGGACGATGATCAGGTTCGCGGCAGGCCCTACGACTGAAATCTTGCCGAAGTACGCGGAGGTAAATGGAAGCGTTCCCACCCCAGCGGCCACTGTCACGCAGAGGGCGCTCGCGCACGCCTTCACCCAGCTCCGCTTCCTGAGGGAATCCGGCAAAAGCTGAGTCGCGCTATGCAGTTTGGGGTAAAGGTAGATAAGTGAAAAGACCGCCGCAAATGAAAGCTGGAACCCGGGTTGGAAACATTGTTTTGGGTCGATCAGCAAAATGATGATCGCCGAAAGTGCGAGGGTGTTATAGGTGTCGACGCGCCGCTCTCCGAGCTTGCCGGCCAAAAAGACGATTGCCATGACGACCGATCTCGTCACGGAGGCGGCCCCGCCCGTGAGGAAGTTGTAATAGATGAGAAGCATGCAGATCGCGGCAATCCGCGGTTTCTCTGGCACCCTCAGCGCGCAGAGCACGGCCATGAGCATGATGACGACGATCGCCACATGGAGTCCCGAGACGGCAAGGATATGCATGACCCCCGCATTGATAAACGCGATCTTCACCTCGAAAGGGACGACACTCCTGTCTCCGGTGATAAGGCCCTTCAGAAAGATCGCCTCCTCCCCCCCGATCAGCCTGTCAAGGCGCGATCCAACCGACCTCCTCACAGGAGTGACGAGCAGAGCCATGATGCTTGCTCCGTTCTGCTGCCCTAAGACGACGGTGTCCGCGCCGTCCATGAATAACCGGGCGTCGATGCCGTTCCAATGAAGGTATTCGCGCGGATCGAACTCCCCGGGGTTTCGGGCGCGGGCGGTCAGCATGAGCTCTCCGGAGAGGTGAACTCTACGACCCTCTGTCAGGGAATCGAGCGTCGTCCCCGGAATCACTCCTTTCATGGCACTGACAAGCACATCTCCCGATACCTCAGCCGCTCCCCGCGAGGTCTGAACGCTCTCCGCGTCGACCACGAACCGGACGGATTGTGCTCCCGAATCCGGAGTTCCATCGACGGTGCCCCAGAGGGCGGTTGTCTTCCCGGGCCGGACGGCGTGGACCACAGAATTGTTCGGAACCACCTCCCCGTCGAAGGTGATCTTCACAATGCCGAAGAAGAGAATGAGGAGATAGAGGAAAAACTGGCGAAGGAGTCCGCTCCGGGCAGCGAGAAATGTGGCCAGCGCCAGAATGGTTGCCGCTGCCGCCGCGGCAATTGCCTCCCGGGGGCCGCCGAGCGGAAATGACCGTCCGATCACTATGCCCAGGATAAAAGGTATGCAGAACTTTACCGCCGGACGGCTTGCAAATCCTCCCATTTCTTCCCCCCGTGCTACATGCGATCTGTTGCAACACCCAGTACGAGCCGGCAGTAGGCGCCGGCTTTAGCCGGCGTTTCGCATCCGAAAAATGCGCACCCTAAAGGGTGCGTCTACCGTGCTCTGGACGCCCCCGGAATCAGGTAGTCGCGGGCTTCAGCCCGCGTCGGTCAGAACTTTAACCACCGCCGGCGCCACATCAGTAAGGCTCTTGATCCCCGATGCGAATTCGCGCGAGGCATCTCCCGCGGCAATCAGAGGAACCGGATTCAGCGTGTGGGACTTCGTCGTGAGGTCCTCGAGGTTTCCATGATCGCTTGTGATGACGAGGAGCGTCGATTCCGGGTCAAGGGACGCCAGTATTCCCCCGATCAGGTCGTCAAGCATACCGAGGACGCGCACCGCCTCTTCCATCGATCTGTTGTGACCGGCATGATCGGTCAGATAGAATTCATACAACACGAAATCGTACTTCTCCGTCATCGAACACAGGCGCCGCCCCGCTTCGCTTCCCCCGATGACCGGCATATCCGGGTATCCCATCGAGCGCCAGCGTGCGTTTGTAATGTCGGCGGAGAGTGCCTCCCCGGCCGCGAGGGCGGCGCCGTCGTTCAGGGAGCGTCCGGACATCGTCCACGCGAGAGGTATCGCAGTCATTCGGCCCTTCCTTGAGCGCATGTGCTCGAAGTAGATCTCCGGAAAGGCATTTGCATAAAACCCCTTCCTCCCAAGTCCGTCGAGGCGCGAGAATATGTTCTCGTGCCGGAGGAGCGGCTTCAAGGTTGAATATGGAAAGGGGCCGAAGTGCTTGCCAATCGTGCGGGGGGCATTTGCCCCTGTGAGAAGGGCGACCTGTCCGGTTCCGCTCTGCGGAAGGCCCGGTATGCCGAGCGTGGCGTCGATGGCCGCAACAGATACTCCCGGTTTGTCGAGTGAGGCATCGCCGAGGCGGGGCATTGCGCCTCCCAACAGCCTCCGGATGAAAGGCAAGGGGGCTGCGAAAAAGGGATTTATTCCGGGGTCATCCCGCCCAATGCCGACCCCGTCGAGGAACAGCATGAGGACGTGCGGTACCCGCCGCATCATCCTTTCGGGGGTGACCTCAGGGCCTCCGACCAGGCCTTCTCGATGACAGGTATCTTCTCGCCGAACGCAGCTTCGAACACAGCGTCGAGCGTCGAGGGGCGCGCGAAATGGCGGTACATCTGTTCCAGCTTTTGTGCCCCGTAGCGGTCGATGAGAAAGCGGGCGGTGACAGCAAGCCTGGCGTGGATCTCTGAAAGGTCTTTCGGGTTGTCGGCGCGGGCATAGTCCTCGGTCAGATCCGAAAAGCTCGCTGACCGTACCGGAGCGGGGGGGCCAAACCGGTCGAGGTCCTTGCCGGCATAGATGCCATAGATCTCGGCCACCCACCTGGGGCACCATTTCAATTCGTTGAGGATTGCATCCGACACAATCCGGGCGAGAGGGCTGCTCTGGCTCGTATCGGCCTTCATCACGGCGGCAACATCGAGGTAAATCTTTCCGTCCCGGAAGGATGCGTCGTCATAGACAGATGACTTCGAATCGCTCCGATACCGCTCCGGAGTGCTGAACGCGTACACGTCCACTTTTCTGCGGAGTGTAACACCCAGCCGGGCAGAGTACTCCGCCAGGAGCGCCTCCATCTGGGTGCCGATCTTGCGGATATCCCGTTCGCGCACGTTTCTGTCGTAGCGGTAGCGGAAATTGTCCGTACTCCGCGATGCGAGACCCTTCAACTGGCCCGTCGAGGTGTTAGAAAACACAGCCCAGAGGATCAGAACGGCGCATGAGATGAATGTCAGGGTGTTACGATGCATGGTGTTTGCTCTCGATCATTATGGTCACGGGACCGCTGTTCAGGATTTGCACGTCCATCATCGCCCGAAAGACCCCCGTCCGAACCCGCTCGTCTCCGAGCTCCTGGCGCAGGTCGGCGACGAATTTGTCATAGAGCCGCTCCGCAGAATCCGGGGCGGCCGCCCGGACGAAGCTCGGCCGGTTTCCCTTTTCAGTATCTGCATAGAGGGTGAACTGCGAAACAACCAGGGCGCTTCCGCCCACATCCCTGACCGAGAGGTTCATCTTTCCGGCTTCGTCGTCAAAGATGCGGAGCTGCGCGCACTTCTGCGCCAGATACTCCGAGGCGCCCGGCCCGTCGTCGGCCGAGACTCCGAGAAACACCAGAATTCCGCGCCCTATTTCGCCCCTCAGAGCGCCGCCCACGGAGACGCTCGCCCGGGAGACGCGCTGGATGAGCGCCCTCATCCCGCGGGGACTTGTCCGCGGACTATCCTGGGGAGCCCCTCATAGTCCTTGAATACGCTGATCCCCTCAAAGCGCTCATCCTCAACAATCCGGGAAACTTCCTCGTCCTGCGAGAAACCGATCTCAAGAAAAAGACAGCCCCCGCTCTTGAGGATTCTCTGCGCGGCGCGGGCAATGGGACGAAAGAACCATGTACCGCCTGCGGGCGCGATCACGGCGTGCAAGGGCTCATGATCCCTGATTTCCGGACTCAGAGTGCCGATTTCCCAGGGAGCGACATACGGCGGATTCGAGACTACATAGTCAAACTCATGCCGGGCGAAGTTGTGGTGGGCTGCGCAGAGATCGAGCTCCAGCAGTTTCACACGGCTCCCGACGTTGTGGGCGGCGACATTTCTGGCCGCGACGGCGAGCGCGTCCTGGCTGATGTCGATTGCCGTGATGTGCGCCGCCGGGAGAAAGTGTGCGAGACTCACGGCGATGTTGCCGCTCCCGGTCCCGATATCGAGAATCTTCGCCGACTCCGCGTCGGATGTTGTGGCGTGTTTGATCACCTGCTCCACGAGAACTTCCGTCTCCGGCCTGGGAATAAGAGTGCTCTTGTTGACTTCGAATCGCAGCCCCATGAACTCAGTCGAACCAACGATATACTGGAGGGGTTCGCGTCCGAGCCTGCGGGCTACCAGGGATCGAATGAGTTCAACCTCAGTGGAATTGAGCCGATGTGCAAGGCGGGGCCGGAGTTCGGACCGGCGGCAACCGAAGACATGCGACATCAAAAGCTCCGCGGTCAGCCGGGGACTGTCGATATCTGCCGATGTAAATCGATAGGCGGCCCATTCGATCGATGAGAGGGCCGTTTCTTCAATCGCCTGAAGCTCAGCTGGGTTCATTTTTCAAGATAGGCACGGAAGGCGGAAAAATCAAGCATGCGGTGACGCGCATCGGGTTCGCGCCGGTTGTGTGCACCAGCTGTACGCGCCGTCAAACTGGTGTCACGGTCCCTACCGTGACACCAACGCGCGCTTCCGCGGCGATTGCACATTTGATCCGGATTATTCAAACTGGTGTCACGGTCCCTACCGTGACACCAGCCCGCGCTTCGGCGGGCATTGTACATCGGGTCCGGATTATTCCGTCATCTTCGCCACGATGAGCGTGATGTCGTCGGACTGCTGTGTTCCTACATTGTGCTTTTGTATTCCCTCAACCACGCGGTCCAGGATCGCCTCCGCGGGCTCCGCGAGGTGCTCCTTCACAATTCGTTCCAGCGGCTCCTCTCCCCACTCCTCACCCGCCTCGTTCATCGCCTCGCTCACTCCGTCGGTGAAGAGCACAAGCACGTCGCCCGTCGAAAGCCGCACCTCACCCTCCTTGTACGGCATCATCGCCTTCATGATGCCGAGGATGATGCCGCCCTCCGAAAGCCGGTCAACCGAGCCGTCTGCGTGCACCAGAAAAGGCGGGTTGTGGCCTGCGCTGACATACTTCATCGTCCCTGCCTCGGCGTCCATGATTCCCCAGAAAAACGTGATAAACCTGTCCGCGCCCGTGTTTTCACAGATGAGGTTATTCACGCGCGCCGTCAGCTCCGAGAGGGGGAGTCCCAGGGGGACTAGCGCACGGATGGTTGCCTGAAGGTTTGCCATCAAAAGCGATGCGGGAGTTCCTTTTCCCGAAACATCGCCGATCGCAATAACGTACCGGTACTGGTCGAGTGTAATGACGTCGTAGTAGTCGCCCCCCACCTCCTTGGACGAGATATTGACCGCGGCGAGCCCGAACCGGGGAATCTTCGGAAGCGCCGCGGGAAGAAGGCCGCGCTGGATCCCCTTCGCGATCTGGAGTTCGTCTTCCATCCGCTGCTTTTCGAGCGCCTCCCGGAAGAGACGGACGTTTTCAAGTGAAATGATGGCAAGATTGCCGAGCGACGATAGAAACTCGAGGTCAGCCGGCGTATATGCGTCCCCTCCCATCTTATCGCCGAGGCCGAGTATTCCCTTCGTCCGGTTCTGGAGCCGGAGGGGAACGACGACCCTGATCCCAAGCTCCTCAAGCATCACTTTTGCCTGAGCCCCGCCCTTGCGGTGCGGCGCCGAGACGAGGAATGGTTCCGCCACAGTCGCCAGATAGGCGTTGAGCTCGGGTCCCGGCTGAACCTCCAGCCGGCTGGCGGCTACCTCCATCTTCTCGCCGTCCACCAGCGAGAGAAAGTACTTGCGCGCTCCGATCTGCCCGATGATGGAGAATATCAGAAGCTTTGTGAGCCGGTCGGCATCCAGCACGGAGTTGAATTCCTTGCTCAGCTCGAAGAGCGTGTTCAGCTCCTGCACTTTCCTGTCGAGCCGCCGGTTGACCTCGCCCAGCTCTGTGATCATCAGCCCCTTCTCAATGGCAGCCGCCGCGCTGTTCGTGAGCGACTTGATATACGTCTGCTCCTTCGGGGTAAGCTTCTTCCTGACAATCCCTCGCCCGAAGCCCGCGATCCCGAGACTCTTTCCCTGCGCGACCAGAGGCACAACGAGATCGATGTTGTTGTCCGCCAGGAAACCAAGCCAGGGATCCTTGCCGCTTCCGTCTTTCCCCAACTGGAGGATGCGGTGCCCTACTTTCCCGATTTCAAACTCTGTCCCCACGAGCGCGGACGGTAGGCCCTTCACCTGTTCCACAGAAAACTGCCGGCCGCTCCTTCGGAGCAGGATGACCCCCCTCGTCGCCAGGAGCTTTCCCATGAGCGTGAGGAGGAAGTGGGCAAGGATGAACTTCAGGTCGGGGGAGGAGTTGATGACCGTGCTGAACTCGAAGAGGGCCGAGAGCTCGAGCGCGTTCGCCTGCCGTCGGACCTCGGGGTCCGTGACTCTCTGCTTCCTCATCGCAGGGAGGTCACGCGGCCCCGGCAAGGTACTTCACAAGATGCACCTCGCTGCGGCCGTCGGGGGCGGATCTGTACTCAACGTTGTCCATCAGGGAACGCATGAGATGCATCCCAAGCCCGCCGCGGCGGAACTGGCTCAGGTATTTCTGCATGTCGGGCGCGGTGACGGCGTCGGGATCGAAGGGCTTTCCGTTATGGAGGATGACAACCTCGAACTGGCGGTCGTGTGTCAGGACCTCCAGGTCGATCTCCCGCGTGGGGGCGAACTCGTACGCGTGCTTGATCACGTTCGTGCAGGCCTCATCCACCGCCAGCATGATCTTGCTGGCCGATTCCTCGTCGAATCCAAACCTCAGGGCGGCTTCGAAGACGAAATGCCTGACGAGGTTCAGCTTGCCTGTCTGGCTCTGAATCCGGAGGTGCTCTGTTTTCATCGTTCTGGTCTTATGCCGATGGCGTTTCTTCTTCGCTTTTCCCGGCATCACTGCTTCAGGCTCGCGAACTTCTGGACTGCCTCGGCCTCATCCTTCGTGATGTCGTAGAGGAGAGGGAAACCGAGCAGGTCGAAGACATTGAAGACCTTCGCGGACATGTTCGAGAGCTTGATGTCGCCCTGGTTCTTCCTCACGTCTTCGATATATGCCATGAACACGCCGAGGCCCGCGCTGCTGATGTAGGTGAGGTCGGCGCAGTTGACGATAATCTTGTACTTCTTCTCGTCCAGAAGATTCTGGAACGCCTTCTCGAGATCGGGCGCCGTGTGGGCGTCCAGATACCCTTTCAGGTCCAGTACATTGATGCTCGAGGTCTCCCTCACATTGATTTTAAACGTACTCATGTATTCCTCCTGTATGGGATTATAGTACCTGTTTTCTTCCTGTCCATCGAACCACAACAAGCGTTAGGTCATCCTCGGGCGCCTCATGCTCCATGTGGCGATCCACCGCCATCACGATAGCATCCCGCATGGCCACGGCCGAGTGCGCCTCCGCCGATCTCACAACCTCCTCGAGCCGCTCGTAGCCGAACTCGTCCCCGCTTTTCGTGCGGGCCTCCGTCACCCCGTCGGTGTAGAACACAGCGCAGTCACCGTCCGAAAACCTGATGGTCTCCTCGGCAATGGTCTTCCTGAAAAAGTGCGTGCTTCCCATGCCGAGTCCGAGACCCGTCGGCTTCACGTACTCCGTGCCCGAGCGGGAGCGGAAGAGCATCGGGCAGTGGCCGGCCCTGGCGACGGTCATCGAGCCCGTCCGCAGGTCGAGAACGCCGTAGATCAGGCTGATGAACGAGCGCTTGTCGATGGTATCGATGAGCGCCTCGTGCGCGCTGGCCAAAAACTTCGCCGGAGACCGGTCGATCTTGCTCAGCGACTGGAAAATCCCCTTCATCTCGGCCATATAGAATGCCGCCGAGACCCCCTTGCCCGAAACGTCGCCGACGAGGATACCGAGATGGTGCTCGTCGAGCATGGTGAAGTCGTAATAGTCCCCTCCCACCTCGAAGGCAGGCGAGGAGAGTGCATCGATGTCCACCCCGGTAACGCCGGGGAGAGACTGCGGGAGTAGTTTTCGCTGCATGTCCTGCGCGAGCATCATCTCGCGCATCAGGCGCTCCCTCTCCAGAGATTTTTCGATGAGGCGGGAATTCTCGATGGCGATCGTCGCCTGGTCCGCAAACGCGGAGATCAGCTCCACGTCTTCCTTGTCGAACCCGAACTCCATGTCCTTCGTAGCGTACAGCACGCCAAGCACCTTTTCGTGCGAGAGGAGCGGCACAACCACCATCGAGCCGAACTTGTTGTTCACGCCCGCAAGTTCCTGCGTTCTCTTGTCCTGCCGGACGCTGTCGATCACGATCGCCTTCCGGTTCTCCATGGCCAGCCTGCGGATCGATTCTCCCCCGGCGGACATGATCGCCTCGGTCTCGTCTCTCGAAATATTCTTGAGCGAAACGGTCTCGCCGATATGGTCGCTCTGGACTCCGCCGAAGAGCGCCCTCGAGGCGGTGAGGGCAGACGGAACATTGACAATCTCAAGCCAGGAGCTCTTTGCCTCGCACACCTCGAGCGTCATTTTCGTGACCGAATCGACCAGCTCGTTGAAATCGAACACCTGCGTGACAAGCCGGCTCAAATTGTGAAGAGACGACACCTCTGTGCTCTTTCTGTCGAACGCCTCGGCAGTGGGCAGATGGAAGAGCGTGCTCGCGAAGGTCATCCCGAAATAAATCGCCCCCCAGATCGCCATACCGCCGATCAGGGCCCTCAGCGGACGCGAGTAGAACAGGACCGCCTTCCCGATCGATCCGTCCCCGAAGATCGCTACGGCAAGGATGATGAACACGCAGAGGAGGACGAAGCCGTACGTCAGGCTGAAGAGTTTCTCTCTCTTCGAGAGATAGACGATCCACGTGAGCCGGAACGAATTGTACACCATCGCAAGAATGCTGAGGCCGAAGAACACCGCGGGCACCGTCGCCGTCTCCAGGTGGGCGTAGGGCAGCGTCGAAAGAGCCGAGGCGAAGAGGAGTCCCGCCAGGATCAGGAGGTTTCTCCAGGTCCCCTTTTTCCTTCTGACCAGGATAAGGTCGCGAAGAATCAGCCCGACGATCAGCATGGTCGAGCCGAGGACGACGCTGTAGACGTTCGCGGAGACGACCGCCTCGAACCCCGTGGGGATCAGCGTGTTGTTCTTCACGTCGAACGAATCCGTCATCGCGAGCGAAAGGAGCGACACCCCAATGACGACGGGCACGGCGAGTACCATCCCGAAACCGAGCTTCTTCACGGGGCTCTGCTCCCGCTTCCAGAGCGACTCGATGAGAATGTAGAGCGCGAGGAACGCCCCCGCCATGAACAGCTGGCGCGAGGCGTTGAGCCAGCCCCAGTCGATGTCAACGCTCCAGTTGACGACGTCGATGGCGAAGACCACCACGAAGAGGATGCCCGCGATCGCGATCAGCGCCGCCTTCTTCAGCTTCGTTTTAAGTGTCGGGAGCTCCATCGGCGTCAGATCCTGATGCGCAGCCAGCTGGTCGAGCGGAACTTCAACAGGTTCATCCCGGTGTAGGCAAGGATGTAAATCGGGAGGGCGAGCCATGCGCCCTTGACCCCTCCGTGAAATGTGATGCCGAAGAGGTATGTCAGGGGAAGGAAGATGATCCAGTGAGTCAGGATTTCCACCATCATCACGTACACCGTTGCCCCGCCCGCCTGGAGGGCGTTTGCGAAAATGATTCCCGCCCCGTAGAAGACCTGGGCCACCCCTCCGATCCGGAGGATCGGCCGGGCGACCTCGATGACCTCCCTGTTGTTCGTGATGACTGCCAGAACCGCGTCCGGGGCGAAGACAAAGACGAGGCCCAGCAGGGTCGTGAAAATGGTGGTAAGCTTCGCCGTCTCGTACCCGTACGCATAGGCGAGACGGATCTCACCCCGCCCGATCGACTGCCCGACGAGCGTCTGGCCGGCGATTCCGAAGCCGAAACATGGCATTAGCGAGATGAAGAGAGCGGAGATGACGACCTGGCTTGCCGCCTGATCGACCGTGCCGATGATCCCCGTGATGGCGACGAAGGACAAAAACCCGAGGAGGATGAGGATGTTCTGCGCCGAAACGGGCACGGAAATCTTGACGATCTGGGCAATGACGTCTCTGGAGACGGAGAAATGAGAAAAATACTTATATGGTTTTCGATATTCCGGCATAAAAGTTACGCCGAGGAAAAAGAGCCATCCCAGGGTCATGCTGACCGCCGATCCCACGCCTGCCCCTGCCAGAGCCATCCGCGGGAAGCCGAGTTTTCCGAAGATGAACAGATAGTTGAAGACAATATTGAACAGGTTGATGATGATCGCGGAGAAGAGGAAGATCTTCGTGTGCCCGATCCCATAAAAGAACCCGCGGTACGACACGATCAGAAGGAAAAAAGGAAGGCCGAGAAACTGGTACTTCATATACGCGGCCCCCTCGCGCGTCACGGCGTCGTTCTTCGAGAAAAAGTCGATGATCTCGTAGGAGAAGAGATACCCCAGTCCGCCGAAGATCACGCCGAGCACCGCGCAGATCAACAGCGAGTTGTTGAGGACCTCCCCCGCCGCCACCTGGTTTCCTTCGCCATGTCGCCGGGCGGTGAGCACATGCGTTCCGGTGCTGAGACTCGAGAAGAGGCTCGTGATCGCCCACGTCCCCAGGAACCCGAGCCCCATCGCGGCAAGCTCGACCTGTGTGTTCTCAAGTCTTCCCACCATGGCGGTGTTGACGATCGAGACAACCATCTGGAACGAAAGGCCGGCGACAGCCGGAGTGGCCATCGATAGGACGCGCCGGGAAAGCTGCTTGTCTATTCCGAATCGCATGGCAGTCGCTGCCGGCGGATCCAGTCTGGGATCACGGCCGCCGGGGACTACCGTACCCCTCGGCTACGCTGAGAACTCACTGAGGTAGCGATCGGCGTCCCTGGCGTACTGGGAGGTGGGATAATCGAGTTTCAGGCGTTTCAGGAGCGCGATGGCTTTGTCCTTCTGGCCTGCCCTTCCGTAACAGCGGGCCGCTGAATTAAGGTATTCGGGAGTGCTCAGCGGGCTCGATACGATGCCTGCCGCCTTTTCGTAAGCTTCCGCGGCTTTCTCAAACTCACCCTTCGCCTCGTGGCATGCCGCTGCGCCGGCCTGCCCGGACGCCTGGAGGAGCTTGTTTCCGGAGCTGAAACCTTCGAATTGGGGCAGAGCGTCGTCGTACCTGGCGACGTTATAGTAAGAGTTTGCCAGGTAAAACTTCGCCAGCTGGCCCGATTCTGTGCTTCCGTAATTGTCCACGATGGTCTTGAGGCCCATGATCCCGCGGTCGGGCTGGCCGTCGATCGCTTGCTGGTACATGGCAGGACTGTTGGACGCAGCGTCGTAAATAGGAAACACTTTGCCCAACTCTGTCGCAGCTTTTTCGTTGCTCGCCCGGCGGTTATTGATAAAGATCAGCGTGGCCACGATGACAACGACGAGCCCCGTTAATGCGTAGCTGACATAGCGCTTGTTCTCATAGTAGAAGGAAGACGCCTTGACATACGCTTTCAGCAACTCGTCTTGCTTGATCTCCTTCTTGGATATCTTCTTCTTCGGAGTGAGCATGAATCGGAATCCTTTGTGCTTGGGTTCTTGGAGTCTGTGTACGCCCGGCGCGATTCGAACGCGCGACCTACAGCTCCGGAGGCTGTCGCTCTATCCAACTGAGCTACGGGCGCGTGCAACCAATAATGTACCAAAATTTGGCCACTTTTTCAACCATTCCCCTGCGGGCCGGTAGCCGCGCCCCGGTAGGCGCCGGATGTAGTCGCGGGCTTTAGCCCGCGCGAATCCTATCGGCCGGAATCGCCCCTTAAGCTGGTGTCACGGTCCATACCGTGACACCAACGGGGAAG
>JACXTT010010953.1_pt1 | contig 12173 bp, 11 predicted proteins | sample 9270951 | NCBI WGS metagenome assembly JACXTT01 (sample SAMN15532306, study PRJNA645909) | rock metagenome | isolation source: weathered quartz diorite | place: Puerto Rico | collected 2017-06-21 | reverse complement strand
GCTTTTATAACCCAGTGCGCTTGCACTCAACCCTGGGGTATCTGTCGCCCACTGCCCACGAGGCGAAATCGACAGTGAAAGAACCTATTCACCTGTCCGAAATAACTTGACCACCACAATCCGCACCTTGAGTGTGAACGTCAGGGTTCTCTAGACTGGCCGGGCTCCTGAAACATCAGGGGTCGGGTGTGAGAACCCGGTTCACGGTACGGCGAATGATGGCGAGAGCGATCATTCGCCCTTTGATGCGCTTGTGCACGCAATTGCTTTATGGCGGGCCGGGCGGGGCCAGCTTCGGCTGGGCCGGTTTCCGTGACGTCCGGTTTCTCACCCCCGTCGTCAGGCCCGCCACCTCACCTGAGAATGAGTGGTGGTCCTTTGCTCATACGTCACGGAGGTCAGCAGTGTCAGCGTCCATCAATGACCGGATCACCAGCGTGTATCGATCTGCGGTCGATTCCGATTCCTTCATCCCCCCAAGGCTCGACGAGCCAATCTCCCACTTCAGCCCCGAAACCCTGCGCGCAGCCCGAAAGGACGCATTGCCCATCCCCCGACAACTCGTGCTGCTCAACTTGCTGGATCAGGCCACCTCGGTCGTACGTGGCGCGGCATGTGTGCTGACGCTGCTTGCCCAGAGCGATTGCGACGCCCAGGACGAGGGGATCGTGGCGCTGCGTTCAACAAGCGCCGATGCACTGCGGGGCCTGTGTCAGTCCTCACTCGCACTGCTGGCAGACCGAATCAGCGAAGTCGGCGAGGGAATCGAAGCCGCAGCAGCAGCGTAGCCAGGCCCCGAGAGTACGGAGGAGATCGGCCGCCACACTGGCCGATCCCGGCACTCAGCGGCGTCCGTCAAGGACGCCCGCCTTTATCCCTGCCCCTTCAACAACTTCTTCAACCCCAGATAAACCGCCCGCCGCTCTTCCGGCTCCAGTTGCCGGATCACGTCCGCCTGCCCGCGTCGCGCCAGCGGCATCACCTCGTTATGCAGGGCAATCCCGGCATCCGTCACGCTGCAGATGAGCTTCTTGCGGGGCGTATTGCCTTCCGTCTCCAGCAAGACCAGCCCCCGTTCTTCCAGTAGCCGCAGCGTGCGGCTGACCAGCGCCTTGTCCGACGTGGACTGCACCACGAGTTCCGAAAACGGCAGTCGCCGCGCATGCGCCAGCAGCGCCAGGATGCGCCATTCCGGTACGGTCAGGCCGAATTGCTCGGCATACGGCTGCGTCACCGTGCTTCGCAGCCTGGTGATGAGCTGGCTAAGCATGGTGGTCAGGAAGTTGTCCACCGTCAGGCCGCTGCCGGCCTCGTCCAGATCGGTCCAGGGACTGTCGTCTGCGGTGGACGGCGGCTGAGCCTGCTGACCTGTCGCAGGCCCGGTGTGTCGGGTCATGAAATCTTCCGGTTGAGGCGTATTCGGCATGCCGCAATACGCCAAGGCGAGCGCCCAAGCGGCGCAAAGGGCGCCAGATTGTCTCATAGGCGAACCTCATGTCCGCCTGCCACGACTTTCTGCTCAGATCAGTTATGGGAAACATAATTAAGAATCTGTCAATCGGTGATTAACGTAAGTTGAGTAGTCAATAAGCACGGCCTAGCATGTATCTATGTTCCTGATATGGACATGTGTTTTACTAATGAAACATCCGCAGAGATGTTTTCCATCGAGCCAACCCTGTCTTCGCGTTGAGCACAACTGATCTGCCTCCCGCCGCGAAGCGCCCCCACAGGAGCTGTTGATGAAACGAGACCGCCGACTTTTCCTTGCTGCCACTGCCATGGCAGCGCTGGCGCTTGCGGCGGGCAGCACCGCCGCTGCCGCTGCTTATCCGACCAAGACGGTGACCATGGTGGTCGCCTATCCGCCGGGCGGCGATACCGACGCCATGGCGCGCCTGTATGCCGACAAGCTGTCGGCCCGCCTCAAGCAGCCGGTGATCGTGGAGAACCGGCCCGGCGCGGCAGGCGTGGTCGGGACTTCCTTCGTGAGCCGCGCGCCGGCCGACGGGTACACGCTGCTCTATACGCCGAACCCGTTCACGCTCGCGCCGATGGTGCTCAAGCTCGCGCCGGCGGCCAGCTATGACCCGCTGCACGGCTTTACGCCCGTGATCCAGACCGCGGTGCAGGCGGTGCTGCTGGTGGCCAACCCGGCCGCCGGCGTCAAGACGGTTCCGGAGATGATCGCCGCCGCGAAGGCGGGCAAGAACTTCACCTATGGCAGCCCGGGCGCCGGCTCGCCGATGCACATTGCCGGCGAGATGCTGAACCGCGCCGCGGGCGTGAAGATCCAGCACGTGCCGTACAAGGGCGTGGCGCCGGCCGTCAATGACGTGGTGGCCGGCCACGTGAACTTCGCCTACGTCACGCTGGGCCCGGTCGCGCAGTACATCAACACGGGCAAGCTGATTGCCCTGGCCATCACCGACGCCAAGCGCTCAGCGCTGCTGCCCAACGTTCCGACGCTGGCCGAGCTTGGCTACAAGGACGTGGTGGTCGGCGCCTGGCATGGCGTGATGGCGCCCAAGGGCACGCCCGACGAGGTGGTGAAGGTGCTCAACGCACAGCTCAACGATGTGATCAAGCTGCCGGACGTCACCGAGAAGATGGCCACCTTCGGTGCGCTGCCGGTCGGCGGCGCGCCCGCGGCGCTCGAGAAGGTCAATGCTTCCGACTACGAGCGCCTGGGCAAGGTGATCCGCGACATGGGCATCTCGGCGGAATGACGCAAGGCGCAGCAGATTCATGCAATACAAGACGCAGGAGGCGGGCATGAGCCAGTCCATGGTGGGAGCGTCCACGCCGCAGGTGACCGCGCGGGAGAAGGTCATGGGACGCGCGCAGTATGCCGGCGATATCAAGCTGCCCGGCATGCTGCACGCGAAGGTGCTGCGCAGCCCGCACCCGCATGCGCGCATCGTCGGCATCGATATCTCGGCGGCGAAGGCGCTGCCCGGTGTGAAGCTGGTGGTGACCGGGCGCGATACGCCCACGCGCCTGTGGGGGCCGCACCGCAAGGAGCAGCGCATCCTGGCCGTCGGCGTGGTCCGCCACGTCGGCGAGGAAGTGGCCGCCGTGGTCGCGGTGAGCGAGGAGATCGCGCGCGATGCGCTCGACCTGATCTGTGTCGAGTACGAGGAACTGCCTGCGCTGCTGAGCCACGAGGCCGCGCTGGCCGACGGGGCGCCGGAGATCCATGCCGGCACGCGCAATATCGGCCACGAGATGCATATCGAGCGCGGCGATGTGGAAGCCGGCTTTGCTTCGGCCGCCGCGGTGTACGAGGCCACCTACGACATGCACTCGCAGTATCCGGGCTACCTGGAGCCGATGGCGTCCGTGGCGACGCAGGACGGCAACGGGCGGCTGACGGTGTACGCGTCGACGCAGTCGGTGTTCCTCGCGCGCAGCCGGCTGGCCGAGGCGCTGGACCGTCCGGCGTCGACCATCCGCGTGGTGCAGGCGACGACCGGCGGCGGCTTCGGCGCCAAGATCGTCGAGGAGAACAACAGCCTGATCTGCGCGTTCCTGGCGACGAAGCTCGATCGTCCGGTGCGGATGGTGAACAACCGCCTCGAAGATTTCCAGGGCGCGCGTGCGAGTGTGCCGGCGAAGGTGTGGCTGCGCATGGGTCTGTCGGCAGATGGCCGGATCGTGGCCAAGGACGTGCGCATCACGGCAGAGTGCGGCGCCTTCTCGGGCCTGGCCGGCGACGTGATGCACGTCAGCGCCATGCGCAGCGACAACATGCACCGCGTGACCAATGTGCGATCGCATGCGGTGCTCGCCTATACCAACAACCCGCCGCGCGGTGCGTTCCGCGGCTTCGGTGGGCAGCAGATGCAGTTCCCGCTGAACTGCCACCTGACGGTGCTGGCCGAGATGATCGGCATCGACCCGATCGAGGTGCACAAGCGCAATGCCATCGGCCGCGGCGAGACCAGCGTGCATGGCTGGCAGATCGGCAGCACCGGCATGCAGGAATGCCTGGAGATGACGCGCAAGGCGATTGGCTGGGACGCCAAGCGCGACGCCCCGCGTGGCACCGGCACGCGCCGGCGCGGCGTGGGCATTGCGGCGGCCATGCACGTCAGCGGCAACCGCACGCTCGGCAACTGGGATGGCTCGACCATCCTGCTCAAGCTCAATGAAGACGGCCGCGTGATGCTGCAGACCAGCGAATGCGACATGGGGCAGGGCGCCAATACGATGCTGAGCCAGATCTGCGCGCAGGAAATGGGCATTCCGCTGTCGCACGTGACCGTGATGGCGCCGGATACCGATACCTCGCCGTTCTGCCTCGGCTCGCTGGCCTCGCGCGTGACCATCATCTCGGGCAACGCCGTGCTGCGCGCCGCGCGCGAAGCGAAGCAGAAGGTGCTGGCGCTGGCGGCGGAGAAGTTCGGCGTGGAGGCGGACAGCCTGTCGTACGCCGATGGACGCATCAGCGTGCCGGGCCAGCCGGACAAGTCGGCCACGCTGGCCGAGATCGCACGGCTGCATATCTTCCGCCATGGCGGCGAGGGCATCCATGTGCGCGCGACCTATGACGCGCCCACCGTGATGCACGACGCCAACTACTACGGCAATATCGCGCCTGCCTATTCGTTCGCGGCGCAGGCGGTGGAAGTGGAGGTCGACACCTGCACGGGCCGGGTGACCGTGATCGACAGCTTTGTCGCCGACGACTGCGGCAAGGCCATCAACCCGCTTGCAGTGCACGGCCAGACGCACGGCGCCACGGTACAGGCGATCGGCTGGACGCTCTACGAGCAGCTGCGCTACGAAGACGGCCGCCTGCAGAACGGCAACTTTGCCGACTACACGATGGCGACGGCCGATGCGCTGCCGATGCTGCGCACCGATCTCGTCGAGTCGAACGATCCCAACGGCCCGTTCGGTGCCAAGGGCGCGAGCGAAACGGCGATCCTGCCCGGCGCGGCGGCGATTGCCAATGCGGTGCATCACGCCATCGGCATACGCATCCACTCGCTGCCGATCACGCCCGAGAAGGTGCTGGCCGCATTGCGCGAGCGCGAAGAGACGGAGAAGGAGGGCGCCCATGCGTGATTTCGAATTCCTGGAGCCGGCGACAGTCGGCGAGGCCAGTCGCATGCTGGCCGACCTTGGCGACAACTGCCGTGCCTACGCGGGCGGCACGGCACTGATGCTCGGCATGCGCCAGCGCATGCTGACGCCGAGCCACGTGGTCTATCTTGGCGGCCTCGACGCGCTGCGCGGCATCACGTTCGACGCGCGCCAGGGGCTGCGCATCGGTGCGCTGACCTCGCACGCGGAGGTCGCGCGTTCGCCGATCGTGCAGGCCCACTATCCGATGCTGGCCAGCATGGCCTCGCGCGTGGCCAATCCGCAGGTGCGCAACCAGGGCACGATCGGCGGCAACCTTTGCTATGCCGATCCGGCTACCGATCCGCCGGGCTGCCTGATGGCGCTTGGTGCGCATATCGTGCTGAGCGGCCCGGGCGGCGAGCGTGTGTTGCCGATCGAGGACTTCCTCGTCGACTACTACGTCACGGCACTGACGCCGGGCGAGATCGTGACCGAGATCCGGTTGCCGGCCCCCGCGGCCGGTGCGGACGGCCGCTACGCGCGCTTCCTGCGCACGGCGGCCGAGCATCGGCCGCTCGCCAGCGTGGCGCTGTCGGTGCGGCGCGAGGGTGCGTTCTGCGTGGAGGCGCGGCTGACAGTCGGTGCTTCCACGCCGATCCCGGCCCGCCTGCCGCGCGCCGAGGCACTGCTGGCCGGCAAGACGGTGACGGCCGAGCTTGCGGCCGAGGCTGCCGAGATCGTTGCTGCCGACATCAATGCCGTATCCGACATGCGCGGCACGGATGATTTCCGCCGTCACATCGTGCGCACGGTCGCACGCCGCACCATCGCCGAGCTGTTCGGCGTGGCCGCGGACTGAGGAGTAGCCATGAACAAGATCACCATCGATGTCACCGTCAACGGTGAAGAGCACACCGTCGAGGTCCCCGCGCGGCGCATGCTGTCCGACCTGCTGCGCGACGACCTGAACCTGACCGGCACCAAGCGCGGCTGCGAAACCGGTATCTGCGGCGCCTGCACGGTGCTGGTCGACGGCGAGGCTGTCAAGTCCTGCCTGATGCTGGCTGCACAGGTGCGCGGCCGCCATGTGATGACCGTGGAAGGCCTGGCCGCCGACGGCGAGCTGCATCCGCTGCAGCAGTGCTTCATGGAGTGCGGCGGGCTGCAGTGCGGCTATTGCACGCCGGGTTTCCTGATGACGTCGTGCGCGCTGCTGGCCAACAACCCCGATCCTACGGAAGAGGAAGTTCGCCACGGGCTGAACGGCAACCTGTGCCGCTGCACGGGCTATGTCGGCATTGTCGAATCCATTCTGTCCGCTGCGGAGAAAATGCGTGGAAATTGAAAAGACCCTGGTCACCGCGGCGCCGCCGGCACGCGTGTGGGAACTGCTGCTCGACCCGAACGTGATGGGCGCCTGCGTGCCCGGCATGGAATCGATCGAGGTCATCAGCGATGTCGAGTACATCGCGCACATGGCGGTGAAGATCGCGTTCATCAACGCGCGCTTCCGCCTGCATACGAAGATCGTCGAAACACGCGCGCCGCATTACCTGCGCACCGAGGGCACCGGTGAGGATGCCTCCGTCGCCAGCTCGATGCGCCAGTCCAGCGAGATCTTCCTGACGGAGCTGGACGATGGCTCCACCCAGCTTCGCATCAAGGTGCAGGTCGACGTGCTGGGCCGGCTCGGGACTTTTGGCCTGAGCGTGATGAAGACCAAGGCGGACCGGATGTGGGACGAGTTCGGCGCCAACCTGCTGGCGCGGCTGTCGCCGCAGGCCGGCCAGGCCGTCGCGGCAGCGGTTCCGGCTGCTGCACCGGCCGCAAGCACATCTGCTGCCATGCCGGCGACGGCAGCGCCCGCGCCGCTCGCCGCGCACAACGGGCATGCTGCCAGCGCTCCGGCCTGGAACGGCAACGGCAGCAACGGTGGCAATGGCGGCCTGCTGTCCAGGCTGTTCGGGCGCGCGCCGGTGCAGCGCGGGCCGGTCTCTGACATCTGCGTGGAACTGCGCCGCCGCGACGAGACCATTGTCGTGCGCTGGCCAGCCCAGCATGGCGAGCAGTGCGCGGCCTGGCTGCGCGACTACCTGAAGTAAGGCGGGGGAACGTGTGGCGGCGGGCGAACAACCCGCCGCCGTGCGGGGTTTGTCGGCGTGACGGGTACCCGACGGGGCTCAGGCGTGATATATGGGACAGTTACGGGTGCACGCGGTTGCGGGAAACTGCCCCGCAAGGCACCCGAAGCCTGCCCAGAACGCCAAAACTCGCCATAGCAGAGACAGACCATGACCACCGAATCGCCGCCCGAAGACGCCCAGGACAAGTACATCGTGCCCGGGCTGGAGCGCGGCCTGCGGTTGCTGGGGGAATTCAGCAGCCGCGAGCGCACGCTGTCGGCCGCCGAGCTGGCGCGGCGCCTGAAGGTGCCGCGCTCGACTGTTTTTCGTCTGCTGGCCACGCTGGAGATGATGGGCTTCGTCGAACGCACCGACGGCGGCCGGGAGTTCCGGCTCGGCATGGCGGTGCTGCGCCTCGGCTTCGACTACCTGGCTTCGCTGGAACTGACCGAGCTGGGCCGCCCGCTGCTGGACCGCCTGCGCGACGAAATCCATTACCCGTGCAATCTCGTGGTGCGCGACGGTCGCTCCATCGTCTATGTGGCCAAGTCCGTGGCGCCGCGCCCGTTTGCCAGCACGGTCAACGTGGGGACGCGGCTGCCGGCGCATGCCACGGTGCTCGGGCGCGTGCTGCTCGAAGACCTGTCGCTCGACGAGCTGCGCGCGCTGTATCCGGAGTCGCGGCTGGAAGTATTCTCGGAAAGCACGCCGCGCACGGTCGAGGAACTCTACGACATGGTCCAGCGTGACCGCGAACGCGGCTATGTGCTGCAGGAAGGTTTCTTCGAGGCGAGCATCTCGACCATCGCGGCGCCGGTGCGCGACCGTACCGGCAAGGTGGTGGCGGCGCTCGGGGCAACCATCCCGGCTTCGCGCATCGACCCGGATCAACTGGACACCATGGTGGAAATGGTCAGGAACGCCGCGGCGGAGCTGTCGCGGCTGCTCGACTACCGGCCACCCGAACCGCCCCGGCCGTTCGGCCTGGGCTGAAACACTCGAACCATGCAGCAAAGCAACGTCAGCCCCCTCAACAAGATGTCCGCAATCCGTACCCGACGCAGATGGCTCGCCACCATGGCGGCGGGCCTGCTGGCATTGGTCGGCATGGCCATGCAGCATGCCGAGGCCGCCTGCGCCAATGTGCGCATTGTCGTGCCGTTCCCGGCCGGCGGTCCGGCCGACCAGCTTGCGCGCACGCTCTCGCACGGGTTGCAGCAGCGCCACGCGGATGTCCCCTATATCGTCGACAACAAGCCGGGCGCCAATGGCAATATCGGCATCGATGCCGTGCGCCGCGCTGCCGGTGATGGCTGCACGCTGCTGGTGGTGCCGGCCGGCAACCTGACCATCAACCCGACGCTGTTCCCGGCGCTGTCCTACCAGGTCGAGCGTGATTTTCGGCCGGTCTCGCTGCTCGCGAGTTCGCCCAACGTGCTGGCCGTGCATCCTTCGGTCAAGGCGAATTCGGTGCAGGAGCTGATCCGGCTCGCGCGGCAGTCGGCGCAGGCGGGTTCGCCGATGGGTTATGCGAGTCCCGGTGTCGGCAGCGGCCTGCATCTGGCGGGCGAGTTGTTCCGGCACAAGGCCAATGTGACGCTCATGCATGTGCCATACAAGGGCACCACGCAGGCGCTCAATGACGTGGTGGGCGGGCAGGTCCCGGTACTGCTCGGTACGTGGCCGACGCTCGCGCCATTCATCCAGTCGGGCAAGCTGCGTGCGCTGGCGGTGACGCAATCGAAGCGTTCACCGGCAGCGCCCGGTGTGCCGTCGCTGGCCGAGCAGGGCGTGGCCGGTATCGACGTGAGTTCCTGGTATGCGCTGCTGGTGCCGCGCGCCACGCCCGCGGCAGCCGTCGATGGTCTTGCGGCCGAGGTGCGCACCCTGCTGGGCACCGCCGCCGTGCGGACGGAGCTTCAGCGACAGGGCATGGAGCCGGTGGCCAGCACGCCCGACGCACTGACGGCGCGTATCCGCGAAGAAACGGCGGCATGGGCAAAGCTGATCCGCGAATACGACATCAAGGCCGAATAACGGCGGACGGCAGCTAACGCTGCCTGCCGCTGGCGCTGCGGTCGCCGAGCAAGGCGGACAGGTCGCGCGCGGCCACCTTGACTTCGCGCTCCACGCGCTCGCGCAGCGTGCCGTCGGCTTCGAAGCGCTGCTGCGGGCCGGCTACGCTGATGGCAGCGATGACGTCGCCGCTGCCATCGCGCACAGGGGCGGCGCAGGAATCGATGCCGGCCTCATAGGCCGAAAAGCTCCACGCACAGCCGCGTTCGAGATCCGCTGCCAGGATGTCGGCCAGCCGCGCATGCGTGGCCGGGCTCTGGCCGGTCACGGTCGGCAGCGGATCGTCGCCAAGCAAGGCGCGCAATTCTTCAGGCGGCAGATGGGCGATCAGCATGCGGCCCGGCGTGGTCAGGTGCGCGGCCACGCGGCTGCCGACCTGGATATTGCTGACCAGCGATGTGTTGGGCATATCGCGCAGCAGGTACAGCGCATGGCCGCCATCGCGCACGACCAGGTAGGCCGAGAGATGCAGCGATCCGCTCAGCCGCGCCAGCACGCGCCGCGCGAACGTGGTCAGGTCATTGGCCGCCAGCACGCGGGAAGCCAGCTTCAGGAACCCGAAGCCGATCTCGTGCCCGCCCTGCGGCAGGCGTTCAAGCATGCCTTCGTGTTCGAGCGTGGCGAGCAGCCGCATCACCGTGACACGGTTGACGTCGATGCGCCGGCCGACTTCGCTGAGGTTCGCGGTGGAGCCGCCCTCGGCAATGAAGCGCAGCAACCGCAGGCCGCGGATAACGGGGGAGACCAGTTGCTGGTCTTTGGCGTCGTCGTCGGCTACGTTGGAGTCGGTATCAGGGCTCGGTTGCGGCTTGGGCATGGTCAAGAGGGAAAAGGCAAACGGCCGCGCGGAGGCGGCCGTAGAAATTACTTTGGCTATAACGCCCGATTGTTTGCTCCCCTCTCCCGCTCGCGGGAGAGGGGCCGGGGGTGAGGGCAGGCCGTGGCATACCGCAGGCCTTACTTCGTGGAAGCTCCGGCCCTCACCCCAACCCTCTCCCGCAAGCGGGAGAGGGAGCACACAACCGGTCGGTCGCGCTCAACCGAGCGCAACGTTCCAGGCGTCGTAATCGTACACCCAGTCGGCGTTGCCGCCTTCCTTGAGCCAGGCATTGCTGCGCGAGCCGATCTGGATGCGGCTGGTGCGTTCATGGCGCGCGCGCTGGTAGCGCGCCAGCGCGGCCGGCACGGCGGCATATCCGTCCGGCGCGGCGTCTGCCAGGCAGCGTGCCAGCACCACGCCGTCTTCGGTCGCCATGCCGGCGCCCTGGGCCATGAACGGCATCATCGGGTGGCAGGCATCGCCCATCAGCGTGACATGGCCGTCGGACCACGACGGCAGCGGGTCGCGCACGTACAGCGCGGAGATCAGCACGTCGTCGCACGCGTCCAGCAGCGCGCGCGCCTCGGGGTGGAATCCCGCATAGGCGCTGCGCAGGTCTTCCACGCGGCCCGGCGTCGTCCATGACTCGTTGCGCCAGCTTTCCTGCGCCACCGTCGCGAAGATAAAGATGTCGCGCCCGCGGTTGAGCGGAAACGTGACGATCTGCGAAGCGGGGTCCGTGCCCCACCACTTGGTGAACGCATCGAGATTGGGGACACCGGCGAGGCGCTCGGCGGGCACCACCGCGCGGTAGGCGACGACACCGGTGAAGATCGGGCTTTCCTGGCCGAACAGCGCGGTGCGCACCATCGAGTGGATGCCATCCGCGCCAACCAGGACGTCGACCTTGTCTTCGGCGCCATCGGCAAAGCGCACGGTGATGCTGCCTTCATTGCGCTCGATCGCGACGGCCTTGTGGCCCAGCCTGACATGGGCGCCCGGCAGCGCGCCTTCCAGCGCGGTCATCAGGTCGGCGCGGTGCATGGTCAACTGCGGCGCACCGTAGCGCTGTTCGGCTTCGTCGGACATGGGCAGGCGCGACGTTTCCTCGCCGGTGTCCCAGGTGCGGCTGATGCGGTGGGTGGGGCGCGCGGCGGTTTCGCGCAAGGCGTCGCCGACACCCAGGCCGTCGAGCGCGCGCACCGCGTTCGGGGTCAGGTTGATGTCGGCGCCGACGCGCGCAAAGCGCGACGCCTGTTCGTACACGGTCACGTCCATGCCGAGCTTGCGCAGCGCGATCGCTGCCGCGAGGCCGCCGATGCCGGCGCCGTTGGTGCCGATCTTCAATGAAGTCATGTTGTCTGCCTGCTGTCTGCCAGTGAAGGGGGCGCCAGATGCCGGCTGCTTGCGGCGATCGGTGTCTGGAGTCTTTATGTTCAAAAATGAACATATCGTTCATAAAAGTTTATGCGCGAAGAAAGGCGGACGTCAAGCGGGCCTGACCGATCGGAAGGAAGAAAAGAGAAGATGAGAAGGAAAGGACGCCCGGCCCAGGCGTCACTGGATGGCCGGAGCGGCCTGGGACGGCGCGACAGCGGTCATCAGCGCCGCATGGCCGTGCGTTTCGTTGAATGACAGAAGCCCGCCGAAGCGGGCTTCTGTCTGCCACACCTGCCGCCGCGCATGCGCGCGGCAAAGCAGCCGGCGCCGGCTGCGTCAGAGTCCCAGCATCAGCTTGGCGATGATATTGCGCTGAATTTCATTGGATCCGCCGTAGATCGACGCCTTGCGGTAGTTGAAATAACGCGGCGCCAGCACGGCGGCATAGTCGGGCCCGACCCGAGGCGGTGCCCCGCGGCCCTGGATGCCTGCCCAGGTGTCCTGCACGAAGGGCAGCGCCGCCGGGCCGGCAGCTTCCACGGCCAGCTCGCTGATGGCCTGCATGGCCTCGGTGCCGAGCAGCTTGAGCATGCTCGACGCCGCCCCGATCGACTTGCCCGATTCCACGCCGCTGAACAGCTTCAGTTCCACCGCCTGCAGCCCGGCCGCGCGCAAGTGAAGCTGGGCCAGCTTGCGGCGGA
>JACXTT010010952.1_pt1 | contig 12173 bp, 16 predicted proteins | sample 9270951 | NCBI WGS metagenome assembly JACXTT01 (sample SAMN15532306, study PRJNA645909) | rock metagenome | isolation source: weathered quartz diorite | place: Puerto Rico | collected 2017-06-21 | reverse complement strand
TTGCCGATGGTGGCCGTGTTGACCTGGCTTTGGCCGTTCACGTAGAAGGTCCTCAGCGTGGCGTTGGTCTGCGAGATGGCGACGAAACTCCAGGCGTTCAGGGGAAGGGCGAGCGTCGAGGCCGTGAACGTCGTCGCGTCGCCGGCGGCGTTGGCCATGTGGGTCAGTTGGCCGCTGGCGTTGATCCCCATGCACCACGTGGCGTTGCTGTCCGTGACCTCGCCGTAGCAGATGATCGCCCGGGCCGACGTGATGCTGTTCGTATTGACGTAGGCGACGGTCGTCCAGGCGCTGTTGGTCAGCGCGGGGGCCCACTGCACCGCCGCGTTGACGGTCCAATAATTCGTGTTCGTCCCGCCGGCGCCGAAGTCCATCGCCATGCCGCGGTCGCTCCCGGACCACTTGAGGCTGCCGAAGATCGTCTGCGGCGCCTGGCGCCTGGCGATGTCGAAGGCCGCGCCATTGGACGACCCGCCACCCTCGTTGAAGAGCCAGCAGCCGACCAGACTTCTGGCGAATGGCGACCACGGATCGACGATGGCGCCCCGCGGTGGCTTCTGATCGTAATAGAGGCCGGCAATGCTGCGCTTCATTGGTTCAGGTAGCTCGTCAGGATCTCCTGCGTCAGCGTGAAGAACGTCGTCGACGGCGACGATGACACCATCTGGACGGCATACATCCCGGTCGTCAATCGGACCGAGGCGACCTGGTTGGCGCTCGCGCTCGTCGGGATGGTGAAGGCCACCAGCGGAACGTTGTCGAACGTGGCTCCGCCGTCATTAGTCGGATAGATCTGGATCAGCGTCGCCAGCGAGACGTTCGAGCCGTAGCGCACGCCGAGCGGGACCTGGATCTCCCAGCCCTGCGTCAGGTTCACCGTGACGGTCTTGGATTGTCCCTGTGAGATGAATCCGCCCGCGTTGAGCGTCGCGACCCACGTCTTGACGGGCGTCGATACGGTTGCCATCTAGAGATACCCCATCGTTTCTTGGCGGGTCGCGGCCTCGCCGGGTTCGTAGTCGCTCATCTTCAGCGTGTCGACGACGATGTGCGGCGATTCGACGCGCGTCAACGCATAGACGGGGATGCCGAGCCTCTGGCAGCGCTTGAAGAAGGCGTGGTCCTCGCCGTAGTGGTCGAATCGATTGAACGGGGCCTCGCCCAATTCCGCGGCGATGCGCTCGAACACGCCGCGGCGCACGAGCAGGCATCCGGCGCCGGCGCTCCCGACCTGCAACGCCTCGACATTGCGATCCCAGTCCGCGATGGGCAGCGCGAACACGCCGTCGTCGTCCCACTGATACAGCACGGGGCAGCCCGGGCCGGCGCGATGCCGATAGATCGCCGTGACGACGTCGAGGCCGTATTTATTCGATAGGAATAGCATGCGGCTCACGATGTCTGGCTCGAAGACGTGGTCGGTGTCCGTCATCCAGAGCCAGCCGCCGAGGAAGCGCTCGACGAGCGAATTGCGCGCGAAGTCGTGGAGCGACACCGTGGCCTTGTCTAGGTGGATGATCTCGGCCTTGAATGGATCGCATACGTACTCGGAGTTGTATTGAATCAGCTGTCCCCACGCCCACGTGAAGGCCTCGAGATTCGCCGGGAGGCCGCCGAGGTAGGCGATCGTGCCGATGATGGTCTTCCGTAGCAGCATCAACTCAGCGCCTGCTGGATCATCGATGTGGTGGGAACGACGCCGAGGATGTCGGCGCGGGACCGCAGCACCTCGATCTGTGCGATCGCCGTCAGGGCGTCGATGTCGGCCTGCACCAAGAGCGAGGCTGTCTTTAAATTTGCGAGAATGGCCGAATAGGCCGAACCGGTGAAGTCATCCGTGACCGAACCGATCGTCTGGAGTTGGACGAGCAGGAAGGCGTCGGCGTGGCCCGTGGCGACGACGGAATTGGCCGCGATCACGATCGGTTCCCATTTCCGCAGCTTGATCAGGGCCGCGATGATTTGATTCGCCGTGATGGAGATCGCCTTGAATACCTTGGGGCTCTGCGAAATGGGCTTGATGAGCAGCGCGACGAGCGCGTTGAAATCGGAGGCGGCCAATGGCGCGGCATAGCCAACCGAGGCCGGATCGGTCTGCAGTTCCGCCTTCACGGCGAGGAGGACTGGATCAGTAGTCGCCATCGGTGCCTCCTTCGCTCAAGAGGATGTAGATCTTTTTGATGAAATCAAACTGCCAGACGCTCCCCCGTTCGTCCAGAGCGTAGAGGACCAATGGACCCGGGGCCTGAATCTGGACGATCTTGGCAGGTTCTGTTTGCATGTTCCTCCCATTGTGTGACGAAATTTTCCCAGTCGAACCGTTTTCTGGCGTGCGCCATCATATCGCGCCGTATGTTCTCCTGGAGTTCGGGCTGCAGCATCAGGCGATAGATCTCGGCGGCAAATCGCGCCTGGACGAGCGGGTCCTGAGAAGTGCCGTCGATCGCGATGCCGTGGTTGATATTCTCAGCCTGCGCCCAGATCGGCGAGAACACCGGGACCGCGCCGAGAGCCTGCGCTTCCTGCCCCGAGATATGCGAAGTCTCCCAAAAATTCGTGCAGTAGCAGTAGACGCCGGATTTGAGCCATTCGCGGTAGAGCGTCGGCTGGGCGACTCGGCCGTGCAGTAGGATGCCGGGCTGATCGGCCTCGCGCAATAATTCGTCCTTGAATTTCTGGAGCTGCTTCGCGCCCCCGGCGATCAGCTTGTCGATATTATCGAAACCATAAAAGGCATGCAATTCGGCATCGGGCACATAGGTGCGCAGCTTGCGGAATATCTTACAGAGTTGGAGTAGGCCGCGGTCCGGCGATGAGGCGTGCATGATCCGGCGCGGATCGCGCGCGACCGGCGTCCGCTCGACATCGGCGATGAGGTCCAGCTTGATGCCGTTCGAGGTGATCCACTGCTTCTCCGCGAAGCCGCGGAGCTCCGGATGGCGCCGCACGATCCAATCCCGATGGGATCGGCAGAGCGATACGATCCAGTCGAGGCCGTCGACGCGCTCCTGTGTCCAATTCGGATAATCCCAGTCCTGCAGGATGAGCCAACGCTGCTGCTTCTCCGACGGCGCCGGCATCCGATCCACGAACTCGGGACAGCGGTACAAGATCCAGATGCCATCCATTTTTGGATCGACGGCCTCCAGGCCGTACCATTCCGTGCCGCGCCACACGCCGGGGCAATCGTCGGGGATCGGCGCATACGTGATGACCTCGTGGCCGCGCCGCGCCAAGCGCCACGACATCTCGACGTGGGACGTCTCTGACCCGCCGATGCCGGACTCGACGGAATTGCGCCAGTCCCACTGCTCGAAGGCGATCGGGCTATAGAAGATGAATCTCATCTGCTCATGGCTCCGTTTCGACGACGCGCACGATGTCGCCGTTCGCGTCGCGCTCGATGGTCTTGATGACGCTGCGGCGCCGCGAGGTGATCGCGATGAACTGCTCCAGCAGCTTGCCCATCTGCCTCTCCGTCGCCCGCAGCCCTTCCTGCTGCTGAGCTCCGGCATCCCGCAATGCGACCTGCAGCTTCTCGAAGGCCTCGGCGATCTCGCCAGAGCGATCGTCCGGCTTCATGGCCTCGAGCGCCGCGGCGAAGTGATCGATCATGGCGGCGATCGTGGCTTGGCCGTCGCCGATCGTCTTGTCGATGTTGACGCGCTCAGCCTCGAATGCCGCGCGCAGCGTATCGACGATCTGCTTCGTCTGCAGTTGGTCGACGTTGACGGTGATGGCCGGCGGCGCGATGTCGATCCTCGGCGCTTCCGCGGGCGGATGACCGCTGCCGTTCCCGTTGCCGTTCGGGGCGGCCTTCAGCATGAGCACGTCGAGCTTGCCGGCGAGCGCCTCGGCGGGGCGCGTGAATTCCCGCATCGCCCGGTAGATGTCGCCGCGCAGCTTGCCGATCTGCAGTTTCACGGCGTCTTTCGCCGTTGGCTGATCCTGATCGTCGGCTGTGGGCTTCGCGTCGTCGCGGCGCTGCTGCTGGTCGAGTTGTACGTCCATCGATAGCGGCTGTGGCCCCATGCTCGTGTCGACCATGAGTTCATCCGCCTCAGGGGACTCATCCGGATCGCGACCGAGATCCTCCCGGACTTCATTGCGCCTGAGTACACCCTCCTTCACATACCCAACATGAATCTGCATCTGCTTTAGCGTGTCGACTTCCCGCCTGGACTTGGGCACGACCTCGAGATCGTCGAAGCCCATCTTCCGCTGCGTGATCTCGTTGATCACGGACTCCATCCACTGGAGCTTCGGCTCGAGGCCCTCCTCCTCCGCTGCCTCCTGCGACGTCTGCGCGCTCGCGCGGTTCACCATCTTCTGCAGCGCCAGCGGCGACGTGCCCATCGCGTAGGCGACGATCTGCCATAGCCAGTTGTCCATCTCGTCCTTGAGCAGCACCTCCTTCGGGAAGACGACATTTGGCCGCTGATCTTTCGCGTCGCCATAGTTCGGCAGGAACTGCAGGCGGCGCCGGCGCGCGAGGTCGCCGGTCATGATCGTGTCGAACCAATCCTGGACCTCCTTGACCTTGTCGACGTGCACGCCGGCCGGCATGAAGATCAATCCCTCCGGCATCGTGCCCTCGGTGTAGTAGTTGAGTTGGAACTTCTGGCGGCGCAGGCCGATCGCGATCGTCACGAGGCACTGCTCGACCGGGCCGTAGCCGTAACGCTTCCACGTCCGCGGATTGCGAACGGCGTACACGAGGTCGTCGGTCGTCAGGTTGATGGCCGGCAGGCCGTACAGCACCTGCTGGTAGGCCGTCTGCGGCGGGGGCGGCGTGAACCCCTGGTCGGTGATCATGCGGTTGATCGTCGCGCCGTCGATGCAGTGCGCGCTGGCGATGCGGCCCTGCAGGTCGCGCTGCAGATAGATGGAGGTCGCGTCGAGGACGAAGTTATCGTCCAGCGCCATGCGCCACCACTCCGACCAGTTGTGCTCGCCATCCGGCCTAGCCCAGAACATCTCCAGAGGCCGGATGCGCTGGTCGGCCGCCTGCCGCTTCTGCCATTGCGGCTTGCGCTCGTCCGGATTCTTCTTGAGCCGCACCTCCCATTCGACGGAGCACAATCGATCCTTCACCGTCTCGATCGCGAGGCGGAGCAGATCCCAGGAATCCGCCGCCGCCCTCAGGATGTCGAATCCGATGCGCGGCGTGTCCTCGCTGCCCGGGGTCCACACGATGTTCGTGCCGGGCTGATAGGGCCATTGCCGCACGCGCGTTCCCGGTGGCGCCGTGGGCCGTACCGGTTGCAGCGGCGAGAACCAATAGGATGGCTGCACGTCTTGGATATAGCCGGTGCCCCCGGTCGGTCGGATCTGCGGCAGATTCAGATATTGGGCGCCCTCTTCAGGAGCGCGACCCGAGAAGGACTGTTTACGGAAGGGATTCCAACGCATGGGGCATTATGGCCGGAAGCGGCGAAGGGCGTCAAAACAGATAAATCTGTGTACATCATGTGTTATTTTCTTGTTGACACCAGATAGTACATCACGTACTATTGGCACATGATCGAAATTCAAAAGGAGATGACGAACATGACGAAACAACAAACCCGTTCCCTGCTCTGCACTATTTGCAGAGTCGCAACCGTCGGTCATTATGATGTCGCTCCCGTTCGTACCGTGCAGCTGCCGTGCGGGCATTTCGTCGACATCGACGAAACGTATGTTACGGGACAATCGCCAGCGCGCAGACAAGCAGCGCTGGATGAAAACGCCAAGCCATCCCGATGACGTCCTCGGTGCGAATAATGACGCCCACCGAACTCCGCGACTTGCGCAAGTCTCTGGATCTGACGCAAACCCAGCTCGGCGAACTGCTGGACATGACCGGCACCTCGATCGGACGCATGGAACGCGGGGAGCAGCCGATCGAAAAACGCACCGAACTCGCGCTGCGCTGGCTGGTCGACCAACAAAATAGGCGAACCCGAAAGCGCCATCATTCCTTCTGCTGGAGGAATGCCCCCTCGTCGACCTCGATATGCCAATGCTCCATGGCGACGATCGGCGGTTCGCCCCACATCGCCGTGCAGATTCGGCAGCGGTGGATGATCGCTCCTGTGCGCTCGGTCGCCTGGCCGATCGTGAAGTCCGGGATCCATCGGATGTCGCCGTTCGCATTGCCGCAGGCCGGACACTTCGCGCTGGGATTGCGTCGAACGACGAGGTAGACCCACCAGCGGCGCAGCACGGTAACGAGCACGTAGAATGCAGCACGGATCATCGGTCGCGTCCCATCTTTTGAATTCGGCTGGCCTTCAGGCGCAACGCGCGTAAAAGTGTTTGTTCGCGCAACGTCAAGATCGCCGGATCATTGTTCGCCGAGTGATTCGCGACCTTGCGACCAAAGCGGGCCAACAATGTGGGATGGCTAGTCGGCAAGAGAACATCGTGTGCGCGCAGCGCCTTCATCGCCGCCCCGTGAAAACATATATGATCATCCCGAGCAGCCGCATGCCGAGAGAAATGACCACCACGACGCCATTGCGCCAGATGCCGCTCAATCCAGAAAACTCGACGTGGCTTCGTCGGGCTTCGGCTCCACCGGAGATGCCGTGCTCGTGGTCGGCGCAGCCGGCATCTGCTCAGGCGCGATGCCCGTTCGCCAGCCGCACGTGTTGCAGATGCGCGCCTCTTGATAATGTGACAGGTTGTCGTTGCCGCAGTTGGGGCATTCGGTCGGTATCATCGTCGGACCTCCTGGGCTCGTATTGAATCACAGGGCGCGCTTACTTGTCCCCGGCCATCGTGGCGCCCGGATCAGCCTTGACGATGGCGATTCCGTGCATATCGATCGCACCATCGTCCATGAAGGCGTGCTGATATTCGGCGTCCTCCAATTTCTGCCGGATCTCATCGTACGCCGCGGCCGAGACCGCCAGTGTGGCGTAGGTGTGTGTCACATTGAGAGACATTGAAACTCCTTTAGATGATCGATGCCGGAGCACTGGACCATGACCCTGCGCCTCGATTGTGGCGATCGAATCCAGTGATCGATCGTCGAAGATGAATATCGGCCGACGACTATTCATATGGCTCCATCTTGTGGCCATCCGATCTCCGGCCGCACGCGTTGCAGAATTTGCCGAACATATACGTCGACACCGGGGCATTGCATGCGGGGCACGCATTCGGGTTCGGGATCTGCACCGGCGATGTGCCTCCGGCGCGATACGTGACGGCCCTCGCTGCCGCCGCATCGATCTGGTGCGCCCGGATCGTCTTCAACATCTGATCCTCTTCCGCCTGGAGGCTGCGGATGGCGTCCATCGGCACTGAGGCCGTATCCAATGCCGGAGGTGGCGTTGATAGCGGATCGATCTGCTCTCCGGACGAAACATCTTCCGTGTTGATCGATTCTCCTGCATGGAATCGACCATTGGAATCGCGTCGCCTCTGCGTCATTTATTGTTCTCCAACCAATCTTGGCCGACAGTACACCAATGAGTAACGCCTTCGGCTACCCAATCCAAACAAGCCGCGCATTGCCAGCCACGAGGATATTCTTGATCCAATTGAAAAATGTCAAATGGAGTGTTCATTCTAGATAATTTCTCATTTCTGGAGCGGCCTCCGCGAATCCGTCTCGATCTCGCGCCAGCCGCATATGTTGCACTGCAGCAGCGGACCGCGCTTCGCCAGATATTTGTTGCCGCACGTCGGACATGTCGGCGCCTGCGATGGCACGACGGGCTTGGCCATTATCGACGTATGGACCTTCTCGGCCATGATCCCCTCCTTCTGGCTTCTGGCGAGTTCATCCGCCGATGGGGCTTCTTCCAGCTTCGGCCGATCGGATCGGATCTTCTGCGCTTCCTGCTTCCACAGATCGAACAAACCATATTGCCGGGCGCGGATGTACGTCAAGGCCTGCGTGAGCATGTCGACCTGATCGTCGAACGTCGCCGTAGGGAATCCGGCCGTCTCCTCGATGAAATCATGCACCCATCCCGGATTGATTCGCTGATCGAGGTGCGTCGCCGTGGGATCGGGCAAGAAGACATTATGTGCTTCCGTCTCGCCCGAGGTGGCGTGGGCGCGCACGATCTTGCCGCCCCTGGGATCGACGGCGATCAAGCCGGAGATCTCATCCTTGAGGTCGTCGATCACGGCCGGCCCATTCGCCTTGTCTTCGATGATCTTCGTGTGCGCCTCCGGCCATTTCGCGCTCAGCGTGCGGATTGCCGTCTTCGTGCCGCGGAAGGACAGGTGCTGGGCGATGACGTCGAGCAAGTACTTGTGCGGCCCCTTGACCCCGATGACACCGCCGGCGACGCGGTCGGATCCCACCGTGTCCTTGAACGTGCAGTCCCACGATTGGATGATGTCGTCGAATTCGGCGGGCGCCTGGGTGAAGAACCGCCAGTCGTCTCGCTTGAAGATCCCGCCGCCCAGCGGGCTCGGGCGGCCCTGATAGATCGCGCTCCACTGATAGTTGGACACGGTCCCGCCGTCGCGGACGTCGACCAGATACGGAAGCGAATAGCGCTCCTTCGAGAGCTCCTCGCCGATCTTTCGGAACGACGGCTGATCCTCGGCGCTCTCGGCGATCGCCGGGAAATTGATGTACCGCCATCGGCCGCGCTGGCGATCGAGCAATCGTCCTATCGGGTCGTCCTGGTGCCATCGCGTCGCCATGATGATCACCCCGCCGCCCTCCTGGACGCGCGCCATGGCGACGGACACGAGCCAATTCCATACGGCCTCGCGCGTCGTGTCGGATATCGCCTCCGCGTAGTCTTTGATCGGGTCGTCGACGATCAGGATCTCGGCCGGCTCGCCGGTGATGCCGCCCCCAACGCCCGCGGCGCGATAGCGGCCGCGATGGCCGATGATCTCGAAGAGTTCGGCGCCGTGCTTCGTGCGCCTAGCGTCGCCGGGCTCGCTGAATTCGCCGACGACCCGCGTCGCCGGGAAGATCCGGTGATAGCGCTCGGTATCGATGATCTTCTGCACGTCGCGCGAGAAGTCGAGCGCCCGATCGGCCGCGTAGCTCGTGCCGATGATGCGCAGATCGGCCCATCGGCCGAACGCGAGCGCCGGCATGCGGCGCGACACGATCTCCGATTTTCCGTGCTGAGGCGGGGCCGACAGGATCACGCGAGGCGAGCGCCTGGCCGCGACGTCCTCGAGGAACTGATCGATCTCGTGGCACAGCACGCGGTGGAACCAGCCGGCGCGATATTCCGGAAATGTCCGGAGGATGAACGGCAGAAGCTTCGTCTCGGGCGTGCCGAGGCGCTGCTGCTCGAACTCGAGCCGCTCAATCGCCGACTGCGTGACCTTGGTCCATATCGATTCCGATGCGTGCCCACTCGTCTTTGAGTTTGGAAAGAATGTCCTTGTCCTTGACATGTCGGAAAACCACCAGCAGGAGGCGCTCCGCATAGATCGATACGGCCTCCAGCGTCACGCTCGTCGTCTGCTTCATGCGGTGCATCTTCTCGACGAGCCCGCCGATATCCTTGATCAGCCGCGCCATCCCGTCGATGTCGAGGCGGCCCGCCGGGATCTTGCCGGCCGCCTTCAGCTTCGTCACGGCGCCGGCCACTTCGCCCGGATCGTTGCTCTCGATGATCATATTCACCATCGAGCCGAAGCGATTATACCAATCGATCAATCCAGATTCGGAGCCATCGCGCTCCCTCATCAGGTGGCCGAGCAGCGTGTTCAACAATTCCAGGTGCGGCGACAGGTCCATCAGGTCGGCGTGCGACTTCCGGATGTGCTCGAACGGCTCCCTCAGCGCGCCCTGCATATAGGGCGAGAAGAGGCCGGTCTTGATGCGGCGGTCGCCGTGCTTCTTGATGCCCCCATGAAATTTGCAGCGGCCCCGTCCGGGATGCTGCGTGCCATATCCTTTATCGCGCTGGCATGGAGCGCCATCGCGCCTGGACCTGGCACCGCAATGCCTTTCAGGATCAAACGTCTTTGTGATGGAGTGCGCCATGGGGTTAATCTATTAAATAAAAAATCCCACGGGGTTAGAAGATGCCGGTCGCTTTCTCGCCCTGCTGGGCGATCGAGAGGGAACAGCCATGCCAGCCGCGCATGAATACGTCCTTCGCCCAAGCCTTCGGCAATTCCGGATAACGATGCTGCCCAGTGAGGCGCCACCATTTCTCGAACTCTTGTTCGGCCGTTCTGGGTTCCGGTTCGGGCTGTTTTTCAGATTGAATCATCAGCATTTCTCTCAGAAAATTCCTTCAGTCGCCGGATCTCGTCGTATTTATCTTCCAATTCCTGACAGGCCCGTCTCAGCGGATGCTGGATGCAATCGAGTATATGCGCGGCGATGAGCGTCCTGCGCTCGGTGGGATCCATCGAATCTACCTCGTGTCCGCAGAAGGCGCATAGGACGATGCGATTTCGCCGTTGGGCTTCTGCCAGATCTACGGCCAATTGATCGCGTTCTCTGCAGGCCGTGCGCATGAGATCGAGATATTCGGCCTTGTCCTTGTCCAATCCGAAGCAGCGTTCTTCGAGGCCGGCGATCTTCTTCAGCAGTCCAGCTATCTCTTCCCGCTGTCTCAATGTCTCTTGATGATAATAGATATTTGGATCAGTGCCGCAGAACGCCTCCAGTTCGCCGATGCGCGCCTCCAGGCGCTCGATCTCCTCCATCAGTTCGATCAATCCCCTCTGGCCGAACCTCGTCAACAATTGTTGCAATCTGTCAATAGATTTCGGCTGATCCATTTCTCAATTCCTTTCCTGGCGCCCCGGGTATATATTAGAAAATAACGACCGCAGGGCTGGATCAAAAAATTGGCGGAGCGGACGCGGCCTGGGATTCGACCCACAATTCAATTCCACAAAATAAGGGAGATCGAATGATGACGTCGATTCAGTTGTCCCCCGTTGAGATTGAGATCCAGATCGAAGAACTGGAGGGCCGCATCGCCCCGCAGTCGGACGCCGGGTTCCTCGAACAGATCAAGCCGACCGCCTCGTAGCCCGACAATATGAATCTTCACACCGACGGCAACGGCTTCGTGCGCCTGCCCCCGTGGATGATCGGCCTGTTCGTCACCCTCATGCTCGCCGCGATGCCGGTCGTCGTGACGCTCGCGATGACGTACGAGATCGTGCTGGACCTGAAAGCGCGGCAGGAGAAGCTGGAGCAGCGGCTCGACCAGGTCCAGGAGCGGATCGAGGAACTGCACGGGCGCCGCTAGCGACCCATCAATTCGCTTGAAGCCGGCGCAGCTGCATCCCAAAATAAAACAGGACAATCGGCCCAGCGTGTCGATGAGGTGGACGAAGAGCGGATGGCCACACTCGCACATCGCCTCTTCGGCTTCAGTATTCATTCGGAGGCCCCGGCATCTTCGAACGTGAACACCTCCTGCGCAAGGCGCTTCGCGGCTAACTCACAGTACTTCTCCTCGATCTCGATGCCGTCGGCGCGCTTGCCCTGATTCTTCGCCGCCAGCAGTGTCGTGCCACTGCCGCAGAACGGATCTAAGACCGAATCTCCGCCGAACCATTTCACCAGCCAGGAGACGTGCGCCAATCGTCGGGCCGCGGGATGCGGGAGCGATCGCTGATTGGCCTCATGTTCTGCCGGCGACCGATTCACGCCGACACGTCTCTGATAATCCGAGTTGCTCGGATTTGCGCGACAAACGCCTGGCACACACATCCGCCCTTCTGGAAGTTCTTTGGGCAGCTTGCCGAAGATGTAGGCGACATCGGCGTTGTTTACGCATCGGGAATTGAAAGAAGGGGGTAGATATTCCAGCCAGCACACGCGGATGAATTCCAGCCATGGCGGAATGAGTGCGATGAATCGCACGTCCGATAGGCAGCCCAATTGGACGGCCAGGAGGCGGCAGATCTCCGGCCGCAGCATGGCGCAGAAATGTCCAAACAGACCCCATGGATCCGCGGAGCCGTTGAGCATCGGCGAAGCCTTCGGCCAGACCGGATCGGTGATGATCGAATCCGCCCGGAATTCGGGCAGGATCTCCAGGCAGTCGCCGTGGAATATCCGGATGCCCGCGTGGTCGTAATATGGCCTCATGGGATCTTGAATCCATCCCTGCGCGCGAAGCCCTTCCGCCCGCGGTTCCGGCCGGCCGTGCCGCGATATTCGCGAATCTGATACGTCCCACGATGAGCGCCGTCATTCGCGTCCACCGGCCTGCGCGGAT
>JACXTT010010951.1_pt1 | contig 12173 bp, 17 predicted proteins | sample 9270951 | NCBI WGS metagenome assembly JACXTT01 (sample SAMN15532306, study PRJNA645909) | rock metagenome | isolation source: weathered quartz diorite | place: Puerto Rico | collected 2017-06-21 | reverse complement strand
TCCGAGGGGGGGGGATTGGGCCCCCGAAAAAGCGCGGGGTGGAACTGGCGGGGTGTGGAAGCGTGTGGCCTGGCCCGGGTTCCCTTGTTCAAAAGGTTTGGGCGGAGGGCATCGTCCGGTGGTGTATTTGTTGGAGCGTCAGTCCACGCGGGCACCAACTGACGCATGTCGTCCAAACGAGCCCCCCCCTTTTGCAACCGAGTTGTGTAGATCCATGGCGAGCTTGTTGAGTATGTTCTCTTTGCCAGATTCATTACTGTATCGTGCTTGAAGGCTCCTACGCAGGATTCTCGAAAGTCCGACAGGGGAGAGTCCTGGCGAACTCTAAGCGACCACCTCAACTGCACATTTCCAACCTTTCGCTGGTATTAGTTGACAGGGCGGAGAAATCGCCCTGAACACCAGATAGCGGGTGGGCCGCGAAGCGGAGCTCGTTGTGGGTGCCAGATGCCGGCAACCACGCGTTTAGCGCCTCGCTGCCCGCCGGCATTTTCGCACCCGCACTAAGAGAACCGCGGGCCGGCTCCCGCCCGGGGAGAATGCCATGCGGTTCGACGATCCAGCCACAGACGAAGCTTTCCGGGAGGTCGCTGAGATACTTGCGGCATCGTATCTGCGTCACGCTAAGGTTCGTTGTGTGCCCACTGAAGCGGCCCAGGCTACTGTCAACAAAGAACTTGCTAACCGGGCCGAATAGAGCGTCCATGTGAACTGAGGTTGACGCCATGGAGAAAAGAACGCCCAAGAAGCTTCGCTGCAACCGAGTCGCCGTAGACCTAGAGCGGCTCGCCAGGATGGGGATCGCGGATTTGCGCCGTATGCACCGAGAGATGTTTGACAGGGACCACTCTATGCCAAACGCCGAATTCCTGCGGCGCAAGATCGCCTGGCACGCTCAGGCACAGGCGGAAGGGGGACTGCCGGAGTCGGCGCGCCAGCACGCGATGGCGATTGCCCGTGACGTACGGCTCCGCACTCGTGGCAGCTCAAATGTCGCGGGCAGGTTGCCGGCGGAACGGACGGTGACCTCGACCATGGCGCCAACCCACGACTCGCGGTTGCCGCTGCCCGGCAGCTTATTGGTCAAGGACTTCAAGGGGCAGACCATCGTGGTGAGGGTCCTCGACGATGGCTTCGAATACGACCGCCGCCGCTTTTCGTCGCTCAGTGCGGTCGCCCAAGCGATTACGGGCACCAAATGGAACGGGTTCGCCTTCTTCGGCCTGATCAAGGAGGCTCGGCGTGCCTAGCGATAACGGCAAGCGCGGGAACGGAAATGCTGACCGGGCGCCGGTGCGCTGTGCGATCTACACCCGCAAGTCGACTGAGGAGGGGCTGGAACAGGATTTCAATTCGCTGGACGCCCAGCGGGAGGCAGCCGAATCCTTCATCAGCAGCCAGAAGCACGAAGGCTGGAACGCGCTGCCGCAGCGTTACGACGACGGCGGCTTTACCGGTGCCAACATGGACCGGCCGGCTCTGAAACGGCTGCTGGCGGACGTCGCGGCGGGAGATGTCGGTTGCGTGGTCGTATACAAAGTCGACCGTCTGACCCGATCGCTGCTCGACTTCTCCAAGATCATGGAGGTTCTCGATAAGCATGGTGCGACGTTCGTCTCGGTGACTCAGCAGTTCAACACCACGTCCTCGCTCGGCAGGCTCACCCTCAACATCCTGTTGTCGTTCGCGCAGTTCGAGCGTGAGATGATTTCCGAGCGCACCCGGGACAAGATGAGCGCTGCCCGGCGCAAGGGGAAGTGGGTGGGCGGCGGTTTAGTGCTGGGCTACGATGCTGCCCCGAATCGTGGCGGTCTGGTTGTGAACCAGCAAGAGGCTGAGCGAGTCCGGGACATCTTCCGGCTGTACCTGGATCTCGGCTCGCTCATACCAGTGATCCAGGAACTCGACCGGCGCGATTGGCTTATGAAGGAGTGGACCACGCGCGAGGGCCGGAAGCGAGGCGGCGGCCCGTTCACGAAGACTACCCTTCATAACCCGCTCACCAACGTCGTCTACACCGGGCGGGTCCGTTACCAGGGCACCGTCTACGACGGCGAACATGAGCGAATCGTTGACGACAAGACATGGAACCGGGTCCAGGAGCAGTTGAACCGGAACGGGCGCCGTGGCGGGCGCAGCGTGCGCAACAAGTACGGCGCACTGCTCAAGGGGCTCGTCCGCTGCGGCAGTTGCGACGTGGGCATGACCCACACCTACGTGCGCAAGAACGGCAACACACTTTACCGCTACTACGTTTGTATCCGTGCGCATCAGACGGGCTGGAACAAGTGCGAAACCCGGTCGGTTTCGGCTCCAGCGTTGGAGGGCGCGATGGTTCAGCAGTTGCGGGGCATCGCACGCAGCCCGGCCATGCTGGCGGAAGTCCTCCGCCAACTCGAACAGGGCCGCCAGCAGGGCGCGGACGCCCTGCGTCAGGAAAAGGCTGCCATCGAGGCAGAGTTGGCTCAACTGTCCCGCCAGATCGCGCAGGCCGTCCGTGAGGCCGGCGGCCACGGAGAGCGGGCGATAGCAGCCGCGGAACAACTTGCAGGCCGCCACGATCGCGTCGGCGATCTTGAAGGCCGTCTGTCCGAGATCTGCTGCGAACTCGATGACGGGCAATCCCGGATCGAGCCCGGCGCGGTGAAGGAGGCGCTCGAAAAGTTCGATCCGCTCTGGGAGCAGATGAGCACCTGGCAGCAGGAGAAGTTCATCGGCGGGCTGGTGAGCGAGGTGCGGTACGACGGCCGGGCCGGCACAGTCACGGTTGGATTTCGCTCCAGCGGAATCAAGGAACTTTGTGCGGGAGCCGTGCCCGTCACCGAGGACAACAAAGATGCCCGAAAACAGCCATGTTGAGATCCAGTTTCAGCTTCACCCCTCGCCCCGTCGATCGGACTCCGCAGAGCCGCCGCCGGTCCAGTCTGTTGCCGGCCGACTTCCGCGTGTCACACAGATGCTGGCGCTGGCGCTCCGCTACCAGGACATGATCCGGGCCGGGGTGCGAAGGATTACGCCGACTTGGCGCGTCTAGCCTGCGTCACGCGGGAACGCATGAGCCAGCTGATGAAGCTGACGTGGCTGGCACCTGACATCATGCAGGAGATCCTGTACCTGCCGCCGACGCCCAGCGGCCGGTACCCGATCAGCGAACTGGCGGTGCGTCGAGTAGCTGCTCTTCTCTCTTGGAATGAACAAAGGAACGCCTGGAACTTGCTGAAGAATAGTTTCCACCTTTGAGGTTTTTTTGATCGTGTTAAAATCAAAATCGTCTGCCGAGTATTTTGAGTTGCTGGCGAGTCACCGGTCCTTGTCGATTCTGCAAGAGCTGGCGTACCGAATGAAGTAGCTAGAAGTCGCACGGAACCTCGCCGGAAGGGGGGGCTTCTGTGCCCAATTCGTACAATCCGCGCTCCGTCATCCGCCACATTCCCAACGCATTGCTCGCGCGCTTTTTTGAACAATTCCGTGAGTTTGTCGACTTTGACTGGAAGGGGCTTGGAGAGACGCAAGCCGAACCTGTCTTCGAGAGGTGGCAGGTTCTCGCTGAGCCGGAGCGAAACCAGATCGACATGGTCTTTCGCAAAGTTCATTCGTTGGCGGATGCGCTTGGCACCACGGTTCTCATCGAAGCCGCCCGCGACCGCAGCCGAGAAATCGCCGCCGAGATCGGAGCAAAAGAGAATGCCTACGAAAGAGCCCTCTGGTGCCACCTTGAGCACCCGACAATTTTCGAGGATGCCCGCACGCTCGCGCACATTGATGGTTTGGCGCGGAACTCCTGGGAGAAGCGCAAGGGGCTTCCGAAGCAGGCGATCAAAGTGACCGATGCTCTTCACCAAAGGTTGGGTGCGGGAGTTTCAGCCTATTACCGGGCCCGGGAAGGTCGGGGGCATCTCTGCACCGTGGAGCACCGCCGTCGCGAGGGTGACATCGATTGGTTCTTTGCCTACCCATCCGACTACGCCGATGAGCGGGAGGGCTACGGCGAGGATGGCCGGTTCATGCGACAAAGCTGGAGGCCGGCGTTCGAAGTCGTCTTTGCCTACGACCACTCCGCCGGGACCCTTGAGATGTTTGCAAAGGGCGGAAAGAAACACCGCGCTGAACTGTCAGGAATCTTCACGCAGGGTATTTTCGGAGTAGCCGACAAATCGGAGCCATGGCAAGCCGACACTTTTGATCTGGAACTCTTCAAGAACCCTGATATCAAGTTCCCGACCAAAGCGGCTGACAAGATCACCTTGGTCCGAGTAATTGCGCTTCGAATCCAGATTCATCGAAGTCCTGGCGGGCGCCTGACATTCGACGTTGATCCTCGAAGGAAGGATGTTACGGTCTACGACCTCGTGGCTGTTGCCTTGAATGAACGGCGGGCACGGTTAGCGGACTGTACTGTGCTCGGGGTGACGATGCAGGCTGTCTTCCAGAAATCCAATGGGAGGGAGCGACGAATCCCGTTCAAGCTCTCCGCGGGATCAAATTGCGATTTGGGCGATAGCCCAGAGGAATTGTTGCTGAGGCGGTATCTCAAGGTCTGGAAGATCGAGCGGGATGCGTGAAGCTTGGCAGGACCTATTGCGCCGTCTAAGCGGCCCTCACTCGAGTTTCGGCTTCCGCGATGTCGCCTGTTGGAAGCAGGCCGAGTTCAAGGCTCTGTGCGACCTCGACTTACTGTCCGATGGTCGACCGGCGTCTCATATCCTTTGTCCCGAGTGTTCGAGTCACTGGGCTGAAGTGAAATGGACCGAAGGAGGCAAGCGAGCCTTGATCGTCTGCGCGCGTGAAGGCCGGCCAGTTGACGTTGACCCTAACCTTCTGTGCCAGTGGGAGCCAAACAAAGAACAGTTCATTGCGATGCTGGCCGCTGGATTTGGGATAGCGGATCGAGCACTGAACCTTGTGGCGGGCCAATTGTGGAGATTGGGTCGCTGTATGGTGGCAGGCCGCCAGCGCGACGTTTTTTTTGCCGCAATAGCGCCAGACGACCAATCGTCTGCAATTACTGAGATTCGCCGCGGATACGGATCTGTAGCGGGGGTGCTCTTGATCCCGTCGGGCGCGCCTCACCCTGGCCCAGACAGCAAGATCAGAATTATTGATCTGTCTAGCATTGCCACGCTGCGCCGTGACAGAATCGCGGTGAACCTTGCCTTCATCGAGGAACAGTTCACGGATCACATCCGCGCGAGCAGGGATCGCTCACGGCTCAAACGTACGGACAGGACGCTCAAGGCACACCGCATGGGAATCTTGAAAGCCTCCGCGCCCAACAAGCCGATGAAGGCTCTGGCTCGACACTTGGGCGTTAGTCCAAGTGCGCTTTACGGCATGGTTCGCGATGATCGCACCCGCTTCTCGCCGGAAAAGCTACGAATGGTGCTGTCCAAGATTGGCTGCTCCCGTACCAGGTGGGACCGCGCTCCGAAGCGGGCACGCTTATAATCTCCTCATTTTCTCCACAGTTCTCCACGTTCTCCACATTATCTTCGTGAGTAAACAGTTCAAACTGGAGCCTCGCGGATGGTACACAAAGCAAGCCGAGCAAATCAACGTGATAGCGATCTGCTGACCGAGACCCAGGCCCAAGAAGAGGAGCTTCCGATGTCCCTGGCCTGGTACCGGCGTACACGCTCATTGGGAGGCGGACCTCCGTTCCTCCGCGTTTCGAACCGAGTTTTCTACCGCCGTGGCGAATTGCGGCGATGGATCGCCGAGCGGGCGACCCCCGTTGCCGCCCCGCAGGCGTTCCGGGCCGGCCGAATTGGAGAAGGGAACTGAAACCGTGGCCGCACACGTCCGATTCTCCGACCTTTCGGCTCCTCGGCAGGCTTTGGTCAGCCTCTGCCAGCAAGTCAACTTCGGCGAGGTCCGTGGGCTGTTGATTCGCAATCGGGAGCCATATTTCACTCCCCCTCCGTCGGTGGCTGTCGACATCCGGCTCGACGCCGAGGAGGGACCGAGACCGGAGTCATCACTCCCTGACTTTGCGCTGCCGCAGGAATTCCGCCGCCTGATGGCGAAGCTCGACGAACTACAGGACGGCACCGTGGAGACCATTTTGATCCGTGACGGCCTCCCCCGGCGCGTGGTGCTGGAAGCCCGCTTTCCGGAGGTTCGGCGATGACGCCCCAAATCGACTCGTCTGCCGTTCGGCAGGCTGCGACCCGCGCAGCCCTCATGGTCAGTGGAGCTTGCTTCGCCGAGCAGGACTACGAAGACCTCCAGCAGGAACTGCTGGTCGACTATCTCCGGAGAGAACCCAGGTTCGACGCTGCGCGAGGCACGAAGCAGGGATTCACGTACGGTGTCATGCTCCACCGCGCCGCTGTCTTAGTTGTTCGCCGGCGACGGCTGGCCGGGCGCGAAGTCCTATTTGATCACCTGTGCGCTGACCTTGGCGGCGGTGCCATCGAAAGTGAGATGCAGATCTCAGCGAATGCAGTCGCATCGCTTAACCTACGGCTCGATATTGACCGAGTGCTTAGCAGGGTCCCGCAGCGGCTGAAGAATCTGGCCAACCAGCTCCGCTCCATGAGTGTTTCTGAAGTCAGCGTCCTCACCGGCCGGTCGCGGACGCGAACCTATCAACTTCTTCGCCAACTTCGTGAAGCCTTCGCAGAAGCGGGCTTGGGGCCGAAGGCGGCGTTGCGCTCCATGCCGGCGCGACGGCGCTTCCCCAGGTCCAAGACATTAACCGGCTCCATCAGACACAAGGAAAATCTATGTCCCACACAGAACTCGTCAACAAAGATCAGATGATCACGCCCTTTGTGATTTTCAATACTCAACTCACCGAAATCCGACAAGCGATGCAGGCGAACATCGGAGACTCCGGTGTCTCGGCAGGAGACTTCGAGCAGATCAAATTGCCTGCAGGAGGTGGAACGGCCTGGACGGTCCCGGGGCTGGACGGCGAGGAGACCGTCAAGGAGATAGGCGGCATCATTGTCGCATGGCGCGATACCCGTGCTTACTGGCGCCGATCGATGGAGGAATCTGACGGGAGTTCGCCGCCAGACTGCGCTTCTGCCGACGCACGAACCGGAATCGGCGTCCCAGGCGGAAACTGTGTCCAGTGCCAATTCGCACAGTTCGGCAGCGACAGCCGCGGCGGCCAAGCCTGCAAGCTCGTCCGGCAATTGTTTGTAGTCCGCGAGGGGAACATGCTGCCCGAGATCGTCAACCTGCCGCCCACCTCCGTGAAGCCGGCGCGGCAGTACTTGATGCGGCTTGCCTCGAAGGGCATTCCCTGCTACGGCGTCGTGACTAAGATCGGACTGGAGAAGACCAAGAGTACACAGGGCATTGTCTACTCTCGGGCGACGCTTAGGTCCGAGGGCCGGCTCCCTTCCGATCAGGTGCAGAAGGCGAAACAGTACGCGGACATGATCGTGCCATTCCTTCAGTCGGTGCCCTCGTGCTCCACCTCCCCTTCCGTTCCGGCCGAGGGCGAGATCATCTGACGGGGAGCGGCCAGTGGAAGCAGACAAGACCGCGATCCGGAAATTCTTGGAGACCCTACTCGGGTCCGAGCCCAGCGGGTTTCTGGTTGTCTGGACTCGACCGGATAAGGTAACGAGGGCGTTCGACCTAGCCAGGCCGGCCGCCCTCGACCAATGCGTCGAATACTGCGCTGCGCGCGCCGAAACCCGAGACGTTTACACGGGCGCATGGCTGCTGGCCGAAAAGCCCCCCAAAGGAAGTCGGGGCAAGGAGCAGGATGTAAAGACCGTGTCTGCGGTCTGGGCGGACGTAGATGTTGCCGGCACTACGCACAGTGAACAGAAACTGCCACCGAGCGCTGAAGATGCCCGGCGACTCGTCTCAGAAATGGGCTTGCCTCCTTCGATTGTGGTCCACAGCGGACATGGGCTCCAGGTTTATTGGTTGCTTCGCGAGCCGCTGGTCATCGAAAGCGAGATGGAGCGTGCGGTGGCAAAGTCCCGCTCGGTCCGCTTCCAGCTTCGCCTTCAGCAATTGGCGAGTGCTCATGGCTGGACGACTGACTCGACGTCGGACCTGTGCCGCGTGCTGCGAGTCCCAGGAACATTCAACCGGAAGATCCCTAAGGACATCCGGTCCGTCACGGCCGAGTACTTCGATTACAGGTACAACATTGACGACATCGAGGAACTGCTGGTGGGGATTGCCGTGACGGTCTGGCTGGATGACTCCGGCAACCTGCGGATCGACAAGGACGCCCCCCCCGATATAAAGGAAACGGCGCGGCGGCACAAGGAGGCACTGGTAGCCGTGCTGAGAGCCCAAGCAGTTGTGAACAACGCCCGGATACGTCTCGTGCGCCTGCCGCTGGGAAACCAGGCCCTGGCAAAGCCACCGGGCCCACTACCAGAGGAAGTAAGCCGAGCCATCGAGACACTACGGCTGGATTCCTTGCCGCTTGTCATCAACGACGCGGGGCTCGTGTCGCTCCCCTACCGAACCTGGCTGCTGAAGGAAGTGTTCGGGCTCCAGGGGCTGCAGGAGAACCCACCGCAGCCCAAGCACGCACGATTCCGGGACCGGTTCCTGTCGCAGAGACCATCGTTATGAAACCTTCGCGGCGCGACCAGCACGTCGAGATCAACTTCGAGCCTCTAGGGACGCTACTGACGGAACGATGCAGCATGGCTCGATGGACACGACTCGTTCGCACATGGCGTGTAGTTGCAAGCGCGACCGCTCGAAAAAATATGTGCACATGGTGAACGGGGAGCGGGTATTAGCTATACAAGAGGCCGTTCGCAGGGCCGGCGCCACGGGCGCACCTTTCGGAGTCACCTCCAACAACGCAATCTGAAATGTGGGCTACCTGTGGCCGAAAGGCCCCGGGGGCGGGTCAAATCTCCAGGACCCTCGGCCCGGCTACCGCGCGGCGGAAACACGAAGTCGCCCGCAAGTTTCGGGGTGGGGGGTCCCCCCGGTGGGCAGGCAAGTCGCGAGGTGGCTAGCGGATAGCTCACCTCGGGGTGCCAGAAGGCCGCAGATGCGGGACAAGGAAGCCATTTGAAAACACGAAGCCGGCTATTGACGGAGGGACCCCCGGCGAGCCAGTTTGGGGCGCTTTCGAGGCTGTTTCGGGGCAGGGCTGGACCAGGTATGCTTGCCTGCGAATTCAGGCGGCAAGGGAGGATGTGGAACCAAAACCTCAAAAGTGGGCATACGGGGGGACGGCGGCCCAGGGGCGGGGGCCAGCCAGGAACGCTGAGGAGCCTGCAAAAGCAGAAACGCCGCCGGGCCGATGTGGCCGGCGGCGTTGGGAGGATTCTTGAGATGATCCGTTACTTCGTCAGCCGGTACCGGCGCTCGCCATCGTCGCCCTTCGTCGACTCGACCGTGAGCCCCATCTTCTTGCCGACCGCGCCGCTGATGAATCCGCGGACCGAATGCGGCTGCCAGCCGGTGGATTTCATGATCTCGGCCAAGGTCGCGCCCTTTGGGCGTCGGATCATCTCCAGTACCTTGGCCGTCTTGCTCTCAGCGCGCGGGGTTCCGGCCTTCTTCGCGGGGGCCGGCTTGGCGACCTTCTTTCCGGCCTTGGCCGCCTTCTTCGGCGCGGCGCCCTTGGTTTTGCCCGACTTGGCGGCTTTCTGGCTCTTGGGCGCGCCCTTCTTGGGGCTGGCCCCCTTCTTCGGCGAGGCCTTCTCCGGTGCGACGTGCGCGCCCTGTGCCGCAACAGTGGCGGCCTTGTCGGCGTTGGCGGTGGTTTCAGTGCTGTTCATGTTCGTTTTCGTTCCTTTTCTGCGCGCCTTCCGCGCGCACACGATTCATCACTCCGGTGCCCTGGAAAGGCAAGTGAATTCGCCGGGCGGCCGAAACAAAAACGGCCGTCGACGTTTTGGCCGCCCCGCATCGCCTTCTGATCGCCTGGCCGTCGGGAGAGTCCTGGGAGGTGCGTGATGCAGATTGAGCAATGGCCCATTGATCGGCTCGTTTTTTACGGGCGCAATCCGCGAAAGAACGATGCTGTCGTGGACCGTATGGTCGGCTCGATCCGTGAGTTCGGTTTCAAAGTCCCGGTGCTGGCGCGCAGCGACGGCGAGGTCGTGGACGGTCATCTGCGGCTAAAGGCGGCGCGCAAGCTGGGCCTCACCGATATCCCGGTCATCCTGTGCGATGAGTGGACGCCAGCGCAGGTGAAAGCCTTTCGCCTGCTGGTGAACCGATCCGTGACGTGGGCCGACTGGGACGAGGAACTGCTCGGTCTGGAGCTGCTTGATCTCAAGTCACTCGACTTCGACCTGGCTCTGACCGGCTTTGACGGGCGCGAGATCGACGATTTACTACTCGGCGCCGGCACCACCGATCCGCGGGAGGAAATCGCACCGGATCCGCCGGAGAATCCCGTATCGAAACCTGGCGACCTGTGGTGCTGCGGGCCGCACCGGGTGTTGTGCGGCGACTCGACAGTGGCTGACGCCACGGCGAGGCTGTTTGGCGGTGTATCACCGCATCTGATGGTGACCGATCCGCCGTATGGTGTCAGCTACTCCCCGGAATGGCGGGCTGAGGCAGGGGTCAATCGGAATCGCGGAAAGATGGGTGCTGTCTCTAACGATGAACGTGCTGACTGGCACGACGCCTGGGTTCTGTTCCCCGGCACGGTGGTTTACGTCTGGCACGCCGGCAGGCACACCAGCACAGTCCAGCAGAGCCTGGAACGGGCGCAGTTCGAGATCGTCTCGCAGATCATCTGGGCCAAGGACCGGTTTGCTTTGAGCCGTGGAGATTATCACTGGCACCACGAGCCGTGCTGGTATGCGGTGAAGGCAGGTTCAAAGCACCATTGGACCGGCGCAAGGGACCAGAGCACTCTGTGGCAGATTCCGCGGGCTGACGATAAGGGGCACGGGCACGGCACGCAGAAGCCGGTCGAATGCATGCGCCGGCCAATAGTGAACAACAGCAGCCCCGGCCAGACGGTGTACGACGCCTTCCTCGGCTCGGGGACCACGATGATTGCCGCCGAGACGACCGGCAGGGTCTGCTACGGCATGGAGCTGGACCCGAAGTACGTGGATGTGATCGTCAAGCGGTGGCAAGAGTTCGTCGGCAAAAAGGCCACGCTCGAAGGTGAAGGCCGCACCTTCGAGAAGATCGCGAACGAGCGGCTGGGGTGCAAGACGTGACGGATGAAGAGCGATGTGAGGCCGAGGTCCGCGAGATCGAAGCTCAGCTCCGGGCGGGGAATCCGGACGTCGCCGGACTCTGCCTGGCACTCGCCGACTGGTCGACAGAAAGGAGGCTGCTGAGTGGGTTACCGCGGTCCGATTCCGAAGCCGACAACGTTTGAGATTCTCGAAGGCCGCCCGGGACATCGGCCCATCAATCGCAATGAGCCGAAGCCGCGAAATGTCGCTCCGAAGTGTCCGGAACACTTGGATGACAAAGCGCGGAAGGAGTGGCGCCGGCTTGTCCCGATGCTGATGCGGATGAGGGTGCTCACTGAAGTTGACGGTTACGCGCTGGCGAGCCTTTGCCAGACTTACAGCACGATGGTGAAAGCACAGGAAAAGCTGAACGAGACGGGCTTCCTCTACAAATCGCCGAGCGGCTACGTAATGCAAAGTCCGGTACTCGCCGTGGTCAATCAATGCATCGAAACCATCGTTAAGCTGTCGCGGGAATTCGGCCTGACGCCGGCGGCTAGGTCGCGAGTCATCACAACGGCAGCCGAACCCGAAGTGGACCTGCTGGAACTGGCTCTGTCCCAGCCACGGAGAAGTGATGGCTAGCAGGCGCCTCAAATCGATTCCGAAAGGAAGTTGCTGAGTGGGATACCGTGGACCAATTCCGAAACCGACCGTGTTGGAAATCGCGGAAGGACGGCCTGGGCACAGGGCAATCAACCGCCATGAACCGAAGCCGCGGAACGTCGCTCCCAAGTGTCCGGACCACCTCGACGACCGGGCCAAGAAGGAATGGCGGCGAATGGTTCCGATCCTTCAGAGGATGAAGGTTCTCACCGAAGCCGACGGGTATTCGCTGGCGAACTTGTGCCAGACCTACTCCACCCTCATCACGGCGCAGGAAAAGCTGTCCGAAACCGGCATCCTCTACAAAGCGCCGTCGGGTTACATCATGCAGAGCCCGTTGCTCGCCGTCGTGAACCAGTGCGTCGAGACGATCACCAGGCTCTCCCGCGAGTTTGGATTAACGCCGGCAGCGCG
>JACXTT010010950.1_pt1 | contig 12174 bp, 14 predicted proteins | sample 9270951 | NCBI WGS metagenome assembly JACXTT01 (sample SAMN15532306, study PRJNA645909) | rock metagenome | isolation source: weathered quartz diorite | place: Puerto Rico | collected 2017-06-21 | reverse complement strand
CGTTCGGCGAGTACAGCTGGGACGAGGAGCGGGAGATCTTTAGCGCGCACAGCATCAACGTGCTCACACTGGAGGGAGTTGGGATCGCCGAGATCACCGCATTTGTCGATGCCGAGCTGATTCCGCGCTTCGGGCTCCCGGATGAGATCGAGCAGTAGCAGCACGGAGACTTGTCGCGGATTACCAGAAAGGAATGGAGCAATGGGAAAGATCGTCATCAGCGAAAACGTCTCACTCGATGGAGTCATCCAGGACCCTGCCGGTGTCGAGGGCTTCGAGCGCGGCGGCTGGGTCGGCAAGGTCACGGACCGCGCCGGGGCCGGCAAGAGGCTGCTCGATGAGGCGCTGGGCGCTGAGGCGCAGCTGTTCGGTCGGCGGACATACGAGTTCTTGGCCGCGCGGTGGCCATCCCGCGACGGCGCCCTGGCGGACAGGCTGAACAACATGCCCAAGTACGTCGTCTCGTCGACCCTCGAGGATCCCGATTGGAACAACACGACGGTGCTGAAGGGCGACGCGGTGGAGGAGGTCTCGAAGTTGAAGCAGGAGCTGCACGGGGAGATCGTCGTCGCCGGCAGCATTCAGCTCACCCGCGCGCTCATCGAGCACGATCTCGTCGACGAGTTGCGGCTGCATGTCTACCCGGTGGTGCTGGGGACCGGCGAGCGCCTCTTCGGCGAGACCAGCGCCAAGAAGCCGGTGCGCCTCACCGGCACCCGGTCCGTCGACGACCTCGCCCTCCTGACCTACGAGCTCGTCCGGGACGCATAGCGGCTCGTCGGGCCGCCGGATTGCTTGCTCAGGTTCGAATTCACCTCAAGAAAGCCAAGCCGACGCCCGGATTCGAACCGGGGACCCCGTCGCGTAGCCGCCGACGCGGCCGCGATTAAGGGAGCAACGGCTTGCCAGGCGGTGTGGCGCGAGGATAGCCTTGCGCCGTAGTCAGCAAGGAGTCGAAATGACGGGCTCCGGCCCGGTCAAGCTGCTGTTCACCGATCTCGTCGGCTCGAGCGAGCTGTTCGCCCGGCCGGTCGGGGTCACGGAGTAGCCATGTCCGCCGAGAACCTCGAGCTCGTTCGCGCGCACGTGGAAACGCTCGCCGAGCGCGGTTTCGAGGCCGCTCGCGAATACGTCCACCCCGACTTCGAGATGTCGCAGCTTCCGCTGCACCCGGAGGCAGCGACCACCTATCGCGGATGGGACGCCGCCGTGAAGTCGATGGGGGCGTGGACCGAAACCTTCGAGGAGTTCCGTTGGGAGGCCGAGCGGTTCATCGCGGCGGGCGATCGAGTTGTGGTCGTCGTCAGGGAACTCGGGCGCGCCAGAGGCGGAGGAGTCGACCTCGATCACCGCTTCGGCGCCCTCTACACGGTGAACGAAGGAAAGATCTCGCGACTGCAGTGGTTCGATAATGAAGCGCAGGCTCTCAAAGCGGTCCGGCTGACGGGACCGGGGACGGCTTCCGCCGCGAACGTGGAGATCGTGCGCCGGCTCTACGAACGCTGGGCGCGCGGCGACTTCGCTCCTGCCGAGGCGTTCGACCGGGATGTCGAGTTCGCTCGGATCGGACGTGGCGACGCGGCAGCGCTCGCCGGACGTTGGCGGGGTATCGAAGAGGCCACGGCGGCGGTCGCCGACTGGCTCCGTTCGTGGAAGGACGTGCGCCTCGAGGCCGAATCCTTCATGGAGATAGGGGATCGGGTGCTGGTGCTCGCCCGCCAAAGGGGGTTCGGCAGGGTCAGCGGAGCGCGCGTCGATCACCTGCAGGCCGACGTGTTCGCGCTGCGCGGCGGTCGGATCGCGTGCTGGGAGTCCTACTGGGACCCCTCCGAGGCGATGCGGGCAGTCGGACTTGCGGAGTAGCCGATGTCGGGGGAGAACGTGGAGGTCGTGCGAACCAGCATGGAGGCATGGAACGCGCGCGACATGGATGCTATGCGTGAAGCGTATGCAGAGGATGTCGTTACCTGGCCTCCGGAAGGTTGGTCGGAGGCAGGCCCATTCGTAGGCCGCGAGACGGTCATCGGCCAGTGGGAGCGTATGCGCGAGTTGTGGAGCGACGACGAAGTCGAGATGCTCACGGATTACATCGACGCGGCGGACCGAGTGGTCGTGAGCATGATCTGGCGTGAACGAGGGCACGGCCACGAGTCGGACTCGGGGGCAACCGGCATCTTCACCATCCGCAACGGGAAGATTCGTGTCGCGGAGTTCTTCTGGGATCACACGGAGGCGCTCAAAGCCGTGGGGCTGGTCGAGTAGCCGATGTCGCAGGAGAATGTCGAGATCGTGCGGCGGGTGTACGAGGGATGGGCGCGCGGTGATTTCTCGGAGCGTGATGCGTTTCACCCGCAGGTCGAGTTCGAGTTGGTCGATTGGCCTGAGCCGGCCAGCGCCAAGGGCGTGGATGCGATGTGGCGCGCGTGGCGTGCAACTCTCAGCGCGTGGGACGACTTTCGCGCCGTGCCATATGACTTCCTCGAGACCGGGGAGCACGTCGTGGTGCTTAACGTCATAAACGCCCGTGGCAAGAGCAGCCGGGCGGACGTGACCGCCGATACCGCGTCTGTGTGGACGATGGATAGGGGCAAGGTCCTGCGGCTGGCCCTTTACTGGGACACGACCAAGGCCCTCGAAGCAGTGGGGCTGTCCGAGCAAGACGCTCGCGCCAAAGGTCCCTGAGCGCACAAAGGCTCGGCGTCGGCGTCCGGGCGCTTGTGATGGGCTACCAAGCTGCGCAATAGCCGTGGGGAGGGTTCATGCGCGCGCTAGAAGCGGCTCTCGTCCCAGCTGCTCATCAGTCGCCGGTACCGTGCGAGGCCCTCCTCCACGCGCTCCGCGAAAACGTGATCGGCCCTGTATGAAGCCCGGACGAATTGTTCGGCGATCTTGACACGGCTCGGGACTGAAGCCCGAGAGTCCCCCTCCGCCCGGTCGTAACGGTCCCTATAAAGACGAACGAACTCGTCGCGTTCGGCAATCGCAGCGCGCAGGTTCCGTGCCATCAGCAGGAAAGCTGTGTCCGCGGTATCGGGTTCGTGGGCCATCATCGGACCTGCTCGCTCTCCAGGCACCCCACGAACGTCGGTTCGAGATCGTCCTGACGACAACCAACGTTGACAGCGAGCCGCATCTGAAATAGGCAAATCAAATCGTCACGAACACGAACGACCACATCCGGCACCGAGCCTGCGTACTTCGGTTGTGCTCGGCCCCGGGAGGAGTGGTTAGGCCGAGTCCGGTAAGCGATTCGCCTCGCCGATCCAATCGAGGCGAGCGAATACCGACGCGCCATCCGTTCTCGTCTTCTACCAGGTCTGGTTTAAGCGCCGATGATCCTGGACTTAAGTCGCGGTGAAGATCGCTCTTCGCGGCGGCTCATTTATCCCGCCCACACGCGACACTGGTGGCTACCTCGGGTATCTGTGCGCATACCAGGCGCTCGCTTCGTCAGCCTCGCTCAGGGGCTACTGGCAGTACCTGACGAGAGCCGCGCGCCGTTGCAGGTGACGGACCCGCAGCGAGGCCCGCTGCTCACGGAAAAGCACGCAAAGGGGAAGCCGACGCCCGGATTCGAACCGGGGGCCCTTCATTACGGGTCGCTCCCACGGGTTTCGACGATTTCCTAGCTGGCGACGATCACTTTGAGCTGCAGCGTGTGGTCCGCGCCAACCGTCTTGGTCCCGGCCGCGGAGGGGTAGTCCTCGCCCGCCTTGGTCGTGAACTCGTAAACCCCGGCTCGGGGGAAGGACACCCTTGCCACGGCACCCATGTGATCCATGTTGGCGCCGGCCGCTTCGGCCGCTGCCGGGCCTTGTCTCTGGAGAAGCATGTGCGGCATCACGTCGTTGTCTGTAATCCTCAGCGTTCCGCCTGTCGCGAGGTGAGCCGTTTGACTCGCCGCCGAAGGCCCGTCATTGACGGACCAGTCGTGGCAACCGCGAACGACGTGGGTGATCACCACCCTGGCAGTCTGCGGCGCGAACGAACCGGCGGTTCCTCCACCGCTTGCGCCGCCTCCGCAACCGGCAACGACGCCGCCGGCGACAACGAGCGCCGAGATCCCAATTGAGAAGATGATCAGGCGCTTCACGATCCTCACCTCCGTTTTCCGTTGAGCCAAGGATCGACGGCCGCGCTCCCTTTTTCGTCCGTACCGGAAGCTGTACTGCAGGCTGGCTTACTACGGATGTGCGCCAGGTAGAGAACCGCGGTCGCCCCCAGTAGTCGTCCGGGGGGACGATGGATGATTGCGACGTGGAGCTCGTGCTCGCGATCTCCTTCGCAATCGCGTTCGCCGTGACGAACGGGTTCCACGACGCCGCGAACGCGATTGCCACGCTCGTTGCAACCCGCGGCGCGAGGCCGGGGCAGGCAATCGTGCTCTCCGCGGTGTTCAACATGCTGGGAGCGCTGATCGTCGGCACCGCGGTGGCCGACACGATCGCCGGCATCGTCACGGTTTCGCCCGATCAGGCAGTCGCAGTGATCGGTTCCGGCGTCTTGGCCGCAACGCTCTGGAATCTCTTGACCTGGTGGCGTGGCTTGCCCTCGAGCTCCGGACACGCCCTGGTCGGCGGACTGGTCGGCGCGGCGATCGCCGAGGGCGGGGTCGACGCCGTCCATTGGGGAGGACTCAGCGGCTGGAAGCCTGTGGGGGTGCTCGGCGTGCTGATCGCTCTCGCGCTGTCCCCGATCTTCGGCCTCGTCTTCGGACTCGCAATCGCGCGTTTCACCGAGCGCCTGCTCCGCCGCGCCACGCGCCGCATGCACGGGCCGGTCCGGGCCGCGGAGTGGGGGATGTCGGCGGCGCTCTCCTTCAGCCATGGGGCAAACGATGCACAGAAGGCCATGGGAGTCATCGCAGCGCTGCTGCTCGCGACCGGGCACCTCGACGTGCTGTCGGTGCCGCTCTGGGTGAAGCTCGTCTGCGGCGCAGCGCTCACCCTAGGCACCGCGATGGGCGGGTGGCGAATCGTCCGCACGATCGGCAGGCGCATCTTCCGCCTCACACCAATCGACGGATTCGCGAGCCAGACCGCGTCCAGTGCGGTGATTCTCACGGCCTCCTACGCCGGGGGGCCGGTCTCGACGACGCAGGTAGTCGCCTCATCGGTCGTGGGGGTCGGGCTGGGACGCAGGCGTTGGCGTCATGTCCGCTGGGCAGTCGTGCGATCGATCGGCTATGCGTGGCTGTTGACCCTTCCCGCCACCGCGATATTGGGGGCGGTTACGCTGGCCGGGTGGGCGGTAATTGAATGAGACGGGGAAGGTGGTTCCTCCCCGAAGCACCCGACGTGGTGGGAATGCTTCGGAAACAGGCGGCGATTACGGTCGAGGGAATCGACGCGCTGGTGGACTGGGCCGCGGGCGATGCCGCTGCCGCCGACCGGGTCCGTGAATGCGAGCACCGGGCGGACGAGCACAAGCGCGAGCTGCGCAAGGCCTTGAGGGTCGCATTCACCACGCCGCTCGAGCCGGAGGACATCTTCGACCTCTCACGTGGTCTGGACCAGGTCATGAACTCCGCGAAGAACACCGTCCGTGAAGCCGAGGTGATGCACATCGGTCCCGATAGTGCGATCGCAGAGATGGTCGGTGAGCTCGCCGAGGGGATGAGGGCTCTCGCGGATGCCCTCGCGTCACTCGAGCACGGAGGTGACGAGGGTGCGACCGGAGCTGCCGACAGGGCCGTCAAGTGTCAGCGCAACCTGGAGCACATCTACCGCAGTGCAATGTCCGCTCTGGTAGAGGTCAGCGACCTGCGTGAAGTTGCGGCGAAGCGGGAGCTGTACCGCCGCGTAGCCCGCACGAGCGACAACCTCGTCGACGTCGCCGAGCGTGTCTGGTATTCGGTGTTGAAGGAGGGTTAGCCCGCTCGGAACGGGTCGCGCGGCTACTCGTAGCTGAGGGCCTCGATCACCTTCAGGCGAGCCGCCCTGCGCGCTGGAAGGATCGATGCCAGCGCACCGAGCACGACACCCGAGATGGCCACACTCGCGACCGTCGCGATGGGGAAGCGGAACGAAAGACCCTCGAGGTTGATCTGAATCCCCCTCACCCACGCCCACCCGACCAGCGCTCCGAAGAGAATTCCGGCGATCGCCCCCGCAAGCGCGATCAGCAGGCTCTCGTCGAGCATCGTCCGACGGACTTGCCATCGCGAAGAGCCGAGCGCGCGCAGCACCCCGATCTCTCGTGTTCGCTCGATCACCGACATCGCGAGCGTGTTGATCACGCCGAGCAGGCTGACGATCACCGCGATCGCCATGATCGCGTTGAAGAAGTTGAACTGCTGGTTGATGTGGCTCCTGATGCTGGATTTGAGCTCGGCGTTGGAGAGCACTTCGAGATTGGGGTACTTGCGCGCGACAAGCGCGTCCGCCGCGCGCTCGAGCGGCTTGCGGTCGGCCGCCGATCGTGCCTTGACTAGGAGCTGCGAGTCCGACGTCACTCCGTAGATGCTTCGCATCGTGTCGAGCGACATCTGGACGAGCGGGATACCTCCACCCGCCAGGGTGCTGACGACTCCCGCGATCCGGACGTCTTTGGTCGCGGAGGGGCCGCGCAGGGACAACGTGTCCCCTACATGCAAGCCGGCGTTCTTCGCGTAGTGGTTGCCGACGATGATTCCCCCTTTTGCGAGGCCCTCGTAAGCCCCGGCACGGCTTGTGCCCTCGATCTTGCTGAGGTCGACCTTCGGATAGACGCGCGGATCGACGCCCACTGCCTGTCCCAGCTTGTTCTGAGTGCTGAGCTTCGGGAGCTTCAGGAAGAAGGTCCGTATCGGGGTCACCGTGCCGGCCTCGGAGAGATCGGCGAGATGCTTCCGAAGGTCCGTCGAGATCCCCGCTACGGGCCCGCCCGCGCCGAACCCCTGCGGCTGGATCGTGAGGTCCTGCGCGAAGTTGCGATCGATCTGATCGCTGATCGAGCCCAGGAAGCTCGCCGACATCACACCGTCGACGACGATCACCGATAGCGAGATCATCAGCGCCGCCGCGGTGGCCGATGTTCGCAAGGGGTTCGCTCGCACCGAGTCGGCGGCGAGCCTGCCCACGGTTGGCAGCAGTCTGCGGAACGGTACGGCCAGCAAGGTGAGCACCGGCATGATCACGAAGGGCCCGGCGAGCGCCATGCCCACGAACATCGCCATCGTGCCGCCGATGCCGACGAACCCGGCAAGCATCGAGCCAGTGTTGAAATCTCCGAACCAGAAGAGGCCGCCCAGCAGCAGTCCGGGAAGGAACAGCAAGAGGCCGACTACGGCCCGCACCGGGCTCGCGGTGCGCCGCGGATGCGAGCCGCCCAGGACGGCCCGGATCGGCTCCACCCGCCCGGCCCGGCGGGCCGGATAGAGCGCGCCGGCGGCTGTGACCACCAAGCCGAGCAGACCGGCGACGATCGCGTCACCGGCCGACAGCCTGACCGAGCCGACAGGTAGGCCTAGGTTGCCCATGAAATGGATCAACCCGGTCGCGAGCCCGACACCCAGCGCGAGGCCGAGCGCCGTGCCTACGACTCCCAGGGCAAGGCCCTCGAGCATCACGGAGCGAATCACCATTCCGCGTGTCGCGCCAATCGTGCGGAGCATGCCGATCTCGCGCATCCGCTGCAGGACGGTCATGTTGAAGCTATTGAGGATGAGGAACGCGCCCACGAACAGCGCCATTCCCGAGAAGAAGTAGAGGACGACGTTCAAGCCCTGCAGCTGATCGTTCACGTCGGCGCTCACTGCCTTGGGCGTTCGCACCTCGATACCCGCGCCGAGCGCACGCTGGATGCGCTTCCCGAGTGGCTCGACCGCCACGCCCTTCTGGGCCACGATGCGGATCTCGTCGTAGACCCCGGGTTTGTCCATCAACACGCGCCCGGCCGCGAGATCGACCCGGCCGAAGCCCTGGCCACCGAACGAGAGCCCGCTCGAGTACCTCACGATCCCGGCCACACGCAGCGGCGCGATCCCGGCCGGGGTGGCAACCCGAATCACGTCCCCAACCTTGATGCCGCGGTCCGTGGCCCACTCGTCAGCAAGCGCAATCTCGCGGCCTCGTAACTCGCCACGCCCGGCGACGACCTTGACCGAGCCCGTGTCCAACCCGCCGCGCTCCCAGCCGGCGACATTGAGCTTGCTCTTCGGGCCCTTCTCCGCTCGGCCGTGCTCGTCGACGACGGTGAACACGCTGAAGATGTCACCTGTGGCGCTCTTGACCCCCGGTACCGCGCGGACCCTTGGCAGGTCTGAAGCCGGGAGCGACCCCGTGCCCAGCTGCCCCGAGGCGACCAGGTCGCTGTTCCCATAGATCGAGTTGAACAACTGGTCGAAGGTATGACGGATCGTGCCCACGAGCAGGAGCACGCCGAACACCATTCCGACACCGAGCACGATCCCGAACGTCGTGAGCAGAGCGCGCAGGCGGCGTGTGCGCAACTGACGGATTGCGATCGAGTCGAACGAACGCAGCACCCCGGCTCCTAAGCGGGCGTTGTCGCGAGGGCGGGCTCGCGCGCGACTTCGTCGGCGATTGGTGTCTCAAGCGTTGCGAAGAAATCGACCACGCGTTGCGTCGACCCACCGGGAACCTCGCCCGCGATGCGCCCGTCGCGCAGGAATACGACGCGATCGGATATGGCGGCCGCTGACGGGTCGTGCGTGACCATCACGATCGTGTTGCCTTCGGTCCGGTTGAGCTCCCGCAACAGCCGTAGCACCTGCGCGCCAGCGCGCGAGTCGAGGTTGCCGGTGGGCTCGTCGGCGAGGACCAACTCGGGTCGAAGCAGGAGCGCGCGCGCAATCGAGACCCGCTGCTGCTCGCCGCCCGACAGCTCGGACGGCAGGTGCTGAGCGCGCGCGCCGAGGCCGACGCGCTTCAGGAGCTCGCGGGCCCGGCGCTGAAGGGACTCGTCTCGCTTGCCCGCAATCAGGGCAGGGAGAAAGACGTTCTCTTCGGCGGTCAGCGATCCGAGCAGGTTGAAGAACTGAAAGACGAACCCGATGTGCTCGCGCCGCAGCCGGGTCAGCTCCTTGTCTTCGAGCCCGTCATAACGGCGGCCGCCGACCGAGATGGTGCCGCTCGTCGGTGACTCGAGCGCCCCGACGATGTGCAGAAACGTGCTCTTGCCCGAGCCCGAGGGACCAATGACGGCGACCATCTCGCCGGTCGGGACGGTCATGTCGACGCCATCGAGCGCTCGCACCCGCACGTCGCCGGTGCCGAACACTTTCACCAGCTCGTGGGTCTCGATCGCTGCCGTTGACTCTGGCGTGTTCATCTCTCCTTACGGTTCGCGGTGTGGCCGCGAAGCGGAAGATATGGCTGGCGCGGCAAGCTCGAATCGGTCCTAAGCCCCCAATCCGATCCGTAGTTCTCACCCAGTCGATCGAACGATCCCGGATGACGCCTCGACTGGTGTTGCCTAGGTGGGACCCGCCCACCTAGCGGCTCAACGGGGTCAGCTCGCCCCGCGGTAGTGCTCCCGCCAGATCAATTTGTAGATCGGGATCCATCGAGGGATGTCTCTCACCCCCGGGATGAAGGGAACGCAGATGAACGCGAGACTAAGCACCGCCATCACCATCCACACGAGCGCGTCCGCGTTGTGCGAGGTCGAGAACGGCTTGATCTGGTACCAGAACGTGTAGAGCCACAGCCAGACCTGGCCGGGGTAGCTGCCGGTCTCGTTCATCATCCCCCACTGGGTGCCGAGCAGATGCTGTTGCTGCGCCCGGTTGGCAAGAAAGCCTCCGTCGGCCAGAAAGAGCAGCGGCTTCGTGTAGTCGGTCTGGAAGAACTGGCCGCTCGTCAGAAGGGCACCGTCGAGGCCGCCGCTCTGGGCGAGGGTGAGGAACGACTGCATCATGGGCGCGACGGGCCCGTAGGTCCCTGGTGGAAGTTGGATGGTCGCGTTCTTGACGGCCGCCTTCGCAAGAGACTTCGTATAGGCGTCGGTCCACGCCGTTTGCCGGCTCGCGCCGGCGCTCTGGTAGGCCGCGAGCGACTGCTGAAGGCTCGGATCGGCGGGAATCGTCTTGAGCGGATCGACGACGAAGTCCCGCGTAGTGTCGATCGGATGGTTCACTCCGAGCCACTTCTGAAGCCGGATGAAGGCGACGTGCTGGCCGGGCCCGTTGTGGTTGTACGGCGGCCCGTACCCGGCGGTCGCGCTCGAGCCGGAGAGCTCGGAAGTCGCGGTAGTGACGAGATCCACCGGGTCCGACCGCGCCCACTGCGAGATCGTGCTCGGCTTCTCGTCGGGGGAGGAGAAGAGGATCGTGAGGAGGACGGTGAGCGCAGCGACGACGATCAGCGCGATCACCAGCTCCTTGATCAGGTCGTAGCGTACGTATGCGCCCGACCACTCCTTCGTCTCGGCGCGGGCTGAGGCAAGCCCCGTGGTCATGGCCCTCCTCCCTTCGCTGGTTCCACCTCAGGGCCCTCGGTTGCGGTGTCAGCTCTCAGCTGATAAGGCGGGACCACGCCGTGCCGGCGGACGAGCAGGACGTGCCAGACGGCCAAGGCGATTACGACGATCGGCAGCAGGATGACGTGGTACGTGTACATCTGGCCGAAGTTGGTGACGTTGAAGAAGGCGCCGATGCCGACGGCGTTCAGGCCGTCCTTCCCCTGCGTGGCGATCCACTGCGAATCGAAGTTCTGCTGCGACAGGTAGCCGGTGAATGCCGTCGCGATCGAGACGAGGAAGACGATCGCCCCGGTCACCCAGGTGCGCGCCCGCCCTCCCCGCCAGGCACCCATGAAGTACTTGCCCCACAGGTGGACGACCATCGCGAAGAAGAAGATCTCGACGCTCCAGAGGTGGATGCCGTTGAAGAACCGGCCGATCCCCGTCACATGCCACCACGTGGGTCCCTTGACGCCGAGGACCACCCCGGAGACGACCACCACGAGTAGCGCAGCGATCGTCACCACGCCGAAGACGTAGATCCAAGAAGCGACGTATGCCGGCTGCTCGTCCGGGAGCAGTCGCTCAGGCGGCAGCGCACCGACCGCGCGCTCGCGGACGCGAGTCGTCCACATCGTTCGCCGTGCGGGTTCGGCCGTCATTGACGCCGTGCCCCGGTCGGGAACGGAAGCAGGATCGCCAGCCAGAAAACCGCGATCATCGCGAGGATCACGACGATGTTCGGCACAGACATCTGGAAGAAGTGCCAATGCACGTAGTGGGGAGCGTGGCTGAGGTCAAAGAGCGCGCCGATCACCGCTGGCATGATCCGTACTCACCTCTCGACAGGCTGCAGGCTGGTCAGATAAGGAGCGAGGTACCGGCCGGCGACCTTGCTCGGCGGCCACCAAAACGCGTGGGTGGCAACCGCGGAGAGCGCGTCCTGGTCCTCTCCGAGGACCGTGCGCATGTATCTCGGCAATTCGCCGGTGAGCAGCACGCCCCGCATGATCGGCCGGAACGGCTTCGGGATCACCGGCGCCCCCACCTCGCAAGCGATCATCTCAGCCGCCGCGTCCGCTTGCTGGGCGGCAACGCCGCCCTGCTTGACCGGGTACGCGGTGGCGTCACCGGCGGCGAAGACGCCGTTTAGCCCGCACACGCGGGCGTGTTCATCGGTGCGAATGAACCCGTGCTCGTCGCCTGGCACGCCCTCGAGCTCTGGTCCGGAGAGCCTGGGCAGGGCGACTACGCGATCGGCCGGGACGGAGTCCCCGCCCTCTAGCGTGAGCTCGTCCTCAACCAGGGACTCTGGCCGCCTTTCGGTCAGGAGCCCGATCCCGTGAGAATGCAACAGCTGTTGGACGTTTGCGCTCGCCTTCTTCCCGAAGAGCTCGAGTGGTGAACCCTCCGGCGTCACCAACGTGAGGCTGCGCTCGCGGATGCCGAGCTTCTCGAGGCCGACGGCGGTCTGCAGAATTAGCTCGTAGAGCGGAAGCGCCCATGTGACCCCCGGGGGGACCGCGAACACGACTCGGAGCGCTGGGTCAGAGCTGAGCTCACCGACCACCCGGCGCACGTCGGCCGCGCTCCCACTGGACCAAAACGTCATGGCACCTGGGATCACGGCCCGCGATTGGGCGCCGATCGCGAGCAGCAGATAGTCGTAGTCGATCAACTGACCGCCCGTCAGCCGCACCGCCCAGCTTTCTGGATCGACCCCCGACAACCTTCCGATTCGATGACCCGCACCCCCTTGCAAGGTCCGTC
>JACXTT010010949.1_pt1 | contig 12174 bp, 11 predicted proteins | sample 9270951 | NCBI WGS metagenome assembly JACXTT01 (sample SAMN15532306, study PRJNA645909) | rock metagenome | isolation source: weathered quartz diorite | place: Puerto Rico | collected 2017-06-21 | reverse complement strand
CGTCGCGGCGCCCGTCGCCGCGTCCAGCGCCTCGAACAGATCGGCCACCTGGATCGGTTTCGACAGGTAGCCGTCCATGCCGCCCTGCAGGCAGCGCTCCCGGTCGCCCTTCATCGCATGCGCGGTCATCGCGATGATCGGCAGCCGCCGCCCGGTCCCGGTCTCCGCGGCGCGGATCGCCGCGGTCGCCTCCAGACCTCCCATCTCCGGCATCTGCAGATCCATGAGGGCCACGTCGAAGACCCGCGCCCGGACCAGGTCGAGCGCCTCGCGCCCGTTGTTCGCGATGGTCACGTCCTGCCCGCGCCGCTCCAGAAGACGCACGGCCACGGCGCGGTTGACCGGATTGTCCTCCACCAGGAGCACCTGGAGCCGGCGGCGCTCCTCGCGCAGCGAATGGCGCGTGATCAGGCGGCCGTGCCGCGCCGCCGGGGGCGACGGGTGCAGCACCGTCATGACCACGTCCAGGAGCTCCGAGCGTCGCGTCGGCTTGGTCAGATACGCCGCGATGCCCACCCTGCGGCAGCGCGCCGCCTCGCCCCGCTGGCCGCCGGAGGTCAGCATGATCAGGTCGGGGCCCGCGAGGGAGGCGTCGCCGTGGATCGTCTCCGCGACGCCGAACCCGTCCATGCCCGGCATGTTCGCGTCCAGGATGACCAGCCGGAACGGGCTGCCGTGCCGCGCCGCCGCGCGCAGGGTGGCGAGGGCCGCCTCCCCACCGTCGGCGGAGACCGGGGCCATGCGCCAGCCGCGGAACATCTCCTCGAGGATCGTCCGGTTGGTGGCGTTGTCGTCGACCACCAGGACCCGCAGCCCCATGAGCTCCTCGGGCGGCGGCGCCGTCAGGGCCGAGGCCCGTCCCTGCTGCAGTCCGAAGCGCGCGGTGAAGTAGAACGTGCTGCCCCGGCCGACCTCGCTGTCGACCCAGATCCGCCCGCCCATCATCTCGACGAGCTGCGAGGAGATCGTCAGCCCCAGACCGGTGCCCCCGTACTTGCGGGTGGTCGAGCCGTCCGCCTGGGTGAAGGCCTCGAAGATCGCCGCGTGCTTGTCGCGCGCGATCCCGATCCCGGTGTCGCTGACGCCGAACCGGAGGTGCGCCGCGTCCGGGGGCGCGGCGTCGGCCTCGACCCGCAGGACGACCTCGCCGCGCTCGGTGAACTTGATGGCGTTGCCCACCAGGTTGATCAGGACCTGGCGCAGGCGCCCCGGATCGCCGATCAGGGCGTCCGGAACGTCGGGCATGACGTGGCAGGCCAGCTCCAGCCCCTTGGCGTGGGCCCGCACCGCCAGGATGCGCATCGTGTCGTCCAGGCAGTCGCGCAGACCGAACTCGATCGGCTCGAGATCCAGGCGTCCGGCCTCGATCTTGGAGAAGTCGAGGATGTCGTTGATCAGGGTGGTCAGGGAGTCCGCCGAGCTCTTCACCATCTCGAGGTACTCGCGCTGCTCGGCCGTCAGCCGGGTCTCGAGAACGAGCTCGGTCATGCCGATGATGCCGTTCATCGGCGTGCGGATCTCGTGGCTCATGTTGGCGAGGAACTCGCTCTTGGCCCGGCTGGCCTGCTCGGCCGCCTCCTTCGCGTTCTGCAGCTCGATCTCCGCCTGCTTGCGCCGGGTGATGTCGGACACGACGCCGTCGGCGCACGCCACGCCGTTCGTCACGTACGCCCCCAGCGTCCTGTCGTACAGCCAGATCCAGGCTCCATCCCGGCGCAGGAAGCGGTACTCGACCTCGAACCGGGAGCTGCCCCCGAACAGCCCGCGGTAGGCGGCGCGCACCCGGTCGACGTCGGCGGGATGGACGCGGCCCAGCCAGAGATCCCGGTCGGCGTAGAAGGCGTCCGGGGTGAAGCCGCACATCGTCTCCACGTTCGGGCTGACGAACACCACCCGTCCGGTCGCGTCCGAGGTCCAGGTGACGTCCGGGATGTTGGCGACCAGCGACCGATATCTCTCCTCGCTGCGGCGCAGCGACTGCTCCGCGCGTCGGCGCTGGATGGCGAGGCCGAGCTGCGTGCCGACCTGGACCATGACCTGCATGAGCCGGTCGTCCGGCTCCTGGGCGTCCGCCGAGAAGAACTCCAGCACCATCGCCACCTCGCCGCCCACCCGCACCGGGAATCCGTAGACCGCCCGCACGCCCGCGGCGATCGTGGCCTGCGCCCGCGACGGGTCGGCTCCGTCCGGCACGTCCCTCACCCAGACCGGACGACCCGTCTCCATCACGCGCTCGGGCAGGCCGGCGCCGCGCTGCGCCGGGGCCGCCTCCGCCCACCGGCGCAGGCCGTCGAAGCGGACGGGATCGCCGAGATGCCAGATCGGCAGCGGCTCCAGGAGGCCGGGTGTGTCTCGCGAGAGCTCGTACACGTGACCGGCTCCCCAGTGCGTCAGCCGGCAGACCGCGTCGAGACTGGCCTGCAGGAGCCCCTCGATCGTGGAGGTCTCGTGCGCCAGGGCCGCCACGGTGCGCAGGAGCTGGATGAACGCCACCTGCTGCTGCAGCTCCCGCGTGCGCTCCAGGACCCGCAGCTCGAGGGCCTCCCGCCCCGACTCCAGGGCGCGGTCGCGCTCCTGGATCTGGCCGAGCATGTCGTTGAAGCCGTCGATCAGGAGACCCATCTCGTCGCGGGTGCGCCGCACCGCGCGGATCGAGTAGTCCTTCTCGGTTCCGACCATCCGGGTCGTCTCGACCAGCTCCAGCACCGGGCCCGAGATCACCTTCTGCAGGCGCGACGCGAGCAGCAGGGCCAGGATCGAGGACGCCGCCATGACCACGATGACGATGGCGATGTAGCGCTTCAGACGCGTGACCATCAGGCTGAGGTCGGACTCGACGCAGACCGTTCCCAGGCGATCCCGATCCATCAGGACGGGGTGGAACAGAACGAGCCGGCCCGATTCGAACCGGTAACCTTCCCTGTCCGGCGCGTCCGGCACGCTGCCGGGCTCCGTGCCGCCGCGCAGATAGCGGGCGAACAGGGCCCCGTCCGCGTCGTAGAGGGCCGCTCCGACGATCTGCTCCTTCGCCGCCAGGGTCGCCAGCATCTCCTCCGCGGCCTTGCGGTCCCGGAAGGAGAGCGCGGCCGTCGAGTTGTCGCCGATGATCTCGGCGATGGTCGACAGCTCGCGCGCCATCTGCTGGCGCATCGTGACCATCTCGTAGCCCAGGAAGGCGACGCACGCCAGCAGCAGGGCGGCGCTGCTGGTCAGCATCATGAGGGCCATCAGCTTCTGCCGGATCGAGAGGTCGTTGAAGCGCATCAGGGCGCCCCCATGGCCCGCCGCTCCCGGACCACCTTGCCGAGCTTCAGGATCTTCGAGCTGATCGCCAGGTGGGCCCGCTCCGCCGCGTCCACGTTGACCTCGAAGCGGATCATGTTCTGCTCCACACGCAGCCCCATCACCCCGCCGCTCTCCGCGAACCGCGCCAGCTCGCCCACCGTGAGGATCGCGCCGCCGCGGGCCTGATCGAGCACCTCCCGGAGCCGCCCGGCCTCGGACCGGCCGACATAGAGGACGTGGCAGGTCGTCAGCCCGCCGCCCTCCCCGACACGCACGACCTCCAGGGGGTGGCCGTTCACGGTCTTCCCGTGGACGGCGCGCTCGAGCGCCTGCTCCAGCGGGTCGTCCCCGAGAACCTCGAAGACCAGCGGCGCGTCGGGGCGCTCGAACGATTCCTCCGGCCAGTCGACGAACTTGGCGACCGTGTAGACGAAGCTCGCCTTGACGTCGTGCTCGAACTCCGGCGGTGGCGCGGACTGGGCGCGGGTCATCGGAAGGGTCGGGAAGGCGAGGACGAGCAGGACAGGGAGCAGGAGAACACGGCTCGTCACGAGCCGCAGCCGGCGACCGCCGGGGTGCACTCCACCTCTTGGTCGGCGAACCGCCGCCCGCGGCCGCATTGTCTCTCCAGCGAGGCGGGCCACAGTCCCGCGCGGACGATCCGCCTCTCGAACCGGGACGGCACCATCCCGGACGGCGGCGGAAAATATAGGGCCCGCCCCCGGGCCGGGCAACGGCCCGGAGGCCCGTCGGGCCGGCCGCGGCACCGCCCGGATTACGGTATACTCCGTCAAAAATCTGCCCGCGATGCCCTGATCGGGTCAGGGTCTCGTTCGCAGGGCCCCGGGGGAGGTCATGCCCAAGGCAGAGTACGTGTTCCGCAACACGCCGCGGTTGAGCCTGCAAGGAGCCCGCCTGATCATGGCGGCCGCCGCCCGCAAGGCCGCCGCGATCGGCGTGCCGATGGACATCGCCGTCGTCGACGATTCCGGGCACCTGCTGGTGTTCAACCGCATGGACGGCGCCAAGCTGAGCAGCATCGACATCGCCATCTCCAAGGCCTGGACCGCCGCCTGCGCGCGCCGCGCCACGCACGAGTACGCCGAGATCGCCGGTCCCGGCCGGCCGGCGTTCGGAATCCACGTCAGCAACAACGGCCGCTTCATGATCGTCGGGGGCGGCCTGCCGATCTACGTCGACGGCCACATCGTCGGGGGGATCGGCTGCAGCAGCGGCACCATCCAGCAGGACCGCGAGGTCGCCGCCTCCGGGATCAGCGCCCTGGGGACGCGGGTCCGCCCGGCGCGCCGGAAGCGCTGAGACCCGCGCCCTCCCAGACGCTCCGGAACAGATCGATCGAGCCGATCGCGTACCCGGCATAGTGGTTGTTGAAGTAGCCGTAGACCGTCCGACCGCGGTCCAGGATGCCGCGGATGGCGGGGACCCAGCGTCCCATGTCGCGCGTCCGGTTCACGATCAGGCGATCCCAGCGGGTGGTCCGCCGCTCGATGGCCGCGCGATCGCCCAGCCAGCGGACGTAGGCGAACTCGGCGGTCAGCAGGTCGGGGGCGCGCGCCAGGCGGTCGACCCCGAAGAACCACGGGTGATCGATGAGAGCGAGCGCCACCCCGTGATGCCGCAGGAGCTCGAGCAGGCGGGCGTTCACGAACGACTTGTTGCGCACCTCGACGGCGTAGCGCCGGCCGCGCGGCAGCCCCGCGAGGAACACCTCGAGACGGTCGAGGAACGGCTTGGGGTCCGGGAACTCGTCACGGCGGAAGTAGCGGAACTGCAGGAGGAGCGGACCGAGCTTGTCGCCCAGCCGATCCATCGCCCTCAGGAACGCGCCGCACTCCCGGCCGCAATCCGACAGCAGCCTTTCGTGGGTGATCGACTGGGGAAACTTCGCGGCGAACAGGAAGCCGGGCGGAGTCCGGTCGCGCCAGCCGTCGACCGTCCGATCGGCGGGAATCCGGTAGAAGGTCGCGTCGACCTCCACCGTATCGAGACGGGCGGCGTAGTGCCGCAGAGAGTCGCCCGGTGCCGTCCCCGCAGGATAGAAGACTCCCTCCCATGACGGGGCGCTCCAGCTCGAGGCTCCGATCCTCAGGCGCGGGTGCAGCACGCCGGCCGCCGCGGCGCCTACACCTCGCGCAGCGCCTTGACGAGCTCGCGGCAGAAGGCGGGCAGGTCGTCCGGCTTGCGCGCGGTGATCAGATGGCCGTCCCGGACCACCTCCTGATCGACGACCTCCGCCCCGGCGTGCACGAGGTCGTCCCGGATGGCCTGGTAGCAGGTGAGACGCCGGCCCCGGGCGATCCCGGCGGAGGCCAGGACCCAGCCGGCGTGGCAGATCGCGGCGACCACGCGCCGGGACTCGGACAGATCGCGCACCAGCTTCAGGACCGCGGGGTCCTGCCGCAGGCGGTCCGGCGCCCAGCCGCCGGGGATCACCACGCCGGCGAAGTCGCCGGCGCGCGCCTGCGCGGCCGCCATCTCGGCCGCGATCGGATAGCCGTGCTTCGAGACGTACTCCCTGGCCGCCGGGCCCACGACCACGGTCCGGTGGCCCTCCTCGCGCAGGCGATAGAGCGGCACCCAGACCTCCATGTCCTGATAATCGTCCTCGACCAGGATCGCGACGCTGCCCTTGCCCATCTCCACCTCCCGTTCAGACGCGGGACGGGATCTCCCGCTTCTCGAATTCCCGGATGGCCGCCTTCAGGCCGTCGTCGATCGGCCGGGTCCTGCGGGCGGCATAGTCGTATATCGCCTGCACGGTGCGGCCCTCGGCCACGACACGGCCGGTCCTCTCCTCGCGCAGCAGGTACTCGAACGTGAACGAGGTGCGGCCGAACGAGCCGACGCGGATGTGGCAGGTCAGCTCGTCCTCGAGGGTGACGGGGCTGCGGAAATCGCACTCGGCCCGGGCCAGGATGTAATCCAGGGCGCGCCGCGTCCGTATCGCCGGCACCGCCTTCCAGTAGGCGATGCGGGCGTTCTCGAAATACGTGAAGAAGACCGCGTTGTTCACGTGCCCCATGCTGTCCATGTCACGGAAGCGCACGTCCACCCGGAGCGCCAGCGCGTACCCGTCGACCGCCGTCGCCGCGCTCACCACATCGCCGCCCCGCCGTCGATGTTGATCGACTGGCCGGTGATGCCGCCCCCCGCGTCGGACGCGAGGAACAGCGCCAGACGCGCCACCTCCTCGGGCGCGATGAAGCGCCCGAGAGGAACGGCGCTCTCCGCGCGACGGCGGAACTCGTCGGGCGTGAGGCCCTGGCGCCGGGCCCCGTCGGCGACGCCCTGCGCCGCCATGTCGGTCGTCACCCAGCCCGGGCAGAGCGCGTTGACCGTGATCCGGCGGGGCGCCAGCTCCAGCGCCAGCGCCTTCGTGAAGCCGACGATCCCGTGCTTGCTGGCGCAGTAGGCGGCGTAGCCGGGAACGCCGAACTTCCCCAGGACCGAGGAGAGATTGATCACGCGGCCGTTCCCGTCCGAGGGCATGTGCCGGACCGCTTCGCGCGTGCAGTAGTACGGGCCGGTCAGGTTGGTGGAGAGGATCTCGTGCCATCGGGCCTCGATCGCCTGGTCCGCCTCCGGGGCGTCTCCTGCCTCGATCGGCGTCAGCCCGGAGATCCCCGAGTTGTTCACCAGGATGTCGATGCGGTCCCACACCTCCACCACGTTGCCGATCATCACCTCGACCTGGTCCCGGTCGGTGACGTCGCAGCGGAACGGCACGATACGGTGATCGCCCGTGTTCAGCCCGGTCGTGAAGGCCTGGAGATTCTTGGTGTTGCGCGAGGCGACGGCGACGCGGGCGCCTTCCCCGTAGAACAGCTCGGCGATCGCCCGTCCGATGCCGCGCGCTCCCCCGGTCACCACCGCCACCCGCCCCTCCAGCCGCATCAGTCCCTCCCCTCGCCGCGCGCGCCGGCGCCGCCGGGCGCGGCCACGCGCAGGCTGTCGATGAGCGCCTCCCGCGTGCTGCGGAAGGCCAGAGCGTCCCACGGGATCTCGTCGGGGGCGAAGGTGCGCACCTCGAGAGCCTCCTCGCCGCCGCGGATCGTTCCGCCCACGATCTCGGCCTCGTACACCACGACGATCACCGGCGTCCCCGCGTAGGAATAGACGTTGACCAGTCGGGTCAGGCGGACGTCGGCCCCGATCTCCTCGAGCGTCTCGCGCCTCGCCGCCGCCTCCAGAGTCTCGCCGCGATCGACATAGCCGCCGGGGAAGACCCACTTGCCGTACGCCGGCTCGATGGCGCGGCGCAGCATCACGATCCGGCCGCCCGAGCGGCAGATCGCGCCGACCGCCACCTTCGGGTCGAGATAGAACACGAACGCGCAGGCGGAGCACACCAGCCGCGGTGGGTCGTGACGCAGGACCACCCGCTCGACCAGCCCGCCGCCGCAGCGCGGGCAGTGCCGGTAGGGACCGCTGCCGTCATCGTGCGTCCACTCCGCGCCGTGCATCGTCGCATCACACCCGCACGCCGCTCCAGAGGAGGCTCTGCCGCTCGAACTTCAGCCGGCCGTTCTCGGTCCACACGCGCAGCCCGCCGCGCCGCAGCCCCACCGAGTCCTGCATCATCCGGCGCGCCTGCTCCCGGTCGGCCGGAGCAGGGAAGGCCCGGTCCATCCACTCGTCGAAGTCGATGACGAAGGACGCGGGCCGGTCGTCATACGCGGCGAAGCCGGCCGCCCCGGCCAGGGCGCGGAACTCGGCCCGGGAGAGCGTGCGCACGTGCGCGACGTCTCGCAGCCGCTCGATGGTCTCGTGATAGGCGCGCTCCCCGGGGTCCTCCGGGGCGCACATGTCCTCCACGACGATCCGCCCGCCCCGGCGCAGCACGCGCGCCATCTCGCGCGCGACGCCCTCGGGGTCCGCGAAATGGTGGAAGGAGTTGCGGCAGACCGCGACGTCGAACGTCGCGTCCTTCAAAGGCAGGCGCTCCACGTCGCCCTGGAGATAGTCCCCGCCGCGCGCGCCGGCCTCCCGGATCATCTCGAGCGTCAGATCGATCCCGAACGACAGGACGCCCACCGCGTCGAGCGCCGACGTCACGATCCCGGGCCCGCAGGCGACGTCGAGCGCCCGCTCGCCCGGGCGCGGACCCAGATACTCCAGCAGGCGCCGCAGCCGCTCCGGATCGGTCTGCAGCGGGCTGCGCGCGAACGCGCGGGCCTGACGCCCGAACGCGGCCTGCACGATCGACGATCGCCGCTGCGCCTTGCCCGCCATGTCGTCCTCCGGGTCGCGTGACCGTCATTCTACCGCGAGTCGCGCACGGCCCGCCGCGCCGGGGCGCCGCGAGCGGCGTGCTATAATCCCGCCCGCGCCGGACGGCCGTTGCCGGCAACATGGCGCGGGAGGCGGTGTTCTGGTCATGTCCATCCCGTGGCGGGCCCGTAGGACGGCGGCGATCCTTCTCCTGCTCGGACTCCCCGCCGTGGCGCGCGCCGCCGGCGGCCCGCCGAAGCCGGCACAGCCCCCGCGGACGATCGAGCTGCACATCGGAGTCCCCGGTCTGGTCTACATCGGCCAGCCGCTGAAGGAGCTCCTGAAGAAATTTCCCAAGGCCGAGTCGTCGCCGTTCTCCGGCCAGCAGGACGCGATGAGCGTCAAGGTGGAAGAGATCGGCGTCTCCTGCATCGCGGTCGGCGACCCGGGCGATCTCAAGCTGGCCTCGGTCGGCTTCAACCTCGATGGCGTCTACCCGGGAATCGCCGAAGGCCCCTACCGCACCGGCAAGGGGATCGGCAAGGGCTCGACGGTCAACGACCTGCTCGAGGCCTACGGGCGGCCCGTCGAGATCTCGGGCGAGCGCCCGCGCGGTCCGTCGCGTCCCCGGCCCGGAAGCGATCCGCCCAAGCGCCAGAGGTACCAGTACGCCAACGCCGACAATACCGTGCGGACCTACTTCCTGGTGGACGAGAACCGCGTGACGCAGATCGTGGTGAACGATCTGCGTCCGCTGGACCAGCACATCGTCAAGGCATCTCCGAAGAAGAAGTGACGTCCGGAGCGGGCTGGCGCGCCCCGTCCCGTCGGGCCTTCCTCACCCACAACAGACCGCCGACTGTCGCCAGGATGGCCGCCGAGGCGAGATACGGGTAGCGCGGGTCCGGTCCGTACAGCGAGCCGGCCACGATCGGCCCCAGGATCCGGCCGGCGGAATCGAACGCATCCATGATGCCGATCGCAGCCCCCTTGCCGCGGCGCGTCCTTTTGGTGAGCAGGGACGCGTTGGTCGGCCGCATCACCTGATTGCCGACCCCGCTCACGACCAGCGCCGCGGTCAGCGACATCCGGCCGGTCGCCGCGATCACGAGCAGAAAGCCGATCGAGTTCACCACGAGGCCCGAGAGCAGGACGTCCTCCTCGCCGAGCGCCGCGATCCACCGGGCCAGGAGGAACGCCTGCACGAGGAAGACCCCCGTTCCCATGAACAGGAACATCGTTCCCATGTCGCGAGCGCCGAAGCCGAACCGATCCTGGATGAACAGCGGGAAGATCGCCTCGAGCGCGGCCATCGCGAAGGTGACGAAGAACGCCACGAGATAGAAGGGGAGGAGGGGGCTCGAGAACGCCTTCCACGGCCGGACGAAGCGCGGCTCCGCCGCCACCGGCGGCGCCTCCGCCGCTCCGATGACGGACACCGGCACGTCGGAGGGGCCGGCGTGGCGACCCTTCGCTCCGAGACTCTCGCGCAGCAGCACCACCGCCAGAAGACAGGTGACGAGGTTCAGGATCGAGGCCGCCAGGAACGGCACGTGGTGGCCGAAGCCCGAAAGCGCCCCGCCGATGGCCGGACCGAAGATGAACCCCAGACCCATGGCCGCGCCCAGGAGCCCCATGCCCCGGCCGCGGCTCCTGTCGTCCGTGACGTCCGCCACGTAGGCCATCGCGGTCGGCAGCGCCGCGGAGGACATGAGACCCGACAGACCGCGGGCGGCGTACAGCCCGGGAAGCCCGGAGGAGGCCGCGAACATCCCCAGCCCCACGGCGTTCCCGAACAGCCCGATCAGGAGCACCGGCTTCCTCCCGATCCGGTCGGACAGATGACCCCAGAACGGGGCGAACAGGAACTGCATCAGGGAGTAGAGCGTGAACAGCAGACTGATCTGGAACGCCGTGGCCCGGCTCTCCTGGGCGAGATAGGCGATGTTCGGAATGATGATCCCGACGCCCAGCATCAGCAGGAAGAGCGTCAGGAAGAGGACCGCGAGCTCGCGCCGGTTCTGCAATGCGCCCCCTCGGATGGATGCGAAGGCCCGCATGATAGGAACGCTCTCCCCGCAAGTCAAACAGCGGCCTCGAGGTCGATCGAGGCCCGGGGGAGCGGGGCCGGCGGCGGCGCGGGGCACGGCGGCGCGCGCAACCGAAGCCCGGTGGATCGGCGCGCGCCGCCTCTGCTCGCCAGGCTCCTGCCCCACTGGAAAAACGTGGGGCCCCGTCGCCGGCTCGAAGGCCCCGCGCCGCCGCCGGCCCCGCTCCCCCCCCACCTGGGACGCGTTCGGCGATCGAACGACCGCGCGTGAGGCGCGACGCGCCTCACGATCGGAAGATCGAGCGCGGTTCGTTGCGTTGACGCGTCACGGAGCGGGGTCTAGACTGCGGTCACGATGGCATGCGACGACCTGATCGTGGTGGGCGGCGGGATCATCGGCCTCTGCATCGCGCGGGAGGCCGCCCGGGCCGGCCTGCGCGTGCGCCTCTATGAGAAAGGAGAGATCGGTTGCGAGGCGTCGACCGCCGCGGCCGGGCTCCTGGGGCCCCAGATCGGAGTGGAGCGTCCCGATCCCCTCCTGGATCTCAGTCTCGCGAGCCGCGATCTGTACCCCGCCTTCGCGCGCGAGGTCGGGGACGAAAGCGGCATCGACCCCGGGTTCCTCGAGCGCGGGACCCTGGTCGTGGCACGCGGCGGCGAGACCGGCGATCTCGATCGGCAGTGCGCCTTCCAGCGCTCGATCGGCCTGACCGTGGAGCGCGTGCGCGGCGACGACCTGCGGCGGCTTGAGCCCTCGCTGGGCGAGGAGTGCTCCGAGGGCCTCTACCTGCCACGCGACCTGAGCGTGGACCCCGCCCTCCTGATGCGCGGACTGGAGCGCTCGGCCGAGCGCCGCGGCGTCCGCCTCGAGCGCCGAACGCGCGTCGATGCGCTGCTTTCCGAAGGTGGTCGGGTGACCGGTGTCCGGGCGGCAGACGAGCGGGTGAGCGGCGGCGCCGTCGTGATCGCCGCCGGGGCCTGGTCGGGCGAGATCGCCGGCGTCGCTCCCGTGCCGTCGGCTCCGGTGCGCGGCCAGATCGTGTGTCTCGGTCCAGCGGCGGCGCCGGGCCGCCCCGTGTACGCCGCCGACGTCTATCTGGTGCCGCGCCTCGACGGGCGCGTCCTGGCGGGGAGCACGATGGAGCGCGTCGGTTTCGACCGGCGTGTCACGGCCTCGGGAATCGCCGCTCTGGCGGCCGCGGCGATCGCCCTCGTTCCCTCCCTCGGGGAGGCGCCGTTTCACTCCGCCTGGGCCGGACTGCGACCCGCGACCGGCGACGACTGGCCCGCCCTCGGTCACGCCGCGCAGCCGGGCCTCCTGTACGCGTGCGGGCATCTGCGGCAGGGCATCCTGCTGGCGCCGATCACCGCCGTCGTGACGCTCCGCCTGCTGCGCGGCGAGGAGCCCGGGTTCGATCTCACCGCCTTCGATCCGCGCCGCTTCCGGATGCTCCCGGAGGCGGAGGCCCTCAGGAGGGACGGGACGCGACGCTAGCCCGGATTTCTCACCATAGACGTTGAAAGGGCTGTTCCCTTTCAGGCATAAAGCAGCTGCGAAGCGAACTTTAAGCCGATGGGGGAAACAGCCCTATGACGACAGAGTGTAC
>JACXTT010010948.1_pt1 | contig 12174 bp, 16 predicted proteins | sample 9270951 | NCBI WGS metagenome assembly JACXTT01 (sample SAMN15532306, study PRJNA645909) | rock metagenome | isolation source: weathered quartz diorite | place: Puerto Rico | collected 2017-06-21 | reverse complement strand
CGACGCACTCCGCCTCGGTGGCGTCCGGCCGAAACCACGTCTGGAGCGCCTGCGCCACCTCCGGGTCCGGCTCGGCGAGCCCGACCCCCGCGAGCAGGATGACGCTCTCGACCAGGTCCGGCCGGTCCGTGGCCACGCAGCCGGCCAGCCGATTGCTGAAGCCATGGCCCACGACGTGAGCCCGCCCGCCCGCGAGCGCCTCGATCACGCCCGCCACGTCCGCGGCGAGGTCGTGCCAGGTCAGCGCCGCCCGCGCCCCCACGCTCACCCCCGCTCCCCGGGGATTGACCGCAATCGCGCGGAATCCCCCCTGGGCCAGGCACGTGGCGAGGCCGCCGAGGTATCCCGCGTCGAGCCCGCCGCCCGGCAGCAGCACGACCGCGGCGCCGGCGCCGTGGATGATGCACTCCAGCGCGGCGTCGCCGACCTTCACGGTCTGCGTCGATCGCATCACTCCTCGGCGCCGCGTCCGGACGCGAGCACGCACGCGAGGGCGATGAGGGCCGGCAGCGCCTGGGTGAGCAGGATCGACGCCTTGGCGGTGAATCCTCCGAAGACGCCGGCCACCACGACGCAGAGCAGGAAGAAGACCTTCAGGTCCCGCCGGCTCGCCCACAACGCCCAGATGAGGCCAGCGGCCAGGAAGCCGTTGTAGAGGCCCTGGTTCGCGGCGAGCACCGCCGACGACGCGGACACCTCCGGGGTCATGCCGAAGATCCGGCGCCCGACCGGGTGATTCCAGAAGAACATCTCCAGGACGAGAAACCCGAGATGGCTGAGCGCGACGAACCCGGTGAGGATGTTGCCGACGACCACTCTCACGGTGATCCCTCCTCTGATCTCGAGCGCCCGGGCGAGGACACGACGAACGGGGCGGCCAGGTCCTCGTTGTCGACGACGATGCTCGCATACTCCCAGGGCCTGCATTCGCGAAAGTAGAGGTTCTGGCCCTCGCGGTAGCGCTCCGGGCTCTGCTCGGGCTGCTGCCGCAAGCGATGGTTCCTGATCCACTCGACCCGCAGGAAGATCGAGAAGTCCCAGCAGCCCCGCAGCTCGGGCCGATGGAGGAAGATGCCGTCGAAGAGCAGGATCGAGCCCGACGCCGCCCGCTCCTCGGGCGCATCGACCGGGGCGTCGGCGGCCACGTCGAAGACGGCCCGCCGGAATCGGCCGTCCCCGCCCGGGCTCAACGGATCCAGGAGGACGCGCCGGAGCGTCGCGTAGTCGTAGGAGTCGCGATAGAAGCCCTCGGGCGAGGCCCGGCCCCGCCGGTACCGGACGGCCCTCGGATGGTGGAACCCGTCGACGCCCCCCCGGATCAGCGGCCGCCCCGAGAGGGCCAGCCGGTCGCGCAGCTCGTCGGCGAACATCGTCTTGCCCGCCCCGTCCACGCCGTCGATGCCCACCCGCGCGATCCCGTCCCGGGGGAGCACCAGCACCGCCGCGGCCACCTGCTCGAGCACCGCCGCGCGCGCCGGGGTCAACACCGGAGCTCCACGATCCGTGACCGGATGCGCGGGCCCGAGACGCTGAGCAGGGCGACCGACACCGGCAGCGTGAAGCGGCGGGGCCCCGCGCTCCCCGGGTTGAGGAACAGCACGCCGGCGCGGCGCTCCACCGAGGGCCGGTGCGAGTGCCCGGACACCACCACCGCGAAGCCGGCGGCGAGCGGATCGAGGTCCAGGCGCGCTATCTCGTGAAGGACGTAGAGGCGGATCCCGCCGACGCGGACGCTCGCGGTGGGCGGGAGCTTCGCCGCCCAGGCGCCCTTGTCGTTGTTGCCGCGAACCGCGACGGTGGGAGCGAGCCCGCATAGCCGGTCGATCACCTCCGTGCTCCCGACGTCTCCGGCGTGGACGATGATGTCCGCGTCGCGCAGCGCCCGGAGCGCCTCTGGGCGGACCAGACCGTGGGTGTCCGAGATCACCCCGACGCGGACCGGGCCGCCGCGGCGCCCCACGTTACCGTTCCGCGACAGCCTTCAGGTTGGCCAGCCCCGTCTCGAAGTCGCAGCCGACCATGCGCTCCACGCTGAAGAAGATGCTCATGACCTTCGCGATGAACCGGTTGGGGCCGTGCATGGCCCACGTGACGGTCGTGGCCTCGCCGCTCGGGGCCAGGGTGAACTCGGCGGTGTTGTGCCCCTCGAACGGCTTGAGGAAGTCCAGCTTGATCGTGACCTTGGTCGGTGGAGATACGTCCGTGATCTCCATGCGCCCCTGGCCGACCTTGCTGCTCCCCTCCCACTCGTACACCGCGCCCTTGCCGCTCGGCGCGCCGCCATAGGTCCTCTTCATCCCGGGGTCCAGCTTCTCGTACGGTGACCAGGCGCCCCAGCGGTGGAAGTCCTCGATGAGAGCGAAGACCCCCTCGGGCGGAGCCTTGATCGTCGTGGCGCGCTGGACCCGGAACACCGCGGGCTTGGTCGCCGCGAAGGCCAGTAGGCCCGCGATCACGACGACCAGCACGATGGTGACTATCTTGAGCATTGATCCCTCCAGTCCTGGAACGTTTCGATCGGTGGACGTCCGCAAGCTAGTCGTTCGGCGGAGTCCCGGATCGACAGCCGGAGCTGTCCTGACGGATCAGGCCATCCGGGTCAGGTGCGCCTCGAGGCGTGGTCGAGCACGATTCGCTCGGGTCTTACGACCTCGACGAAGACGCTCTCGTTCGGGAAGTTGGCCCCGTTGGGGTCGTGCATGACGAAGCGCCAGAGGCCGCCCGGCCTCAGGTCGAAGGTCTCGAACGTGCTGCTGAAGCCCTTCGGGCCCCACCAGCGCGATGGCCGCCGATTTTCGGTCCCTGGCTCAATACACCGGCTCCGGTCGCTCGACCGGTGTCCCGTCGAGCTTGACCACGATCGCCTCGTTGTCACTCCGCACGACCACGAAGTCGACGGTCTCGCTACTGCCGAGGTTTCGCTCCTGGTGAGGCACGTAAGGGGTGAAGTAGACCAGATCCCCGGGACCTATCTCTGCCGAGAATTCGAGCCGCTCTCCCCAGCGTATCTCGCTGCGTCCCTTCACCACGTAGATGGCAACCTCGTGACGGCCATGGTGGTGGGTACCCGTACTCGCACTCGCCGGGAGAGTGACCGTGCCGATCCAGGTTCTCCGCCCCCCGGTGCCGGCGAAATCAAATGCGGTTGCCCGCCCAGTCCTGGACGGCCCGCGCATCACTGCATCCAGCGAGCTCCTTCGAACAACCTTGACGCCGTCTCGCCACTTCCTCGTCTCAGCCATCACTTATCCTGTCACCCCCGTCGCGATGGGTTTAGCTGTCCGGTCTGCCGCAAACCCGCTCGACCTTGCAGATACGAATCATATAGTGCGCCACTGCGCTCATTCCGAGCCCGGGCAGCACTGGTCGGGGCGTCATCCTGACTTCTCCTTCATATGGGTCGCGGCAGCCGAGCGGCGCGTTAGGTGGCTGGATCGTCGATGACACGTTTGTTCTCGTCTACTCGGAGAGTTCCTTTCGAGGTGTCGAGGATGACGAGCACGTTGTCCCAGGGGTCGGCTACGACGGCGCAGAGGCCGATCTGGATCTCGAAGGGACCCTTGAGCACCTTGCCGCCGGCGGAAGTGAATCTCGCCAGGGCTTCGGGTACCGAGTCGACAACCAGGTCAGTTTCCATCGGCCGGTCACCGTGGTGGAGCACAAGTTCCGCGTCGGAGCCCGGGAGCTTCAGGCCCGCCGCCTTGCTGCTGCGCCAGATCAGCTCGTGCCCGAGATTCGCGGAATAGAAGGCCAACGCCGCATCGACGTCAGGTACGGGAATACTTAGGCAATCGACTCTTCTGAATAGCGGTGGCGTCATCGCGTGTGCCTCATGGGCGATGGGAGAAGCGTACCCGATCCCCGAATGCAACCGCACGCCGTTGTAATAGGGAATGTACCCAACGCTGGCAGCATGCACCACGGGGCGGGCCGCGCCCGTCTGCTTCAACGCTTAGTTAGGCGGGCACGTCGGGCTTCGACACGACGCAGAAGAGATTGCCGTCCGGATCCTCGAGCACCACGAAGTCCGCGCCCGGCCGATGCCTCCAAGGATAGCGTGTCGCCCCAAGCGCTACCAAGCGCTCGACTTCGGTGTGTTGGTCGTCTGTATAGAGATCGAAGTGAATCCAACTGCGGTGCTTCGAACGTCTGTCGCGTGCCTGAAACGACAGGTTCGGTCCTCTGCCCCGCGGATCGCGGAGCACAACCCATCCGCCGTGCGCAGGCTCCCGAGGAACGTAATGGAGCGCCTCTTGCCAGAAGGCTACCGTTCGATCGAACTCATGGCAATGAATGACGATGGAGCCGATCTTCATTTGGCGAACCCTGACGCGCGACAGGCAGCTGCCCGCCAGCGCCTCATCGCGGGTCGTCGGGTGCAGCGCGTTGTTCGGCGGCCTCTACGATTCGTGCGACACCCATCCCGAGGCCAGCAAGTTGTCCTTTCCCGGTCCGCACACCGTCGGTTGCGAATCGAACGCGTAGCACAGCTCCAGGAAGTTCCGACGGTACCGCTCTCTTAGAAGCAGCGTGCGAAGGATACTGTTGGGAATTCCGCGCGAGAGCGCTCCCGGCCCTGCGAGCCTGATGTCGGTCACATTGTTTGCACGAAGCAGCGTCTCCAGCTCCGCAGGTAGGAACAAATAGTTGTGCGGCCAAGGGGCACGCTCGGCCAGAAACTCACGGTCCGTCTCCTGTGGCGGTGACACCAGACCGGTATCCAAGACATTCCACGCGGCGCCAAGCCGCGGCTCGCCGGAAGCCAGCCCGGCCCGACCGCTGTCCCGGTAGAAGCGAACGAGCGGATCATCGCTGTCGGGATCAACAAAATACGGCTCTTTCTGGATGGTGTTCAGAGCCAGCGAACCATATCCCAGTCTGCTGGAAACACTGAGGATGATCGCCTTGCCGGATACGCGGACGAGGGCAGCGATGGCCGCCGCGTGGTGTGGGTACGCATAAGAGACCGGGGCATCCGAACATATCACCAAGTCGAATTCCCGGGCAGAGTAGCCGCGAAGGTCAGCGACCCGCCCTTGCCGGAATGTCATCATCCCCAGCAGACCAGCGCGGGCGGCCTCTCGACGTGCTCTCTCAAGCATGCCCGCGGAGATGTCAAGATGCGTGACCCGGACACCCCGCGCCGCCAGACGTAATGAGAATCGACCGGTGCCCGCCCCGACGTCCAGCGCCGACCGCACTCCCTCAAGGCGTGACTCGATTTCGCGGTCGAGATGGGCCTTGTGGATCACGTCATCTAGGAAGAGCTGCTCTCGCCGTGCCTCCTCATCGGGCTTCTGGGGCAGGTTCCAGAACCGCTCAGCGATATCCTCGGACTCAGTCATCGCGCCACATTGTCTGCCGAACTAGCACTATGTCGCTCGTCAGTACCGCATCACGCAACCACAGATGTGCCTGACCCCTGGCGCCATCAAGCATCCACGCGACGCGCGATCTCCGCCACGAAACGCTGAACCTCGCCCGCGCCACTGTCCCCAGGCCACACCCCACTCTTCCGCCAAGCCAATGCCGACCGGATGAGCGGCGCCCATTCCGGGAACTCGCATTGCGCCCAGGCCGCAGCCACCACCTTCGACGGCTGATCACCCACGCACAGCGTGTACCACCCACGACACATGGTGAGGATCGCGTACGCCTGCGCCGGCAGAGAGTCACCATCGCGGACCCGGCTCGGGAACTGCCGCATATGCTGGCGAACCGCCGACTCAAACGCCTCCCTCGAGATCGGCGGAATGAACGTCTCCACGGGCGGGCCGAAGAGCGCAATGGCGCTCTCCCTGGCTGGATGCCAGTTCAAGACCCAGTCCGGACCGCCTTCCACCACGTGAAACGGCTCACCCGGACTGATCACCGCCAGGCGCGCAATCCCTTCCCGCCATCGGCTGAGCGCCGCAGCCGAAACGTAGATGACCTCGATCCGACCAGCCCACTCCGGATTCTCGGACGCGAGCGCGTCGTGCATCCGGCCGAGCCGCGCGACCAGATCATCTCTCGGATCGGATGTGAGCACCGAAATCAGGTCGATGTCGCTCACGTCCACATCAAAGTCGCCGACCACCAGCGACCCGAACAGGTAGAGTCCCGCCAGCGCAGAACCGGCGGCCTCGCGGATCGCATCGCGAATCTGGGCCACTAATTCCTGGACCTGCGGCGGCCAACGCCCGCCCTTGCCAGACGCTACCGACATCGATTCGCAGTCAATCGGCATAACGGATGGCGCTCAGCCGCGGGCGGCGCGAGCGCAAACCTTCAATCAGCCACCGCCGAGGCGCGCCGCTCCTCGGTCTGCAGCGCCGTGTTATGCGGCGCCGGCTCAAGGGTCTGGCACTCGAAGAGCTTTCCTCATCGGCACAGCTCCATCATTGTTTAGAGGTCCCACCGGCGTGTAGCCGAGCTTGACGTAGAACCCTACCGCATTGGGACTCGAGTCAAGTCTTGCGCACTCGTGTCCGCGTTGCACGATGTCGGATTCCAGCCTCGACATGATGGCACGACCAACTCCCGTGCGACCTGATGACGAACGAATGTAGACTCCGCTGATGTAGTCTCCTGAACTGCTTCCCCAACCAAGCCCACTGCTCCCAGAAACCGCAAGCACAACATCGCCAGCCGCAACCCGCTCTCCGAAGAATTCTAGTGACCGTCTGTCTGCCCATGCCTGCCGTTCGATTACTCCGAAATCGTCGGAGATTCCAAGGATCGCATCGCGGCGGATGTCGTGGATGATGCCGAGATCGTCAGAACTTGCTTTGTGGATTGTGACGCTCATCCCGGTTCACCTCTGCTACGCAAATCCCGCATAACGCCGGCGCTCAGCGGCCCCCGGGCGAGCAACGCGAGCGGCGGACCGCTGAAGCGCCTTGTTCGACGGCCTTCACTGCCCGTGCACTTCAGGTGGGCGTGAGACGCGCGAGGCATCGTCCAAATCGTGAGCGATCATGACCCATTGGATCACCTGGTCGGCGCGCCTCAGAAGCGACTGCGGCATCGTTAGTCGATCGCCTTGGCGGTCTTGAGGTTGATGACCAGCTCGAACGTGGTCGGCTGCTCCACGGGAAGATCGGCGGGCTTCATGCCTTTCAAGATCTTGTCCACGTAGATGGCCGTCCGACGAAATATGTCCTGCGTGTTGGGCCCATAGGACGTGAGACCGCCTGCCTCCACGTACTCCCTCGCTCCATAGATGGACGGCAGCCGACTCCGCTGCGCGAAGCTTGTGACCTCGGCTCGCCTCGCAACGACGATGAGATTCCCGGCAGGGACGATGAGCGCCTGCGCACGTCCTCTCGTGACCGCTGAGAAGGCGCGATCGAGATCGTCGATGCCGGAGAGCTCGACGGACTGAAGCTCCGCGTGCAGCGAGCGAGCCACCGCCTCCGTTTCTTTGTAGTCGAGCAGGTTCCCCCTCGAGTCGGGATTCCAGAGGAGCGCGACGCGCGAGAGCCCCGGGACGACTTCCCTCAGCAGCTGCAACCGCTTCCCAGCGATCTCTGGAGAAAGCGTGCTGAGCCCGGTGACGTTTCCACCTGGGCGCGCGAGGCTTGCGACGAAGCCGGCCCCGGCAGGATCCGAGCTGAATGCCATCACGATTGGGATCGTCTGAGTTTCTCGTCTGACCGACGCAATAAGGACATCGTTGGTCGCCACGATCACGTCCGGCTTGAGCGCAACCAGCTCTCGTGCGAGCTCGGGAAGTCGTTCGCCCGCGGACACGGGGGAGCGGACCTCGACGAGAACAGTTTCCCCTTCGACGTAGCCGACCTCCCGCAGACCCTGCCTGAACGCCGCGATCAAGGGCGCGATCGCCACCTGATTGGTCGCGAGAAACCCGACCGTAGGGATCCTGGATGCGTGCTGGGCATCGATCGAGGGGGCAACCGCGGCAATGGCGAGCAGAAGTACGAGGCCGAAGAGCGTTCGAGAGCTCATGGAATGTCGTGGTCGCCCTGGACTGTCGAGAGGCTAGTGAACAACACCGCTGCTGTCAAACGAGAATCACGAGGCGCCGGGGCAGGCCGGCGAGGCCATCTTCCGAACGCCGGCGTGCCGGGAGTGCACCCGGCCGGATGTGCCCAGTGCCGCCGAACGCCGCAGATGAGCTGCTGAGCAGAGCGCTGTCAGCTCCATCCGCTTGTTAGACGGGTGGTAAATCGATTGTTCCGTCACGCTGCACCTGTCGCAGTGACGCAAAAAACATCGCGTCGTAGGTTTCATGGTATTCGGATACGATCCCCACCAAGTCCCAATAGAGGCCTCGGTTGATGAACGCCGGCCCGCCGCTGAGGCCACCGAGATCACGGAGGTCCAGCCGATGCCTTGCTGCAAACGACGTCACCCAATAATCGCGCTCGAACGCCGAGACGAATTGCCAGTCGCTGACCGAAGACACCAACGATGCGCCGCTACTCCAGCTGGGGAAATCCAGCTCGGCGAAGGACACTACGCCCCGAAGGCTTCCGGGATATCCACCGAAGGCAATAAAGTCGCCCTGAGTCGGAAGGGGCGGCGGCCACGAGCGCGGTTGGAATACACAGGAGCCAAGGTCCTCTTCCGCTGTGATGGCCGCAACCTGGCTGGCGGTTAAGCCGAACTGTAGCTATGTCGAGACGCTGGTTCTCGTCAACCAACTGAGCGAGAGGATCGAGCTCGACGTTACCGACCTGGAAGACGAGGCGACTCGTGTTCTGCCGGGCGTTCCGATATTCCTGCAATACGTGGTGGCACGTGATCCCAAGTGGCCCGTCACCCAGGTCCACGAGCGTCATGGTGCCGTGGTTGATGCGGCCCGGGGACCTCCTCGATGGGCGCTCGCCGAAGAACGCGACTTTAGCGAAGAGAAGGGGAAATTTCGACAGGGTTTCCCCAAGCGGCCCGGCCGCCAGCTTCTTGGCCCGCTCAACGCTGTCAGCGTCATGCACGTCCGTGAGCCCGTCTAAGGTTGCGGTGAGCGGCCGCGGCGAGCGAACGCGAGCCAGCGGTCCGCTCGAGCGCGAAGTTCGACGACTCTCCGCATCGCGACCAACCTGGAGATTGCTGCGGCGGTGCTCAAGACGCCACGTTGAGCCAATCAGTCGAGCGCCAGCGCGGCGCCATACTCGTCGTCGCTCATGCGTGCGAAATCGTATCGCGGATAGACGTCCCTCGGCCGGCTGAAGAAGAATTCCTGAAAGGCCTTCGCTGCATCGGGGCGCAGCGGGCTAATGACGCGGCCGAAGGCAATCTTGACCGGGAACCGCTCCGCTCCAGCGATGGGCACGAGCTCGAAATGATTGGGAAAGGTCCGCGCCCAATAGGAAATGAGGTGGTACTGCGTCAGGCCGACATCTGCATAGCCCCGGGCGATCATCTCGGGGACATCCCGATGCGTGATACCGAAGCGGCCGGGGAAATGCTCGACCTCTTTGCCGAAGAAGGCGTCGGCCGCCAGTTTTCCGATCAGCGCTTCGATCGCGGCGCGGTTGCCGGCCCACGCGCCGGCCTCCACAGAATCCGCCTGAGCGAGTCGCGCGCCAGTGCGCGCCACGTCGGCAAGGCTGTGAATCCCAAGGGGATTGCCCTTGCGGACGAGCAGGGCGCGGCCACGATTTCTCGAAAAGTAGCGGGCTTGCGGCTCGACAACCCCGAGTTTGCGCAATTCTCGCAACGGGGCCAGCCCGCCCATGACGATGTCGGGGAAGAGGCCGGAGACGCGACTCACGTCGAGCGTCAGATTGCCGAGCGCGACGGCGCCGGTCCGCACCATCTGGACGATGATCGGCTGTGGCATCGTCACGATCACGACGTTGTCTAAGGTTGAGAGACGCGTATGACGGTTGCGTCTTGGCCCACACGGGAAACCCGCCGAGAATGTCCTGGCTGAGTAGGACCATCAGGTGATTGCCCTCGCTGTAAATCGCGAGACTCGGCGGTGTTCCGATTCGCCCGACGATATCCACGACGGTGTTTGCGTGACCCGCGAATGTTCGAACGCCGGGTTGCTGGCCGGCGATGACCGGCCAGACAAGCGGCTCCAGCGGCTGTATAGCCACCTGTTCCGCGGCGCGTCCCGCTTGCGTATGCGCGCACCCGATCGCGCTCAGAGCAGTCGCCAGAAATGCCCGCCGGTTGATCATGTCCTATTCTCCCCGCCGGGACCTTTGCGCTCGGTTGGTGCGTCGAACTAGAAGTATCTAGACCTAGATAATCCGGCGTACACTGCGGCCCCGGTCAAGCTAATCGCGGCGGGCCGATGCGCGAGTTTCCGGCGAATCACCTTCTGCATCGCGCCTTTGCCCCGATTCTTCGTCTCCACCGTTTTAGTGTTACACAGACCCGGATAGTCCGACGCATCACAGCCCGATCATCCGGTCGGCTGGGCTCTGCACGGCGGCCGGCCCCCGGTTCAGGACGTGGGTGTAAATCATCGTCGTGCTGACGTCCCGGTGGCCCAGCAGATCCTGTACGGTGCGGATGTCGTGGCCATCCTCCAGCAGGTGCGTCGCGAACGAGTGGCGGAACGTGTGGCAGGAGGCGTGCTTGGTGACCGCGGCCCGCTGGATGGCCACCTTCACCGCGCGCTGCAGCACGGACTCGTGCAGGTGGTGGCGCCGGCGCTGCCTGGTGTCGCGATGGAGATACTGGCGGGTGGCCAGGAAGACCCACTGCCAGCCCCACGCGCGGCCGGCGTTCGGGTACTTGCGCGCCAGCGCCCACGGCAGCTCCACCCAGCCCGCCCCCTGCCGCAGATCCGCTTCGTGCTGGGCGCGACGACCTCGACGTGCTTGGCCAGGTCCGATTTCACGACCGCGGGCAGCATCGTCACCCTGTCTCGGTCGCCCTTGCCGCCGCACACCACGATCTCGTTCCTGGCGAAGTCGATATCCTTCACCCGGAGGCGCGCCGCCTCCAGCACACGCAGGCCGGCGCCGTAGAGGGGCAGAGCCAGCAGCTGCGTGGGCCCGTCCAGTTCGCGGATGACCGCGCGCACCTCCTCGCGCGTCAGCACCACGGGCAGGCGCTCGGGCCGTCGGGCGCGCACCACGTCCTCGAGCCACGGCAGCTCCTGCTCGAGCGCCTTCCGGTAGAGGAACAGCAGGGCGCTCAGCGCCTGGTTCTGGGTCGAGGCCGCCACGTTCCGCTGGGTGGCCAGCGCGCTCAGGAACTGGGTGATCTCGGCGGCGCCCATCTCTCCCGGGTGCCGCTTGCCGTGGTAGAGGATGTAGCGACGGATCCAGCCGACGTAGGCCTTCTCGGTCCGCCGGCTGCCGTGGCACGCCCGCAGGGCCGCGCGCACGCGGTCGAGAAGCCGGGGAGGGTTCGCCGTGCTGACCGCCTCGCTGCCCAGCATGCTACGAGCGTAGGGTGCTCTCGCGACGAGCGTCAATATCATCGTGTGCATACACGGTACGCCGAGACCGCTCTGCGGGGCGGCCGGGCCGGCCCGAGTGGTGCCCGCCGTCAGCCGAGCGGGCCGAGGATCAGCACAAGGGGCAGCGTGAGGATGAGGGCCGAGACCATCCAGCGTCCCGACGGGCGGCCGCGCGCCCGCGCCCGGAACGCCATCGCGATGGTGGCGAACGCGGCGGCGGCCGAGATCAGCACGACCGCCAGCGCCATGAGCCCGCGGTTGACGCACCCGAACAGGAGCACGGGCGTGAAGTAGAGCCCGACCACTGCGAGCGGGGCGGTCGCGGGCAGCGCGACGTGCCGCAGGAGCGTGTGCACCGGCACGGGGCGCCCCTACTCCATCACGATGAGCGAGGACTTGACGTTGTAGCCTACGAGCACCGGCGTCCCGTTCTCGATCCGCCACGTGAACTGCTCGGTGGCCGGACCCTTGGAGAACTCGGACTCGTAGGTCAGCCCGACGAAGTGCCCGCCGGTCCCGCGCGTGACGTGCCAGATCGGGTCCTTGGCGGACTGCCAGGTGCCGAGCTTCCGCTCCAGGCCGATCATGAAGCGCTGGAACTGCTCTTCACTGACCGCCTGGCGGAACTCCGGCGAGGCGGTGCGGTAGATCTCCGCGAACGATCGCTGTGCCGCCCGATCGCGAAAGCCGGACACGCCCTGCTTCGCGGCGTCCGTGCCGGTGCAGGAAACCAGGAGCGAGGCCGCGAGGACCGCCTGAAGGCCGAGGAGCCAGCGCTGTCTCATGCGGAGGACCTCCCGTGGAAT
>JACXTT010010947.1_pt1 | contig 12175 bp, 8 predicted proteins | sample 9270951 | NCBI WGS metagenome assembly JACXTT01 (sample SAMN15532306, study PRJNA645909) | rock metagenome | isolation source: weathered quartz diorite | place: Puerto Rico | collected 2017-06-21 | reverse complement strand
AGAAAGCCTAGCATAATTGCTCACGGAACCGCGGGTACGCCGTTGGGGGATCGATTCAAAAACGAGGAGTGCATGAGAACGGCTCCTCGCCTTTGAATTTGCGGTTGGGCCAAGCAAAAACGAGACCCTGGCTCCATCCCCGCACCCTGCCGCTGTGTAGATAGCCTCCGCCTGAGGACTGGAAGCGGGCCGCCAAGGAGTTAGCGCCACTGCGAAACTGAGCCGATCGACCGCCTCTTTCGCCCGCATCCGCTCCGCGAAGGCTCCGTTCTCATGTAAGATTTCCGCGAACCGATGCCTACCTTCTACGACCGCTTTGTCGAGTGCGTTGCGCAGTGGCCGCAAAACATTGCGCTCGAGATCCAGCGCCACGACCAGGTTGAAAGTTACACCTATGCGGAGCTGCGGCGCATGGCGGAGTCGGTCGGCGACTGGCTGGCAAAGAGCGATTTGCCATCGGGCGCGCGCGTCGCGATTCTGGCCGACAACCATCCCCGCTGGGTAAGCGTATTCCTGGGGGCGGTTGCTGCGGGATGCACCGCAGTACCGCTCGACACCGCGTTGCACGCCGATCAGATCACGACCTTGCTGAAAGACAGCGGCAGTTGTCTTCTGTTTTGCGATGTCAAGCATCTGGCGACCGCCGGACAAGCAGTGGCGGCGGCGATCCGGATCGTTCTGATCAATCCGGCGGAACTGAAGGCTCAGTCAACCGATGTCAGTCCGGCAGCCGACCTCGACCAGATTTTTTCTTCCGGATCTGCCGGCTTTAAGCCCCCAACGGTTGGGTCGGACCAGGTCGCTTCCCTGCTTTACACCTCGGGCACGACCTCCGACCCAAAGGGGGTGATGCTCACCCACGCCAATCTCATGGGCGAGGTGGAATCGGTGTTCCGTTGGGCACGGGTCGGTCCGCAAGATGCCGTACTTGGGGTGCTTCCGTTGTTTCACGTGCTCTCGCAGATGGCAAACCTATTGTTGCCGCTAGTGAAAGGCGCTCGGGTTGTTTATCTGGAAACCCTGAATACCACGGAACTGCTGCGTGCGCTCAACGAGCGGCAAATCACCATTTTTGCTGTGGTGCCGCAGTTTTTCTATTTGATCCACGAGCGCATATTCAAGGAAGTGGCCAAGCGCGGCGCCCTGGCCGGGTGGGCCCTCAAGGCCATGATGACGCTGAACCGCGGGTTGCGGAAGATCGGTTTCAACGCGGGGAGGTTTTTTTTCGGCAAGCTGCACCGCACCTTCGGCGATCGGATGCGCTACCTGATCACCGGCGGCTCGCGCTTCGATCCTCAGATCGGCCACGACTTTCACGCGCTGGGTATTGACGTCCTCCAGGCCTATGGCCTGACAGAAACTACCGGTGCGGCATTCGCGGCACTCCCTCATCACAACGTCATCGGCTCGGTCGGACCACCGCTTCCCGGCGTCGAGGGCAAGATTGTCGATCCCAAGGCACCCGAAGAAGGCGGACCGGCAGTCGGCGAAATTGCCATCCGGGGCGCGATTGTGATGAGGGGCTACTGGAACCGGCCGGACGCGACCGCGGCCGTTTTAAAAGACGGGTGGCTGCACACCGGCGATCTCGGCCATTTCGACTCGGGTGGCAATCTGTTCATCACAGGACGGCAGAAAGACGTCATTGTGCTCAGCAACGGCAAGAACGTCTATCCCGAGGAAATCGAGTCCTACTACCTGAAGTCCCCCTACATCAAGGAAATCGGAGTGCTGGCCCTGGCCAGTGAACCAGGCAATCCCGCCTCGGAGCGGCTGTATGCGGTGGTGGTGCCGGATTTTGATCTCTTGAAGGAGCGCAAAATCGTCAACGCCAAGGAAGTGATTCGCTTTGACATCGAGGGCATCTCGGCGCAGATTCCATCCACGAAACGCCTTGGCAGTTACGAAATCTGGCAGGACCCTTTGCCCCGCACGACCACGCGGAAACTCAAGCGCTTTGAACTGGAAAAGCGGGTACGGGAAAATCAGAAGAAGGGCCCAACGGACGGCGCGGAAATCGGTTCCCGGCCGGCATTGAGCGCGGAAGACACAAAATGGCTGGACCGGCCCGAGGTGCAGCAGGCACTGAAGATTATCCGGGAGTCGTCTAGTGCTGCACCGGAGGTGATTCGCCCCGGCGACAATCTGGAACTTGATCTCGGCCTGGATTCGATGCAACGGATCGAACTCCTGGTTGCGCTCGAGAAAGAACTGGGTGGGGACGTGGAAGAGTCGAGCCTGGCCGAAATCTACACCGTGCACGACCTGGTGGATGCGGTGCTTGAAAGCGCGGCCTCGGGAAAAACGGTTTCTCGTTCGCGGGAGCAGCCGCCGGGATGGACATCGATTTTGGAAGACGAATCCACGGACCCGGAAGTTCTTGCCCTGGCCCGGCCTGGCCGATTCGCGGAAGCAGTTCTCTACGCAGGGTTCCGACTGGTACAGATTTTTGCCACCGATCGTTTTCGACTGCTACCGAGCGGACTGGAAAAACTTCCTAATGAGGGTTCGTACATTATTTCTTCCAACCACCAAAGCTACCTCGATCCCATATTGATGTCGGCGTTCTTGCCTTGGCCTGTGTTCCGTAACTTGTTTGCGGTCGGGACCAGCGAGATTTTTGGCTCTGGCTTGATGCGGCGATTGGCCCGCTGGCTGAGGGTTGTGGTGGTCGATCCGGACGCAAACTTGGTTCCGGCGATGCGCGCCGGCGCATTCGGATTGCGGCACGGACGCATTCTGATTTTGTATCCGGAAGGCGAACGCAGCATCGATGGCACGCCCAGAACCTTCAAGAAGGGGGCGGCGATTCTTTCCATTCACCTGCAGGTTCCAATTGTTCCGGTCGCGATTGAGGGATTTCACGACGCATGGCCGCGGGGCAAACGCTTTCAAAGGTTTGCGCCCCTCAAGGTCCAGTTTGGCGATCCAATTTTTCCTCCACCACTGGCGGGAGGGTTGGAAGCGTCCTATGAAGCTCTCACGACTGAGTTGAAGTCCCGGGTAATGGAAATGTGGAAGGGATTGCGCGCCCAAGGGCCGCAGACAGAGTCAGAGGAAAGGCCTTCCGCCCCAGCCATACCATAGCCGGCGCGGTTACCCTACTTTCCTGCCGCGAGCGCCTTCTGCCCGAAGGCTTTCAGGAAGGCGTCGAGGATCATCGAATCGTATTTCCCTTCCGAATCCTTCGCGACTTTTTCGACGATTTGTCCGGTCGTGATCTTCCCCGCCGCGGCTGTGAACTGCGCATCGAAGCGTTCCGCCAGGTTCAGGATCTGTACCTCGATGATTGCTTCGGCAATGACAGTGTCGGCGGAGGTAGCTTCTGCCCCACGAAGCTGCTGCGCCGCCACCAATATGGGAATGGCGCGGCGCAGCGATCCGCCCATGAGTTGTGCTTGGCTGGCGTTGCTCCCGCCGGTCTTGTGCACCCCGTTTTCCAACTCTTCTTCCGTGAGGTTGGCGGCCTTGTACAGGATCTCATTGCTGATGCCGATCTCGTTCACGTTTCGCAGCAACGAGGCGGTGCGGAGGTCTTCGGTGCTTTCACGATCGAGGCCGAGAGCTTGGGCAATCTTGACCGCGCATGACGAAACCCGCAAGCAGCCTGCCTCATTATTTCTTTGGCTGCCCAGAAACTGTTGCAGCATGACCAGCATTCCGTCATAGCCGTCTTTGAGCTCGGTCAAGCTTCTCTGGTTTCGCTCATACAGGGTACCCATCGCGTAGGCGCTGACCACCAAAACTCCACCCCAGACGGCAAGATCAAACCAGCGACCGTAGAGCGACAGATACTCCACGCGGCGGTTGAACATGGCTGGGTTCACATAGGTGAGGAATCCGACCAGGATCACGCTGGCAAGAGCCGTCAGCGCCGCGTGACGCCGCCCGAAATAATAAGCTGAATAGAGAGTGGGGAGAAAATAAAACACCAGCGAGACGGTCTGAGAGGCCACCAGAAAATGAATCATGGCGGCGATTCCGACCAGAAACAGCAGCAAGAGCAGCTCTTTATTTACTTTTCTCACAAGATTTCTCGATGCACCCCGAGGCTTCCGCCGCCGATCGATGCCGACGGTGTTTAGTTTTGAAAATCCGCGAACGCGGAGAAGTCTCCGGCTGGGAGAAACCTCCCGCAGTCTAGTCCATGGTGGAGCAAACTCGTGGAAGGCTCCAAATTACTGAGGTAATAGGCCTTTTGGGCAAGCGGGAGACGCCGTCACTTCGCACGGGGATGGGTCTGGTCATAGACCTGGAGCACGTGCTTGATGGAGAGCTGGGTGTAGCGCTGGGTTGTCGAAAGACGTTCGTGGCCGAGCATCTCCTGAATGGCGCGCAAGTCGGCGCCTTCCTCCAGCATGTGGGTTCCGAAGGCATGACGAAGAGTGTGCGGGTGGACGTCGGGCGATAGGCCTTTCGCGACTGCGATTTTCTTGATGATTCTCCCCACGCTGCGAGTGGTGAGGCGGGCCCCGCGCCAGTTGATTAACAACGACGACGCATTCTTCTTTTTTTCAGCGAGCAGTTGCTGGCGAGCCGGCAGATAGGCCACCAGGGCAGCCTTTGCCGAGTCGCCGAAGGGCACATAGCGCTCCTTCTTTCCCTTGCCGCGGATAAGAATCGCCTCAGAACTCAGGCGGATATCTTCCAGATTGATTCCGATCAACTCGGAATTGCGGATACCACAACCGTAGAGCAGTTCGAACATCACCCGGTCGCGCTCGGGAAAGGCAGCGACCTCGGGCATTTTTCCATCGAGCACGCCATTCATTTCCTCGATGGTCGGGACTCTCGGAAGTTTTTTCGGTAATTTTGGAGTCGAGACCAGGGATGCGGGGTTCTGCTCGACCACGCCTTCCTGGGCGAGCCAGCGATAGAACGACCGCACCGCCGCCAGGGATCGAGCGACCGAAGTCTTGCCGAGCCCTTTTGCATAGAGATGAGACAGAAATCCGCGAATGGCGAGGTGATCAATTTCCTTCCAGCTTCGCGACCCCACATAGGCGGAAAATTCTGCCAGGTCGCCCTGATAGGCTTTCACGGTGTGAAGCGAGGCGTTACGCTGCCCGAGCGATTCGAGGAATTGCGCAACCGCCTTGCTGACGGCGGTTTTCATAAACCAAGCCACCTGCTCGCGGTGGTACGGGATCCCGCAGTCAGATCAAGAAAGGGTCTTCTCCGCGGCTCCCTGTCCCTTTGATAAAGGATCATGTCCTTGCCTTGGCTCGGGGATGATGCTTCTGATACACGTTCTTCAGCCGGTCCAGAGCCAGGTGGGTGTAAACCTGCGTGGTCGAAATATCGGCGTGGCCCAGGATGGTCTGCACGGTTCGCAAGTCGGCTCCGTTCTCCACCATGTGGGTAGCGCAACTGTGGCGCAACATATGCGGGCTGACCTTTCGTCCTGCACCCGCCGATGCGGCGCGCACCATCTGCCAGACCCTCTGGCGGGTTAACTTCCTCGCGCCCCGCCCTAGGAACAGGAGTGGTGACGTGCTGGCTTGCACGAGAATCGGACGAGAGTGTTTGAGGTAGGCGGTGAGGGCCTCCTGCGCGCCTTTGCCCAAGGGGACGATGCGTTCCTTGTCACCCTTGCCGCGCACCAGGACACAGCCCAGGTCGAGCTTCAGATCTTCCAGCTTGACCCCGACAATCTCGGAAACCCGTAGCGCCGACGCATAAAAGACTTCCAGCATGGCGCGGTCGCGCGCCGCCAGCGCATCGGTTTTCCTGCCATCGCTTCTGCCAATTTGGCTGCCAACCGCAGTCGCGTTCGGGGTGCGCAACATGGCTTCCATCTCGTCGCGCGCCAGCGCCTTAGGGAGCACCTTCCACTGCTTCGGGGAGTCGATATTCAGGGTGGGGTCGTGCTCGATGAGTTTGTCAAGCAGGAAGTAGCGATACAGGTGGCGCAACGCAGACAGTTTGCGGCCCACGGATCGTCCGTCCACGGAATTGGCGAACAACTGCTGGATGAAGTCGCGTACGTGCTTCCGCTGGGCGTTCAGCAACGTGCGTTTATGTTTTTCCAGGAACGCTCCGTATTGTCCAATGTCGGTGCTGTAGGCCGCGATGGTCAGCGGAGCGAGGCCCTTCTCGATCTTCAGATAGTCGAGGAAACCGGAGAGGGCTCGAGAATGGGCTTCGTAGGGCACATTTCGAGTATGCGCGTTATCGGACGCTGGGCAAAGTGATCAGGCGTATCCGTCATTCGTTTGAACGTTGGGGAGTACCCCTTGAGCCCGGCGGGTTCTGGGTACCGGGTACTCGGTACTTTTTTCGGGTCACTGATTTTCTTTCAGAATCTCCACCGCGTACAGCGCGCCTTCCGGCGTTTCCTCGTGCTTGAAATAGGCGAAGACGTTGCGCTCATCGCCAAGATGTTCGCGAATGCGATCGACCATGGCACGTCGCTCATCCGCCGTATAGGAAGGCTTGCGGTATCGGTAGTAGCAAAAATCGGCGGTCACGACATCAGGCGTGACCCGCTCCTCGGTCTCGGCGACGCAAAGCGCACGGTTGTTGTTCTTTAACAGAGTGAAGATTTCGTCATTGAACCAGGAGGGGTGGCGAAATTCGAAGGCCGCCTGAACCGGGCGGGGCAATGCGGGGAGAAATTCCTCCAGCAGCTTGGCGTCGGCTTTGAGGTTCGGCGGCAATTGGAACAGCACCGGGCCAAGTTTGCCCGCCTGCGCCAGCGGCTCGATCGTACTGAGGAAGCGCGGCACAAAATCTACTGTTCCCTTCAGTCGCTTGATGTGAGTGATGACCTGATGTGCTTTCACGCCAAACTGAAAGCCCGGAGGGGTCTCCTCAATCCACTTCTGCGCGGTAGTCTCTTTGATCAGTTGCCGGAAAGTGAAGTTGACCTCGACGGTGTTGAGCTGAGTGGCGTAATGCTGCAGGAACTTCTTCTGCGCAAGTTTGGCGGGATAAAAATCCGGCTTCCAGCTCGGATACGCCCACCCCGAAGTCCCCACATAGAGTTGCGCCATGGCGAAATCTTAAACCGAGCGGCTGCGCCGTGTCTTGAGGGCCTGGTTCGAGGACCTCTTCTGCTTGCGTGCCGGTTTGACCGTCGTCTTGCGGCTTGCGTCGAGCGTCGAGGCTGGCGACATTTCCAATCCCACGTCGGGCTTGGTTGATCCGCCTCCCTGCAAGCCGGGAAACTTTGGAAGCTTCTGTTTCAGTTTGAGCGCCGGATCAAACAGGTCCCCCATCTTTTCCACGCGCTTGAGGACTTGTTCGGCCTCGAAGACTAACAGGGTCGCGTCCTTCTTTTTGAGCAACTGCTCGACTTCTTCCCATTTCACCGGGGTGGAAACCGTGGGATGCTCGCGCGCCCGCAGCGAATACACCGCAATTGTGGTCTTGTGCTGATCATTCTGGCTCCAGTCAACCAGAACTTTGCCCTTGCGCAACTCCTTTTTCATATCGGAAACCACCAGTTCGCGATGCTGGTCTTCCAGCAGCCGGGCAAGGGCGTGGGCGAATGGCTTCGTGTCTTCGTAGCGGGCGGGGGTATTCAACGGAACGTAAATCTGCAGCCCCTTGGAGCCGGACGTCTTGGGAAAGCTTTGTAGCCCCAAGTGTTCGAAAATTTCGCGTAACCACAGGCCGACCTGAGCACATTGCACGATGTTGGCGGGAGGGCCGGGATCAAGATCAAAGACCATCATGGTCGGGCACTCGATTTCCTTTGCCCCGGACAGCGAGGGGTGCAATTCGATGGCGGCCAGATTGGCCATCCAAACCACGGTTGGCAAATCGTTGGCCAAAATGTAGCTGATGGTCCGGCGGTTGTGTTCGCTCCAGATGGGAGCGGTTTGCACCCACTCCGGCCGGTGTTTGGTGGCGTTTTTCTCAAAAAAGAATTCACGGTCAACGCCGTTGGGATAGCGTTTGAGGGTCAGGGGCCGTCCTGCAAGGTGAGGGACCAGGACTGGGGCGACGCGAGCGTAATAGTCGACCACCTGTCCCTTGGTGAAACCCGTCTCCGGATATAGGACTTTGTCGAGGTTTGACAGTTTGAGCTGTCTGCCCTGAATTTCAACTACTGGTTCTTGGCTCACGCGGCCTCGCTTTATTCTGTCGCTTCACGCTCAAGCTGCATGGATTGAACCTTCGCCGTTTTAGTATAGTGGCGCTCCCCGGCCCCAGGTGTTGCGGGTTTGATGTCGGATCACCCCGAGGGAGAGACTATGTCCAGTTCACGCCGTGAATTCTTGCATGGAGTCTCATCGCTGGGCGCCTTGGCGCTCCTCCGTCTGGAGCGGACGGAACCCGACCTCATTCTTTATAACGGCAATATCTGGACCGTAAGTGCCAGCCAGCCGCGGGCGCAGGCCGTGGCAATCGCGGGCGGACGATTTCTGGCCGTGGGCTCAAACGACGACGTGCTGGCCCTTGCGGCTGGCGGGGCCAAGAAGCTCGATCTCGCAGGTACCACCGTAGTGCCGGGATTCATCGATGCGCATACCCACCCCGCCTTGGCAGGTCTCGATCATTTGCGGATGGTGGACTGCGACTTACGCTCCATTGCCGAAATTCTTTCCGCCCTGCGAAAGCGCGCGTCCCAGTCCGCTCCCGGCGAGTGGGTGTTGGGCTTCAAATACGACGACACCAAAACCTCGGATGACCGTCCCCTCACCCTTGCCGACCTCGACGGCGCAGTCCCGGATCATCCGGTGTTTGTGGAGCACCGTGGTGGACATACGGCTTGGGTGAATTCTCGCGCGCTGAAAGCGGCGAACGTGGACGAGCAAACGCCGGACCCTGCAGGCGGTCGCTATGACCGTGACCCGGCAACCCGCCGTTTTACCGGGCATATCCGCGAAAACGCTAAAACCGGCATGCAGGACCTGATCCCATCGAAATTTACCCGCGCCGATCGCCAGCAAGGCGTCAAGCTGATCTCGCAGATGATGACGCGTACTGGAGTCACCTCCGTTGGCGATGCCGAGGGCACGCCGGACGACCTGCGCGCTTACCAGGATGCGCGTGCGGCCGGGGAATTGTCGTTGCGGGTGTATTGCCTGATCGACTATCACTTCATCGACCAGATGTTGGCCGCCGGCATCTGCACCGGCATGGGAGACGAATGGATCCGGGTAGGCGCAATGAAAATGTTCTGCGATGGGTCAATTTCTGAACGCACGGCGCGCCTTTCGCAACCCTACGTCGGCCGGCCGAATGATTTCGGCATTTTGGTGGCGGACGAAGAGCAGCTTTACCCGGTCGCGCGCAAAGCGCATGAAGCCGGATGGCAACTGGGAACGCACGCCAACGGCGACGTCGGTATCGACACCACTTTGAGGGTTTATGAACGCCTGCAGCGCGAGCTGCCACGCCGCGACCCACGCTTTCGCCTGGAACATTGCACGGTGGTGAACGATTCGCTGGTCCAGCGCATCAAAGCTTTGGGCGCGATTCCGCTGCCTTTCTCAACCTACGCCTACTATCACGGCGAAAAAATGAAGGAGTACGGGGCCGAGCGCCTCGACCACATGTTCGCCTTGCGAAGTTTCATTGATGCCGGCATCCGGCCAACGCAAGCCTCTGATTATCCACCCGGCCCGTTCGAGCCCATGATGGCGTTGCGATCCGAAGTGACCCGCACCGACAGTAAGGGCAACCAATGGGGTCCCAAGCAGAAGATCACCGTAGAGGAGGCAATTCGTGTGGGCACGATAAACGGGTCCTACGCGTCTTATGAAGAAAAGCTCAAGGGCTCGATTGAGCCGGGGAAGCTGGCCGACCTGGTCGTGTTGGGGCGAGATCCCTTCCAGATCGACCCGCTCGAGTTGATCAACATTCCCATTGAGCGGACGATGGTGAGCGGAAAGTGGATGTTCGAGGCTTGAGTCTGGGCGCATCAACCGGCTTTGGCCCACGGTTGCCAGCCCGAAGCGCTCCGGCACCGCAGCGAAGTATCTGCCGTCTTCAGGGCAGAAGCGGATTCCTCGCACCCCCTACCCAAGGGACCGAGGGTTTGACAATTTCCCTCCCCTACACGTAATTTCAACTTCTCCTCTCATGATTTCGATTCCTGCGCGTCCAACCCTAGTGGAGGTCCGATGAAACACCACTTGCTCAAGTCTCTGGCTCTGATGCTGGCGGTTTCCGCCCTGGCTGCGGCGCAGGATCTGGCCTCCTTCGAGAAGCGTATTACGCTGAAGAGGCTGGATAACGGCTTAACAGTCATCATTTGTGAGCGGCCGGAAGCTCCTGTGTTTTCCTTCGATACCTTCGTCGACGTGGGCTCGGTCCAAGACCCTATGGGGCAGACCGGCATGGCTCATATGTTTGAGCACATGGCGTTCAAGGGCACGGACACGATCGGCACCACCGACTACGGCGCCGAGAAGGTCGCGCTGGCTAAGGTGGAAACAGCCTACGCCGCCTACATTGAAGAGCGGGACAAGAGCGTGGGTCGGAGCGACCAGAAGCTGAAGGAACTGCAAAATGGGTGGCAGGACGCGATCGCCGCTGCACAGAAATACGTCAAGCCTAACGAGTTTCCCCAGATTCTCGAAAGCAACGGCGCCGAGGGGTTAAACGCCAACACCAGCCTCGACGAAACCGCGTACCACTACTCGCTGCCCGAAAACCGGCTGGAGCTTTGGGCGTATCTGGAGTCGACCCGCTTTATTCATCCGGTCATGCGCGAGTTTTACAAAGAGCGCAACGTAGTGATCGAAGAACGCCGCATGCGAACCGACAGCAATCCGATCGGACGCCTCTTGGAACAGTTCGTCACCGCCGCGTACCAGGCTCATCCGTATCATCGGCCGACGATCGGCTGGATGGCGGACCTAAATTCGTTTTCCGCCACCGATGCGCAGCGCTTTTTCGACAAATACTACATTCCGTCGAACATGGTTGTAGCCATAGTGGGCGATGTGAAGGCATCCGCCACGATGCCGGTCATCGAAAACTACTTTGGACGGATTCCGTCCGGGCAAAAGCCCGATGAGCGCACCACGACGGAGCCCCCGCAGAACTCCGAGCGCCGGGTTGTGTTGTATGACCGGGCGCAGCCGCTTTATCTGGAGGGCTACCACCGTCCGGACTACCGCAGCCCGGATGACGCGGTCTATGACGCCATTGCCGACCTAATGTCGAACGGGCGCACTTCGCGGCTCTACCGGACATTGGTGCGGGACAAGAAAATCGCTGCCGACTCGGCAGGCTTTACCGGACTGCCGGGCAACAAGTACCCCCATCTGTTCGCGTTCTATGCCTTCCCCTTGCCGGGCCACAAGCCGGATGAAATGGCGGAGGCGATTCACCAGGAGATCGATCGCCTGAAAAAAGAGGATGTCAGCGACGACGAGCTGAAGATGATACGGACCCGAGCCAAGGCCAACCTTCTGCGTGGCCTTGACAGCAACGAGGGTCTGGCGACAAACCTCGCGCTTTATCAGACACGCTATGGCGATTGGCGCGAGCTGTTCCACCAGGTGGAGAATCTCGATAAGGTCAGCAAGGCCGACATCCGGCGCGTGGCCAACCTGATCTTCGTTCCTACGAACCGCACTGTGGGAATCATCGAAACTGCGGCCCCGCCTCCATCGGCGGGCCAAAACGGAGGTGGGCAATGAGGAAACTCCAGTTGGCGACGCTCACACTCGCGTTGGCATTCAGTGCTGCGCTCACGCCAAGCGCTGGGGCGCAGACTACCGATTGGCGACAGATCAATATTCCGCCACTTCCGGCCTTTCATCCTCAAGAACCCAAACGCGTGGTGCTACCGAACGGCATGGTGATCTTCCTGCAAGAGGATCATGAACTGCCCCTCATCGACGGCCTGGCTCGCATTCGCGGCGGGTCGCGTTCCGAGCCAGCCCCGAAGGCCGGGATGTTGGACCTCTACGGAGAAGTCTGGCGTACCGGAGGCACGAAGTCACAGACCGGCGACCAGCTCGATGACTACCTTGAAATCAGGGCGGCGAAAGTCGAAACCGGCAGCAACGCCGATTCCACCACGATCTCGTGGTCCTGTCTGAAGGGCGATTTTGACGATGTGTTCAAGATTTTCGACGGGTTGTTGCGCGAGCCAGAATTCCGCGCCGACAAGCTTGACCTCAGCCAGAAAGAATATTTCGACGCAATCTCGCGGCGCAACGATAATGTCGACGAGATCGCGGGACGCGAAGCGGCCAAGCTGGTCTAC
>JACXTT010010946.1_pt1 | contig 12175 bp, 11 predicted proteins | sample 9270951 | NCBI WGS metagenome assembly JACXTT01 (sample SAMN15532306, study PRJNA645909) | rock metagenome | isolation source: weathered quartz diorite | place: Puerto Rico | collected 2017-06-21 | reverse complement strand
CGCTTCAACGAAGGCAACGTGAATCGTGGCAATTCCAATCGGCCTTCGAATTCCGGTTCCTTTGATCGTGGTGGCAACAACTCGCGCTCATACGAACCGCCGCAGCGCAGCAGTCGCCCACCGGCGAATTACAACTACAATCCCGGCAATCAAGGCCGCGGATCTTCTCAGCCGAGATCGTTCAATGAACCGCGCTCGTATTCAGCGCCTCGGTCTTATTCCGCTCCCAATCGCGGTTACCCGGCGCCAAGCCGCGGCAACTACGGCGGTGGTAGTAGCGGTGGTGGAGGCTCATATCGCGGAGGCGGATCTGCTCCGAGCCATAGCTCCGGTGGCGGCGGTTCCTCCCACGGCGGAGGCGGCGGAGGATCTCGCAGCGGTGGTGGAGGCTCAAGCCACGGCGGAGGCGGTTCTTCCCATAGTCGCCACTAACAAATTTCTCGCGGCGAAAATTGCCGCGCAAAATCTCCAGCCCACGTTCGAAGTTCTCGATCGTGGGCTTTTTCTTTGCGCCGGCCTAATTTTGCTACCAGCAACTCTTTTCTCGCTGAAGTGTTTCATAGAGTGACGCTCGCATGCCCAGAGGCTATTCCATTTTGGAAACTGGCGAATGTACGAGTCACCGGGCAGCGTCAGGTGGTGTTAGCTTGAAGGAGTCGAAAGAGCTTCGCGAAGATCCGTGGACTGGCCCACGCGTTCGCAGGCTTTAGGAGAGATGCAAATGAAAACCAGGACGATGAAGTGGCTGGGTTTCCTCGCGATCTTGCTGGCCGCAGTTTTGTTTGCGCCACAGTTCGCACTCGCGCAAGGCGATCGCGATAGCGACGATCCGCCTTCTCGCGCGGCTCGTTTGAGCTACACAGGCGGAGCGGTTTCCTTCGAACCTGCTGGAACCGACGATTGGGTCACCATCGTCGCAAATCGCCCTATCACAACTGGTGACAAGCTTTGGACCGACAGAGACGGCCGCGCCGAATTGCGCTTTGGCTCGACTGCTGTGCGCCTCGGCAGCGAAACCGGTTTTTCCTTCTTGAATCTCGATGATCGCACCGCGCAGATTCGCCTCACCGAAGGCAGCATCAACGTTCGCGTGAAGCGCCTCGACGAAGACGAAACCATCGAAATTGATACGCCCAACCTTGCCTTCACCGTTTTGCGTCCCGGCAGCTATCGCATCATGGTCAACGAAGGTGGCGACACCACTTCCATCCGCGTTCACGGAGGCGACGGCGAAGTCACCGGCGCCGGCGCTGCCTATGCGATTCATGCCGATCAATCCGGAACGTTCGACGGCGTTGATCAACTCAGCGCAGACATCGGCTACTATAGCGACGACGATGATTTCGACCGCTGGTGCAGCGATCGCGACCGCCGTTGGGATCATGCAACGTCAGCGCGCTACGTCTCCGACGATGTCGTCGGTTACGAAGATCTGGACGATTACGGCGGGTGGCGCCCCGTGCCCGAATACGGCACAGTTTGGTTCCCGCATACAACCGTCGTGGGCTGGGCGCCGTATCGCTATGGCCATTGGGCTTATGTCTCGCCGTGGGGCTGGACTTGGGTTGATGATGCACCCTGGGGCTTCGCCCCCTTTCACTATGGCCGCTGGGTTGTTGTTGGCGGCGTTTGGGGCTGGGTTCCTGTTGCGCCGCGGCCTGCAGTTGTAACGGTGGCCTACGTTCGTCCTGTATATGCTCCCGCGCTTGTCGCTTGGGTTGGCGGCGCGCATTGGGGCGTAGGAGTTTCCGTGGGCGGACCACCGGCTGTTGGCGTCGCGTGGTTTCCGCTCGGCCCGCGTGACGTGTACTGCCCGTCCTACCATGTCAGCGAAAGATACGTTGAACGGGTGAACGTTTCGAACACGGTCATCGTGAATCGCACGCAAGTCACGAACGTCTACAACAACGTTTACGTCAACAAGACAGTGAACGTCACCAACGTTACCTACCAGAACCAGCACATCAACAACGCGGTGACGGCAACATCAAGCGCAACTTTCACTTCCGCGCAGAACGTGCACAACAACATGATTCGCGTGAACGAACGCGAAATTACGGCCGCTCCTGTGGCCCCAACAGGCCCGGCGGTTGTGCCACAGCAGCGCAGCGTTTTGGGCGCTGGCGCAGAAGCTCGCGTAAAGCCGAATGCGGCATTCGTCAGCCGCCCTGTTGTTGCCAAGATGGCTCCGCCGCCCGCGCCAGTATCGTTTGCACGGCAGCAGCAGGCGATTCAGGCGAATGGCGGACGGCCAATCGCAATTTCTCAAGAGCGCGAACTGCAAACGCAGACCACGCGGCCAAACGTTCGCATCGCGCCTCCGGCACGCCAGATGCAGCCGCAGAACGATCGCCGCAACGCGGTTGAGAATCGCCCGAATCAGCCGAACCAGGTCAATCGGCCGGTTCAAGGCAATCAGCAGAATCAAGTGCAACAGAATCGTCCGCAGCAGGGAAACACCAATCGGCCGCAGACGATTACAAACGACAACATTCAGGGCAACCGCGGCAATGAGGGGAATGCCAACCGGTACAAGGACCGGCCACCAACGGCGCGCCCCGACGTGAATCCGCAGCTCGAACAGAAGCATCAGCAGCAGCTCGAGAACCTTCGCCAGCAGCAGGACCGCGAACGGCAAAAGGTCGAGCAGCAGCAAGTCCAGCAACAACAAAAACAAGAGCAGCAACAGCAAAAATTGGAGCAGCGCAATACAAATCCGGGAAATCAGCGGAACGATCAGCGCAGCGATCGCCCTGTAACCCAGCAGAACGACAATCCGCGCAACCAGCAGAACAACGACGTCCGGAATCAGCAGAACGACGCGCGGAATCAACAAGTTCAGGAGCGCCAGCAGAGACAGCTGCAGCAACTCGAACAAAAACACGAGCAGCAGCAACAAAAGCTGGAACAAAAACAGCAGCGAGAAGAGCAAAAGGCCGCGCATTCGGAAAACAAACCCGCGAAGCCTTCCAAGGAAGAAAAAAACGACAAGCCGAAAAACGACAAGCCACCGCACCGGTAAGTTCGCAACGGCAGCGGAAGTCTTACAAATCTAAAAAGAGCGCCTGGAAAGCCGGGCGCTCTTTTTCTTCTGCAAACACTGCAGTCCGGCGCGTTTCTGCGCGGGGCCGCCTGGTATGTTATCTTGAACCCGGGTTATGCCTGCTGCTCCACTCCCTTCATTTGAATTTCGCCGCGCGCTGGGGCACTTCGCCACGGGCGTCACCGTAATTACCGTGGAGCGTACACCGGGCGACGTGCATGGGATGACGGCGAACTCCTTTGCATCCGTTTCGCTCGACCCTCCCCTCGTTTCCGTTTGCGTGGATCATCGCGCTCGCCTTTTACCCTTGCTCAAGGAAAAGCAGCGCTTCGGCGTGAACGTGCTCAAGCAGGACCAGCAAGCGCTTTCGGAGTTTTTTGCGAGCATCGAGCAGAACGAAATCGTCCGGAAGCGGCTCGCTATCTCCTTCGAATGGACGAAAGAAAAAATTCCGCTGCTCGAAAATGCGCTTTGCCAGCTTTCGTGCAAACTGTCCGGGCTGCATGTTGCGGGAGATCACACGATCGTGATCGCAGAAGTCGAGTCGGCAAAATTATCGGAAGGCGAGCCACTGCTTTTCTATCGCGGCCAGTATCACTGCATTTCGGAGAAGTCTTAACAGTAAGCTCCGTTAGTGCAAGCCCTTGATCGGATCGCGTTTCACTCCATATTGCAAGCCCCAGCGATCCGTCATCTCGTTGCGAATCTCCCACAACTCCGGGAAAAATTTGTGCCGCATGCCGTCTTCGAGGATTTCCACCGGCCGTCCCTTCAACGATTTCGACCCGAATCCAATTGTGCGGTGAATCAGTTGCATGTGTTCGAAGCGAAATTTTTGAAAGAGTTCGTCGAATTCCGCCAGCGCTTCCGCGACAACGTACGCCGGGCCGTGATCGTATTTTGAGTCGTAAACCTGTTCGACGGTCAGCCCATGCTTCTTCAAATAGTGCTCTTCAAACGAATTCCAAATCGGCTGGTACATTTTCAATAGCACGCGGAATCCCGGCGATTCCTGCCCACTGCCGTTGCCCAGCCGCTGCCGAATGTCTTGGTATTCCTTTGGTGACATTGTTTCAAGCAGTGCGAGTTGCTGGATCATTAGCCTTTGCGTCGTGTGAACGCGGCGGAACAGCGTGAGCACGCGATTCGTCTTTTCCTGCTGCAGATAATCGTCAATATCGAGCAAAGTGTACGCGATCAGCTTCATCCACAACTCTTCGACCTGATGAACAATCTGGAACTGCATTTCATCGCGGTTGCAGAGGTCGCCAAAGTCCGACTGGCACGAGAGCAGCGCCTTCGTATTCAGATATTTTTCGTAGTCGAGCGTGCCATCTCCATTCATGATTGCGTAGAACTGCTCACGATTCACGGAGTGCCTCCCCAGATGTGCCGGCGAAGTGGCTACGGTGTGGATACAAGCGTAGCGCAAAAGTAGCGATGAAGATAACGCACGGATCAGCTAAACAGGAAAATCGATTTCAGCCTACGCTTCGATTTTTGTGCCGAGCACTGCCAGGAATTTGGCAAGCCAGGAATGAAGTGCAGGCCAGGCGGGGCCGGTGACGAGATTGCCGTCGGCCACAGCTTCGGTCATAGGACCGCTGATATATTCGCCCCCGGCCAGAGTTACGTCAGGACCTGTGGCAGGGTAAGCGCTGCATTTCTTTCCCCTCAGAACACCGGCAGCGGCGAGGAGCTGCGGCGCATGGCAGATAGCCGCGATAGGTTTGCCGGCCTTTGCGAAGTTTTGGACGAGACCAATGACTGCGGGATTTAGGCGGAGGTATTCGGGCGAACGCCCGCCGGGAATCATCAGCGCGTCGTAGGCTTCCGGTTTGACCTGATCGAACGTCGCGTTCAGAGCGAAATTGTGGCCGCGCTTCTCCGTGTACGTCTGATCGCCCTCGAAATCATGGATACACGTGGGAACGAACTCGCCGGATTTCTTGCCGGGACAAACCGCGTGGACCGTGTGGCCGACCATCTGAAGTGCTTCGAATGGCACCATCACTTCGTAGTCTTCGACGTAATCGCCAATGAGCATGAGGATCATTTTTCTGGACATGCGGACCTCCGGAGGTGAGCCCATAGGATGCATGGAAATGGACGGAGGCTCAAGGGAGCAGAAGGACGATAGGCAGGGCATAGTACAGCTTTTGTCACCACGAACGTTGCAAGCCGTTGGGTACCGGGGGATTCGGCTATCATCGACGTATGGAAATCCAACGAGGCGGAGGCGGAATCATGAAGAAAACCATGGCGGTCTTGGTATTTGGTTTAGCGAGTTTGGGAGCATCGGGCGGAACGTTGGCGCAGAATCGCGCCTGGAACGATTGCATTCATCGCGCGGCCGTCGCGTCCGGCGTATCTGAGTCCGCGATTGAAGTGGCTGTTGAAAACGATGGCGCCCGGGGCGACAGATATATTTTGAGCTGGATAGTGCGTGGTAACGACTGGCGACGTCAGCGCGGGTATTGTGAAATAGACCGAAGGGCAAAGAATGTCGTGCGGTTCGAAACGACACCTTACAACTCCGACGATCAAGACCGCGATCGCGATTGGGAACCGTTCCAAGGCGAATATCCGCACGTGCGGGTGGACACAGACGGAAAGGGGTATTTCAGTAGCCGCGTGTTGAGAAGCGACCGGCTGGATCGAGGCTATGTAGATACAAAGGACCAGGTTTCGGTTTCTTTGCGCGGCAGAGATGGTTTTCGCGTGACGTTCTACGGGACGGTGATTGCGTCTGACGGGAACCGCGAGATCACGTTGCGCATTACGTCCAGCGACCGAGGGCAGGCGCGAGGCAGGGCAAGTCTCCGGCTAAACCACGATCGTAACGAAGTGGAATGGATCAGCCTGAAGGGGCGCATGATCGACGGAGAAGAGTTCAGCGCCGAATTCAATCGCAATCGCTAGAGGATTATTATCCGGGTAAGGAGGAGTGTTCTTTGCCCGGATGCTGCCGATCTTCGTGCTCGGAGTGCCGCCCGCCAATTACGTTGTAGAGCGAGCCAGCATGGTTGCGTTCGTGAAAATGACGAACGAGCATTTCCGCAACTAGCCCCAGCGCAAAAAGCTGAACACCGCAGACGATTAACACGGCTGCAAAAATCAGAAGGGGACCGTGTTCCCGAAATACAGGGACGCCAGAAACCAGCCGGAAGAGGAGTCCGACCGCGATAGCGCCTCCCGACAGGCCTGCGATCAGGCCGGCCGTGCCAAAAAAGTGCATTGGGCGCGAAAGATACTTGAGAAGAAAACGAACTGTGAGCAGGTCGAACAGAAAAGGAACTTTGCTTGAGAAGCCGTACTTGGATGCGCCGCGCTCGCGATTGCGCACACTCAGAGGAACTTCACAAATCGTGCAGCCGCGTTGAAAAGCAAAAAGCGGGATAAACCGCTGCAGTTCGCCGTAGAGCGGCGTTTGCGCAACGAGGTCGCGACGATAAGCTTTAAAGCCGCCGCCAAAGTCGTGAATCGGCACGCCGGAAAGTTTTGCGATGGTCCAATTCGCGATGCGGCCCAAGAAACGGCCGATTGCGGAGCCTTCGGTTCTGCGCTGCCGCCAGCCGCAGACGATGTCAAAGCCTTCCTCGAGCTTTTGCGTGAAGCGCGGAATGTCTGCGGGATCGTGTTGCAGATCCCCGTCCATAGTAATGATGAAGTCGCCCAACGCGACGTCGAAACCGGCGCAAAGAGCAGCGGATTTGCCGGAATTTTTGCGAAGTGAAACGATGGTGACCCGGCCATCCCGCAAAGCGAGTTCGCGGAGGAGCGCGTCACTGCCGTCTTTGCTGTCATCATCGACCAAGACCAGTTCAAAGGAAGTTCCGAGGGCTCCTAGAGTTTCGAGAAGGGCATGGTAGAGGGGAAGAATATTTTCCTTCTCGTTGAAAAGCGGGACGACGATGGAGTAGCGGACGGGTTCGGAAGCGTTCGATCGGCCTGGCATTACAGTCGGCTTTCAGCAAAACGACCAAGAAGAATAAGCATGTTAACGCTCAGACGTCCCAGATGGCCGAGCAGGCTCGGCCGAGTCCCCGATCTCCTTGCGGCGGCTTTTGACTTCGCGCAACGCGTAAATCGGCTTGTTTTGGGATTCGTAGTAGGTTCGGGCCAACATTTCGCCGAGAAGGCCCATGGAGATGAACTGCGCACCGCTGATCACAAGCGCAACACTCAAAAGTAGCAGAGGACCGTGTTGCTGCATGAGAGAAACGTGAAGATACAGCTTCTCGGCTATCAAAAGGGAGCCGAGAAGAAAGCCCGATCCCGCGCTAAGCAGGCCGACAAGACCAAAGAACTGCAGAGGGCGAGTGGAGTAATCCAAGAGAAATTTTACGATGAGCAAATCGAGGAAGACGCGGACTGTATCCCGAGTCCAGTGCCTGCGGTGACTGTTTTTTTTGAGGCGCTGTTCGATAGGGACTTCGGCGATGCGTGCGCCGGTGGTGCTGGCGAGAGCAGGGATGAAGCGGTGGAGTTCGCCGTAGAGTTGGATTTCCTGGAGGATTTCCTTGCGATAGGCTTTGAACGTCGCGCCGAAATCGTGCAGGTCGACGTCGGAAAGTTTTGCCATCAGCCAATTTGCGGCGCGGCTTGGAATTTGGCGCATAAGCCAGTGATCGTGGCGCGCGTAGCGCCAGCCGCTGACTAGGTCGAAGCCTTCCTCGATTTTTTCAAGGAACTTGGGAATTTCTTCGGGATCGTGCTGCAGATCGCCGTCCATGGAGATGACGACTTCGCCCCGCGCGAAATCGAAGCCGGCTTTTAGCGCAGGTGTCTGCCCAAAGTTCCGGCGTAGGCGGATCAAATTGACGCGGCGGTCGTGCTCGTAAATTTCGGAAAGAACTTTAAACGTGTTGTCTTTGCTTCCGTCATCCACGAACACCAATTCGTAAGGCTCGCCGATGGAGTCCATCACTTCCGTCAGTTTCATGTACAAAGGCGGAATGTTTTCCTGTTCGTTGAAGAACGGAATGACAATCGAATACCGGACTAGGGGATCCGTTTCCATAATTTAGTTGGCGATCTGACCATAGTTTATCAGGCGAATCCCGTGCGAAGCGACTGATTTTCGCACGGTAGCGTCCGTAAGGATGGCAAGCTCCGAAGCGCGCGAATCTTGCAGTCGCGTCGGGGTTTGCGCCAGGTCCTCATCCACGTATCCGGGATGACACATCAATTCCGTGGTGCCGTCGGGCAGGACCTCCAGCAGTTCCAGGATGCCTTCCCGCGTGAGCACTCCGGTCTGAGCAATGCCGCAGAAATAGTCGGCCGCTTCAATCCCCGCTTTGTCTGCAAGTTTCCGGGCATCCCGCGCGAGCAGCTTTAGGCCGCGTGCTTGAACGCCCTGCTTGAGCTGCACCCCCGTATTTTGCCCCGATTTTCCGGAAAGCGCCGCACGCAGGGAAGAGGCTTCATTCGAAATGCGTATAGAAGCGATGGAGTGCCTTTTCGCCAGCTTCAGCGCGACAGGGAAGAGTCCGGGAAGCATGTGTACGTGTTTGTGCCCGTCGAGATGCGTCGGGGACACTCCCGCCGCCCGAACTTTTTCAATCTGCGCGTCCCATTCGCGCTCGACTTCCGTCACTTTCAGCTTCCGCCGGGCCAGTTTCAGCAGCAATTGTTCCGGCCCGCCGGAAAGTTTTCCCTGTTCGTCTACCAGGCTGGGCACAGTTTTAGCCCCGGCCATCGGCGCGCCATCGCTCAAATTCAAGTGCACGCCCACGCCCATCGCCGGGAGCGCCCGCGCCACGTTCACGCCATCGTCAAAGGCGGCCCCATTGGCAATCAGAGACGCGCTGGTAACGATCCCGTTGCGATGTGCTTCCGCAATGCCGCGATTCACCCCGGCCGTCCACCCCAAATCATCGGCATTGACGATCAGCGCCTTCATTTCACCCTGTACTTTTCCTTTTTGCGGGCCTGTCCTTTTGGACAGCTATTTAGTTTTACGCGCCGGACGTTTTGTACCATTGACCGTTTCTCACCCCAACTCTAGCATGGCCCATAGCGAGAATTACTGAGGCAGACATGCACGTTAAAACAAAAGGAGCAAAAGCCACTGCGGTGGTGGAAGGCGGCGGGACTTCCGAAAAACGCCGCGGCCACCGCATGAACTCCCGGGTACCGGTTCGCCTCGAGTGGGACGACAACGGCGGCGCGCGCCGCGGCCTCGAAGCGCACACGCGCGTCGTCAATCCTTACGGCTGCATGGTCGTTCTTCCCGAATCTTTTTCGCTCGAAGCGCGCCTTGCTTTGACGAATCTCGCCACGGGCTCGAGCAACGCCGCGGTCGTCGTATGGAAAGGCAATCCCCGCCCCGAAGGCTGGGAATACGGTATTGAACTCGTCGCGCCCGACTTGGATTTTTGGGGATTGGAGCTATGAAGCCAGCTACGCCGCACAAAACGGGCCACGGAAATGCCGTCAAGCCAGGCCTAACGCGGCCGTTGACTTCCGAAGAGCGCCGCCGCGCCCAGCGCGTGCTGCTCAGGATCGCAGTGCGCGTGCAAGTAGCCGGGAAGACGCAAACTATGGAAGGCTACACGCACACGGTCAGTGCGAATGGCGCGCTCATCATCATTCCTGAAGCTTTGGCGCAAGGAACGAAAATCACCGTCGAAAACGTCAAAACGCAGAAATCGATTGAAGCCACCGTCGCGCGTCCGCCGCAATTCAGCCCCGACGGTTCCATGATTCCCGTGGAATTTGCAGCAGTTTCCCCGAACTTCTGGAATATCTTCTTTCCGCCGGTCGTAAATTAAATTTTTGGAAGGTCGGGGCTTTAGCCCCGGCTTTCAAAGCTCCCCAAGTCGGCTTCAGCCGCTGAAGAAAGCCTTGACCAATCAAACTGCCCCGCGGTGCGGAGCCCAGGAACCTAGTGCACTGCAACCGAGCCGGTTCCCGTTGACGTTGCGTAGTTCGCATCGCCGCTGTATTTCGCGGTAATCGTGACGTTCGTTCCGCCGCCACCACCACCGCTGCTGCTACTGCAACCCGCCAACGCTACAGATGTAACGAGGAAAAGTGCGATCACGCCATAGGCATAAGCGCGCCGCGGCTCGCGCATTTGTCGCGTGACGAAGTACAAAACTACGGCCATGATTGCCAGCAGCGCGGCAAACCATTCAAGCGGCGTCCACCGCCAACGGTTATCAAAATTCACTGGCGGCGCCAGCGCGGTGAGCGTTGTCGCAAGCGTTGCCGTGCAGGACGCGCCTGCCGACGAAGTTGCACCCTTCGGCGTGCACGTCACCGCGGCTCCCAGGTTCGTTCCGCCTTTCTGAAATTGCACCGTGCCCGTCGGCCCTTGCGCCGAGTTGCTGTTCGAGGTGATTGTCGCTGTCAGCGTGACCGACGCGCCCGACACAATGCTGCTCGGAGTTCCCACCACGCCGGTCTGCGTCGCCGCCTGGGTAATCGTCACAGATAGCGTATTTGTGTTGGTCGACGAGATATAGCTGCTATTTGCGTCGGCTGTATAGGTAGCAGTGATCGGGTGGGTTCCGGCGTTGAGTTGAATGGGCTGGTCTTCAATGAAGCCGCGATTGTTAAGCGTAGCGATGTTGGTCGCGCCCGGTGTTTGTGCGTCTGGAAAATCCTTCAGTGTAACGCCGTTATCGAGAAGGGTAACGGCGCCGGTCGGACAGACAAAGCTGACGACACCCGTTGAAAAATCCTCGCAGGGCGTTCCAGCGTTATTCGTAACGTCCACCCGCAAGATATAAGGCGAGCCGTAAGGCACATTTTGCGCGGTGGTGCTCAGAACAGGCGTCGGCGGGTTCGTGCTCGTATTGAAGGTCACAAAGCTGACGAGCACCTTGCTGTTTTGCTTCCCGATGCTCACCGCAGTCGTCGTTGTCGAATCGCTCGGCGCAAAAGTTCCGTCGCCGCCGTAGTGCGCTTTGATGTTGTAGTTGCCTGCCGGAAGCAAGGTCGTACTAATGGTGTAGTTGCCTCCAGAACCGGAAATTGTTCCGGTATCGATCGCCTCGCCTGTCGCCACGTTTTCGATCACCACGATTCCGGTCGGCGTACCTGCCCCCGATGTAACTGTTCCCGCGATCACCTGCAGAATTCCAATGCTTGAGTTTATGGAGCTTGGGCTGATAGTCGTCGTTGGCACGGGCTTTGTGTTGACTGTCGGCCAGCTGTTGAGCAGCGCGTTCACGTTGATAGAGCCCAATCCCGTGGCCAGATCGTAGCCCTGCGTCGCGTTAAATGCTGGAAGGTTGTTCGACTGAAGAACCCCATTTCCTCCGCTCGTCGTCTTGCTGCAATTTGGGCTTGCGCCGGCACAGGGAACGGCAATGTTGCTCTTCGTGATGTCGGTGAAAACGCAGGCCGCGGACAGGGTTCCTGGTGACGTAAAGCTACTTGAATTGCAACTAGCAAAAACTTCATTCTTAGCGAGCGCATAGAGAACGAAATTGGCGTTACCTTGACGTTGCCCGGTTTTCTGATTAACGAGCGCCATGATTCCCGCGAACGCGGGCGCAGAAGCCGAAGTTCCGCCTACTCCCTGAAAATCGTGACATGGACTGCAGTTAGCCGTTTGGATCTCTTTGGTCAAATTGCAGCCTGTGTCTCCGGGAATGTCCTGATCTGATTGGCAAATAATGTAGAAGCTTTTGTTGAGCCCGTCAGCCGCAAACAGGGAGACGTCTGGAATATCACGCACATTGTCTGCTGGCGTCACTCCGATTTGATAGGAGGGCTTCGGATAGCCCGCGCAGGAACCACTTACTACGCCGGAACCAAGAGGCGAGGTAGCTCCCGTCGAGCAGCCGCTTGGGCCGCCGCTGCCTGCAACAATGGTCAGGTTATTGCTTGTTGTTGCGGATGCGCAGCCATTCAGCCCCGTCGTCGCGCAAGAATCATTCCAAGGAATTTCTGGAATGTATCCCTTGGCAGACGCGGGCACCGGAGCGGTTGTAGAAGTGTTCGTTGTTTCGCAGAAGGTCGGCTGATTGTTAGAACCATCATCAAAATCGGTACCACCAACAGCACACTTGACGGCCTTTGAAGCCGTACCGATGATTCCTATTCCGTTTTTTCCAGAACCCAAAAGTGCCATCCGGGCCTCGGCACCCGCCGCGCCCTTTTTCCCCGGCGAACACG
>JACXTT010010945.1_pt1 | contig 12176 bp, 6 predicted proteins | sample 9270951 | NCBI WGS metagenome assembly JACXTT01 (sample SAMN15532306, study PRJNA645909) | rock metagenome | isolation source: weathered quartz diorite | place: Puerto Rico | collected 2017-06-21 | reverse complement strand
GCCAACTGATGCATCGCAACGATCCGCGCCCGTTGCACCTCATCCGGTCGATGGACGAGATCATGCGCCATCATATTGAGCGCCGCGAGATTCTGGCTGGCGTGGGTCAACAGAGTGACCAGGTCGACGTCGGGACGCACGCTGAAGATCTGATCGACCGGAAGAAGCCGGGAATTGCGCCTGCGGGCAACGGTAATGGGGCGCTCGGAAGTCGAGATCGTCCTGGACTCGGCAACCGGGGAATTTTCGGATGGATCTGGGGTGTCTTTTTTCATGACCGGACTCCATGTGAGGGGTGATCCTTGCGCTTCGGCGGGGTAGTGCCGTTCACCTGTTTGTTGCGAGGGGTGGAGGGTAACCGGATGGGGAGGGGGGGGCTAGTTCATGGAAGTCGACGCGGGTTGAGGGAAATTTCCTAGGATGTTGGCGTGTCGAGCTAGCGGCACAGTCGGTCACCTGTGCACGCGTCCAGTATTGGCGCGAGAAGCTCAGCGGCTTACTGTTCGCGGCATCCAAGTCCGCCACCCACTTACTGCGACCTTCCGGACGATTGACTTGTAGTCGTAGGTGAAGACTAGAAATAAGGGCGAAATGCTGGCCCGACGAAATCGAAGTAGATAAGGTTCACCCATTAACCGTAGGTAAAGCTCCGCGTCGCAACAAACATCTGTCGATCCCAGTCTTACGCCGGCGCCACGGGCATTTTCCCCTGGCGCGTAACAGGGGCGCCTGCGCACTTATTCTTTACCCATTCAGGATTGCCAATGGCTATCAAGAAATCCGATCTTTACTCCTCCCTTTGGGCCTCGTGCGACGAGTTGCGCGGCGGGATGGATGCCAGCCAGTACAAGGACTACGTCCTTTTCATGCTGTTCATCAAGTACATCTCCGACAAGTACGGTAACTCGGATGATTTCGCGCCGCCGGTGACCATTCCGCCGGGAGCCAGTTTCAAGGACATGATTGCTCTCAAGGGCAAAGCCAATATCGGTGACAAGATCAACACACAGATCATCCAGCCGTTGATCGATGCCAACAGCCGGCTTGCGCGCAGTGACTTCCCCGACTTCAACGACCCAAACAAGCTGGGCGAAGGCGATGCGATGGTCCAGCGCCTGACCAATCTGGTGGCCATCTTTGAGAAACCCGAGCTGGATTTCTCAAAGAACCGCGCTGATAACGACGACATTCTTGGCGACGCCTACGAATATCTGATGCGTCACTTCGCCAGCGAAAGTGGCAAGAGCAAAGGGCAGTTCTATACCCCGTCCGAGGTCAGCCGCGTGATCGCTCAGGTCATCGGTATCAGCCCGGCCAATACGGTGGCCAAAACCAGTGTCTACGACCCGACTTGCGGCTCCGGCTCCCTGTTGCTGAAGGTGGCCGACCAGGCGGGTAAGCACATCACCCTGGAGGGGCAGGAGATGGACGTGACCACCGCCGGTCTTGCTCGCATGAACATGATCCTGCACGACTTCCCGACCGCCAACATTCTGCAGGGCAACACACTGTCCACGCCCAAGTTCAAGGATGGCGAGCAGCTGCGTACCTATGACTACGTTGTGGCCAACCCGCCGTTCTCGGTCAAGAGCTGGAGCGTCGGGCTGACGCCAGCCAATGACCCCTACCAGCGCTTTGCCTGGGGGGAGCCGCCAGCAAAACAGGGCGACTATGCCTTTTTGCTGCACATCATTCGTTCACTGAAAAGTACCGGCAAAGGCGCCTGTATTCTGCCTCACGGCGTGCTGTTTCGCGGCAATGCCGAGGCTGTGATCCGTGAGCAACTGGTGCGCTCTGGCTACCTCAAAGCCATTATCGGCCTGCCGGCCAACCTGTTTTTCGGCACAGGCATTCCGGCTTGCATCCTGATACTGGACAAGGAAAACGCCAGTGCGCGCAAAGGCATTTTCATGATCGATGCCGCCAAGGGCTTCATCAAGGACGGCCCGAAGAATCGCCTGCGTGATCAGGATGTGCACAAGATCGTCGATACCTTTCTTCGGATGGATGAGAGCGACCCCCGCTACGCGCGCATGGTGAGCTTCGATGAAATCAGCAACCCGAAGAACGACTTCAACCTCAACCTGCCGCGTTACATCGACAGTACCGAGCCAGAGGATATTCAAGATATCGACGGCCATTTGCGCGGTGGCATTCCCGAGCGTGATATCGACGCCTTTGACAGCTACTGGCAGGTGATGCCAGCGCTGCGTGCGGCGTTGTTCAAGCCGGCCAGCCATCCCGGTTACTTTGAGCTGGTTAGCCCTGAGGTGAAATCGGTCATTTTCGGCCACCCGCAGTTCACTGCGTTCAAAGCTGGCGTGGACAAGCTGTTCAACCACTGGCTGGCGGACAGTACCCCCCAGTTGAAAAGCTTTGCAGTCAACAGCCACCCCAAGGAGCTGATTGCCACGCTGTCCGAAGACCTGCTCAGTGCCTTCGCCAAAGCGCCTTTGCTCGACCATTACGACATCTATCAGCACCTGATGGACTACTGGGCCGAGACCATGCAGGACGACTGCTATCTGATCAGCGCCGACGGCTGGAAAGCTGCCGCTAAAGCGCGCGAAATATTCAAGGTGAAGGATAAGAACAACAAGCTGGGTTGGGCCGAGAAGCATGACTACTGCCAAGGCAAGCGCCGCTTCAAGTCGGACCTGATTCCGGTCGAGATTTTGATTGGCCGCTATTTCATGGCTGAGCGTAACGCTATTGAAGACCTTGAAGCCCAACTGGCCAGCGTTGAGCAGAGCATGAGTGAAATGCTCGAAGAGCATAGCGGTGAGGATGGCTCGCTTAGCGAGGTGGTTGAAGGCGAGGGTGATAAGCAGAAGGTCACCGCCAAAGCGATCAAGGCACGTCAACGCGAGATTGGTTTGGATCCGGATTATGAGGATGAATTCAAGGTATTGGCCGAATACGACGCGTTGATTGATCAGCAAAGCAGCCTCAAGGCCAAGCTCAAAAGGGCTGAGGAAGACCTGGAGAACAAGATCCACGTGAAATACCCATTGCTTGACGAGGACGAGATCAAAAGCCTGGTGGTGGATGATAAATGGTTGGCTACCTTGGCCGCTGCTGTGCAGGGCGAACTCGACCGAGTCTCTCAGACTCTGACCGGACGCATCCGCGAGCTGAGTGAGCGCTACGCCACACCGCTGCCACAGCTCACCGATGAAGTGGCCATGCTTGCCAGTCGTGTGGAAGAACATCTGAAAAAGATGGGGGCGGTATGGCAGTGAAAATGGGCTACAAACAAACGGAGGTGGGCGTTATCCCTGAGGAGTGGGACGTAAAGCCGCTCCAAGAACTGTGCATCGCTGTACTTGATTGCCATCATTCGACGCCAGTCTGGACTAAGGCGGGCGCGGTCGTAATTCGAAATCAGAACATTCGAGGCGGCAAGCTTGATCTGTCAGAAGCCAGTTTCACTAACGACCAGAACTTCGCGGAGAGAACAAGGCGAGCCACTCCGATGTTTGGCGATTTAGTGATTACACGTGAGGCCCCAATGGGACTCGTGTGCATGATTCCCGAAGGGCTTAGATGCTGTCTCGGCCAGCGAATGGTTTTGCTACGGATCAATTGCGAAGAAGCAAGCAGTACTTATGTTTTATATGCGCTATTAGGCGAAGATGTTCAGCGTTCAATTTCTGTTGCCGGCGGTACTGGATCCACAGTAAGCAATCTACGAATCCCGGTACTAAAACAACTAAAGATTTTTGTACCTGGCCTGCCAGAACAGCAAGCCATCGCGATGGCGTTAAGCGATGTGGATGCACTGCTGAGCGCGTTGGAGCGGCTTCTCTTCAAGAAGCGCGACCTTAAACAGGCCGCCATGCAACAACTCCTCACCGGCCAAACCCGCCTCCCTGGTTTCTACGGAGAGTGGGAGGTGAAGGCACTTGGCGACCTAGCAGATATTCGGAGTGGTGGCACGCCAAGCACTACAGAGCCGAAATTCTGGGATGGAGAGGTCCTCTGGTGTACTCCGACCGATATTACTGCACTCAAGGGACGTAAATATCTGTTTGAGACTAGTCGCAGAATCACTGAGCTTGGGCTGAAGTTCAGCTCGGCAGAGAAAATTCCTGCTAACTCAGTCGTTATGACATCGCGAGCCACAGTCGGTGACTGCGCAATCAATACCGTTCCGGTTTCAACGAATCAGGGATTTAAGAGTTTCGTTCCGTTTCATTATGTAGACGTAGACTTTCTTTATTATCTGCTCACGACGCAAAAGCAGGGATTCATCAGTCTCTGTGGAGGCAGCACATTCCTCGAAATCGGAAAAGGGCAGCTCGTTACATATGAAGTTCGGCTTCCGCTCGACAAAGGTGAACAAATCGCCATCGCCGCCGTGTTGTCGGATATGGACGCCGAACTGGAGGTACTGGAGCAGCGCCTAACCAAAACCCGCGCCCTCAAACAAGGCATGATGCAAGAACTGCTAACCGGAAGAACCCGACTGCTATGACCAACCTGAGCATGGATGCGCCCCAACTGTTGCAGGCTACTGAGCTATCCAGCAAGATCATCAGCGTTTACGAACTGCTCATGGATTCTGCGCTGGATATTCCCCAGTACCAGCGCCCCTACAAGTGGACCGGCAAGAATATCAATCAACTGTTCTCCGATATCGCCATCCATAAGGACAAGTCGGCTTACCGCCTGGGCACTATCGTTTTTCACCACGAAGGTGAGGCCAGGCATATCGTCGATGGCCAGCAGCGAACCATCAGCCTGCTGCTGGCGGTCCGTGCGTTGATCCAGCGGAACAACGCAGAGAAGCTCGAACGCAAAGACTTGCGTGAACGTCTGCTCCAGCTTGAGCAAGCAATGGTGAACCCGAGCTTTACCAGCGAGATCTCGCAGAAGAATATTCACAGTAACTACCTTGAGGTGGCCCGCATCGTTTCTCGTGCGGACTTCACCGACGCGCATATCGACTTCTTTCTGAACAAATGCCAAGTCGTTGCCGTGACGCTGAACGATGTATCGGAAGCCTTCCAGTTCTTCGACTCGCAAAATGCGAGGGGCCGGGACCTGGAGCCTCATGACTTGCTCAAGGCTTACCATCTGCGTGAGTTCAGCCCAGGTGACGAGCCATTGAAGGCCGCCACAGTGGCGCATTGGGAAAATACTGATACCGATGAGTTGGCCACGCTTTTCTCGCAATACCTGTACCGCATCCGTAACTGGTCGAAAGGGGTTTCGGCGCGTTACTTCAGCAAGGATGACAGCGACTTATTCAAGGGCGTGAATATCGACACAGTGGCCAGCTACCCCTATGTAGAGCAGCTACGTATCGCCCACCATTTTGTCGATAACTACAACGGGCAGTACGAGCGCAAGATCGACTCGCGCGGGCTCGGTTTTCCCTTCCATCTCGATCAGATCATCATCAATGGCCGGCGCTTCTTTGAGCTGATCAGCCACTACCAGGGCAAAGTGGCGCGAATCAGCACCGAGTTCTGGAACGGGCATGAACTGGTGGGTGCTGAAGGGCTTGATGGCTATGCGAAAACCATCATGGATACCCTCAATAGCTATCCGGCAAGAACCCGCACCGGCGATTGTTACGTACGGGCGATGTTCGATTGCCTGTTGATTTACTACATCGACAAGTTCGGTCAGGCAGAAATCTCCCGTGCCATCGAGAAGATTTTCATCTGGGCCTACAGCCTGCGCTTGAAGATGCGGGTCGTGCAGCTGGCCAGCATGGATAACCACGTGTTGGAGAACAATCTGTTCCGGTTGATCAAGGACGCCACACGTCCTGCGGACTTTATTAACTGCAGCCTGCCGGTATTGAGCGGCCAGAAGTCAACCAGAACCGGCGAGATCGAAGCTCTGTTCAAGGCGATGAAATATTATGAGTAGCGAAATCAGTCAGCTCTCCATCAAGGCGCTGCTCAGCGGTCGGGATGAGTATGTCATCCCGATGTATCAGCGTAATTACGCCTGGGAGGAGGGCGAAATCACGCAGCTGATTCAGGACGTGATCGACTACATGCCGGAGAACGGCGATAAAGCGCGCAATTATTACATTGGCACCTTGGTGGTGTATGAGCGCCCGGATAGCAAAACACCGGTGTTTGAAACCATTGACGGCCAGCAGCGCCTGACGACCCTCTCGCTACTGACTTCGTACTTGAAAAACACGCGGTTGGTTGATCTTGACTGGTACGCGAACCTGAGTATCCACTTCGATAGCCGTGAGCATTCGCGAGCCACCTTTTCGGCCATCTTCGAGGGGAAATTTAACGACGACCCTGCCGAGGTGTTACCGGAGAAGCAGATCAATACTGGCATCCTTAATGGCTACCGCCTCATCCAGAAACTTTTGCCGCAAAAGCTGAAAGAGAACAGCGTTTCACTTCAACAGTTCTACGACTACCTGTTCCGCTACGTGCAAATCATGCGGGTGAAGGTCCCGGTGGATACCGACCTGAACCATTACTTCGAGATCATGAATAACCGCGGTGAGCAGCTGGAAAAGCACGAGGTGCTCAAGGCGCGGATGATGAAGGAGTTGCAGGGCTGCGAGCAGAGCCAGAACTGCCTGCATGCCGTTTGGGAAGCCTGCGCGAACATGGAGCGCTATGTGCAAATGGGCTTCACGCCTGGCCAACGTGGCAGCATTTTTGGCGACAAGGACTGGGGACGGTTTGAGCTTGCTGACTTTGATGCGCTACGGGCTGCGCTGCACAGTTCGCAAGAGGTAGCGGCCAAGCAGGAAACCCGCTTAACGCTTGATCAGATCATTGCTGAGGCGCCGGTTGCTGTGAAGCAAGATGAGTCAAGTGAGGACGCGCCAGAGCGTTTCAACACGGTTATCAACTTCCCGAACTTCCTGTTGCACGTACTGCGTGTCGATACGAAAGCCGACATCCCATTGGATGACAAGCGACTGCTCGATACCTTCGAAGCTTATGTGCTCAAGCAGCCAGATCCTGTAGCCGCGGTGAAGCGTTTTACCTTTAGCCTGCTGCGCTGCAAGTATCTGTTTGACCAGCATGTAATCAAGCGTGAGTTCATCAAGGGCGCTGATGGCTGGAGCCTTAAACGCTTCAAATGGAGTGACGGTGGAGAACGTAGCAGGGCGGGGCGTGGGAGTTATGTGAATACCTTCGGTGAGGAGGATGGCAACGAAGACATCAACCGTCGCATCCTGATGCTGCTGTCTGCGTTTCATGTTTCCACTCCAACGTTGGTTTACAAGCACTGGCTGAATGCGGCGCTGTTTCACCTGTTTTATGTTGAACAGATTGAGGCTCAGGTTTATCTGCAGCACATGGAGTCGGTCGCCAAGGCGTTTGTCTTTGATCGCTTTCTGGCTCCAGATTTAGGTCTGGACTACTTTGCGATGGTTTATACCAACCGAGGCGTCTGTCAGACACGTCGTGAGAGTATCGCGGCAGAGACGATCGAGCCTCGGCTGACGTTCGGCAACATCGAAAACAACTTGGTGTTCAACTTTCTTGATTACTTGCTTTGGCTTGAACACAGGGCAAGGGAGTCGGTTAAATCTTACGAATTCACTTTCCGTAGTTCGGTTGAGCATTACTACCCGCAGCGTCCGCTAGATGGACAAATTCAGTTGGATGCTGACACGCTTAACTCGTTCGGTAATCTGTGCCTGATCAGCCACAGCAAGAACTCTCGCTTGAGCAATTTCATGCCTTCGGCCAAGAAAGAGTTTTATAAAAACAACACCATCGATAGCGTCAAACAGCATCTGATGATGGAAATAGAATCCTGGGATGCCGACGCCATACGCGCCCATTCCGAACAAATGAACAACGTGTTGCTCAACAGTCTCGTCAACAAACATGAATCCGAGTAAACCCTGCAGGATGCACCTGATGATTCAACAACCTCGCTCCGAACGTCGCACCCAGAATCGTATTGTGGCCTTGTTTACGGACACCTCGCGGCCTGATTGTCTTGGCTACAACTACCTGGGGGAGTGGAGCAAGCGTGGGCAAAATCGCAACATTGAAGTCGAGCTGCTGCAGGCAAACCTGAAGCAGCGGGGTTACTCCGATGCGCAAATATCAGCTGCGTTGCACAAGCTGATGAGTGCTGCTGATTCCACGGGCATCACGCTGTATCAGGCTAATTTGCGTACCTACCAGCTGCTGCGTTATGGCGTGCCGGTACAGGTAGCTGTGGGGCAGGCGCACGAAACGGTGCATCTGGTTGATTGGGAGCACCCTGAATGCAATGACTTCGCCATTGCCGAGGAAGTGACCTTGCGCGGAGGCTATGAGCGCCGTCCTGATCTGGTGATTTATCTGAACGGTATCGCCATCGGCGTGATTGAGCTCAAGCGCAGTTCGGTTGAGGTGGCCGATGGTATTAACCAGTTGATCACCAACCAGGAGGAGATCTTCAATAAAGGCTTCTTCAGTACAGTGCAATTGGTCTTCGCTGGCAGTGACTCTCAGGGTTTGCGCTATGGCACCGCGACTACCCGTGCCGAGTTTTTTGTTGAGTGGAAGACGACTTCACTCAGCGCCGGGTTTGAAGAGCTCAATACCTTGTGGGAGATGCCTGCTCGCTACCAAGTGCTACCGGGTGCAGAAATGCCGCTGTCTGGTTACTTGCTGGATGTCCCACTGGCGCAGATGTGCGAGAAGTCTCGTTTACTCGATCTGATTCGCAACTTCAGCATCTTCGATGCAGGCATCAAGAAGGTTCCGCGCCCTCATCAATACGCCGCAGTGAAGGCCGCGCAAGAGCGAGTTCGTCGTAAAGAGGGTGGGGTTATCTGGCATACCCAGGGCAGCGGCAAGAGCATTCTGATGGTGCTGATCGCCAAGTGGTTGCTGGAGCATGATCCTGAGGCGCGCATTCTGGTCATCACCGATCGCGATGAGCTGGACAAGCAAATATCCGGGGTGATGCGAAATGCCGGGGTAATTGGCAATGACTCGCCCTCGCCACGTATTACCTCCCGTGCCGATTTTGTGCAAAAGCTTTCCGCTCCCTCGCCGCGCCTGCTCTGTGCACTGTTGCACAAGTTTGAACCGGATCTCAGCGTACCGCCGCCACCCATGTATGGGCGCTTCTATGTATTCGTGGATGAATGTCACCGCACCCAGGGCGGTGACATGAACAAGCAAATGAAGCAGTGGCTGGCCAATGCCCTGTTTATCGGCTTTTCCGGTACACCGTTGCTGCGCAAGGACAAACAGACTACGCGCGATGTATTCGGTACATGCAGCCACACCCACCAGTTCCGCGAGGCCCTGGCGGAACAAGGGGTGCTGGACCTTAAGTACGAAGCGCGCGATGTACCACAACGTTTGACCTCGCAAAAGGCTATCGATGCCTGGTTCGAACAGAAAACCAAAGCATTGAATAACTACCAGAAGTCGATCCTGCGCAAGCGCTGGGCGACCATGGAAGCGTTAATGAGCGCCGGTGAACGCAAGCAGCGCATCATTGCCAGCATCATTGAGGACTTCAGTCTGAAGCCGCGGCTGAACAACAATCGGGGTACCGCCATTCTGGTGGCAGCCAGCATCTACGATGCCTGTCATTACTTCCGTTTGTTTGAGACCACCTCGTTTGGCCCTTACTGCGGCATCATCACGTCCTATGAGCCGAACCACAACGCAATCTCCCGCGAGCCGGCACAAAGCGATGAGCGTTACAAGTTCGATACTTACATGCAGTACGTGCTGAAGCCGGGCCAGACCACCACCGCTTATGAAGAAGAGACCAAGCGTCGCTTCATTGAGGAACCTGCCAACCTGAAGCTAATCATCGTGGTCAGTAAGCTGCTGACTGGTTTCGATGCGCCTAGTTGCTCCTATATCTATCTGGATAACGAGCTGCGGGACCATAACCTGTTCCAAGCCATTTGCCGCACCAACCGACTCGACGGCGATGACAAGGACTTTGGCTATATCGTCGACTTCAAAGAGCTGTTCGGCGATGTGCAAGACGCCATTTCGGTGTACACCTCTGACGAGTTGGATGTCGACGTAGGCAGCGGGGGCAATAACAACGTTGAGCTGAAGAACTGGCTGGTCGAAGGGAAGAAGCAACTGGATGCTGCCCGTGAGGCATTGAGTTACTTGTGCGCCCCCGTGGCACCTCCGCGCGAGATTGAGCAGTTTATCCATTACTTCTGTGGTGCTGCCGCTAACGCCAATGGTCTGAATGAGACTGAAGTACTGCGGGTGTCCTTCTATAAGGCGGTGGCTTCATTTGTGCGGGCGTTTGCCGACTTGGCGCAGAACCTCACCGAAGCAGGTTACTCGACTGCTGAAGCGGGGAGGCTGCAGACTGAGGTGCAGTTCTATGCAGACGTGCGTGAGGCGATCAAGAAACATTCCGGTGAGGAATTGGATATCAAGCCATTCGAAGCGGACATGCGGCATTTACTCAATACTTATATTCAGGCAGACCACGCCGACTCGATGAGCACGGTCGATAATTTCTCACTGGTTGAATTGATCGTTCAGACTGGCGTTCACGATGCCATTGCCAAAAAGCTCAACGCCAAAGGCAACCTCTCCAAGGGTGCGATTGCTGAGGGCATTATCAACAACGTACGTAAAACCATCATTCGAGAGCAACTGACAGATCCGAAGTTTTACGAGGGTATGTCGAGGCTGCTCGAGGATCTGATCAAGCAGAGCCGTGAAGATGCAGCCGCTTACGAGGCATTCCTGCGCAAGGCAGAGGCGCTGGTCAAACAGCTGGCGCAGAAGGGTCGAGGAAACTCTCCAACTGCACTGAGCGGGCGTCGGGAAGCCATCGTGTTGTTCAACAATCTGGACAGCATTGAAACGACAACCTTCCAGTGTCCGATAGACGACGAGGCAAAGGTGAAACTGGCTTTGGATATTGATCTGGCGATGCGCGGATCGGCTCCTTCATCCTGGCGAGGAGACTCTGCGCGGGAAGCGCAGGTTCTTAACGCGCTGTTCCCTCTGATGGGGCGTGACCGTGTAGCGACTTCTGCGATGTTCGAGATCATCAAGAACCAGCTGGGTTATTGATGAACGAGATTATTGAGCTGGGCGATATTTCAATTTCGGTGACCAGGAAGGACATCAAGAACGTGCACCTGAGCGTGCACCCACCCGAGGGGCGGGTAACGTTAGTCGCCCCAACAAATACTCGGATTGAAGTCGCTCGAGCTTATGCTATTTCCCGGCTGGGCTGGATTCGCGAGCAGCAGAGCAAACTGGAAGCGCAGGCGCGTGAGGCGCCGCGTGAGTTTGTGGGAAGAGAAAGCCACTATATCTGGGGGCGACGCTACCTGATGGTGGTTAACCATCAAGATGCGAAGCCATCGGTAGCGCTCGACCACAAACGCATTACCTTGACTGTCCGCCCAGGCAGCGATGCACAAAAACGCGCAGAAGTGATGCACGAATGGCAGAAGCTGCAACTGCACGCCGTTGTACCTGTATTGATCAGGAAGTGGGAGTGCAAGCTGAAGGTAAAGGTGGCTGGCTATTACCTGCAGCGGATGAAAACCAAATGGGGCAGCTGCAACCATCAAGCAGGGAACATTCGACTGAACACCGAGCTGGTGAAGAAACCGAAAGACCTGCTTGAGTACGTGATCGTTCACGAGATGGTTCACTTACTCGAACCCACCCACAATGAGCGCTTTATCTCCATCCTTGGAGAGCATTTTCCAACGTGGCGTGAGGCCCGCGCCGAGTTGAATGAGTTGCCGTTGGCTGCCGAGGTTTGGAGCGAGTAACGCTGCTCAAGCCACCACAAAACTATTTACCTGCTGACGTCAATTACAGAGGCCATTGTCGATAATGTCAGTAGTAATAGCGTTCAATGCAAAAAGTGGCTGGCATGGAATGATTTCCCTGCCAATAGCCTAAGACGGTTTTGTAGTGGTCAAAAATTCAACTGGCGATCCAGAAACCAAGCGATTGGTGCCGTTGAGCTATTTTTATATGCCTGCGTAAAAAGCCTCGTTGGCCGAAAAAGCAGGTGCTGATTTGAATTCCCTAAATCAGCACCGAATCGCAGACACAAAAAAAGACGTCCGAGGACGTCTTTTTTGTTGAGTTGGTGGAGCCGGGGGGATTTGAACCCCCGTCCGCCAGTACTCCGCTGTCGGTACTACATGCGTAGCCGTGTCTATTAAGTTAACCCTCAGCGACCCGACGGGCAGGGTGCTTTGG
>JACXTT010010944.1_pt1 | contig 12177 bp, 9 predicted proteins | sample 9270951 | NCBI WGS metagenome assembly JACXTT01 (sample SAMN15532306, study PRJNA645909) | rock metagenome | isolation source: weathered quartz diorite | place: Puerto Rico | collected 2017-06-21 | reverse complement strand
TTTCTTGAGCGCGCGCAGCAGGCTATGCCGCGCCATGATGATTCCGTTGTCGGTGGAAACCAAGTTCTCCTTCGCGCGATCCACCACGGGTCCCATGCTTTCTTGCAGGGAAGCGTCTTGCATCGCGATGCCTTCCACGCCGCTGTAAGTACGGCCCGCTTTCTGCGCGGCGCGGTCCACCAGATAGTCGTTGTCCTTGTTCGCTTTCGGCCGATACGTGCCCGGCACATAAGTGACGTGAATGCCTTGGCCGGCGCGCATCGCCGCAACTTCCTTTTCCGCAAGCGGGCGCGTCACTTTGTAATCGAAGCTCCACGCCCAGCAATTCTCGTCATCGATCGGCACCCAGAAATGCCCGTGCACCGGATGATCCGCGCGCGGCGGAATCATCGTGAACGCCGGCATCACCCATTGCGTGATGCGCCAGTAGTAGCTGCCGTTCTCGGCGTTGCGGCGCGCGCCGATAAACAACCCGCCTGCACTCTCCACCACTTCGAACACAGGCTTCATGTCGCCCAAGTTGTACTGGTTGCCCTTCGATCCCTTGAACAGCGGATCGCGGTCAAGCTCGCCGCTGTGCAGGAACGACACGTGGCTGGAATCGATGCCGCCTTCCATCGCCTGCAGCCAATTGCATTCCTGGGTGCGCTTGGACATGAAGCGGCGGTCTGCCGGCATCATCGCGAATTCCCATTCCGGCAAGGGCGGCAGCTTCTCAGGTGGACCCATATAGGCCCACAGCACACCACCGCGCTCGACGAGCGGATAGGATTTGAGTTTGATCTTTTTGCAGAAGCCGCTTTCCTCCGGCTCGGACGGCACTTCGATGCACTGTCCGGTGTGGTCGTACTTCCATCCGTGATAGGGGCAACGCAAACCGTTGTGCTCGTTACGGCCAAACCACAGCGACACGCCGCGATGCGCGCAGAACTCGTCGGTCAGCGCATAGCGGCCTTGCGTGTCGCGCCAGGCAAGCAGACGCTCTGACAAAAGCTTCACCCGTACGGGCGGGCATTCGTTTTCCGGCAACTCTTCCGCCAGCAGGGCGGGCAGCCAGTGCGCGCGGAACATCTGCCCCATCGGCGTGCCGGGGCCGGTTTGGGTCAGCAGGTCGTTCTGTTCTTTCCTGAGCATCGGCAAGCGCTCCCGGAGCGTTGATCTGCTATGTAACGTCGTCGATAAAACTTGCTCAAGCCTTATCGGCTGGCCGGCGTTGACCTCGGTCATAACCCGTGGTCTATGAAAGACAATCTGGTTCTTCCATACGGAACATCGTTCCGGCCCACAAGATTACTCGCCTAAATCCCCTTTCAGCAAGAGAAGCCGGTGGCCACACGCGTTGAGCTCTGCAAAGTCGATGAAGTCGCGGCCGGCACCGCGCTCAAGGTTGAGGCCGCCGGCCTCGTTGTCGCGGTGTTCAACATCGACGGCGAGTTTTACGTCACCGACGACTCCTGCACCCATGGCCCCGGTTCGCTGTCGGAGGGCTATGTCGATGGCGACGTCATCGAGTGCAACTTCCACAACGGCCAGTTCAACATCAAGACGGGCGAAGTGGTATCGCCGCCCTGCATGATCCCGATCAAGACCTATCCGACATTGGTCGAGGACGGAAAAGTATTCGTCGAAGTGGATTGAAAGCCGTATCGCGGTAAGCAATAAAAGGTAATCTCGCATACCGCTTCCGACGTTCTGTTATGAGGAACAACGCCATGCGCCACTCCGTAGCCTCCAAATTTGCAGTTGCGGCTCTTGTCGCATGCGCGCTCACCGGCATTAGTTCGGCGGCCTTCGCCCATGTCGGCGATCATTCCGGCATGAGTTTCGCCGAAGGTCTTGCGCACCCGTTCACTGGGCTCGACCACATGCTGGCGATGCTGGCGATGGTGGCGGTGGGCCTGTGGGCCTCGCAGCTCGGCCGTCCGGCGCTCTGGCTTTTACCAGTGACATTTCCCGTCGTCATGGCGATCGGCGCTGCGTTCGGCGTCAGCGGCCGCGAATTGCCATGGATCGAAATCGGAATTGCCTCTTCAGTACTGGTGCTCGGCGCGGCGGTGGCGCTCGCATTGCGGCCGTCGCTTGTCGTGAGCGCCGCGCTGGTGGCACTGCTGGCATTGCTGCACGGATATAGCCATGGCGTGGAACTTCCGGCGAGTGTTTCCGCGCTGACCTACGGTGCAGGCTTCGTCGCCGCGACGCTGGCGCTGCACGTCGTTGGAATAGCGATTGGATTGTTCGCGAACAGAGTTCCGCTGCGCTACGTGGCGCGCACGGCAGGCGCCGCGATCGCGGCAGTCGGCGTATTCCTGCTCGCGACGGTCTGAGCGGACGGCAGTGCGCTCGCGGGAAAGATCAGTGATTTGATCACCACCGGTACCGCGCCTGAACTTTCCAGCATCGCGCCGATGTCGATGTAATCGAATTCCTTCAGTTCAAGCCCATCGATCGACACGATGGCATTCTTGATCCGCATCTCTTCGTGCAGATGAATTCCGAGCAGGCCGCCGACATCGCCGTCGCCGGCAAGCACCAAAGGATGGCCGCTCTCAAGCACGCTCTTGAGGCCCGCGGCGATGCCGCGGCAGAAGGCATCGAGTCGCGCAAACGTCGCCGACCCGCGCCAGGGTACGAACACCGCAACCGGATTTTCGCTTTCGTAAAGATCGAGCCGCTTGAGCATGGTCTCGACCACGCGTGCGACTTCAGCAGGATCGATGGTCTCCTGGTCGATCGGCAGGGTAGGCGCGATCACCGGAATGTTTCGCAGCGGCAACGCGTCGAGCGGCGACACGTAAATAGTGCTGCCGCTGAGCTGGATGGTGTACTGCGAAGCGCCGATCACGGTCGCGCGGATGCCTTCGTTTGAAAGCTCGAGCCGCGGACAAAAGTGCGCAACGCGCGCACGGATTTCTTGCGCCAGCAGCGGGCCAAGATCATTGAATGTGCCGGCCTCGCGGCCGTAGACGAATTCAGAAACCCCGCCTGAGAACGTGATCTGATCCACCGGCGCGCGCTGCGTCAAAACATCAAGCCGCAGAAGTTTTGCGCCGCCTGCACTCGGCGCACCGCCGCGCATGGCCTCGAACAGACGATCCGCCATGCACGCGGCCAACGCGCGCGCAGCTTCCGGTTTGAGCGTTGCGCCCAAAGAGAGATCAATTCCAAGTTCGGTGCCAAATCGCCGCCCGGCTTCCTCTAGTCGCGTGATGCGCCCGCTCGCGTCCAAACAAACAAGCCGCGCCCCCACGTCGATCGCGGTGAGGTCCACGACCTTGCCGTCGGCGCAGATCGCGATCTTCGACGTGCCGCCGCCGACATCGACATTCATCACCGTAGCCTGTTCACGGATCGAGCGCGCGGCGGCTCCCGAACCGTAGGCCGCCATCACCGTCTCAAGACTGTCGCCTGCGCTCACCGCAACCAGCTTTCCAGCTTGGCGCGCAAAAAGCTCGCCGATCGCACGCGCATTGCGCCGCCGCACGGCGACGCCGGTCAGGATCAGCGCGCCGGTGTCGATCTCGTCCGGGTCGACCTGCGCGTCCTTGTATTGTTTCGCAATGAAAGCGCCGAGCGCGTCGGCGTCGATGGTTTCTTCCGCGGAATACGGCGTGAGCAGGATATCGGACTGGTAGAACGTCTCGCGTTGTGTGACGACGTAACGGCTGTCGAGACGCTCCAGCAGAATGCGCGAAAACACCAGATGCGAAGTCGACGAGCCGATGTCGACGCCGACGCTGAGCACGCAGATTTCGTCGTCTTCCGCCAGCGATCGCCCCGCGCTGGAGAAGAAGATGCGCCCGCCTTGCTCGTCGGCCGCCATATCGTGATCTAGGTTTTCAGCTTCAGCAATGCGTCCGCGGTGCCGTGCGTCAGCTTGGCCATGTCGCTCGGCGACAGCGCGACCTCATTGAGAAAATCACGCCCCCTTGCATCCGGCGCAAATGGATAGTCCACGGAGAACATGATGCGGTCGATGCCGAACGTCTGGAGAGCCGCGATGAACGGCGGCTGGCTGAAGATACCGCTGGTGGTGATCCAGACTTGCTCGACAATGGTCTGGCTTGGCGGCCGCTTCAGATGCTCGGCTTCGGCCACCGACACTTCGTCGATGCGCGCCAGCATGACTGGCAGCATTTCGCCCATGTGCCCGATGATCATCTTGAGCTTCGGATGCTTGTCGAACGTCCCGGCGAACACCATCCGAAGGATGTGGATCGCGACTTCCGAATGCCAGCCCCAGCCGGCAGTGGCGACGACACGGTCGGTGCCCTCCGGCAGGTTGGAATAATAAGCCTGCCGGACATCCATCGATGGAACGTTCGGGTGGATGTAGATCGGCACGTCGAGTTCGACCGCCGCCGCCAGCAGGCTGTCGTAGCTCGGATGGTCGAGGAAGCGGCCTTCGGTCGTGCCATGAATCATGGCGCCGACCAGCTTCAAATCCTTCACTGCGCGCTTGAGTTCGGCGGCGCAGGCATCCGGAGCAGCCATCGGCAAGGACGCAAAACCGGCGAAGCGTTTGGGATGCTTGACCACGACGCCCGCGAGGTAGTCGTTGACTTCCTTGGCGAGCGCGATTCCGTCCGGGCCGGGCGCGAGATCGGGGCCCGCGCCGGAGTTCGAGAGCACCTGCACGGTGATGCCGGCGTCGTCCAGCGACTTGAACCGCTTCTCGCCGATCTCGGGCAGCAGTTCCATCGGGCTGGGCTTGCCAGGAGCGACGCTCCGCCCCTTGAAATGGCCGCGGCGACTGATTGCGTCCGGTTTGACATACTTGGAAGCGATAGCCGGTACGGTGAAATGCTCTTCAAGTGCAACGACACGCATGGACGGTATTCTCCGATCTTTTGTCAGGTGGTTGTGATTGATGACGGCGGACTTTCACTCTTTCGGCAATTCACCCTTATAGGTCTTGTCGTAATACTCGGGCTTCATCCGGTTCTCGACGCCCTCGCGCTTTAGCCGCTCGTCATACTCCGCCTTGATGAATGGGTCTTCCATCCAATACGGAATAGCACTTCCGCCCTCGGGGATTTCCATCGCGGTGTAGTCGATGTGCTTCTCGCCCGGCGGGCCCGGTTCGCGGCCGGGATTGTGCGGCCCGAACCACGCGGTAAGCCGCAACGGCTCTTTCGACGCGCCGAAATGCTGGTGGAACCAGCGCGCGCCGCCCGGCGCCGCCGACACCATGCCGACCGGCTCGTAATCGACCCGCTTGATCTCGCTACTCTTGCCGTCCTTCCACGGCGTGACGCCGTTTCGTTCCGGCCACGTATATGTGTAGCCCTTGCCTTTGATGCAGATCAGCACCGCCGCCGACGTATGTGCGTGCGCCTTGGAATAGCGCCCGTTCTCATGCTGTCCGACCCACAGATAAAACGTGTTGCCGGTCATGAACGGCTCGATCCGGCGGAAACCCGGCGAACGACGATTATCGAGCGGCAATTCGCAGTTGACGATGTCAGGCACAAAGTTAGTACGCCGCATGGCGAGCCCGCGCACCGGATCGGGTTCGATATCGTCCTTGTACTTGTAAAAATCGTCGGCGCCGGAAAACCGGTCGCGGAACTGATACGGACAATCGAAGATCGCGCCCACGTTGTTGATCAGGTTCAGCAGGTTCGGCGCGGTCGTGCCCGAAAGCAAAAGCGCCGGCGCAGAACTTGCGTTCACCAGCCGATGCCAGGCATTCACCGGGATCGAGAACAGCGAGCCCTTCTGCCACTCGAACACATGGCGCTTGGAGTCGCCATCGAGCCACACTTCCGTCGTGCCGCGGCCTTCGACGACGTAGAATATTTCCTCATACAGATGCTTTTCGGCGTTGAGCGCGCCGGCGCCCGGCACCTCGATGACGTAGCAACCCCATTTTCCTTCCGTGCCGTAAAGCTGGATGTAGCTGCCGCGTCCGCCGGTTCTTTTCCATGGCGCAAGAGGAAGGTTTTGCACCTTGCTCACCCCGATATCGCGGAACACCGGAATGCCCTCCGACTCCATGAAGGTGTCGTAAGGAGTCTTCGGCCGGCCGAACTTGCCGAAGCCGGCGCGCTGACCGCCGGTGGGCTCATGCCAATGCGTCTGGCCTGGAACGTCATGCATGTGCCTTCTCCTCTTCATCCGTCGACTTCGCGGTCGGCAAATCGGCCTTTTCCGCCTCATAGGCTTTGTCCATCTGCGATGTAAGCCCGTGCTTCGCGAGCTCTCGCGCGAATAGATGACGCGTCGCCGGATTCTCATCGGCGTAATCGACCTGATCGCCGCCGGCTCGCTTGCTGATCCACGCCTTCGGCACGCCCTGAGCGTTGCGGATCGCGACGCCCTCATGCTTGAACGCGAGATAGCGCGCCGGCGTCGTGCCGGTGTTGAAATGTTGATGGAACCACATGTTCGGCGGCACGATCATCGAGCCGACCTGCCACTCATAACGCCGCGGCGCATCGCCTTCCGGCCACATCAGCGAAAATCCTTCGCCCGAGAGAATGATCACGTGTGCGCCCGGCCCGTGCGCATGCGCCTTCTTGTAGGTGCCGATGGGGAACTGCGAGATATGGCTGTTGAGCGAACTCTTCGCGAAATTGAATCGGATATGTCCGCCGCCTGCACCGCGTTCCTTCGCGGTGATCAGCGGTAGATTGACGGCATCCGGCACGAAGTTCGTCGCAAGCAGAAATCCTTTGTGTTCGCTCTTAGCGGAAAAATAATCCGGCTCGCCGGCAAAACGTCCCTTGAAGTCGTATTTTGTCCCGAAAATGAAATCGATATCTTCATAGAGATTGATCACGACCGGCGCATTCGTCACGGCGACATAGCGCGCGCCCTCGCGGCCCGAGCCGTTGAAATGCTGGTGCCAGCAATTGAGCGGGATCGCAAATAGCGCGCCGGCCTTCCATTCAAACGTGATGCGTTGACCGGCGTCGTTCCACACCGTGGTCGAGCCGCGACCGTCGAGGATCATGATCGTTTCTTCGAACAACTGCCGCTGCGGCTCGAGCTTCTTGCCCGCTGGGATTTCACAAACGTAACAATCGTTCGATGTGCGCGAGGCCTCGTGATTCATGTACACGCCAAATCCGCCGCGCCGCGCCCAAGGTTTCAGCTCGACCGTGTGCAAATTCGGCACGTAGAGCGAACTGATGATGTCGAGCCCTTCGCTTTTGACCCAACGCGTGTATGGCGTTTCCTTCTCGGTCGCGAATTTCTTCGCGAACTCCTCCGAGACGACGGCCTCCTTGCTCATGTTCTTCTCCATGATCGATCCTTCACGCGTTCGGGATGGCGACGCATTTCTCGACCCTCATGCGCATGTGAATGGGCTCGCCCACCGGCGTGCGCAAAGACGGATGCGCGCGCGCAAGCAATACGCTGTCGCCGACTTTGACCTGAAAATCCAGATATTCGCCGAGAAATGCCTTGCCATGAACCGTGCCGGTGATCACGTTCACGCCGTCCACGCGTTGCGGCGCTTGTTCGGTGAGCTCGATGTCCTCCGGTCGCACCGAAATCACCACGGCGGTATCGGTTCCGAGCGCCTCGCCGCACTGCACGTCGAGCGTGCCGAACGGCGTTGAGACCTGGCAATGCCCATTGCCGCTGTGCGCCGAAACCACTTTCGCGTCTAGAAAATTCGTGGTGCCGACAAAATCCGCCACGAAGCGATTGCGCGGGCGTTCATAGATTTCACGCGGCGAGCCGATCTGCACCACGCGGCCCTCGTTCATCACCGCAATCTCATGCGAGAGCGCTAGCGCTTCGCTCTGATCGTGCGTGACGTAGACGGTGGTGAGCTTCAATTCGCGCTGCAGCCGCTTGAGCTCGAACCGCATGCGCTCACGCAATTTGGCGTCGAGATTGGACAGCGGCTCGTCGAGCAGCAAAAGTTGCGGCTCCATCACCAGCGCACGCGCAAGCGCAAGCCGCTGCTGCTGGCCGCCGGAAAGCTTGGTGGCGTCGCGCTCGGCGAGTTCATCGAGCTGCACTGCCGCGAGCACGCGCATCACCCGTTCTGTGATTTCTTTGCGCTTAAGTTTTTGTTTGCGCACTTCGAGCGGGAAGGCGACGTTCTGGAACACGTTCAAATGCGGCCAGATCGCGTAGGACTGAAACACCATGCCGAAATTGCGCTGGTTTGGCGGAACGAAAATGCCGGCCTCGGCGGAAAACATCACGCGCCCGCCAACCGAGATCTCGCCCGCTTGCGGCCGCTCAAGTCCGGCGATCGAGCGCAACGTCGTGGTCTTGCCGCAACCGCTCGGTCCCAACAGCGTGAACAGCTTGCCCTCGGGCACCTCGAAACCCACATCCTGCGCAGCCTTGACCGGCGGACTGCTGGCGCCCGGATACTCGGTATGGAGTGCCTTTACGCTGAGCATGATCAGCTTTCCGCTACGCCATATTTCTTGGAAACGATCTGCGCCAACATCACAAAGCAAAACAGCGCGCCGATCAGCATCACGCCGAGCGCGGACAGCTCCACAAATTGCCCGTTCTGCCAAAACTCCCAGATCATGATCGACATCACTTCCGATCCGGGACTGTAAAGCAGAATGGAGCTCGAAAGCTCGCGCACGGACACGATCACGATGTAAATCCATCCGGCGAGTAGGCCGGGCTTGAGCAGCGGCAGTACGATGCGCCGGAACGTCATGCCCCATGTCGCGCCGCTCATGGCCGCGGATTCCTCAAGCTCCTTGTGGATTTGCAGCATCGATGTCGAGCTGTAGCGCATGCCGTAGGGCAGAAACCGGGTCACGTAGGCGATCAGCATGATCCAAAGCGTGCCGTAAATTCCGATCGGCATGTTGAGATAGCAGATCATGATGGCTAGCCCGAGCACCAGGCCGGGAAACACCAGCGGCAGTGACGCAAGATTGTCGATCAGCCAGCGGCCGGGCAGGCGGGTACGCACCACAAGCCAGGCAATGATGGATGTCGCCAGCATGATCAGCGTGGCGCTTCCGAGCGACAGCAACAGACTGTTCCACACCACTGTGCCAAAGGCAGGCGCGCTGAGCACCGACCGGTAGGCGTCGAGTGAGAGATTGCTCAGTGCGTCGAACGACGGCGCACTGAAATATTTTTGCAGTGACGACCACAGCAACACGCAGAACGGCAACGCGACGACGACAAAGAAATACAGAATGAACAATCCGGCCGTGAGATAGCGCCAGCGGCCCAGATCCATGGTGCGCGGACGAAAGCCTTTTCCCGTCACGGTCGCGTACCGGCCGCCCGGTGACGACAGCCGGGATTGAAAATAGATACCCAGCGAGCAGATCACGAGCAGCGTCACCGCGTAGGCCGACGCCAGCCCGACCTGGCTGGGGTAGCGGTGGATCGCCTGAAAAATTGCGGACGTATAGACCTCGATACCGACGGGCAATCCAAGCAGTGCGGGGACCTCGAACGATTCAACCGCACGCACGAACAAGATAAGCAATGTTGCAAGCACAGCCGGCCATGTGAGCTTGAGCGTCACACGAAAGAAAACCTGCGGCACGCTTGCGCCGCTCATCTGCGCGGATTCTTCCAGCGCCGGGTCCATGGAACGGAACGCCGCCGTCATCAGCAGGAATGCCATCGGCGAATAATGCAATCCGTCGACCCAGATCATTCCGGTCATGGAATAGATGTTGATGAAAACAATGTCGGTGCCGAACCAGCCTTGCAGCAGCGAGTTGATGATGCCGATTTTTGGACTTGCCAACAAAATCCACGACACCGTGAACAAAATTCCGGGGATGATCAGCGGAATGATGGAAAGCGCGAAGAACAAGGCCTTGCATGGCGTATTGGTGCGCTCGTTGATCCAGGCAAAGAAAGTTCCGATCAGGAACGAAACCGTTGCAGCGCCAAACGCAAACTGCAGCGAATTGAAAAACAGCCGGTAGGTCTCAAAACCGGAATAGGCGTCGAGATAATTTTGCAGGGTGACTTGCGCGGGTACCGCGGCCGTCTGCGGGCTGAGTAGGCTTTGCCACAGCAAAAAGCCCAGCGGCAGCAGCGAAAGCCACGCCACCAGCGCCGCGGCGATGCCGATCACCAGCCACTTCGCATCGAAGCGGAAGAAGGTGCTCGGCCGGGGTTCGAACGCCGGCACATCGGAGACAACAGCCGCGTTCATTGTTTAGGTCTCGGGTTTTCGGTGTCTCAGGTTTCGGACCTTGTTCCTATATATGGAACGCCGTTCCAAATGCGACGAGCGACGTTATCATCCGCCGCGCGCGAGGGTCAAACGCAGGAATTCCCGCTATTTCAAAAACAACTCGTTCCACACCTTCTGCCACTTGTCGGTTTCTTGGGCGATGGTGGTAGCGTCGAGTATGATTGATTTCGTCGTGTCGAGCGGCGTCTTCACGTTCTTGCTGGTAGGCACGCGGCCCATCGCGCCGAGCAGTTCCATGCCCTCGGGCGAAAGCACAAAATCCGCGAACAGCAAGGCCGCGTTCGGATGCGGCGCGTTTTTTGTCACCGCCAATCCTTGCGGACGCCCGACCAGCGGCTCCACGGCGACCCAATCGACTGGCCCGCCTTTCTCTTTGATCGAATCCATGTTGGCGCTGTAGGCGGTGAGTCCGACCGGAATTTCTCCCGCCGCTATGAGTTGCGCCAGCAGCACGTGGCCTTTGCGCAATTCAGGCTTTTGCGCCGCAAGCTTGCGGAAAAAGTCCATGCCACGCGGCTCGCCCCAGAATTTGATCAGAGCACCCAGCCATTCCTGGTCGGTTGCTTCGATGGCGAGCTTTCCCTTCCATTTCGGATCGAGAAATCCTTCGTACGATGCGGGGATATCTTCGCGCTTCACCTTCATCGTGTTGTAGCCGACGACGAACAGATTGACCCGGTCGCTCACCCATTTGCGATGCGCCGGAACCGCAAACGGACGCAGGCTCGTCACATGCGGGCTGAAGAATTCCGCGACGACGCCTTCTTTGGCAAGCGCGTCGACCTCGGGGCCGTTGGTCTCGATCACGTCGACGCTATGCCGCCGCGCCTGCGCCTCGGCGAGCGCGCGTTGCAGTACAGCTTCGCTCAAGTTCCGCCAGACCTGGACTTTGATGCCGTATTTCTTCTCGAATGCTTGCGCCAGCCGGTTGGACTCGGAAGGCGCCATCGACGTGTAAAACAGCAGCGTACCTTCCGCGCGCGCCTTCGCGACCAGTTGCGCCTCACGGTCGGCGCCCTGGTACAGATAGATGGCGGAAGCATCACCGGGTGCTTGCGCGTTTACGTTGCCGCAGGCCACCAGCAGCACGGCGACCAATGCCGCAAGCGGGAATCTGTGCGAATAAGGCATCAATTTCCCTCGTGCCGCATCATAGCCAATTTCCCCGTGGCTTTTGCAGCCCCGCCGTCGTCGCCAGTGTCGTAATGCCGCCCTCAACGCCGGGTGACAACGCGTTGCCCACCATGCCAAAATCGCCGTGGGCACGATAGAACACCACACGATAGAACACCAATAGAACACCGGTAGCTCGGGAGGCCCTCATGCGTTCAGCGAGGTATGTATTTGCGGTGCTCGCCGGAGCCATGTTGGCCAGCGCCAGCACAGCGCTTGCGCAGACGTGGCCCACGCGGACCATCACGGCCGTAGTTCCTTTTTCCGCCGGTAATGCCAATGACATTGTCGGGCGCATCGTACTCGAGCAGGTCCAGAAGCAGCTGGGCCAGCCGATCGTCATCGAGAACCGGCCGGGCGCGGGCGGAACGACAGGCGTTGCCGCCGTGGCGAAAGCCGCACCTGACGGCTACACGATTGTGGTGCATTCGTCGTCGTTTAGCGCCGCGCATGTCATCTATAAAAGTCTTCCCTACGACACCCTGGGCGACTTTGCGGCGGTCGCGGCGATCGGACTCCAGCCGACCGTGCTCATCACGGCGCCGTCCAAAGGATTCAAAACCGCGGCTGAATTGATCGCTGCGGCCAAGGCCAATCCCGGATCTATGAACTATGCCTCCGCCGGAATTGGCGCCGCCTCCCATCTCGCCGCAGAACGCTTCCGCGTTGCCGCCGGCATCACCGGCCAGCATGTTCCGTTCCGCGGTCCGACCGAAGCACTCACTGAAGTGATGGCCGGGCGCATCGACTTCTATTTTCTTCCCATCGCACCGACGCTTCCACCCATCAAGGATGGCCAGCTCGTTTCGCTCGCCGTGAGCACTGGTAAGCGCACCGCTGGC
>JACXTT010010942.1_pt1 | contig 12179 bp, 13 predicted proteins | sample 9270951 | NCBI WGS metagenome assembly JACXTT01 (sample SAMN15532306, study PRJNA645909) | rock metagenome | isolation source: weathered quartz diorite | place: Puerto Rico | collected 2017-06-21 | reverse complement strand
GCCACGTTGTGGCCGGCGTTGGCGAAGTGGCCGATGTGGTTGAACGTGAAGTTGGTCGGGCTGTTGCGCTCACCGTAGGAGCGGCCGCCCGTATGGAAGGTCGGCGCGATGCCGAGCTCGCGGCACTTCTGCCACAGCGGGTCGTAGTCGTATTCGCTGTCGATGCCGAGCTGATCGAAGCCCTGGGCGTAGCGGGCGAGGTCGGCGGGGGCGCCCTTGGCGTGCGGGATCGGCCTGCGGATCGCGCTGCCGAACATGCAGACCTTGGCGCCGAGCTGCTTGGTGACGAACTCCAGCTCCTCGATTGCTTCGTCCGGGGTGTGCACCCCGATCACCGCGACCGGGGTGAGCCGGTCGCCGAGGTCCTTGAAGTACTCGTGGGTGACGACGTTGAAGCCGCGGATCACCGCGCGACGGGTCGCGTCGGCGGCGATGCGCGGGATCCCGAGGCCCGCGGTCGGATAGACGATGCCGAAGTCGATGCCGAGCTCGCCCAGGCGGTCATACAGCATCCTGGGCATCATCGCCGTCGCGCGGTCGCGGGTGTTGGTCGATTGCCGGCCCCAGAACCCCTCCATCGCCACGCCGCGCTCGGCGCGCTGCTGGGGGGTCATGCTGAGCGCGTCCGGCCCGCGCCGCTGCGATTGTAGGAAGCCGTTGGCGCCGAGGTCGCCCGTGACCTTGCGGATCTGCTCCGCGAAGACCGGGCCGTACTCGACCCAGTGCCCGTCGCCGTCGATGACGGGGTGCGCGAGGCTCTTGCGGATTTCTTCAGGCGTATGGTGCGCGCTCATCTGGGTCCTCCCCGACAGCTGAAATGCGATTTCGTGTGAGCGTATGCTCCCAGCACGACCCAAGTCAAACTACCTGACGAGCTCTCGCCACTCCTTGAGACCGAGACGCGCGACCTCCTCGAAGCTCGTCCCGTTTGGTCGGATGATGGCCGCCTCCCCTTCTTCGAGCATCCGTCCCTTGCCGATCAGCGAGTAGTACGGATGCCCGTGACCGACGATGGCCGTGTTTGTGCTCACGGGAGGCGCCGTCGACAGCAGCGCACGCAACGCGGCAAATCGTCCCGGACTCCCTATGGCGTCGGGATCGCCGTCGCGCGTCGCGATCGATTTCTCGGCCGAGCCGAAGGCGAGCACCGCCGTCTCGACTGTACGGCAGAGCGGCCCCGCCAACACCGGGCCGATCGGAACCTCGAGAGCGCGGATCGCCTCACCGATGGCGCGCGAGTTTTGGCGTCCCTTCTTGCTGAGCACGCTGGGCCGCGCAGTCATCGAAGTTCATCGCGCGCTGATCCTGTCTCGAGTGGTCAGTGTCAGCGTGCCTGAAGTAGATGACATGACCGCCGGCGCGGAGCGCGGCGAGGAGCTCGTTTCCGGCAAGCGTCTGAGCCGACACTGGCATCGCCGCCGCGATCACGAGCGCGAGGGCCGCGACCCACGTCATCGGTGCGCGAGAGGCCTCACCGACCGGACGTCACCGGCTGGTGCGATCGTAGAAACGCGCGCACCTGGTCGATCGTCTTCTCGAGCAAGTCCTTCGGCTCTCGCCACGGAAATCCCGTCGACTGCGCGTTCGGCGCGAGCGCGGCAATGTCCACGGACGTCTGATATGGGTGCGCCGGCGTGTCGTCCGGCATGACGAGGAGCGGCGTCTGGCAGGACCGGACGAACTCGCGCGACACGCTGTACACGAAGTCCGGGCGCAGGCGATACAGGTTGTGCAGATGGGCCTCGATGCTCTCCACGGTGATCTCGGGCCGCCGGGCCCGCAGCTCGGGGCTCCAGACATCGCGCCCGGACTTGTACATGACGTCGGGATTCTCCGGCCGATGCCCGACCGGCTGGCACAGCACGGCTGCCACGACGCGCTCGGGGGCCCGCTCGATGAGCTTGAGCCCGAACGATCCGCCGATGCAGTAGCCCATGTAGAAGAACTTCTGCAGGCCGAGGTGGTCCATCAGCCCCAACTGGTCGTCCGCGAAGGCGCCCCAGGGGTCGCTGGCGGGAATCGGTCCCGTGGACTCGCCGCCGTTCGCGTTGCGCTGGTCCATCGTGATACAGCGGAAGTCGCCCTTGAACGCTTCCATCGCGTGGAACACCGCGGTGGGCCAGTTGCTCACGCGGGAGTTCAAGCCTCCGCCGGGAGTGACGAGCAGTGGGAAGCCCGAGCCAACCATCTCGTAGCGGATGCGGACGTCACCTTTTTGATAGAACGGCACGGCGGTCTCCTTCAGCACCTCTCTCGGTGCCCGTTCTGCGGTTGAACGAGTGCCCGCGAGGCGGGGATGCCGCCTCGCGCTCGTCGTATACGATGACGGGGCCGGCCCGGTCAAGCTCAGGACATCGTGGCCGGCGCTAATCCAAGAAGTCCACCTCACGTCCTCGCCCACCGCTGCGTCTACAGGGCGTGGATCGACAACGCCTGCGGACGAACGACCGATCAGGAGGGAGGTGTCGTGCGGAGTCCCGGTCACAGTGGATGGATCCCTAACACACGAGAGGACACGACAATGTCGGAAAAGAACAAGGCGATCGTCACACGTTGGTTCACCGAATTCTGGGGAAACCCGTGGAACCCTGCCGTCATCGATGAGCTGGCGGCCCCGGACATTCGCTTCGAATACTCGATGCATGCGCCTCGGCGCGGCCGCGAGGACGTGAAGAAGTTCGCCACCGAGTTTCGCGCGGCCTTCCCTGACCTGAATTTCTGGGGCACCGCCGATCTCATCGCCGAGGACGACTATGTGGTCGGGCAGTTGGGGAAGGCGGTGGCACGCACACCGGGAAAGCCTTCAGCGATCTGCCCGTCGGTTCCCTGTCGGACGGTTCGGGCAAGAAGATGCGCTTCACCGGGACCACCGTGCTGCGTGTGAAAGACGAGCTGATCACGGAGGAGCTCGGCATCGACGACGGCGTGACCGTGCTGAAGCAACTCGGCCTGATTCCCAAAGCCTGACTGACCAGGCGCCGGGCGTGCGTACTGCACGCCCGGCCTCGATTCGTCACCGAACGATGCACAGGGAGACCACCATGACGCGCGAGATCTGTTTCTGCGGCTGGATAGGCGAACTCGAGGACCGCGAACCAGTCAACGCGGGCGCTGGCGAATGGGGGCTGGGCTTCCCCATGTGTGGCCACCTCGACCGTCTGGAGGCCTGGTCGGACGCGGCCCGCGCCGCGACATTGGCCGAGGCCGCACGGCGGCGAGGGATCGCGGTAGAGTCGACGATCTCACGTTTGGAGCTCATCGGGCCGATAGACGCCGAGGACGCGTGGTCGGAGACGTTCTTGGCTGCGTTGCGGGCCTATCCGGCCCTTCGAGCGGGCAGCAACGTGAAGGCCTGGCTGATCACGATCGCCCACCGCAAGGCCATCGACCAGACGCGGGCGCGGGCCCGTCGCCCGATCCCGGTCGACTCCCTGCCGGAACGCCCCGCCCCGAGCGAGGAGCACCGGTGGGACGGAGATCTGTGGTCCGCCATGCAAGCCCTACCGTTCAAGCAGCGCGTGGCGGTGGCGTACCACTACGTCGCCGGGATGCCATACGCGGACGTGGCCGCTCTGACTGGTGGCAGTCAGGACGCGGCCCGGCGAGCGGCCGCCGACGGCATCGCCACACTACGCAAGACTTGTGGGGAGGGAGACGCGCGATGATGACCACAGACGACCCGCGCGAGCCGGAGCGGAGCGAGCTCTTCGTCACGCTGCCGACCATCGAGGAGGACACCATCGACGAGGGGACCACGCGCAGACTACACGACCGTCTCGTCCGCGAGGCCCAGACCGCAGGACTCCTGGATGTCGCCTACCGGACCGTCGACTCCCCCGTCGGCCCGCTCCTGCTCGCGGCGACCGCGAAGGGATTGGTGCGCGTCGCCTACCGGTGCGAAGACCACGAGAAGGTCCTCGAGCGTCTGGCCCGAGACCTCAGTCCTCGTATTCTGCACGCGCCCGAGCCCCTCGACGCAGCGGCGAAGGAGATCGACGAGTACTTCGCCGGCCTCCGCCAGGGGTTCGACCTGCCGTTGGACTGGAGCCTCGCGCGCGGTTTCCGCCGCCAGGTCCTGATGCGCTTGCGCGCGATCGGCTACGGACAGACCACGAACTACGCGGCCATTGCGGCCGCGGCCGGCAACCCGAAGGCGGTGCGTGCGGTCGGGACCGCATGCGCAACCAACCCCATCCCCGTCGTCGTGCCCTACCACCGCGTGGTGCGCAGCGACGGCTCAATCGGCCAGTACGTCGGCGGCGTCGACGCCAAGCAAGCTCTGCTCACGATAGAGGGCGCGGCGTGACCGCCAGAACGTACACGCGGCTGGGCCCGGACAGGCGGCCTTACCAGAGCGCAACCCCCGGCGCGCTCGGCGGCTACCGGCCGAATCGCATCTACGGCAGGCTCGACTGCCCGTCCGCGCTCCGTGCCGTCGCACGCGGCCAGTACGTCAGGAATCGCGTCTTCTTCGCCGACGAGCGGACTGCCGTCGCGGCCGGGTACCGGCCATGCGCCGTGTGCCTGCCCGATCAATACTCGCGGTGGAAGGCGGCAGCGCTCTCCTTCTGATCTCGCGCTGTGTCATGATGCCCGCACGACCATCACGCAAGGAGAGCGCAATGTCCGAGTTCCCCGAATGCCTGCTCATCGTGACAGCCGAGGTGGACGCGGCGGTCGAAGCCGAATGGAATCGGTGGTACGACACGGTTCATTTGCCAGACGCGCTCAAATGCCCGGGAGTGCGCCGCGGCCGGCGGTATGTAGCCACAGGTGAGATAACGGAGAGTGCGGCCGGCAAGACGGAACGGATGGCCAGACGGATCTACACGACGATCTACGAGCTGGACAGTCCGGACGCGATCACCACTCCGGAGTTCCGCGCCATGCGTGGCTGGTACCAGTTCGCGCCGTACGTCCGCTCACGCACCCAGGTGATCGTTCCGGTCCAGGGTCAAAGGGGTTAGCGGCTCAACCTTTGCGCTCCATCAACTCATCAGCGGGCGCGCATGCATCGTCTTCCGCACGCTCGCGCGAGGGCCGGGATCTCGTCGCTGGTGCTGACCGCGCTGCTCCTTGCCGGATGTCGCTCGTGACTGCGAGCGGTCTCGTCTTCATCGGCGCCGCGCGAGACGCCACGCTGCGGGCGTTTGACGTCGATACTGGAAAGGTGGTCTGGAGCGCCGAGCTGCCCGCGGGCGCGCACGGGACGCCGATGACGTACCGCGCGCGGAGCGGCAAACAGTTCGTCGTCATCGCTGCGGGTGGACACAGCGCTCTGAGGACGAAGATGGGCGACTATGTCGTCGCGTTCGCAGTCCCGTGACGGAGCGATCTTACCGTGTCGCTCGGAAGTCGGATGGAACTGCTAGACCGGCGGTGAGCGGTGGCCAATCGCTGTCGCAATCGCCGTATTCAGCGCTGCACTCGTTACCGGCTTGGCGAGAATCAAGTCGACGGCACGGCGGTCTGGATGAGTTTCGTCCCATGTCGTATCCCATCCGGTCAGAAGGATGACCGGCACGCCAGGGCGCTGGACCTTGACCGTTCGTGCCACTTCCCACCCTGTCATCCCCGGCATCGCGAGATCGGTGAAGACGACGTCAATACCGTTCACCTCGGCGAAGATCGTCAGCCCCTCGGCGCCCGTGGCCGCCTGATGCACGACGTGGCCTTGCTCTTCGAGCATCTCGGCAATGGTCGAGCGGACGTCAGGCTCATCGTCGATCACGAGCAAGGTCATCGACGCTGGGCTGTCGATGGGAACGCTCGGAGGCTCTTCGCGCCGTTCTTGGCTCAAAGGGAGGCCGATCGTCACCGTGGTTCCCTCCTGAGGGCCAGTCAGGACGGTCAGTTGTCCCCGATGACGTCGCACGATGCCGTAGCTCATGCTCAAGCCCAAGCCGGTACTCCTGACGCCTTTTGTTGTGAAGAACGGCTCGAAAGCGCGGCGCTGAACGTCGGGAGTCATACCCACGCCGGTGTCGACCACCGCGCAGTAGACCGCCTCGCCCGAAGTCCAGGTGCGAATCTCGATACGCCCTCCGTGCGGAAGCGCGTCGACCGCATTGAGGATCAGATTGACGAGCATCTCTCGAAGGGCCGCCGGCTCGCCGTGCAGCGACGGAATCTCCCCCGCCTGGAGCGCCACGTCGATACGGCGGCCCAGCCGATGCGCCTCTTCTTCCCACTGCGGACGACTGACCTCGATCGCCTGACTCGCGATCTCGTTGAGGTTGACTTGTTCGGCGAGTGGCAAGTGCTTCGCGCTGGCAAAGGCTTGCATCCGGCGCACGACCTCCGCCACGCCGCGCGCCGCTTTGTACGCGGATTCGAGGTATCGAGGGATTGCGGGGGCTTGCACGTTTCGCACGGCCATGTCGAGGCGTCCGATCACCACCGCCAGGAGATTATTCAAGTGGTGCGCCGCGCCAGCTGCGAGCTCGCCGACTGCTCGTAGCGTTTCGGCTCGCACCAAGCTCTCCTGCGCCTTCTTGAGCTCGGCCATCGCCTCTTCGACCTCGCGGTAGAGCACCGTGTTCTGCAGCGCGAGACCAACCTGATTGGCGATCGCGGCGGCGAAATTCAGCTCGTCTGCGGCGAAGTCGTGTCGGCGTGTCCACCAAAGACTAACGATGGCGCCCGACGGACGGCCCCTGGTGAGGACCGGAGTGTACAGAAGTGAGACCGGCTGAGTCGGAAGATCGCGGATCGCAGGATCGGCGGCCCAGGCGTGCGTTGCGACGTCGGACACCGGCACCGGCTGCCCCGTGGTCCTCGCCGCCACGATGTAGGGTGCCGGCTCGGCCATCGAGAGCGTGTACGCCGGATTCCGCATGGACTCCGGAACGTGGTAACCGGCGAGCGCGGTCGCGACCTTGTTCGTCGCGTCGTAGCCGAAGAACACTGACGTGTCCGCCCCGAGGAGGCGAGTAACCTCGCGCGCCGCGCGCCGCGCCAGCTCGGAGGATCGGAGGGTCCCCGCCAGACTCTGCGAGACGATCAGCAAACCCTCGGTCTCCCGGAGCCGCCGAGCTAGCTCTTGATAGAGCCGCGCGTTGTCGATCGCGATGGCCGCCTGGTCGGCGAAAACCTGCAGGAGAGTCACCTCGGCATCCGTGTACTGCCGGCCGGCGGCGTCACCGACCGAGAGGACTCCGATGATTCGCCCCTTCAAATGAAGCGGAACGGCGAGAATCGCCCGTTGCCCATGGGCCTGGACGTGCGCGCGAACCTCCGCCGTCAACGCGAAGCGCGCGTCGTCGAAGAGGTCATGGGTCCACATCGGGCGTTGCTCGGTGACGATCAGCCCAGCGATCCCCGCCCCGGAAGGCAGCGAGGGTCCAATGCCAACCCTGGCGCGGATGGCGCCGCTCGACGCGACCGCGACGAGCGAGCCGTCGGGTTGAAGCAACCGCAGGCTCGAAGCCCCCGGCGAGAACAGCGGTATGACGCTCTCAACGATGCGCTCCCCCACGGCCTCGACGTCGAGCGTCTCGGTGAGGCGGCGCGCCACCTGGGCGAGCTCCTCTGCCTCACGGCGGCCCCGCTCGGTTGCTGCGTAGAGCCGCGCGTTCTCGACCGCGATCGCGGCGTGGTCGGCGAACGCCTCGAGCAGCGCCATCTCGGATGGCGAAAACTCTCTTCCAATGTCCACCGCCACGACCAATACGCCGACGATAGTGCCCTTGGCGTGCAGGGGGACGGCGAGGACGGCGCGCCCGCTCATCGCGCGGATTCGCTGTCGCAGTTCATCCGACAGGACGATATTTGGATCAGCCAGCACATCCGGAGTCCAGGACGGGACACCGGTCATCAGGGCTCGGCCACCGACTCCGATTCCGGGCGGAAAGACCTGTCCAACCTCGAAGTGGTCACGGATCTGCCCGCCCCACGCCAGGGCACGCAGGGAGCGGTCGGCCTCGACGAGGAAGAGTCCGCTCGAGCGGGCATCGACGAGAGAGATGAGACTGCGCACGATGCGATCGGCGACCGCCTCGAGATCGAGGCTCTCGGTCAGAAGTCGCGCGACCCAGGTCAACTCTCGCGCTTCGCGGTGGCGCTGCGTCGCCTCGCGGTAGAGCCGGGCGTTCTCCAAGGCGACGGCGGCATGGCTGGCGCAGGCCTCGGCGAGGCGAACCTCATCAGCAGTGAACGCGCGGCCGGCCCGATCACCAATAGAAAGCGCGCCGATCACCCGATCACCGGCGTGTAGCGGCACGGCCAGTATCGAACGATAGGGGGCGTGCTCGATTCGCGCCCGAATCGCCGGCGTGAACGAGATGCGAGGATCGGCCAGCAGGTCGCGTGTCGTGACGCTAGCGCGATCTCGAACGGCGACGCCGACAGTGCTGATCCCCACAGGAATGATCATCCGCTCTATCGAAATGTCCCCGACGTCACCGGAAAACGCCACGGCGACGAGGTCTCCGCTCTTGGGATCCCGTTCATAAAGCCCGGCGGCAGGCGCCCCAAACAATGCCCGCACGCAATCGACGATGCGTTGCCCGACCTCATCCGGGTTCAGTGATTCGGACACGGCGCGCGCGATCTGCGCGAGAGATTCTGCAGCACGTCGCTGGGCCTCGCTGCGCGCGAAGAGGCGTGCATTTCGGATTGCAACGGCCGCCTGTCCGGCGAGGAGCTCGAACATGTCGCGCAGGTCCTCGGGAGGTATCTCGCCGGTGGGGAAGAAGATGTTGAGGGCCCCGAAAACCTCGTCGCCCGCGTCGATCGGGATCCCGAAGTACCCTCGGAGGCGCTCCGCGTGCGCCCATAACGTCGATGGCGAACGGGGGTCGGCGGAACCGTCCGGTACAAGAACCGATCGGCGGCCGGCCACCACGACGTGTGTCAGACCTGTGCCGAATGGCAGGACGGGCATGAACGCATCGGGAGCTGCGCCGCCGGTGGCCGAGAGCCGATACCCTCCCGCATCTTCGTCGACCATGCGGATGATGCACCCGGCCTCAGGCAGGAGCTCCATGACCGCGGCGGTTACCTTCATGAGGACGGTGTCGAGCGCGAGTGCGCTCGACACCGAACGAGCCAAGTGGGCGATCTGCTGCAGATGTTCCCGCCCGGTCATGAAGGAGTTCTCGCGGACTGCTGCGGTACGGAACGCGTCGGAGCCAAAAGGGTCGATTCGTTCATGGGGGCCCAACTATATATCGTGCGGAGATCAGCGAGGCGATCGTGTTGCCGTTCGGAAGGTCAGTGCAGCCCTCGCCGACTCGTGGGGTTCACGTGCGCCGAAATCAACGCCTGAGAGCCGAGCCCGCCACCGCCGTCCGCATACGCGCATCGAGCGTCTCGTCGATCTCTTCGAAGGTGCGCCCCCTTGGCTCGTACCCGAACGCCCAGAAGCCGATCAGCCCGAGCACGTACCACGAAGCGAAATACATGAAGGCTGGGCCGAGCATAACCAGGTTCGGTGCCGCGGGCTTGATGAGGTCGCCGGCCCCCATGATCAACGCCAGCCCAAGCGGCCCGACGAACTTGCCCAGGTTGCCAACGCCATAGCTGAGCCCCATGCCGCTGGCGCGCAACCGAGCGGGCCAGATCTCGGCCATGTACGGCCCGACCACCGAGTAGTTGGCGCTGCCGAAGAAGGTCTGGAACAGGAAGAGCAGGTAGAACACCGACCACGTGCCGATCGAGGCGTCGTAGAGATAGCCTTGCGCGACCATGCCGAGGCCGCTGCACACCATGCACAACGTCGCCGAACCACGGCGGCCCAGTGGCTCGATCAGCGCGGTAATGAAGAAACGCCCTAGGACCGCCGACACGCCGACCCAGATCATCAGATAGGCGGCATCGGCTGGCGAGATCTTCATCACCAACACGAGCAGTGTGGCACCCCACAGGCCGAGCGAAGCGCCACCGGTCTGCGTCAGGCCAGTCAGGCAGCCTGACAGAACCAGCCGTGGATACTTGAACAGCTCTAGCCAGCGGGTTTTCTCTGCCGTGTCCGCGTGGGCGGGCAACCTGATCTCCGCTGGATCGATCATCAGCGCCCAGGCGAGCGATTTGCGGGCGTCGTCGAGGCGGCCCACGCGGATCAGCCAGCGGGGCGACTCTGGCACCCAGTAGCGGATCATGAACACAAGCACGAGCGGCACCAAGCCGACCACGAAAAGCCCCCGCCAGCCGATCACCGGCAGCAGCTGCCACGAAATAAACCCGGCTAACATGCCGCCGGCCGGCAGCATGGTCGTTACCAAGGCGCTGACCCAGCCGCGTTTGTAGCCCGGGATGAACTCCTGCACCAATGGCAAGTCGATGGCGAAGATGCCGGCGTTGCCGAGGCCGACAAACACCCGGAAGATCGCCAGGTACAACCATCCCGGGACCAGCGCATCCGGTCCCGGCGTGAACACCATGACGCCGGTGGCCAGTGAGATCGTCACCGCCGACCATATGAAGACGGTGCGCCGGCCGATGCGGTCGCCGAGCCAACCCCAGACAAATGCGCCCGGTGGAGCGCCGATGCCCGAGGCCATCAAGATCACGCCGCCCTGCCAGTAGGTCAGCGACCATTCCTTGGTCAGCGCTGCAGTGACGTAGCCGATCAGAAACAGGTCGAAGAAATCGAGCAGGTCAGCCAGGTTGGCCGTGCAGATCAGCTTCCACTGATTCGCGGTCAGCCGCGTTTGGCGTTCCAGCAACTCGATCATGACGTTCCCCTCTCCGCGCGGCCACCGTGTCGTCGGCCAGTCTGGCGTCGCGCTTCAGGGATCAGAAACACAAACGCCCCGCCAGGTGTTCTCCTGAACGGGGCGTCTTGCCATGGACCGTCTCCCATCCCAACGTCGGTGGGGCCGGGCCGGAACTGCACGCGATGTATCTGCGCGGCGGAACTGTAGGATCCTCTCGGAAACGTGTCAACCCGAAAACCTATTCATGTAGAGAGCACGTCATGTAGCCGCTCGGTCGCCTCGCCAGTTGGTCCAGCCGCTGCGCTAGACGGACGGGATCAGCTAGAATCCCGAGCATGGACGCGCTCGACTTCTTCCGCGTTCGCTACGCGCAGTTCCACCGGCCGATGTGGGACGAGCTCACCAACGGCCTTTCGGAGCGAGAGCTCCGGGGGCGACCGCATCCCAGGGCGAACACCATCGTTTGGCTCATCTGGCACATCGCGCGCGTCGAAGATCTCGGCGTCAATCGTTTCGTCGTCGATGGCCGGCAGGTCATGGACCGGGGTGACTGGGCCACGCGCATGCGCGTCACGCGTCGCGATGTCGGCACCGGCATGACTGACGCGGAGGTCGATGCGCTGAGCGCCGCGATCGATCTCGGAGGGCTGCGCGGGTATTGGGATGCCGTGATCGATGGCACGCTCGCCGTCGTCGATATGCTCGCCGGCGCAGATCTCGACACCCTCGTGCCGGCGGATCGCGTCAGCCGCGTCGCGAACGATGAAGGCGGCGTCGCGAGAGGTGCGGAGTGGCTCACCGAATTCTGGGCTAAGGGCCGGACGCGCGCGTGGGTGCTCGGACAGACGCCGTTCCTGCACGCGTACGGTCACTACTTCGAGGCGCGGGCCGTCCGCGGCATGTGGGGACACCCGAGCCTCTGATCGCATCGTTCCGACGACCACTCAGTGATCCAGCCAGGCCGTCATGAGACGGCCGCCATAGTCATACCCACCCGGGAGTGCGTGGCACACCGATCGACCAGGCGAACGTTGTAGACTGCCGCGCATGAACCAGCCTGCGAAGGCGACGACGGTGACGATCATCGGCGCGGGGCTCGGCGGCATCGCGCTCGTGGCCAACCTGGGGCTGCTAGGCTATCGCCTCCGCCTGCACGATCGCGATGAGGCGCGCATCGCAAGGGTGCGCGAGCGCGGCGGGCTCGACGTCGAAGGCCTGGCCAAGGGGTTCGCGCCGCTCGAGCTCGTGACGCCTCATCTCGCGCCAGCGGTGAACGGCGCCGACGTCATCGTTGTCGTCACCGGCAGTCACTTCCACGCCGACGTCGCGCGCGGCCTGGCCGGCGTGCTCCGCGACGGCCAGTCGATCTTACTCATCCAGGGCGGCACCGGCGGTTCCCTCGTCGTGCGCCGAGAGCTGCGCGCGGCCGGCTGTCGCGCCGCGGTCGACGTGAGCGAGATGGACAACTACCCCTACTCGCTCGGCTGGCCCGAGCCCACGCGCGTGAAGCTGACGATCGTG
>JACXTT010010941.1_pt1 | contig 12179 bp, 11 predicted proteins | sample 9270951 | NCBI WGS metagenome assembly JACXTT01 (sample SAMN15532306, study PRJNA645909) | rock metagenome | isolation source: weathered quartz diorite | place: Puerto Rico | collected 2017-06-21 | reverse complement strand
AACACTAAGAACAATGCTTCCGACGCCCAAAAAAGTTCTTTTGACGAGCCTGATGAATATGGCCCATTTATTTTTTCTAAGTTCAGGATATTTGTTTGTGAAATATTCATCGCCTAAGCCGATTCTATATTCGCGTTTGATCAGCGCCGAGGCATTTCGGCTGTGGTGAAGGCAAACAGCGTCAAAATTAAATTTGATCTGAAGGCCTAACCGCTGCTGCATCCGGATAGCCAAATCAAAATCTTCGGAGGAAAACATGTCGGTATCAAATCCGTTGAGATTAAGGAAGATTTCTTTTCTGTAAGCCGAAATCCCGCCCCCCAACAAATTAAGTTTTTGCCCGCCGACGTTTAGTTCCCGGGAGATCCTGTCTTCAGAAACATTTTGGAAATCAGAAAGGGCAATGTCTTCATCATGGACAAAAACGACACACTTGCCGCCAAAGGCGCCGTATTGTTTGTTCTCAAAACCTTGGATAATATTTTTAATATATGTTCTGTCAGCGATTTGGTCGGCATCAAAGAAAACAAGGATCTCTCCCTTCGCTATTTTAACGCCGGTGTTTCTGGCCGCCGATGGGCCTTGTTGTTGTGTTTCTTTGATAAGGATTACGTTAAAAGATTTAATAATGCTTTCGACATGATCTGTCGAATTGTTGTCGACAACAATGATCTCATAGCGCTGTCGGTAATCCTGATCTAATAAAGATGTAAGGCACTGGCCGATTGTTTTGGCGCCGTTATAAACAGGAACAATGACAGATATTTTTGGAAGTTCTTCACTTATCATGGGCAAGCCTTCATGTAAATTTCTTCTAAACGTTTAATGAGCATGGCTGAGGCATAAGTTTCTTCAACGAACTTACGTCCGGCCCGCCCCATCTCATCGCGTAAATTTTTATCCCGGATTAATGTTAACAAATGTAAAACGGCATCTTGAGGGTTGTTGAGATTAAAAACAAATCCCGTTTTATTATGGACAAGGGCCTCAACAACCCCTCCGACCATCGAGGCAACAACCGGAATGCCCATCGATTGCGCTTCAATGAGCGATAGCCCAAAGCCTTCATTGCGGCTGGTCAAAAGGAAAATATCAGTTTCTCTTAAAACTTCGATGACCTCTTTTTGTGTCAGCGCGCCGAGAAGATGGACATTGTGTTTAAGCTGCAATTGGGCGATTTCATTTTCCAAGATATAACGCTTCGGCCCTTCACCGATAATATTATAAATGACCTTGAGGCGGTTTTGGTAAACAAGAGCGTAGATGATCTCTAGTGCAAGGCTTAAGTTTTTATCTTCATGCAGCCGCGCTGTTGTCGTGATGACCAAATGGTCGCGGGTTAAAAAGGTTTGAAGCGGTTTAAAGGTTTCTGTATCAACACCGTTGGGATGAATAATGATCTTATTTTCGGGACAGCTCAAATGGGTTAAAACATGTTTACAGTATTGGGTGGGTGATAAAAAAGTATCGCAACGGGAGAAAATATTTTGATAAAAGCCGGGCCCGCTAGCTAATCCTAGACGGATATCATGGCCATGAAAAGAAACAAAGATTTTCGAACGCGGCAACAGGTCTTTAAGAAAAACAAATTCATTGGCGATTGTTCCAAAGTGGATATGGATAATATCATATTGTCTCTGCAAAAAAGGCTCTAGCTTAAAAAGATTGCTGACGGCCTCGTAGCGGTCGGTTGTTTTAAAATCCAAACACTTTAAGATGACCAACGGCGCAAAGAGAAAATTTAATAATACGGTGCGCAGCGCGCGGATAACACGCTGGGAGTGATTCTTGGGGATTTGAAAGTAACGCGTTTTGGAAAGAAGATGATATTGCTGGACTTTATCGTGAACAGGCTCATCGGCCGGCGGTTTATGAAGGGCTAAGATGTCGACATCGTGGCCAAGATCGAGCAGTCCTGTTATCTGGTTTAAGATAAAGGTCTCTGAAAGTAAAGGAAATGTGGCTGTCACAACCGCTATGCGCAATTTTTTCATAATTTTTTTTATTCTACTCCGCCGAATACCCCGCAGGTTGTTGCGGGGGTGAAAGCGGGAGTAGAACTCTACGAAGCTCCCAAACGAAACGTAGTAAAGTTTTGGAGCGAAGTAGGGTTGAGTATTCGGCTTCGAAGAATGAACCATTTAGAATTTCTACGACGAGGTTCATTTCCAGCTGGCATGAGGCAAAAAAACGGCTTCTGGCGTTAATAAAAGTTTGTCAGCATAAATCCTAAAGAAATCTTTTTTACGGATAGCATAGGAATGGATCATTCCCTTGTCCCAAATGGACACGGCCAGATGATAAACCCCCGGCGTTAAATGCAAATGTCCCAGTTCTACACTAAGCTCCCCTTTTCCGGTCTGGATACTTTTGCGGTGACCGGCTTCCTGGGTATTGGTTGAGCAACACACAACCCCGTCGGCCCGCAAAACACTTACGGAAAAGATAGGATCTTCTATATTTATATTTGAAGCAAAGCGGATATCAATTTTAAGAGCATCATCAAATTTAAAATTACGTTCCTCTTTGATAGTTTTATTATTAATGATAACGTCATGGATCTCTACTTGAGTTAGGACTTCAAGATTTTCTTGACTATGTTCAGCGGCAATTTTTTTTCTAAGCTCCTCTTCGCTTTTTTCATATACAAGGTTTTCGTAGTGCGGGATCACTTCTTCCGGCGGGCCTTCCTTAAGGATTTGTCCATGATTAAGTAAAATGACTCTATTACAAATGCTTTGCACAAGAGGGATATTATGGGCAACCAGGATAATGGTCGTGCCGGATTTAAGAAGCTCCCTCATCTTTTGGGCACATTTGGCTTGAAAGGTCATGTCGCCCACCGCCAAAACCTCATCGACCAATAATACTTCAGGGTCCACGTGGGCCGCGACGGCAAACCCAAGACGGGCATACATCCCCGAGGAATATCTTTTGACAGGCGTGTCGATAAAATCCCTAACGCCGGAGAAGTCCACGATCTGGTCAAATTTTTTGTCGATTTCCTTTTTGGTCATCCCTAAGATCGCGGAATTAAAATAAATATTTTCCCTACCCGTAAAGTCCGGATGGAATCCAGCGGTGATTTCGATAAGTGCCGATAACCGTCCGCGCACATCAAAATCGCCTTTAGTCGGCTTAATGATCTTTGAAAGAAGTTTAAGGATCGTACTTTTGCCAGCGCCATTGGGACCAATAATCCCTAAGACCTCTCCTTTTTTGACGTGAAAGTTCACATCTTTTAAGACCCAGAATTCTTTATCTTTCAGGTTATCTCTCTGGGATTTATTGATAGAGAATAAATTTTTGGTCAATTCAGGGACAGCGTCCCGCAAGGAAAGGATCTTTTCACCTTTAGCATATTTTTTCCAGACGCCTCGGCATTCAATAGGGTGCATTATATTTTCTCCGCAAATAATGGCTCTAACTTATGAAAAATAAACCAGCTGCCCCAAAAACAAAGAACAGACATAACCGCCGCATAGCTAAACCAAAAAGGATCAGGGGCTTGTTTGAGGACAACGACTTGGTTAAGCGCCTCTAAAATTGAGCTGATGGGATTAAGAAGAAGCAGCGGCTCCCATCGGCCGAAAAGTTTGGCGTCATATAGGACAGGCGTAAAGAAAATCCCGAAGGTTAACAAAACGTCGACGATATAACGGACATCTCTAAAAAAAAGATTAGCACAAGAAAGAATCAATCCCAATCCGGCTGTCAGTAGAATTAAAAGCAAAAGAATAACAGGCAACCATACGATATATACGCTTATGCCTATTTTGGCGAAGAGAAGGATGATAGAGAAAAATAAAGATGCAATGATCAAATCAAACAACTGTCCTAATGTGTAGGAAAACGGAAAGATTTCCCGGGGAAAATAGATCTTCTTGACCAAGTCCATGTTGGTGACAAGGCTGCCGACGGAAAACTTAAGAGCGCCGACAAAGAATGCCCAGGGCAAGGCCTTGACCGTGACCGAGGCAATCTCATGCAGGTCAACAGCCTTTCCGGACATTTTGGCCATAACCAATTTGATAATGATCCCTGAAAAAGCCACAAGGCTTGGCATAAAGATCGCCCACAAAAAACCCATCGCCGTTTGTTTATATTTCATTTGGATATTTCTTATGGTAAAGGCGGCCAAGAGCTCGCGGTATTCGTAAATTTCATCGATCATTTCTTTGAAGACACTTTTTGACACGGTACTCTCCTGTTTTAAATCCCGACCTTAACTAAAATAAGGATCAGGATAAAAATTCCTACGCAAATCCAAAAGATATTTTTTAAATCTTTTTTATCGAATTCTAGTTTTAATTCCGGGTTCTTGTGCAAAACAATATTGGCCAAGCTTCCTGAAAGGGCAAAAAGGATATACGGCAATATATTATATGTTCTCGACAAGAAAAAAGCAGCCGCGCAGAAACCGATCAAGGCCGATTGAACGCCGATCGCATAAGTTTTAAGCCGCGGATCGTTAGTTTGAACAAAAGATAAGCATTTATAAGAAGCGTAAATCAACCCGACCCATAAGAAATATCCAAAGAAGCCAAGTTCGGAAAAAGCAAGAACAAACGAGTTATGCGCCGTTTGGGGCAACTCGTCCATAAACATGTTGTGCCCGACGCCAAACAGAGGATTAGCTTTAAACATCTGGACACCCTCCCACCAAAGCTCAATGCGGTTATAGGCCGATTCTTCCGTCGTCGTAATAATCCCAGTCCGAGAGGGTCCAAGCCCAAGAATGATAGCTGCCACGATACCTCCAATGATTCCTCCCACCATAAATCGTCGGGTGATACGGACGAAAAAGAAATAAACGGTTGTCATGAGCGCCAGGAGGCTTCCCCGCGAATTTGTTAAGAATATCCCATAAAAGAGATTCGCGATGAACGCGAAGCTCGCGATTCTTACAAAAAAATTGCTTTTCCCAAACGCGAAGGCCATGACAATCCCGGAAACAACGACAAATAAAAGTCCCAGATCATTGGGGTCATTAAAAATACCAATCCAGTTGATGCGTTTTTCCTGGCGTTCCGGATCAAAAGTGATCTCCTGTCCTCCCCAGCCGTAACCGTGTTGGAGCTGATAAACCCCTTGAGGCACAAGAATAAGGACCATGAAGACGATAAACCATATCGTGATTTTAAATTTGGTTTCTGTGTTTAGGCCGTTAAGGACCAGAAAAAAAAGAATAAAGTTCGGAAGAAATAATTGAAATGACGTCGTGAGCCCTTCAAGGTAAGTATGGGCAATATGTGACATGCAAATAGCAATATAAAATCCGAGCATCAGCCAATTTTGCGGGACGTTGGCAAATTTGATGGTCTTTGAGCTCATGCGTTCCAGGATCAAAAGCCCAAGCGTTGTATAGGCGAGGATATTGATTAAACGCCACTCCAACATGCTGGAGACCCAGTCTTGAGGACGGATAATAGTACAGAAAAAATATAATAATAAGGCAATAAAGCTCATAGTAAGTCCGTTTGAGGCTTAAGGCTCCTGAGATAGTTTAATATTTTTAAAGGCAAGAAGCTTAGAACATAATAAGCGCATGTGCTCAAGTTTAAATAACCATGCTTTAAGCTTTCAAGAAATAGTTTACGAAATGATTTGAACTGGTTCATCCAGAAATACAAAAGCATAAGATTTTTATAAAGAAGGCGCAATTCCTCGGCGGTAAAATAATTTAAATCTTTTTGTTTATGATAAAGATGAAGGGCAACGGACCGCGCGAGATTATTTTGTTCTTTGCCTTTGAGATTGTTTTTACCGCGATATTGTTGCGTGATATTTTGGGTATGCCAACGGTATTTGACCAATGGTTGGGCGAGATAACCTAAGTCGTAATGCAAAGATAACCTAAACCACATATCGTAATCCTGGCAGGATGGGAAACGTGCGTCAAAATAACCGAAACGCTCGTGACATTCTTTATGGACAATAACGGTTGAATGGCAAATGAAATTGCCTTCAAACATGAGCCTTCTAAAGCACGTTTTGGCATCAAACACAGTGTTCTGTTTTGGCGCGTGGCTCCAGAGCCCGCCAATCGTTTTCCCTTCCCCGTCGATTTTGACAATGTTTGAGCAAACAAATCCCAGATGAGTATTCGCTTGAAGAAAATCCATGCGTGTTTTGAGGCTATCAACCATGAGCACATCATCACTGCCGATAATTGTCATGTAATCGCCTTTGGCTGATAACAAGCAGCGGTTCATGTTAACTACAATTCCAACGTTTTCTTTATTCTGATAAAGTTTGATACGGGGATCGCGGTAGTTGCGGATAATCTCGACGGAATGATCAGTAGAGCAATCATCAGAGATAAGAAGCTCAAAGTCCTCAAATGACTGATGAAGAATGCTGTCAATCAGCTCCGGAAGATAAGGCGCATTGTTGTAGGATGGAATACAGATGCTTAATTTCGGTGTCATAGCTAAGAAAAACTTTGGCGACTCCCCCTCTTGTTTAGAAAATTAGTTCCATTTTTTTTCAAAATAAGCAACCGTGCGCCGAAGTCCTTCTTCAAAATTAACGGCCGGATTAAATTTCAAGACCTTCTTGATTTTGGTCAGGTCAGCTTGGGTCTTAAAAACATCTCCGGCTCTTTTGGGCAATAATTTTGGTTTAATGTTTTTGCCCAGAATTTTATTTAAAAGATGGACAATCTCAAGGACGGTGTTGTCTTTGCCGTTAGCGACATTAAAAACTTCATGTTTGATGCCGGGCGTTATGGCGCCAAGATAATTGGCCATGACGACATTATCAATATAAGTGAAATCGCGGGACTGCTTGCCGTTACCAAAAATGGGCGGTTGTTCATCATGCATGACGCAATGGATGAACTTTGGAATGACGACGGCATATTCATCATCGAGCGCCTGGCGCGGGCCAAAGACATTGAAATAACGCAAACATACCGTTTCAACGCCGAAATGTTCAGAAAAGATCCGGCAATAATATTCTCCGGTTAACTTGCTTAACGCGTAGGGAGAAATAAGGAGCGGATACTGGGTTTCTATTTCCGGAAATTGTGTCGTGTCGCCATAAACGGAACTGGATGATGCAAAAACCATTCTTTGGACTTTACTTTTAGCGGCGGCCTGAAGCATATTGAGAACGCCGTTAATGTTGACGTCATTATAACTGTGCGGGTCTTCCATGGATTTGGGGACGGACCGAAGTGCTGCCTGTAAGGAAATATAATTGATCCCTTTGGTTGCTTTTTCGCAATCTTTGGGATTACGGATATCGCCTTTAACAAGTTCAAATTTCTTTCCGTAGGTTTTAGCGACGGAAAGATTTTCCATTTTTCCCGAATAGAAATTATCCATCACGCGGACAAAATGCCCTTTTTGAAGTAAGAAGTCGGTAAGGTTTGATCCGATAAACCCCGCGCCGCCTGCCACTAAGAATTTTGCCATTTGTTTAACTGTCCTTTCTTCATTGATCATTAAATGATCTTCTCGTCACCCTTTAAGATTTCATTTCTTAATGGATGGTGTCGTTGGTTTTTATAAGTATCTGTAAATATATTCGGGAAGATGATACTCAATATTGGTCAGCACGTGCCCGAGGATCTTGCAATGGGCTTGCGTAAGCAGCTCTTCCGCGCGTTTGACGATGCCACGCTGGGTGCGTCCAGCCTGGACGACCATAAGAACTCCATCGGTATGGGATCCGATGATCCCAGAATCAGTAACAGCGATAATGGGCGGAGTATCAATTAAAACAAAATCAAATTTTTCTCTTAACGTTGAAAGAAGTTCTTTCATTTTCTCCGAGGCCAAAAGCTCTACGGGGTTTTCCGGAACTTCCCCTGCGGTGACAAAGGCCAAATTTTCCATTTCTAAATGAAATATGGCGTCATCGACGGTGGTTCTGTCCTTTAGAATATCCGTCAGCCCAGCCTCTTTTTTAACGCCTAAGTATTTTGCAACACGTCCGCGGCGAAGGTCAGCGTCAATTAAAATGACCTTTGGTTTATTGACGGCCTGTGCCAAAGAAATGGCTAAATTTATCGCTGTGACGGTTTTGCCTTCCGAATGAAGTGAGCTGGTGATGACAAAAGTCTTGGGGGGATTGCCTTTATTTAAAGATAAAATGTTGGTTCTTAAAATTTTGTATTGTTCAGAGATCAGCGCTTTTTGATCAAAGTAGGTGATGATGCTTGCATCGATGTCGGACTCGCCAATTTTCTTGATGACAAGCTGGTCATGTTCTTTGATTTTAGAAATCTTTTCTAAGCGGCTTAGTCTTTCTTCCGTTGCTTTTTTTAATGCGTTTGTGATTTTACCCATGAGGTTCTTCCCTTCCTACAGTTGTATTTTGAGGAGTGCTTTGTATTAAACTTTTGAGTTCGTGTAATTGCGTCGTAATAGATTCAAAATTACTATCGATGGCCTTTTGTCTCTGTGTCAGGCTATTTTCGACTTCGCTTTTAACTTGGTTTATGTTGTTATCAAGACTGTTGACTTGGGAGACTGTGCTTGTGGATAAATTCTTTAGGTCTTCCTGAAAACGGTCCATTTTTGTTTGTAAAGAAGCTTGTTGCTGGTTTAGATTTGTTATCGTTTGATTGACGGAAAGTTGTTGTTGGCTCAAGTTTGTTACCGCTTGATTGATGGCAACCATATCCCGACGGATATTTAAGGACATGGAATATAAATAAACGATGACACCGAAGGCCAAAATAAATGTTACGACGACCAAAATTTTAAAAAAATCATTGGATGGGCCGCCGCCAACTTGCGAAGGCCGTATCTCATCTAAATGTTTTTTTATGTCGGCCTCTTTCGTGAGCGGCTCATAAAGGGTGATATCTCCCCCATCTAAGAAAATCGAGCCGCGAATGTCTCGTAACTGCCTTACGTGATTAAGTAGGTCGATAGTTTTACTCATAGGTTTGTATTAACCGCCTCTTGGTCAATTTTTTTCTTAGCAACATCTGTTCTTGAGATTTGCTGCATAGGTGATTCGGCAATGACTTCTTTGACTAATCGAGCGTCAATTTGCTCGGTCTCATAAATATATCCGGATAACAGCGCGCTATCGCAGATCTGATTGACTAAACGCGGAATGCCTTTGCTGAAATGGTAAATCAGATCAATGGCTTCATCTGTAAAATATTTGCGGTCGCTGTTACTGGCAACCTTGAGACGGTGCAAGATATAGTCTTTAGCATCTTCTTTATTCAAAGGTGTTAGATGAAAATATACGGCGATCCTTTGGCGTAACTGTTCTAGCCTTGGCAGCGCCAATTTGTCTTTAAGCTCTGGTTGGCCCAAGAAAATGATTTGGATCAGTTTTTCATTTTCTGTTTCCAGGTTAGACAGCATCCGAACTTCTTCGAGCACCGACGGCGCCAAATTTTGCGCTTCATCGATAATCAAAACAACATTATTGTCTTTGCGTAACTGTTCAATCAAATAATCATTTAATTGGGAATGAAGTTTGGCCTTTGATCCAGGAACATAATGGACTTGAAGGTCATCAAGAATGGTCATCAAAAGATCCTTGCCGCTCATATGCGTGTTGGTGATGAGGGCCACTTCTGTTTTTTTATCCAATTGGTTTAAAAGAGCGCGGCAGACGGTCGTTTTACCAGACCCGATGTCGCCAGTAATAACAACGAAGCCTTTGCGTTCGTTGATGGCATAGACCAGCGTGCTTAACGCCTCCGTATGTTTTGCACTGTTAAAAAAGAAACGGGAGTTCGGCGTTAAGTTAAAGGGTGGTTCACTAAATTTATAAAATGAATAGTACATTGTTTTAATGTTTCATGAAATTAGCCACGGCGACACTTAAGATAATGGCTAAGACGCCGACCAAAAGCATAAGACTGTAGAACCAGGCCAGGCGTTCATTTTCGTAACGGATACTTTGTTCCGTATTAATTTTAGAAATTGCGCCCAACAAAGGAACACCTAAAAATTGTTTGGCATCTTCAACGTCAATAAAAGATTTATCGAGAAACTCAGCCGTGATGACTAGTCCAACGCCCAGAAGAATCCCACCGATAAGTCCGGAAATGGCAACCAGGAATTTATTGGGTTGAATAGGTGCCAGCGGAATGCGCGGGGGATCAAGTACAGTATATTTGGTCCCTTCTTTTGAGGATTGCAACCGTTGGGTGATTTTCGCTGTTTCTAGACGCTGTAAAAGCGTGTTGTAAATTTGATTGTTGACATCAACGTCGCGGGCCATGACCGTGTCGAGTTTGTCCATGAGCATGACCTTATAAATGTCTTTATCTGAATTTTCCGGAGCGGTCGTTTGAGCTATCGATGTTTGTCCCCCGTCGATTTTATCTAAAGCTGATTTAATTTCTTGGATGATGGTGTTGGTTGTACGGGTGTTTAGATCGATATTTTCGGTGTATTGAAGATTTTCGCGTTTAAGCTCCTCTTCTTTGGCTGCAATCTGTTCTCTTAATTGCTTAACTTTGGGGTGCTCTTCGGTTGAATCAACCAAGAGAATATTCAATTGTTCTTTAAGTTTGGCGATCTCCGCTGATTTGATCTTGCCGCGGTAAACTTTGAGTTGTTCTTGGATGAAAGCGATGGCGTCAGCTGTTTCCTGGTTTTGAACTTCCAAGTTACGTTCGATAAAGATCTCGGTGATATTTTTGACAACGGCCTGCGTCATCTCCGGATTTTCTCCATAATAGGAAAGGTCGATGATGTTTTGGCCGCGCAGCTTAATGACGATATTTTTTCGAATTCCTAGAATCAGATGCTCTAACTCTTGAGGGGTTTTGATTTCTTTGTCTAAATTCAGGCGTTTGACCAATTTCACAAGGCTATTCCAGCCGAGCATGGATTCGCGGATGGCAGTCATACGTTGGATAACCGTCGAGGAAACGGCTAATTGTTCAAATAAGGGGTTATCGCTTTTGCCCTCTTCAACTAAAAGGATCGTTGAGGAAACATATTTTTTAGGAAGGATAATCCCCAGGCCAATGCCGATGATAAACCCCGCAAAGGCTGGGATCACAAAAAGTTCTTTGCGGCGGAAAAATATTTTCAAATAGCTCATTAACGATGTGACATTTTCTGTAGAAGCAGGATTCATTTAAAAATTTCCTTTCAAAGTAAACGACATTATTTTTATAATCCGCCGGTATAAACCGTGCGAGCGGTTCCAGCGGCTGTCCCAATGGGAGCGGCCACAGGTTGAATCACGCGCATAGCTTTGGCCATGAGTGTCGGCGGTACATAAAGTGTATCGCCTGGTTTCATAACGAGATTCTCTCTTAAATCACCTTCAATTAAAAGTTTGTGGATGTTAACATTTTTCTGGACTGCTTTTCCTGAGGTGGAAGGTGTAATTAAACTTCCTTTAGGCGTATTAGCGCTTAAAAGAGGCAATCCGGATTGCATGAGCGCCTCGCGTACAGTGATCGTGTCTCCGCGCATAAAAATTTTCCCAGGGCTTCCAACTTCTCCAATAACATAAACAACCTTGCTGTTATATCCGATAATTTTGACATTAATGTCAGGAGAAATAATATATTTAGATAAAAGTTTGGTGAGTTCTTCGGTTGTCTCTTTTTTGGTTAATCCAGAAATCTTGATATCGCCAACAAATTCATATTGGATTTTTCCTTCATTATTAATGGCAAATTGTCCAGAGAGCTCAGGGTGTCTTAAAACGGTAACTTCAATAACATCGTTTTCCCCTAAAGTATATTTACTGTCGCTGGGCATCGAGTCGATATTGGCAATTACAGAATTGGCTTGATTGGTTTGATTTTGTTCGGCAATGGCTTGTTTAATTTGAGGATTTAATTCATCCATGTTGACTGGGACGGTTGTGGTGGCCGTGGTCTCTTTTGATCCGGTTTGGGTCGGTTGCATTTGCGAACTTTCAGATTTATTACCGGCGGAATTTTGAGCCCACCCTAGTCTAGCTCCTGATAATATATAGATCATCATTAGAGCAACGATAGTATTTCTATTTTTGAAATTATTCATAACATTAAACTCCCTTTAAGATATTTTTTACTTTTAAAACTCAATAACCGTTTCACGGAACTGACGGATAGAATCGAGATCTTTATCATCGTAGAATCTCCACCCTCTCCAGTCTCTTTTGGCTCTTTTGACTTTCCCGAGTTTTTCCCATCGGACGATGGTTTTCGGGCTAATCCCAACAAGGCCGGCTACTTCTGTAATAGTCAT
>JACXTT010010940.1_pt1 | contig 12180 bp, 6 predicted proteins | sample 9270951 | NCBI WGS metagenome assembly JACXTT01 (sample SAMN15532306, study PRJNA645909) | rock metagenome | isolation source: weathered quartz diorite | place: Puerto Rico | collected 2017-06-21 | reverse complement strand
GAGTGCCACTGCGGAAAGTACAAGCGCTACCGCTACAAGGGCATCATCTGCGACAAGTGCGGCGTCGAGGTGACGCGGTCCAAGGTGCGCCGCGAGCGCATGGGCCACATCAAGCTCGCATCGCCGGTCAGCCACGTCTGGTACTTCAAGGGCATTCCGAGCCGCATGGGTTTGCTGCTGGACATGTCGCCGCGCAACCTCGAGAAGATCCTCTACTTCGCGAACTACATCGTCACCGACGTGCACGAAGAGCCGCGCAAGGACATGCTCGCCGTCCTGAACATGGACAAGGACGAGCGTGCTATCCGCCTGCGCGCTGACGTCGAGGCCAAGTCGCGTGAGCTGCGCCAGGAGCACGAGGGCAAGACCAAGAAGCTGAAGGGTGAGGTCGAAGCCGAGGTGGAGCGACTCGAGGAGGAACTCCAGGAGGCGGTCGACGAGCTTACGACCCAGGGCAAGAAGGCGACTGAGGCGATCAAGGCCGGCATCGGCACCAAGTCGCGGCGCCAGCTGTCCGTGGGCCTGGACGGCGACGAAGAAATCGTCGTCGACAAGGGCGAGGTGCTTTCACGCGAGATGTCGCGTGCGGTCCTGGCCAAGGTCCAGGAGAAGATCGAGAAGCAGGAGGCCAACACCAAGGCCGCGCAGAAGCGCGCCAAGGAGCGGCTCGACGCTGACAAGAAGGCGCTCGAGGCGCAGATCGAGGCCGCCACGAAGACGCAGCGCGATGCGATCCAGGGTGAGCTCGAGGCGCTACAGCAGGAGATCGAGGCGACCCGCACGGACCTCGAGGGCCTGCACCCGAAGCAGATCCTGACCGACACGCAGTTCCGCGACTTCCACGAGCGCTTCGGTCGCGCGTTCCGCGCCGGCATCGGCGCCGAGGCGGTGCGTGACCTGCTGTCGCGCATCGACCTGCAGCAGGAGATGTACCGGCTGCGGGAGGAGTCGCGCTCGTCGAGCGGCCAGCGCAAGCAGAAGGCGATCAAGCGCCTGAAGGTCGTCGAGGATTTCAGAAAGTCGAACGCCAGCCCGACGTGGATGGTGCTCGAGGTCCTGCCCGTCATTCCACCCGAGCTGCGCCCCATGGTCCAGCTGGACGGTGGCCGGTTTGCGACCTCCGACCTCAACGACCTGTACCGCCGTGTGATCAACCGCAACAACCGCCTGAAGAGGCTGCTCGAGCTCGGCGCGCCCGAGATCATCGTCCGCAACGAGAAGCGGATGCTCCAGGAGGCGGTCGACGCGCTCATCGACAACGGCCGCCGCGGCCGCGCCATCACGGGCACAGGCAACCGCAAGCTGAAGTCGCTGTCCGACATGCTCAAGGGCAAGCAGGGCCGGTTCCGCCAGAACCTGCTCGGCAAGCGCGTGGACTACTCGGGCCGCTCGGTCATCGTGGTCGGTCCCGAGCTGAAGCTTCACGAGTGCGGCCTGCCCAAGAAGATGGCGCTCGAGCTCTTCAAGCCGTTCGTCATGCGCGAGCTGGTGAACAAGGGCTACACGACGAACATCAAGTCGGCCAAGCGCATGGTCGAGCGCAGCAGGACCGAGGTGTGGGACGTCCTCGATGAGGTCATCCGCGACCACCCCGTCCTACTCAACCGCGCCCCGACCCTGCACCGCCTGGGCATCCAGGCGTTCATGCCGGTCCTGGTCGAAGGGTCCGCCATCCAGATCCACCCGCTCGTGTGCGCGGCGTTCAACGCCGACTTCGACGGCGACCAGATGGCCGTGCACGTGCCGCTGTTCAGCGGTGCGATCGCGGAAGCGAAGAACTTGATGATGTCGTCCCAGAACATCCTGTCCGCGGCCGATGGCCACCCCGTGGTCGCACCGACCCAGGACGTTGTGCTGGGCTGCTACTGGCTGACCGCCACGCGCGGCGAGATGCCGAAGGGCGAAGACGTCAACAAGCTGCGTGTCTACAGCTCCGAGAACGAGGTTCTGCTCGCTCTGGAGAGCAAGGTCGTCAAGCTCCAGGACTGGATCCGGCTTTACAAGCCGGCCTCAAGCTCTAAGGACGGCGATGGCTCGCATCTGCTGGTCACCACGCCCGGTCGCGTGGTCTTCAACCAGCCGCTGCCCGTGGGCAAAGAGCCGGTCGAGTCGCACATGAAACCGCTTCCGTTCCAGAACGCGCACTACGACCGCAAGGGTTTGCGCACGCTGGTGGCGGAGCTCTACCGGCTGTACGGCAGCGATGTCACGGCCGGCGTGGTCAACGACATCAAGCGGCTGGGCTTCCGTTACGCGACCCAGGCGGGAATCACCGTGTCCGCGATGGACATCCCGCACCCGGAGTCGAAGTGGGAGATCATCCGTGGCACCGAGAAAGAGGTCGCCGACGTCGAGCGGATGTACCGCCGCGGCGTCATGACCGACGACGAGCGCTACCGCAAGGTCATCGAACTGTGGCAGCAAGCCTATGAAAAGGTCGGCAGCGCCACCGAGGAGGCCTTCGACAAGTTCAGCCCGATCTGGATGATGATGGGCTCGGGCGCCCGCGGCAACATCCAGCAGATCCGCCAGCTCGCGGGCATGCGTGGCCTCATGGCCGACCCGACCGGCCGGATCATCGACCTGCCGATCCAGGCCAACTTCACCGAGGGCCTGACCGTGCTCGAGTACTTCATTTCGACGCACGGCACCCGCAAGGGACTGGCCGACACCGCGCTCCGCACCGCCGACTCCGGCTACCTGACGCGGCGTCTCGTCGACGTGGCGCAGGACGTGATCGTGCGTGAGGAGGACTGCGGAACCACAAACGGCATCTGGGTTCGTGACATCAGCGTCGAGCGAGCGCGCAATGAGCCCATCTTCGAGAGGATCGCCGGCCGGGTGGCCTCCGAGGACATCGCGATCGACGGCAAGGTGCTGGTCGCTGCCGGCACCTCGATCACCGACGACAACGCACGCAAGATCATCGAAGCCGGCGTACCGGTCAAGATGCGGTCCGTGCTCGTGTGCGAGGCCCGCGAGGGCGTCTGCCGCACGTGCTACGGCCGCAACCTTGCCACTGGCAAGCTGGTGGAGATCGGCGAGGCGGTGGGCGTCATCGCAGCGCAGTCCATTGGCGAACCCGGCACCCAGCTGACCATGCGTACCTTCCACACCGGTGGTGTCGCCGGCGTTGACATCACCCAGGGTCTGCCCCGCGTGGAGGAGCTGTTTGAAGCTCGCATCCCCAAAGGCAAGGCCATCATCTCCGAGATCGACGGCGATCTCGAGATCATCCGCCAGGAGGGCTCGCGCAAGGTGCGCGTGGTCTCCAAGGAGGAGTTCGAGGTTTCGTACCCGATCGACGCGAAGATCGAGGTCCTCGTCAAGAACGGCGAGGACGTGATGGAGGGACAGGAGCTGACCCGCGACTCCAAAGGCAACTCTGTGCGCACTCGCCACGCGGGCAAGACGCACGTCGGCCCCAAGGAGATCTCGGTCCGAACCCTGGATGAGGAGGTGCGCGAATACGCGATTCCGCACCAGGTCCGCATCCGGCCTGAGCTCGACCGGCGCGACGGCAACAAGGTGACCATCAAGGCGGGGCAGCAAGTTACCGAGGGCTCCATCTCGCCCCAGGAGCTGCTCCACATCCTGGGCAAGGAGGCAGTGCAGACCTTCCTGGTCGACGAGGTCCAGAAGGTTTACCGCTCTCAGGGTGTCGACATCAACGACAAGCACATCGAGGTCATCGTCCGGCAGATGATGCGGAAGGTCCGCGTCGACTCGGCCGGCGACACCGGCCTGCTCCCGGGCGAGATCGTCTCGCAGTGGGAGTACGAGGAAGGCAACGCGCGGGCGCTGGCGGAGGGCGGGGAGCCCGCCACCGCGCAGACCGTGCTGCTGGGCCTGATCAAGGCGGCGCTGAACACCACGTCGTGGCTGTCGGCCGCTTCCTTCCAGGAGACCACCCGGGTGCTGACCGAAGCCGCGATCAGCGGTAAGGTCGACCGGCTCCGTGGCCTGAAGGAGAACGTGATCATCGGCAAGCTGATCCCGGCCGGAACGGGCCTCGACTACTACAAGAAGCAGCGCGAGCAGGCGGCTCGGATCCTCGAGGAGGAGCCGATCGACCTGGAGACGCTCTCGGTCTAGTTCTTACCAGGCGCTACGAAGAGGGGGCCGCCAAGGCCCCCTCTTCTGGTTTTTGGTGCCAAAACCACCCGTTTCGTCGAGCTGCTGCGGACTTTTGGCACCAAAACCCCCAAGGTGGCCGGCGCCGCGTGGAGCCCGAATAAAACCGAAGGGCCACCCGTTGGCGGGCGACCCTTGTGCACGTGAGCTGACTGTAACCCAAACCGGACCGTTTGTGACTTCCGTTGCGCGACCTATGATGGGCGCATCCTCAGGCTTGGAACCCGGCGCGCCATCGCGGCCGCCATCGCAGCAGCATTCGTCGCAGCCACCGGGTGCAACAGCCCAGTTCTGACCCAGGGCCCGCGCATGGCCAAAACCCAGGCGCTCAGGGTGCAGCTCGACGATCAGCCCCAGTCTCTTGATCCCGGTCAGAGCCAGTATCCATTCGAAACCGCGGTGCTCAGGCTCATTGACGAGCCGCTGCTGCGACCGAGCAACGACCTCGGCGGTGTCGTGCCCGCGGCGGCGTCGAGCTACCAGGTCGACAGCACCGGCACCCGCTGGACTTTCCACCTGCGGCACGATGCCAAGTACTGGGACGGGCAGGCGGTCAAAGCCCAGGACTTTGTCTTCGCCTGGCGCCGCCTGATGGACCCTCGTCTGTCCGCGCCGACGGCGACGTTCTTCGCGAACAGCGTCTTCAACGGAGACAAGGTCGCTCTTCTCGACCCGCAGCGCGACGCAACGCGCATCGACGCGGCCTTGCAGAGCCTGGGTCTCGCGGCTCCTGACGATTACACCTTTCAGGTCACCTTGACGCGACCCGACCCCGCCTTCATCTGGATTGCCGCGATGCCTTCGGGCTCGCCGATCCGCCAAGACGTCGTCGCCGCAAACGGCGACAAATGGAGCGGCTCGCCGGACACGCTCGTGAGCAACGGTCCATTCAAGGTGTCGGCGATGGTCGCGAGCGACCACATCACGCTGGTCCCCAATCCTGACTACTGGGGTCCGAAGCCGGAGCTCAAGACGATCACCTATGTGATCCTCAACGACGGCGCCGCCGCGCTGGCGAAATTCAAGAGTGGCGAGATAGACGTGTTGGACGTCAAGCCTGCGCAGGCGGCCGTCGTCGCAGCCGACGCGCAGCTGCTCAAGGAACTGGTGAAGAGTCCGGCGCTCACTGTCTGGTGGATTGCGTTCCGGGTCACTGCCTCGCGGCTGGCCGGCTCACGCGTGCGCCTCGCGCTGGCGCAGGCAATCGACCGCGATGCGCTGGTCAAGCAGGTTTTCCAGGGCCAGGCCCAGCCGGCCGACACGTTCATCCCTCAGGGCATGCAGGGCTACGCGCCTGAGCTGGGTGATACGCAGAAGTTCGATGCCGCCCAGGCACGGGCCACGCTCGCGTCGGCCGGCGTCAGCCCGGGCCAGCTCAACGGATTGAAGTTCTCTTACGACCGCACGTCTGATTTCAGCCAGGCGACCGCGAACTTCGTGCGCGACCAGCTGAAGGCGAACCTTGGCGTGACGATCGTGCTTGACCCTCTCGACCCCAACACCCTCGGCTCGCGGCTGGGCAACGGGACATTCGAGATCGCGGGACCGTTTGGCTGGACGGCTGACTACCCCGATCCGGCTGACTGGTTCTCGATCTTCCAGACCACCAACGCCAACGACGACTCGCTCTACCAGAACGGGAGGTACGACAGCCTGGTCGGTGTGGCTGCCACCGACCTGCAGCCGACTCGCCGGCTGCAGGAGTATCGGGAGGCCCAGCGGCAGCTCTTGAACGACGCGCCGGCAGCCTTCCTGGCGCAGGCTCTGAGCTGGCATCTGGTTCAGCCTTACGTGAACGGTCTGACCGCCAATCCCGTTGAGGACTGGCCGGGCGAGCTGGCACCGGCCACGATCTACATCACGGATCACTGATCGGGCACCGAACGACCGTTCGGGAGGACAGTGCCTACCGCACTTGACACCCCACCGAACGCCGCAACAGAATGCAAGTAGCCGAAGAGGCTTGTGAGTAAGACCTGCCGCCGGCGCACTCTCGCCCCACGTTTGCTGCGATACGTGGGAAGAAGGCTGCAGGACCAATCAGAGAGGTAAGACGCGTATGCGGGTAGGTACTCGTGTCCGAGCGGTAACGCTCGCGTTCGTCGGATTGCTCGTGGTCGCCGCGTGTGGCGGCTCAAGCGGCTCGAACGTCAAGGAGGGCGGCACCCTTCTGGTGGCTCTCGACGCCGACGCGCAGACCTTGAATCCGTTCGAGGTGGGCGACGTATCATCGGCCCGGGCCATCGCGCCTTTGTTCCCGAACCTGTATCAGGCCGACAAGAACCTGAACATCGTTCCGGATCTCGCCGACGGCATGCCCACCGTTTCGTCCGACCTGCTGACCTGGACAGTCAAGCTAAAGACCGGCGCCAAGTGGAGCGACGGCACGCCGATCACCGCGACCGACGTGGTGAAGACGGTACAGATTCAGGCCAGCTCGACCCTTGACACCGACGCCTCGTTCGACTGGAGCCCGCTGACCGACCCGGTCAACGGCGTCACCGCAGTGGACGACCACACGGTCAAGTTCACGCTGACCACTCCGTTCGCTCCGTTCCTCGCGGTCAACCTCGCCACCTTCGTGGCCCCGGCCGCGGTTTACGGCAGCATCGACCCCTCGAAGATGCGCACCTTCGAGCAGGACCACCCGTCGGTGACCGGTGGCCCCTTCCTCTACGACACGCGCATCGCCGGCCAGGAGATCGACTTCAAGGCCAACCCGAACTACTACGGCGGCAAGCCGCACATCGCCAAGATCTCGATGAAGATCATCACCAACACCACCGCAGCGGCCCAGGCCGTGATCAATGGTGACGTCAACTGGGACCTCGAGGTCAACGGCTCTGCGATCGACACCGTGCAGCAGGCGACCGGTATCAACACTTACGTCTACCCGGACCTCGGCTACTACGACATCCGCTTCAACGACCGGGCGAAGTGGGTAGACGGCTCCAAGGCGACCCTGTTCGGTGACGTCAACGTCCGCAGGGCGTTCGCATATGCCCTGGACAAGACCTCGATCGTCAAGTCGGCCACCGACGGCCACGGCACCGCGATGTGGGGCGACATCGTGCCGGCCTCGGCTTACTACGACGACAGCGCAGTCGTGAAGTACACCCAGGACATCGCAAAGGCCAAGAGCCTGATGGACGCCGCCGGCTGGACCGTCGGCCCAGATGGCATTCGGGTCAAGAACGGCGTGAAGTTCTCGGGCAAGTTCTTCGTGCGCGCAGACAAGCCGCAGCGTGTCAAGGCTGTCCAGATCATCTCTGAGCAGCTCCGCACCAACCTCGGCATGGACCTGCAGCCGACCCCGACCGACTTCAAGGTCTTCTACAAGCCGATCCAGGCGGGCAACTTCGACCTGGCCTTCGCGGGCTGGGGCCTCTCGCTCGACCCGGACGACGCCACGATTTTCGGTTCCAAGTTCATCCGCCCGGAGAACAACCCGAGCGGCATCAACTGGACCGGGTTCGTCAACTCCGACCTCGACGCGGCGCTCACCGCCGAGAGGACCGACCTCAAGGCGAGCGCCGCGGACACATTCGCCGCTCGCAAGGCGGACTTCGCCAAGATCGAGCACATCCTCGGCGACAACGTGGTGGTCTACTTCATGTGGGCCGACAACGTCGGGATGAGCTACAACGGCGTTGACGGCGTGGTTCCAGGCAACAACAACAGCCTCAACTACGCGGACCAGGACCGGAACAACCAGATCTTCGGCCAGTGGAGCATGACCAACCCTAAGTAGGACCTTTTGAGGGGGCGGCACCCGCCGCCTCCCTCCCTTTCTCGGCTACTCGTTACCGGTACCCTTGTCTCACGCCAAGCTTGAGGTGGTCGCAGTAGGATGAGGCCGTGACGTTCTACGTCATCCGCCGGATCTTCATAGGGATCCTGCTGCTGCTGTTCATGTCGGCAGCCTTCTTCGCCCTGACGCGCCTGACCCCGGGGCCTCCCTTCACCGCCGGCGAGAACCCAAGGGCGCACCAGGAGCTGATCGACCGGCGGATGCACAACCTGGGCCTGGACAAACCCTGGTACCAGCAATACCCCGCCTACGTGACCGCGCTCCTCCAGGGCAACCTCGGGGACTCTTACATCTACAACCGGCCGGTCACTGAGCTCCTCAAGCAGCGGGTGCCGAATTCAGTCCTCCTGCTCGGGACCGCCCTGATCGTGTCGCTGCTGATCGCGATCCCGCTCGGCATCTTCGCCGCCACCCGTCAGTACTCGGCGGTCGACATGACGACGTCGGTGGTGAGCTACGTAGGGATATCTGTGCCCAGTTTCGTGTTGGGCATATTCCTTCTTTTCCTGGGCGGGGTATGGCTGCGCCACTGGACAACCGGCAATTTCTACTTCCCGCTGTTTGGGATGCACAAGGGCGACTTGACGGGCCTGGACGATCTGGCCTGGCACATGGTCCTGCCTGTGGTTTCCCTCTCGGTGCTGAGCATCGCGGGCTTCAGCCGCTTCATGCGCGCCAGCATGCTCGAGGTGCTGCACCAGGACTACGTGCGAACCGCCAAGGCGAAGGGTCTGCCGGGGCGCGTCGTGAACTACAAGCACGCGTTGCGCAACGCGATTCTGCCGATCATCACGCTGGTTGCGCTCCAGACGCCGCAGCTGGTCAGCGGCGCCATCATCACGGAGGGCATCTTCAGCTGGCCCGGTATGGGCCTGCTCGCATTCCAGGCGACTGTCGACCGTGACTACCCCGTGATCCTGGGCGTCGTGATGCTCGTCGCGGTGCTGACCGTTTTCTTCAACCTGCTCGCGGACATTGCTTACGCGGTCGTCGATCCGCGTATCAGGTACTAGGAGGGCTATGGCCGATCCGGTCAAACAGGCAACAGGTTTTCAGCAGTTGATCCGCGGGGCCAACGTGGCGCGGGCGCTCAAGCAAGAGGAAGACCTTCGTACTGCGACAGTGTCCGAAGACCTCGTCGTCGCCGAGGTCGCCGAGCCCAGCGAGATCGGTTTCTGGAAGCTCGCAGTCATCCGGTTCCTGCACCACCGCACGGCCACCGTCAGCCTCGGCATCCTGGGGTTCATCATCCTGGCGGCGATCATCGTTCCCACGTTCCAGGGCGATCTGTACCGCATCCAGGACTACACGCACCCATACGGCCAGCCATTCCTCTTCCACTCAAAGGCCATCTCCATCGCCGGTGCGACGCTGACCGTCCCCTGGACCGATCACCTGCTCGGTACTGACGACCTTGGACGAGACGAGATGGCGCGCCTTATCCGCGGGGCCCGCGTTTCGCTGACCGTCGGTCTGCTCGCGATCCTGGGCTACCTGATCATCGGCGGCATCCTGGGCGCGGTCGCCGGCTTCTATGGGGGTTGGATCGACAACGCCCTGATGCGCATCACCGACGTCATCATCGCCATGCCGTTCATCCTGGTTGTCGTGGCGGTGACGGCCGCTTTCGGAGGTGTGAGCCTGACTGTCCTTGTGCTCGTGATCGCGGGCCTCGGCTGGTTCGAGATCGGGAGGTTGATGCGCGCCCAGTTCCTGGTGCTGCGGGAGTCGGAATTCGTCCAGGCGGCGCGAGCGCTGGGTGCGTCGGACTTCCGGATCATCTTCCGGCACATCATTCCGAACTCGCTGGCGCCGATCATCGTCTCCGCCACCCTGGGCGTAAGCGGCATCATCCTGCTCGAGGCAGCGCTGGGCTTCCTCGGCTACAGCATCCCGCCGCCTGAACCCAGCTGGGGCAACCTGCTGAGCGGTTACGAGGATGCGCTGAACCGCAACCAGTCCTACCTGGTCGCCTTCCCGGCAATCGCCCTGGTGACCACGGCGCTGTGCATCAACCTGGTGGGCGACGGAATCCGGGACGCACTGGATCCTCGCCAAAGGTGAAATCCCCACGAAATCTGAGGCTGCGCCGCGGTTTCGCGGGGGCCCCTCGGTGATGCAAGCGACCCCCGTCAAGTCGGGGGACGTAACTCAAAAAGGCGGGGTGGTCCTGGAGGTCAAAGACCTTCACGTCCAGTTCCACGTCCATGGCGGCACGGTGCGGGCGGTGCGCGGCCTGAACCTGACGATCCCCGCGGGCAAGACCGTCGGCCTGGTCGGCGAGTCGGGCTGCGGCAAGAGCGTGAGCGCGCTGACCGTGATGCGCCTGCTCGAGCAGAACGCTCGAGTGGTCAAGGGCGAGATCCGACTGCGCGGCAAAGACCTGCTCAAGCTGCCTGAGCAGCAGATGCAGCAGGTCCGCGGCAACGACATCTCGATGATCTTTCAGGAGCCGATGACGGCCCTGAACCCGGTGTTCAGCGTGGGCGACCAGATCGCCGAGGCCATACAGACCCATGACCTCGCCGGCGCGGCAGACGCGCACAAGCGCGCCGTGTCCCTGCTGGAGATGGTCGGCATCGCCGAGTCGAAGCGCAGAGCGCGCGAGTACCCCCACCAGATGTCCGGCGGCATGCGGCAGCGCGTGATGATCGCGATGGCGCTGGCCTGCGATCCCGACCTGCTCATCGCCGACGAGCCGACGACCGCGCTCGACGTGACGATCCAGGCGCAGATCCTTTCCTTGATGCGCGATCTCAAGCAGCGCACCGGCGCGGCGATCCTCCTGATTACTCACGACCTGGGCGTGGTGGCCGAGATGTGCGACGAGGTCGCGGTGATGTATGGCGGTCGAATCGTCGAGCACGCTGCAACCGCAGACCTGTACCGCAGCCCGAAGCACCCGTACACGGTCGGCCTGCTGCAGTCGATTCCGCGCCTGTATCACAAGCAGGAGCGGCTCAATGTGATCCGAGGCAACGTGCCGAACCCGCTCACGATTCCTGCCGGTTGCTCATTCCATCCGCGCTGTCCGAAGCGCTTCGAGCCATGCGACAAGTGGGTGCCGTCGCTCGCCACCGTCGACAACAATCACCTGGCTTCGTGCTTCCTCTACCCGGAGGTGGAGAAGCTGAGAGACTACGACCCCGCGGCTGAGGCGGCGATCCCCAGTTGAGCACCGCTCAGGCACAGATGGAGCAGGCCGGCACGACCAAGAACGGACCGCTCCTCCAGGTCAAGAACCTGGTCAAGCACTTCCCGATCAAGGGCGGACTCCTGCAGCTGCCGGTCGCCTGGGTGAAGGCAGTTGACGGCGTCAGCTTCGACGTCGCGCGTGGCGAAACGCTCGGCCTGGTCGGCGAGTCGGGCTCGGGCAAGTCCACGGTGGCACGCACGATCCTCCGGCTGATTCCGCCGACCAGCGGCGAGGTGATCCTTGACGGCCAGAGCGTGTTCAAGGCGTCGGCCCGAGAGATGAAGCGGCTGCGGCGCGACGTCCAGATCATCTTCCAGGACCCATACGGATCTCTCAACCCGAGGATGTCGGTCGGCGAGATCATCGCCGAAGGCCTGGTGGTGCACGGGGTCGGCTCGCCGCAGGAGCGAGAGGCGGCCGTCAACCGGCTGCTCGAGATCGTCGGCCTGCGCGGCCAGCACCGTGGGCGCTTTCCGCACGAGTTCAGCGGCGGCCAGCGCCAGCGCATCGGCATCGCGCGCGCACTCGCGCTGACCCCGAAGATGGTGATCGCCGACGAACCCGTCTCCGCGCTCGACGTGTCGATCCAGTCGCAGATCCTGAACCTGCTCAGCGACCTGCAGCGTGAGTTCAACCTGACCTACCTCTTCGTGGCGCACAACATGGCGGTGGTCGAGCAGGTCAGCGACCGGATCGCCGTCATGTACCTCGGCAAGGTGGTCGAGGTGGGGCCGGCGGAGGAGCTCTGCAGAGACCCGAAGCATCCGTACACCAAGGCGCTCATCTCCGCGGTGCCCGTGCCGGACCCGGAGGTCCATCGCGACCGGGTCGTGCTCAAGGGCGACATTCCGAGCCCGATCAACCCGCCGTCGGGCTGCCACTTCCGCACCCGTTGCCCCATCGCGACCGAGCGGTGCGCGGCCGAGGAGCCGCTGCTCCGACCTGTGGGCAAGGACCGGATCGCCGCCTGCCATTACGCGTAGGCGCCCGGGCCTGGTGGCCCGTTCGGTACTGACCGAATCTACAACTTGACTTCGCC
>JACXTT010010939.1_pt1 | contig 12180 bp, 12 predicted proteins | sample 9270951 | NCBI WGS metagenome assembly JACXTT01 (sample SAMN15532306, study PRJNA645909) | rock metagenome | isolation source: weathered quartz diorite | place: Puerto Rico | collected 2017-06-21 | reverse complement strand
CGTGGTGTGGAACACCGGCGAAATCAAGCAATCCATCGAGGCGTTGTCTGACGAGCAGCGCCCTCGCGCCCCTCAGCTCATTGCACAGGTCTTCGCCCGCTCCGAAGATGCAGAACTCCGCGTGGCTTGTCTGCGCGCCTTGAAAAATCTTGACGTCCAGGAAGCGCGCAATGAATTGTGGCGTTTATCCCAGGCGCCCGCCACCTCAGACTCCTGGCGAGCGCTCTGCCTGATGTTCCTGATGGGCGATCCCGAAGTTACGCAAGCTGCCGCACCCGGCGGACAGTGATGCCGCGCTGGCTTCCTGCGCGCTTCTTAGTGGCCTGGCTGGTTATCGCGGCCGTCGCTCCTGTTACACACGCAGCCGTGCAGCGAATCGTAATCATCAAACTGGACGGCATTCCTGAAAGTGTACTCGAGCGAGAATTGCTCCGCGTCGATCCAGTCACCGGAAAAAGCGCACTGCCCTGGATCGATCGTGTATTCGGGCGGGATGGCGCACGTCTCGCCAATTTCTACGTGCGATCCATCAGTCTTTCCACGCCGTCCTGGTCGCTACTCGATACCGGCCGGCATCTCCAGATTCACGGCAACGCGGAATTCGATCGCTATACATACCAGGTCGACGACTACCTGAATTTCTTTCCCTTTTATGTTGGCTATGCGTTATCCCGCCGCGTCGACATGCCTGGAGTCGAAATCCTGGATGACCTCGGCGTTCCACTCTTCATTGATCGGTTTCCCTACAACGCCAGTTACCAGGGCTTCCAACTGTTCCAGCGAGGCGTGCGATGGAAGACGCTGCAGCGCGGCTTTCAGCACCACTTCACGTCACGCTCGCTGCGAGATCTGCTGGATGAATGGACTCTCGGATTCGAAATCGGAAGCAGCGTCGAAGAGCAGACGGAACGGGAACTGATCGAAAAGCTAGGCGACCGCCGCGTCCGCTACCTGGATTACTTCACCGGCGACTACGACCATGTCGCTCACGGCAGCTCCGATCCCGCCGCGCAACGTCAGGCTCTTCAACGCATTGACGCGCTGGTGGGCCGGATCTGGACGGCGATCGAAGCCAGCCCGCTGGCCTCTGAAACCGCGCTCGTGGTGGTTTCCGATCATGGAATGAATACTGAAGCGGGAGTATACAGCCAAGGCTACGATCTGGTGCAGTTCTTCAACAGCCGCGAGGGCGGGGCCCATCACGTCGTCACCAACCGTCATCCCATGACGGAATACAAGCTGAAAGGTCTGGACCCGTTTGTTTCCGAGGTCGTGACGCCGGCCGAAGAATCAGCGTACTTGAAGGGTGAGAGCAGCCAGTACCCCACGGTGCTGCTCGATTTGGACGGCAATGAGCGCGCTTCCGTTTACCTTCGCAATTCGGATCTCAACGCGCTGCATATTCTTCTCAATGAGCTGAATCGCCCGAAAATCCGCCCCGATCTTCAGCGCGCGATCACGGGCGCGTTCTTTCAAATCGTCGACCGTCACCGGCCCGAATGGCAGTTTGCCGCCGGCGAGTTGCGCGAAGAACTGGCAGCACTGCGCCGGGCAATCGACTACCAGCGCACACAGGTTGCCGGGCAGGCGAAGAAATGGACCCAAGCCCAGCGCGACGCAGGTCTCGATAAGGCGGCCCGGAGACTCGCTGTCCGGTTGGATTCCTGGCGGACCCAGGAGCGCGGCTACTCGCAGTACCTGGAGACTCTAACCCGGTTGTTGGGGCTTTCGCGGGGAGACTTCGCCAAGCGCAGGCCCGCGGCGCAGGATTTGATTCCCAAGCGCGTTATGGGCGATCACAACAGCATTCAGGATTTGCAGAACTACATTGTCGGACCTGCCGCGGACGGCCTTGTGGTCGCAACCGATGGATCGCTCGACCTCACGCGCAGCTTCCAGAAGATCAACTATTTTCCTCGTCTCGCGAGTCTCTCGGTGAAGAACAACGTGCAAGCCGAGGTGGCGTCGCATCCGGTGGACTTCGTTGCGCTTCGCGTTCCTCGAGAAGCGCTCCCGCTGCCGCCCCAGGATTCCCCCGATGAGGACGCCGTGTGGTTGTCCGCTGACGAAGATCATGAAGCGCTCATCCTTTCCCGGAACGATGTGAACGGCGGATTGGAACTCCGCTATCTACCCGTGCGCGATTTGACCCAAGATTCGACCGGAGCAGTCCACTTCGAGCTTGCGGACCCCGGACCCGGTTATCCGCTACGGCTGTGGGAGGATGACCGGTTGGCTGTCCCGGCGGACGAGCGTTCCGCTTGGTTGAACTCCTGGCATTCCGAGCTGGAGTGGCTTCATGCCATCCACAAGACTAGATACTCGAATGGCCTGCTGGCTCTCCATGAGCAGTTCTTAAAAGCCACGCCCTCCCGTCGCCTGCCAGGTGATGAGGGGCTGTTAGAGAGACTTCAGACCCGCCGGAGGCGCGTGGCCGAGCCCGACTTTCTGATCTTTGCGAGCAACCATTGGAATTTTAATGTCCGAGGTTTCAATCCGGGTGGGAATCACGGTTCCTTCCTGCGCCCCGCCACCCGGTCAGTTTTGATGCTGGCCGGCGGGGACCAAACTGGGATTCCGCGCAGCCTTGTGATCGAGGAACCTTATGACAGCTTGAGCTTCGTGCCCACCATCCTGGATCTGATGGGATTTGCTGCCGAGAGCCCGGCATTGCCGGGAAGAATCATCCAGGAGTTGCTGCCAAAAACAGAAAAGGCAGGCGATCGGCCGTAGCCAGTGCGCCTGCCCTCTGCTTGCTGCCTTCTGTCTTCTACCTGGCCTGAATCGACTTGATGTAGTCGGTCAGGTTGCTGATCCGCATCTGCACCTCGCCCGGGCTGCCATGACTGATGCTGGAGAACAATGCGCCCCAGATCGGCATGTCGCGGGAGCCGTGAGCCGGCATATCCAGATCACCTTTGATGGTGTCATAGACCCTGAGCTCCGGGAATTTACCGTTGTTGCGCTGTGTGAGCTCCGTAAGATTCGCGGGTTGCTTCTTCAGCGCAGGACCGGCGGGTCCATTCCCTTTGCCTTCTGGGCCGTGACAGGCGGCGCAATACGTCTTGAACATTTCCTGTCCGGATGCCGGTGAGGTCGGCGTTACGGGAACCTTCTTGACAGCCGGTTGTGCGTTCGCTACCAAGCAAGCGAACACCACGAATAGTGCGAGCAACAACGCAAAACTTCTCAATGCCATGCGGATCTCCTTTGCAAGGGCACACGCGCGGGCGCCGGGCGAACGGTGGGAGGCTATCCTGCGCAGCGACGCCCGCCACATGTGCTTTTCAGTGCGTCATCGAAGGATGCAAGCCAAGGGCCGCGTCAAAATCGGCGAAAAACCACCCAGTGGGAGACCAAAGTGCGCGATTGGGGGTGAATTGCCCCAACCGGGAAAGAACCAGGGGTGTGGAATGCCCCACCGTGGGGCGGCCTATTCCGGAGGTAATACTTCTGACATGTCCCGAACAATCTCCTGTTCCTTTTTGCTGAATGTCTTCCGAAAATCGGGACCGGACATGCGCTCCTGCCGCTGCTCAGGAGTTAACCCGGCCATACCGCGCAACTCCTCGCGGATGGCTTGTTGGCGTTCAGGGGCCTGTTGGGAGAGCCTGCTGATCGACTTGCGGACGGCCTCCTGTCTTTCCGGCGGCAGTTCGTGCAGACGGTTGTAAAGGTTCGTCAATGACCGCTGCTGATCGGGCGGGAGTTGATTGAATTTCTGGAGCCGCTCTTGCAGCCTTTGCCGCTCCGCGGGGGGCAAACGATCGAGCGCTTTCCGCCGTTGCTCGGGCGCCATGGTCTCGAATTCCTGGATCGGCGTTCGGCGCCCGCCTTTGTCGGGAAAGCGGCCACGTCGCGGATTCTCGACCCGCGGCCGCGCCATTCCGCCGCCGCGCCGGCCTTGAGCGAAAACCGGAAATAAGAAATTCGAGCAGACGAACAGGACGGCCGCGGCCGGGATGGAAACTCGGCAGCAGCGCATCGGTCCGCCTAGATCTTCTCGCGAGTGCCGGACAATTCGATTAGGCCCTCAACGCCGGCCTGCTTCAGCATGTCCATATCGTCGAGCGCCTCCTCTACCTGCTCGATCTGAACCTTGGGCTGCCCCGCTGGTTGCGGAGCGGGAGCATTGGTGGCTTCGGGATTCTTCAAAATCAGCGCAAGGAGCAGCGCCGCACATGCGGCCGCCACCGGGACAGCCGGACGCCACAGCCAACTCATTCCCTGCCACCAGCCAGGCTGCGCTTCCGATGCGATCTGCCGGTACAGCTTGTCATCGAAGTTCGATGAGACTGGAGCAGGCAGCCACTCATCCAAAGCAGTCCATACGGCTTGCTGAGCAGCCGCCATTTCACGGCACGTTGCGCAGGCTTCCATGTGTCGCTTGAACGCCGCTTCCGTGCCTGAATCGAGCGCACGCGCCACGTAGGCCACAACCAACTCGCCACCATTCCCCGACTTTTGTGGGCACTCCATCATTTCTTCCCCTAGACCATATGCGCCAATCGCAATCTGAGTGATTCGTAGGCCCGAAACAGCAGAGACTTCACAGCCGATTCAGAACAACTTAGCACATTCGCGATCTGCCCATACTCCAATTCCTCGTACTTGTGCAGCATCACCGCGGCGCGTTGTTTGGCCGGCAGGGTCTCGATGGCCTGCCGCACCTCGTTTAGCCGCGCCTGATACACCAACTCCTGCTCGACGGTCCTGCCCTGAGCGGCGACTTGTCTGGCTGTTCCCTCGGCGGTATCGTGGTCCAAACTTGCCTGCCGCTTTTCGCTGCGTCCGTCACGTATCCAATTCAGCGCAAGATGAGTGGCGATCCGAAATAGCCAGGTTGTGAACTTCGCTGTCGGCTCGTAACTGCTTCTCGATTTATACACTCGCAAGAACACTTCCTGCGCCAACTCCTCGGCGACGGCTTGATTCTGCACCATCCGGTAAAGGAAGTGAATCACAGGCGCCCGATGCCGCTCCAAAAGGAGACCGAAACTGGGCTCATCGCCTTCCCGGACACGCAGCATCAAATCGGCGTCGTTGATCGACCCGTCTGCTGCTCTATCAGTGTTAACCCGCCGATTCCAGGAAGGTTGCGCCGCCCGGGAGTTCACGCCCTCAGGGTTCATTCGTCAGCCTGTAGCTCACCACGAGGATTTAGTGTTTTGGTTTACAAGCCGTTACACTACTCAGTCTTCAAAGTGCGCTCCATCAGCTCCCTGATCGCTTCCTTGGGCGACCGGTGGCCCTGAAGAATGGCATTCATTTGTATCGCTATCGGCATATCCACGTTGAGCTTATGCGCCAAGCCCACTGCCGCCTGGGTGGTTTCGACACCCTCTGCGATCATGGTCATCGAACTGACGATTTCGGCGGCTTTCCGCCCCTTGGCAAGCTCGATACCGACGCTGCGGTTTCTGCTTAGTTCTCCTGTACAGGTGAGTACCAGATCGCCTAAACCGGCGAGGCCGGACAGAGTCCGCGGCTGGCCGCCCATGGCCACCGACAGGCGCGTAATCTCGGCCAGCCCGCGCGTGATCAGGGCAGCGATTGAATTGTTGCCGAGGCCGAGACCTGTGCAAATTCCGGCCCCGATCGCGATGACGTTCTTAAGCGCCGCTCCGATTTCTACGCCCGCGGGATCATCGTTGGTGTAGAGCCGGAACGTCGGGCCCGAGAAATCGCGTTGGATGGACAAAGCCAGTTGCTGATCACCTGATGAAATGACGACTGCCGTCGGTTCGCCTCGCGCCACCTCTTTCGCGAAAGTTGGCCCGGATAGAACCGCGATTCTCGGCTCGAATTTTCCGCCGATCACTTCGTGCGCAACTTCGGACATGCGTAGCAGGGTAGTGTTCTCGAGACCCTTGGTAGCGCTAACGAATCGCATCCCGGGATCGAGGTGTGGAAGCATGGCGCCGTAAAGCCTGCGCGCGAAACGCGACGGCATCACAGCAACTACGATTTCGGCGGCATCCAGCGCCGCCGGCAATTCCGAAACGGGTTCTACATTGGCAGGCAGTTTAAGACCGGGCAGAAACACATCGTTGATACGGGTGGACGCCATGCGTTCCACCAGATCCTTCTCGTAGGCCCACAGACGGATGCGCTCGAAGCGCGGGGCCAGTACGATTGCGAGCGCGGTTCCCCAGCTTCCCGCACCTATGATCGCGATGGAGCGTGTCATGCGCGTCTATCGGCGTCTATCTGAATCGGAAAACATTCTCGTTGCCCGCCCTGATTCTCTGAATATTGGCCTTGTGCCGGATGATGATGAATGCTCCAGCCAGCAACGCCGACCACAGAATCGGCGCGGGGGGATGTAGAATCAGCCAAGCCGCCAACGGGAGGCTGCCGGCCGCGACAATCGAGCCCATCGAGATGTGCCGCGTCACTGCGACCACTGCCACGAATACTACTAGAGCGGCCAGTAATGGAATAGGCGTGAGATATAGAAACGCGCCGATGAAACTCGCCACCGCCTTGCCGCCCCGGAATTTCAAAAAGACCGGAAAGGCATGCCCGGCCATGACGGCGAGAGCAGCCAGGCTGGTCCAAGCCGCCGAATCATCGGTGAGTTTCGCGGCCAGCCACACGGCGAAGAATCCCTTGGCGATGTCCAGCAGCAAAGTCACGATGGCCATCGCGCGCCCACTAGTTCGAAGCACGTTGGTGGCGCCGATGTTTCCGCTGCCCATCGAGCGTACATCGTCGCCGGTCTTCATACGCACCAGCAGGTAGCCGAATGGAATGCCACCCACCAAGTAGGCCACCGCCAGCACCAGGAGTGGAATCATGTGGTTTGGAAAGGATACTCCGACAGTTTGGTATAGATCGATCCAGCCGAGCCGGGCTGGCTGCGGTACAGATAATAGCGGTCAGCGACGAAGGAGCCGAATTCGACCGATTCCAACTTCTCGATCGCGCCGCGCAAGGGCTGCAGCGGCACCGGGTCTTTTATTCGCGCCAGTGTCAGGTGAGCTGTAAATCCCCTCGCCTCCTTCGCGATACCCAGCGGTTCGAGCGCCGTCTCGGTATCTTGAACCAGCACAGGCAGAGCCTGGCCGCCGTGTACGGCTACCCAAAACACGCGCGGGTGATGCGCATTCGGGAACCAGCCCAGGTTTTTCACCTCAATCGGAATCGCGGGACGCCCAGGAATCGAGCGCAGGGCAGTCTCGAGTTGCGGCAGTTTTTCCTCCGGCCACTCGCCGATAAACTTGAGCGTGATATGCAGGTTGTATACGGGGCTCCACTTCAGATGCGCGGCCGGACGCAGGTGCATCAGCAACCGCTCCAGCCTTTCGCGAACATCTTCGGGCAGGTCGATCCCCGTGAATAGCCGCATGCTAACCTCCTAGGATACAAGAAGAGTTGAGCGATTCTTTTGAGCAGTTATTGGATCTGTCCACAGTGCTGGGACGCGACTTCTACTCGCGGCCAGCGATCGAAGTCGCCCGGAATTGCCTCGGCAAGATTCTGGTCCACGGAAAGACGGCCGGCCGTATAGTCGAAACCGAGGCCTATCTCGGCATCGAGGATCGCGCCGCGCACGCCTGGCACGGCGTCACGGATCGCACGCGCGTCATATTCGGCGAGCCTGGCCACGCTTACGTGTATTTCATCTACGGTATGTATGAGTGCCTGAATTTCGTCGCGGAGCCTGAGGGGCAGGCAGGCTGCGTCCTGATTCGCGCGCTGGAACCGTTGGCCGGGATCGCGACCATGCGGCGGCGCCGTCCCAATGCGCGCAGGATTGAGGATCTGGCGTCTGGCCCCGGCAAGCTCACTTTGGCGATGGGCATCACGCGCAAACAGAATGGCGCGGACCTGACGAAGGGCGCTCTGCACGTGAGAGCGCTGCGCACCGAACCTGCGAGTGAAGTGAAGGTAACGCCGAGAATCGGCCTGACGCATGCCGCCGACCGCCCGCTGCGTTTCCTGATCGCGGGCAACCGGTCGGTAAGCCGCTAAAAGCCGGTTGTCACAGCGCCATCGCCGGTTCGTCCAATCATAATGAGAGGTTAACTTGCAGAATCTGATTCATGACGACCGCGCCGATGCAGATCTGGTCGGGCGCGCCCAAAAGGGCGATCGCGAGGCGCTGGACGATCTGATCCGCCGCCATCAGCCTTGGGTGCTGCATATCGCGCAACGCATGTTGTGGAATCGCGCCGATGCCGAGGACGCCACGCAGGAAATCTTCGTGAAGGCGATCACGCGTCTCGGCGGATTCGAGCAACGCAGCAGCTTTCGAACTTGGCTGTACCGGATCGCGGGAAATCATTTGCTTGATTGCTGCCGGTCGGGTAAGACATTCGCCGGTGTCGCGAAAGCTCTCGCGCAGACTCCCGACGCCGAGCTTCCGGATCCGAACAGCCATCGGCTGGAGACCGCGCTGTTGGTCGAAGAAGCCAAGATCGCATGCACTACCGGAATCCTGCTGTGCCTGGAGCCAAGACAGCGGCTGGCGTTTGTCCTGGGAGAAATTCTGGGAGTCAAGGACCACGTCGGATCGGAAATACTCGAGACGACGCCGGCCAACTTCCGGCAAATCCTGTCACGTGCACGCCGCGATCTATATGGATTTCTGAACCAGCAGTGCGGCCTGGTGAATCACGCGAATGCGTGCCGCTGCGAGAAGAAGACACGCGGGTTTATCGAGAAGGGCATTGTCAATCCAGAGCAGCCGCAATTCATCACTGAGCGGCTGGTCGAGATCCAGCGAGTGAGCCCCGATCGCTTTCGGGATTTGCAGGAGCTGGAGCGGCGGCACGCCAAGATCTTCCGCGATCAGCCGCTGCTGGCGCCGCGCGAGGAGGCGACGCTGCTGCGCCGATTGCTCGAGAACACCGGGATTAGCGAATCGATGGGGCTGGGACAGTGAGCAGCGACCGGGAAGAAATACGGCGCAAGATCGATGGGTTTATTCACGCCTACAACGCCGGCGACGTGGATCGCTTGATGACGCTCTTCGCCGCTGACCTGATCGATATGTCTGACGGAGAGCCGACCCTTCGAGGTTCGACAGCCCATCGGGAGACCGAAGCCCGGCTGCGCGATACTTTCGCGAAATTCACCGGCCAGTTGACTGTCGACATGGAGGAGCTGGAGATTTCGGGCGATCGGGCATTCGACTACGGCACGCTGCGGGTAGAGCTTCATCCGAAGGCTGACGGTGAACCGGTCGTGGTCGAGCGCCGCTTTCTCGAGATCTGGCGGCGTGGGCCGGATGGCGAGTGGCGAGTGGCGCGGGCGATGGATAACAGCGCTTGCGCCGAGAAGCACTCATTGGATTTTCGACCTCAGCAGAACTAGCCCCGTAGCAACACTGGCGATGGCTTTGGCCGCTAAAATCGAAGTATGCTCAAGCCCACCATCTTCCGCGAGTACGATATCAGGGGCGTCGCCGATTCTGAACTTCTCAGCCCCGATGTCGAGCAGCTCGGGCAGGGACTGGGCACGTACCTGCAGCGCCAGGCCGGCCGCAGGATCAACGTTGGCCGCGATTGCCGGCTCAGTTCCACGCGCCTCCGCGATGCGCTGGTGAAAGGTCTGCTGGCCTCGGGCTGTGAGGTCACGGACATCGGCGTGGTCCCGACGCCGGTGCTTTACTACTCGGCGCAGCATCTGAAGGCGGACGGCGCTGTCATGATCACCGGCAGCCACAACCCGCCTGAGTACAACGGATTCAAGACGGTGTGCGGATCGGGAACGCTGCACGGCGAGACGATTCAGGAAGTACGGCGGCTGATCGAGCGGCAGGATTTGGAGCGCGGCGCGGGCCATGCGAGAACAGCCGATGTCGTGACGCCGTATGCTGACGAAATCGCGTCTCAGTTTCAGTTGGCGCGGCGTGTCAAACTGGTCGCCGACGCGGGCAATGGCACGGCGGGTCCCGTGATTCATCGCATTTTCGAAAAGATCAACGTCGCGGCAACAGAACTGTTTTTTGAGATGGACGGCAAGTTTCCGAATCACCATCCCGATCCCACGGTTCCCGCCAATCTGGCTCACCTGATCGAAAAGGTGCGGGAAACCGGCGCCGAACTCGGCATTGCATTCGATGGCGACGCCGACCGTATCGGTGCAATAGACGAACACGGTAACGTCATCTACGGCGACATACTGATGCTGATCTACGCCCGTGAGATCCTGCAACGCAAGCCGGGCGCTACTTTCATCGGCGAGGTGAAGTGCTCTCAGGTCATGTACGACGAACTCGGCAAGCTGGGCGGAAACGCCATCATGTACAAGACCGGACATTCATTGATCAAGGCCAAGATGAAAGAGGAGCACGCTGAGCTGGCCGGCGAAATGTCGGGCCACATGTTCTTCGGCGATCGTTATCGCGGCTACGACGACGCGCTATACGCGGCGTGCCGGCTGATCGAGATCGTCGCCAAGTCCGGCCGCCCGCTCTCAGCGCAGCTCGCCGGATTACCGAAGATGGTCTCGACTCCGGAGATCCGCATCGACTGTCCCGACGAGGCGAAGTTCGATCTGGTGCGCCGGGTAGCAGACCATTTCAAAATGACGCACAAGACGATAGACATCGACGGGATCCGCGTGATCTTTCCCGAAGGCTGGGGCCTGCTCCGCGCCTCCAACACGCAGCCGGTTTTGGTGATGCGCTTCGAAGCTGCCAATGATCATTTGCTGAAGCAGTATCAAAGCGAAGTCGAGCGCGTACTCGAAGATTCGAAACGAGCCGTGGGCGTTTAGCTCTTCACTATTTCACCGGCACTGTCACCATCGGACTCGACTGCCCCGCGATGCTGATGATCAAAGGCACGTCGTTCGACGCCGCTATTCCGCCCGGCACCCGCGCATTCACCTGGTAGAGACCGGTGAATCCCGGAGCGAGTCCGGCGAAATATACTTCGGCTTGCTGGCCGCCGATCGTGATGCTCACCTTGTCGACCGTGCTCGAGAGAACGGTCAGTGACGCCATGCTCCCAGCCTTTACCGGCGGATCCACTATCCCGAGACCGGCGCAATAGATGACAGCCACATCGCCGGCGCTGAGCGGATGGCCCGAATCAACGAGAAATTGCGTTCCGTCGCTTTTTACTCCGACCACGATGGCCGCCTGGCCGCGCGTAAAGGCCGCCGGCTGAACGCTCGAAACGACTACTGGTTCAGGCACCGAAATGGCCGGTCCATTGGTGACGATTAGCTGCTGAGTCGTATTGGCCGGTACATCGTACGGCACGATGGCATTGATCTGTCCATCGGCAGCGAAATGCAACGGCAGCGGGCGTCCCGCTAAAATCACCTGCGTCGCACCGAGCTGTGTTGCGAGCGGCAAGCTTTGCGATTGGTTCAAGCCGCTGCTCAAGCGCAATCCGTAAATCGAGATGAAGCTGCCGGGAGCGACCGGCTGATACCTGGAACCGTACGCCGCGCTGACCACGCCGCCCGCCCCGATCACCGGCGTGCTCGGGTTCGATACCAAGGTTCCGCCGACTGATGCCGTTCCCTGAATGGGCGGCGCCATCTGTTCCGCCCTGGTGGTGACCGTGACCTGAGCGGCCGCATTGCGCGGCTGCCACGTTGCGCTCCACCGGCCGTCGCGCAACGAGAGCAGAGTGAGCGGCGGATCGCCGGACGAGAATGATGCGACCACTGTGCCGGACGTCATGAAATTGCCGCAGTCGTCGACGACCGCGACTTCGACCTGCGCCGGCCAAGCCGCGACTGTCGTGAAACTCGAACCTAGCTGCGTGAAGACGGGCACCAGCTTTGTGGGCGCACAGTTCGCCGAGGGAGATGCTGCTGCGGAATTTTGCGGCAGTTCCGCGACGCCGCCCGGAACGACAATCAGCACTACGGTGACGTGCCGGACTGTGCCATCGGGCGTGAAGTACAGAGCCAAGTCGCCACGATAAACTCCGGCCGCGAGGCCAGCCGTACTGGGCTGCACGGTAACCTGAGCAGGACTGTTCGCACTCACAGTGCCGCTGGCGGGTTGAGCCGTCAACCCTTTTCCGTTCTGATCGAGTGACACCGCGGAATTGAATGTCAGCGGCGTCGGAGACGGAGCCGTGATGGAAACGATCTTCGCCGCGGGATTCGGCCCGGCAGCCGAACCGAAGCAAATAAAACCGGTAGTAAAAACCGACACCCCCCGGACAGCCGGGGGCGGCCCCCCACGCCCCCCCCCACAGCCGCCCC
>JACXTT010010938.1_pt1 | contig 12181 bp, 11 predicted proteins | sample 9270951 | NCBI WGS metagenome assembly JACXTT01 (sample SAMN15532306, study PRJNA645909) | rock metagenome | isolation source: weathered quartz diorite | place: Puerto Rico | collected 2017-06-21 | reverse complement strand
AGCACATCGGGTTGCGCAGGCGGGGGCCTGGCCCGGATGGCCCAGGCCCGCGGCGCGCCAGGGCAGGATGGGCCCCTATGACATGCCCAACGTGTTGATCGAAGGCTTGGATGTCGTGGTGAATAAGCCCAAGTCGGCGGCGTACCGCGCCCCGGGTGACCCAGCGGCGGCCTTTGCCATGGAAACTGCCATCGATATCCTGTGCGACAAGCTCGCCATGGACCCCTTAGAGTTTCGCTTGCTGAACAGCGCTAAGGAAGGCACCCGGGCATCGCATGGCCCGGTCTGGCCGCGCATCGGGTTTGTCGAGGTGCTGCAGGCGGCGAAGGACCATCCGCACTATGCCACGCCGCTCACCGGGCCCTATCGGGGACGTGGTGTGGCCAGCGGGTTGTGGCGCAATAATACCGGTCCATCGAGTGCGGTGGCCGTGGTGCACAATGACGGCCGCGTGCATTTGACCGAGGGGTCGCCGGATATCGGCGGCACTCGGGCGTCCATCGCACAGCAGTTTGCCGAGACCCTGGGTATCCTCTTCGAGGAGATCGATCCAGAGGTGGGGCATACGGATGCGGTGGGCTTTACGTCGGTTACCGGCGGTAGTGGCGTGACCTTCAAGACCGGGTGGGCCGCCTATCATGCCGCGCAGGACATCAAACGCCAGATGTGCGAGCGGGCTGCCAAAACCTGGAACGTCCCGGTCGAGCAGGTGACGTATGCCGATGGTGCGGTCCGCGATACCACAGACCCCGACCGGTATCTCACCTTCAAACAGATTGCGGCCCGCCAGGTCGCCACGGGTGGTCCCATCGTCGGGCGCTCCGGGCTTAACCCGCCCGGTGCCGGGGCGTCGATGGGCACTCACATTGTGGATGTGGAGGTCGACCCCGAGACCGGCAAAATCAAAATTCTGCGCTATACGGCAGTGCAGGACGCCGGCAAGGCGATCCATCCCAGCTATGTCGAGGGCCAGATCCAGGGCGGCGCGGCGCAAGGCATCGGCTGGGCTCTCAACGAAGAGTATGTCTTCAATGCCAAGGGCCACATGCTCAACAGCAGTTTCCTGGATTACCGCATGCCCGTCTGTCTGGACTTACCCATGCTCGATACGGTGATCGTGGAAGTAGCCAATCCCAATCATCCCTATGGGGTGCGGGGCGTTGGCGAGACGTCGGTCATTCCGCCCCTCGCCGCCGTCACCAATGCCGTATACCACGCGCTCGGCGTACGCTTCAACCGGTTGCCGCTGTCGCCGGCCCGCATCCTGGAGGCTTTGTGGGAGAAAGACGCGGCGACGAACGGCACCCATGGGCAGTAAGGCGTTGTGCCAGAAGGAGGCTCTCCCCGCCTGCCACAGTGCAGGGAGGGAGCCAGCAGTCCAGGTGACGGGTCGCAGTCTAGCAGGTGCTTACCAACGTCGTATGTGCCTCGCTAGACGTGCCGTCACCTGGACTGGAGTTCTGGAGGGAAGCGTATGGACGGTTGTGTCGTCGCCCTCTACATTGCCCGCGCTGCCGACGGCTCATCTGGTACCCGGCCGTGGTATTGTCGGTGACCGTTTTTATGCGCGTCCCAGTGGTGCGACGCGCGCCGGGCAGAGCGATGTCACCTTGGTCGAGCAGGAAGCGGCTCGACCTCCTGGTGAGCGCAGGAGCCACCGGAGATCCTGGTGCCAGTGCCCGACGCAATATCATGATACGCGGCTGCGCTCTGCACCAATGCGTGGGGCGGCGTTTTTCCCTGGGGAGCGTTATCTTGTACGGTCTTGCACCGCACCTGACCAGCGCTTCGCCCCAGCCCATCCAGCAGGACGCCTGCGCCGCCTTGATCGGGACCACCCTGTGGGCCCAGAGACTCACGGAAGGCGATGTGACGCTCGGAGACCAGCTCCGCGTCCTTGATGAGGCGGATCGCACGCCGACGGAGCGCTGAGGCCAGCTGTCCTGATGGCACCTGGACCCGCAGCGCGACCTGCAGTGTCCTTTGACGATGCGATCTGGAAGGAGACAGACGCACATGGAGAGCACCTACACCTGGGATGATGTCCGGCAGCACACCAGCCCTGGCGACCTGTGGTTGGTCATCGGTAACAAGGTCTACGACGTCTCGCAGTGGATGGCCGAGCATCCGGGCGGTGACTTCGTCCTGCTCCAGGAAGCCGGCAAAGGCGCCACCGCTGCCTTCGCGGACATCGGCCATAGCCTCTATGCCGAAGGCCTCCTAAAAGAGTATTATATCGGTGACCTCAGTGTGTGATCGTCTCGTGGTATGCAGTGGTCCTCAAGGTCATTGCGCCATCATGAGGAGGGCGACGGGTGATGCGTCCCTGTTCGAACTTCTGGATCGAAAAGGATGGGAAAGTCGTCTTGAGTGAATGGCGGGTGGCGCTCCTTGAAGCGGTGGAGCAGACGGGCTCGATTAACGCGGCCGCCGCACACCACGGGGTGCCCTTTCGCGTCGCCTGGCGGAAGATCCAGGAAATGGAAGAGGGCCTGGGCGTCCCCTTGACCCAGCGGATCACGGGTGGTCCGCACGGCGGTGGGACCCGCTTAACGGCGGCCGGGCGGACCTACATCGCGCAGTTTCATGCGGCGATAGCCGGGCTCAAAGACCGCGCCGAGCAGCAATTTCGTGCCGTATTTGGTGCCGAGTAACGATTTTTTTCTAAGGCGTTATGCTAGAATAGCACAACGGTATCGTGCGGTCATATCTGCGGGTGTGCGTAGGCCCCGGCTGCCGGTCCTCCACTGCCGGTCAGTCGCCGTGGAACGACACGCTGGGTCATGCTGGGTCGCAGCTCGCAGGTGTGGCGGTGCACGGGACGGTGCTGCTGCGCCGCAGGGCGGCGTGGGGCGCTCCGCCCACAGACACGACGCTTACTCTGACCCAGGAGGACATCGTATGGCACTCCAGGCGATCAATCCGGCCACTGGCGAGACCATTCAGACGTACGACGAGATGGCCCCAGCCGCCGTGCGTGAGGCCATTACCCAGGCCCACACGACGTTTCAGGACTGGAAGCACACGACCTTTGCCGAACGCACCCGCGTGATGCAGCGGGCCGCCCATCTGCTGCGTGAGCATGCCAACGAGTACGCAACGCTCATGGCGCAGGAAATGGGTAAGCCTATCCGGGATGGACGGGCTGAAGCGGAGAAGTGCGCCTGGGTGTGTGAGTACTACGCTGAGCAGGCAGAAACCTTCTTGCAGCCGGAAATCATCCCTACCGATGCCAGTAAAAGCTTTGTCACTTTCCAGCCTCTGGGGGTGGTGCTGGCTGTGATGCCCTGGAATTTTCCGTTCTGGCAGGTCTTTCGTTTTGCCGCTCCAGCGCTGATGGCAGGGAATACGGGGGTGTTAAAACACGCCTCGAATGTCCCCGGCTGTGCGCTAGCCATTGAAGACGTCTTTCGGCAGGCGGGCTTTCCCGACCATGCCTTCCGCACCCTCCTCATCGGCAGCCGACAGGTCAATGCGGTGATCGAGCACCCGTTGGTTCGAGCCGTCACGCTGACGGGCAGCACGCCGGCAGGCAAAGCCGTGGCCAGTAAGGCCGGGGAGATGATCAAAAAGACGGTGTTGGAGCTCGGTGGCAGCGATGCGTATGTCGTGTTAGCCGATGCCGACGTGGAGGCCACCGCGACCACCTGCGCGGCGAGCCGGTTGATCAATGCCGGGCAGAGTTGCATCGCGGCGAAACGGTTTGTCGTGGTGGAATCCATCCGTGCACCGTTTGAGGAGGCCTTTGTTGCGCAGATGCGCCTGGCGCATGTGGGTGATCCCATGCAGGAGCAGACGCAAGTCGGACCCATGGCACGGCATGACCTGCGCGATGAGCTGCACCAGCAGGTCCAGACCAGCCTGGACAAAGGGGCTACCTGCCTGCTGGGCGGGACGGTGCCTGAGGGGCCGGGCGCCTACTACCCCCCAACCGTACTCACCAACGTCACCAAAGGCATGCCGGCCTACGATGAGGAGTTGTTTGGACCGGTAGCAGCGATTCTAGCCGCCCCAGACGAGCAGGAAGCCATCCGCGTGGCCAACGATTCCGTGTTTGGCCTGGGCGCAGCGGTCTTCACGCAGGATGTGGCCAAAGGCGAGCACATTGCCGCCCATGCACTCGAGGCTGGCTGTTGTTTCGTCAACGCTTTCGTGAAATCCGATCCGCGCTTGCCGTTTGGCGGGATCAAAGAGAGTGGTTATGGACGCGAACTCGCCGCCTATGGCATTAAAGAGTTCGTCAATATTAAGACCGTGTTTGTCCGGTGAGCCCGGCCACACCTCGTCGGCGAAGGCACGCGCCACACTCACCTGCGCGCCTGGCATGATGGCGGCCCAACTTATGGCACCGATGGGGGCTGCGAGGATCGAGAGGGGCAGTATGGCTGCTGGTGCCCTCCCTGCGTGCGGACCTGTTGTGGGTCCACGAGCGTACGGATGCCGAGCAGCAGCCTGACCTGTGGAGCACGACCGGGAACTAGGGGCCCCGCGCAGACGCTAAACACAGAAGCTGCTGGAGGCTCTCTGGGTAGGCATCACTAACTGGTAGGTGGTCAGGAGGGCTCCGTATGCTGATGGACGATGACGACATCCTAGCACTTGGGGCAGCCTGGTTGGCGGGGTATGTCGTCTCATGCTGGCACAGCGGGATCGTCCTGGGGGACATCATCCTCCACGCCGATGGTTCGATCGAGACGAAAGCCCCTGAAGTGTGGCAATTACTCGACGCTCCCGTCGTGGTGGATCGCCCCTGCACCGCGCACGCCGCAGGACCACCGCTGGCGCAACCTCTCCGCACCGAAGACGAAATCCATCGGTTGCTCGCCGCCATCGTGAATGCGGTCGGCGCGTCCATGCCCAATCTGGTAGACTATCTCAACACCCTGGAGAATCGCGCCCTGCAGGAGGTGCGGGGCTATTTAACCCGGGCGTTCTGTGCGCACAGGTTTGCGGCATCCACCACGCCCCAGCAGGCCCTCGTGTACTATATCGAGCAAACGCAGCGCTTCCTGCTCCGCCCAGCGATTGAGTTCCTCCTGGAGGTGGTTGAAGAGGCCATACTGACCGAGCGGCACCTGACAGGGGAAGCGCTGACCCAACTCCTGCGCACGGCGAGTCGTGAGCGCGACGCATAGGCACCGACCACCACGTTGTGGTGGGGAGCGAAGGGAGGTGGAGAGGTCCATACCCTGGAGGGCACACACCTCCGTGCGGTCTTCGTCTGGTGAGTGTCTGCCGTGTCTCTGCGGGGGAGGGGGCGCTTCGGCGCCCCCGTGCAGTCTCGGGCCTGTGTCCTCACCACCGCGTGATGAACATCTTCTGGCGCGTAAAGAACTCGATTCCAGCGGTCCCATGCACATGGAGGTCACCATAGAACGGCCATTCCCATGGCGGGCAGCCTCCTCGTAGATGTGGCGTGCCACCGGCGCCGAGCCGAGACGGAGACCGCCTTGACCTCCAGCGCCGTAATGAGTGCCTCCACCGTCTCCCGTGCCCCGTGGACCACGTTCAGTACGCCGGGGGGGAATCCCGCTTCCTGGAAGTGCTCGGCCAGTTGGACCGCACCGAGTAGAGTACGCTCTGACGGCTTGAGGACGAAGGTATTGTCGGCCACGACTGCCAACGGCATCATCCACAGCGGAATCATGATCGGGAAATTGAGCAGCCGCAGTCTCAGCCTGTGTCTACGCTCCGTGATCTTCGGTGAGCGAGGTAGCCTCTCGCCCCAGCCACTCGAACCGACGTAAGGCGGCAAGAAAGCTCGTCAGGCTGGTACTCCGCAGCGGCAGGTAGGGTTTCCCGGCTTGTCGGCACAGACGCTTCACGACTGCAACCGTATCATGACTGATGCAGTCAACCGGAAAGAAGACAGCGTCGGCGCGGCTCACGACCCCGGCGAGCAGCCCCTTGCGCTCCTCCACGCCACCATCATGGGATAAAAATTCTGCCTGCGCCGCTTCAACACAAGCCCGAATGTGCTGGATATGCCCAGGACGCCCCCCGACATAGAGGAGGCGCATGCCTTTGAGGTGGGGGGGCAGGGTCCGTTGACCCTCCGCGGCCGCGCCCTGGAGGGGCGAGAGCTGCGCGTCGGCAGCGGCCAATTCCTCACGCAGTTGCTCGACCTGCGTCTGGGCGTCGCGCAGCGCTGTCTGGGTCTCAGACAGGGTGGTACGCAGCATCGCGTGCCGTTGTTCCACGCGTTCGCGCCGGGTGACTTCGGTGGCAAGGCGCTGTTGGAGGGTCGTGACCAGTTCGCGCAGGGTCAGGAGCTCATCGACCTGTTCTTGTGGGTGCGGGGTGGGAGCCGCGCTCCGCTCCTGGGCGATCTTCTCGGCCAGCACACTATTGAGGCGCCGGATCGTCGCATCGCGTGCGACGATCCCTTCCCGCAATTGCGCCTGCTGTTTCTCGACCTTGATGGCTAGTGCGGCCCGCTCCGCCTCCAGTGCGGCGAGACGCCGGATATCGGCACGATTGGCCGCTCCGACCAGATGGGAGAGCATGTGCACATCGGCAAAGGCGGTTTTGATCAGCGCTGGGGTCGAGGCCCCGTGCGTCATCACGGCCCAATAGGCCCCCGGGATATCCCCGCTGCGCTGCGCCTCCTCCCACAGGAGACGGACCGCGTCCGCCTCCTGGGCCTTCTGAAAGCGTGCGATCGTGGCCTCGTGGCGCCGGTCGAGGGCCTTGTGCAGGAGCCGCGCGGGGACATCGTGGTGGGCAGCCGCGCTGACTGCTTCTTCGTGAATGGCCAGATCCGAGAAGCCCTTGAGTTCATGCCCCTTGAACTTCGCAACCACCTTGCGTAGCTCGGTGGTGCTCAAGCAGGTGCCGACAATAGAGCAATACAGATAGGGAGCAAGCTCCCAGAGTTTGCGACGCTGTCTGGTAGGTATCTCGCCAGGCCCCGGAACGTGCAGGTCTGACAGCGGCGCGAGCAATGGCACAGACGCGACGGCATCGCTCGCCCCGGTCCTGAGCAGGTGCATCGGTGCGTGTGGAGGCAAGGTGGTCATCCCTCGATCTGAATGAAAGGCGCAACCCCGGGCATTTTAGTCTTGCCTGGGATGTCTTTAAAATTTTACATATAGTAATTTATAAAGGACAGCATTGCAATCTCGTTTCAGGAGGCACACGTATGCCTCAGGCAACTCTCACCCCAAGTGCACGCACCGCCATGCCTGCCATCGGGCCGACACGCCTGTTCATCAACAACGAGTGGGTCGATCCGCATGCTGGGACCTGCTTCGGCAGGGTCAATCCAGCTACTGGGGAGGTCATCGCCAGCGTGGCCCAGGGCGGCGCTTGAACTGTACACGGAGATGAAGACGGTGACGATCAATCTGGGTTGAGTGACGTGCCGGGGTCTATAGCCCTCCTGTCCCATCGTCGCAGGCGGTGCAGACGCACCGAAGGCGTGAGGGCTCGGACCGCGGGCAGGAGAGGCACGGCCCGGCAGGTATCCTCACGTGCCAGATGCCGCAGATAGTGCTCACGTATTGCATGTATGTATATTATATATTACTTTTAGCAATTATATTTGCTATACAACGATTGGCGGTCTATACTGTGCCACATTGCAGAGCGCGGGTTGTGTTAGAGCAGTGAACTGCTCGTGTGCCTCTCCATGTCGAGAGCGGTTTTTACCTGTCTGTATCGTCGTCTCTGCACCGGGTGAGTAGCATTGCACCACCTTGCAGAGGCGCCTACACGGGGATGCAAACCGTTGCACCATGAGGGGCTACGATAGTGAGACAAAGGAGGTTTCTATGGCGACCGTGGTAACGCATACGCCCATGCAGGCAGGCCTGCGTCCGGCGTTTCTCGATGGGCAGGTCAAGCGCATGCTCATCAATGGCCAATGGGTTGCAGCAGCGTCCGGCAAGACCTTCGACAGCATTAACCCGTCGACGGGCGAAACCCTGGCGGCCGTGGCGGAGGGTGACGCCGAGGATATCAATTGTGCCGTAGCAGCAGCGCGGCGCGCCTTTGAAGGCCCGTGGAGCACGTTCAAGCCGTATGATCGGCAGCAGGTATTGCTCAAATTGGCCGATCTAGTGGAACAACATTTTGATGAGTTTTGTACCCTGGACACCATGGATATGGGGGCGCCCATCAGTCGCACCACAGGGGGCAAGCGGCGCGTGCTGGGCATGTTGCGCTACTATGCTAGCATGGCGGTCCAGTTGCATGGCGAAACGATCGAAAACTCGCTGCCTGGCGAGTATGTCTCGTACACCCTCAAGGAGCCCGTGGGGGTTGTCGGGGCCATCATCCCCTGGAATGGTCCCTTAAGCGCCACGGTGTGGAAAGTGGGCCCAGCCCTGGCAACGGGGTGCACGCTGGTGCTCAAGCCCGCCGAAGAAGCCCCGCTGACGCCCCTGCGCTTTGGGGAACTCCTCCTGGAGGCCGGCGTCCCGGAGGGCGTGGTCAACATCGTTCCCGGGTACGGCGAGACCGCTGGTGCGGCCCGGGCCGCCCACCCGGATGTCGATAAAGTGGCCTTTACCGGCTCCCACCTCACTGGCCAGCTGATTATCCGCGCCTCCGCGGGGAATCTCAAACGGGTGTCGCTCGAACTCGGTGGCAAGTCGCCCGATGTGGTCTTTGCCGATGCCGATCTGGCTGCCGCTGTCCCCGGCGCGGCGATGGCGGTGTTTAGCAACTCGGGCCAGATTTGTAGTGCCGGGACACGCCTCTTTGTGGAGCGGCGCATTTACGACGAGTTCATTGGGCAGGTGTCAGAGTTCGCGCAGACGCTGCAAGTCGGCAATAGCCTGGATCCGAACACACAAATCGGGCCGCTGGTGCCGCAGCAACAGCTGGAGCGTGTCACGGGGTATCTGTCCCTGGGCAAGCAGGAAGGCGCCCGGCCCGTCGTGGGTGGGGAGCGTCTGACCGAAGGCGCGTTGGCGTCGGGCTACTTTGTCCCGCCCACGGTGTTTGCCGACGTGCAGGACAACATGCGCATTGCCCAGGAGGAGATCTTTGGCCCGGTCATCGCCGCCATTCCCTTCACGGACATTGAAGAAGTGGCCCGCCGGGCCAATGCCACCCCCTTCGGGCTGGGTAGCGGAGTCTGGACGCGCGACGTTAGTAAGGCGCATCGCCTGGCCAGGGCCATCCGGGCCGGTTCCGTGTGGATCAACTGTTATCAGGCCATGGACCCGGCAGTGCCGTTCGGTGGGTACAAGATGAGCGGCTATGGACGCGAATCGGGGATCCAGCAACTCGATGAATATCTCAACGTCAAAGCCGTCTGGATCCGCACGGCCTGACAACGTGTTGAGCGTGTGCTCCCCGTCTGCAGCTGCACGGCAGGCGGGGAGCGCTGATTGTGACTATGGAAAGAGCAGAAAGGGACAATCGTATGGCACAGGCAACCACGCTGGCGCTGGTGGATCCGAAAGTCGCAGAATTTGTCACGGGATCGCGTCGCATGCTCATTGACGACGCATGGGTCGAGGCGGCCTCTGGGAAAACTTTTCCAGTCTACGATCCGGCAACCGAAGAGGTGATCGCCCACGTGGCTGAGGGTGATGCCGCAGACGTGGAGCGTGCCGTACGCGCGGCACGCCAGGCGTTTGAGGGTGGGCCATGGCGCAAGGTGACGCCCTCGGAGCGCGGCCGCATGCTCTGGCGGCTGGCCGACTTGCTCGAAGCGCACCTGGAGGAGTTTGCCCAACTCGAAGCGCTCGATAACGGCAAACCCCTCAAAGTGGCCCGCGTCGCCGACGTGCCGCTGGCCGTGGACATGTTCCGCTATATGGCCGGGTGGGCGACTAAAATCGAGGGCAATACCATCCCGATCTCGGTCTTACCGGCTCCGGGAGCTAACTTTTTTGCCTACACCCGGCATGAACCGATCGGGGTGGTGGCACAAATCATCCCCTGGAACTTTCCGCTGCTCATGGTAGCCTGGAAGCTCGCGCCAAAGCTGGCCTGTGGCTGTACGGTCGTGCTGAAGCCTGCTGAGCAGACGCCACTCTCCGCCCTGCGGCTCGGCGAGCTCATTCAGGAGGCCGGTATCCCTGCCGGTGTGGTCAACATTGTGCCGGGCTATGGGGAGAAGGCTGGCGCGGCGCTGGCCGCGCATCCAGGCGTCGATAAAGTGGCGTTTACGGGGTCGACAGAGGTCGGCAAGCTGATTGTGCAGGCGGCTGCTGGCAATCTGAAGAAGGTCTCCCTGGAGCTTGGGGGGAAATCGCCCAATATTATCCTGCCCGACGCCGATGTGCCGGCAGCGATTGCCGGAGCGGCCTCAGCGATCTTTTTCAATCATGGGCAGTGCTGCTGCGCCGGTTCGCGCCTGTATGTGCATGCCACGCTGTTTGATGATGTCGCAGCAGGCGTGGCGGAGGCAGGGCGCCAGATTCGCCTCGGTTCCGGTTTCGATCCGCAGACGGATATGGGGCCGCTCGTCTCGCAGGAACAACTGCAGCGCGTCAGCGGGTATTTGGCGTCCGGGTTGGAGCAGGGAGCTCGTGCCCTCAGTGGCGGCAAGCGCTACAGCGACCGTGGATACTTCTTCGAGCCGACCGTCCTGGTGGACACCCATGCCGACATGAAAGTGGTACGCGAAGAAATCTTCGGACCGGTGGTGACTGCGATGCCCTTCGAGGATCTGGACGATCTGATCCGCACCGCCAATGATACGGACTATGGCCTGGCCGCAGCAGTGTGGACGCGGGATATCAGTAAGGCGCATACCATTGCCGCGGCACTCCGTGCGGGCACGGTGTGGATTAATGCGTATAACGTCTTTGACTCAGCGTTGCCCTTTGGTGGCTATAAGCAGTCTGGGTGGGGGCATGAGATGGGACATCACGCCCCGATGTGCCTCATCGCGCCGGGCTTCTGTGCCAGGAGCCCGGTGCTAAGCCAGTCACGGTTGAGGGCGTGGCATCGCCGCTGGTTGCCAGGAGATGAGCGCCAGGCGCCCCGGTGCTGTGCCTTTGATGACATATCCTTCTGGTGTTTCTTGAAGTAATGCATGCATGGCCTGCTGCAGCCGTGCATCGTGTTGCGTGTCAGGCGTAACAAACAGGCGTGATCGCAAGGTGTCTAGAGCCCGCTGCCAATCCTTGAACGGTCTGACGGGTACGGGCGCATACATCTCCAGGTTGGGGTAGATGTCCAGCTCCCAGAGCACCTGCATCAACTCTGCTGCACCTGGCAGCTCCCGCTTTTCCTCACCATGTACCCAGGGCCAAAATGGGGCGTAGCGGGCACGCGGCGGACGCATGAACGTGGGCATGCATACCTGCTGGCGTGCATGTGCGGCGAGCTTCATGACAAAAGGACCAATATCTTCGATCGAGTAGATGACATGGGCGGAGAGCACGACATCGGCGGGCTCGACCTCAACATCCTCCCATGGACGCGCCACGAGGGTGACGTTCTCAATCCCTGCCTCTGCGGCCAGGTGGCACAAGGTCTCACCCATGCTGGGTGATGGTTCGACCGCCGTGACGTGTTTGCATCGCAGTGCTAAGGGCAGGGCGAACCTCCCGGCGCCTGCTCCAACGTCGAGCAGCGTCGTCGCAGGGGTCACCTCTTGTGCCAGACGGTTGACTTCACTGTCGTCGGTCCGACGCGGATCAGCCCTAAAGAAGGAGGAGAAGGGTTCCCAGCGGTCCTGGCCGGCCATACCCAGGGCTGACCGGACCTGGTGGGATTGCGCACGATGTGCTGCGACACGCTGCTTCCAGGCCTCTATTGCTGACATGCTCGCGTCTCCTCCCACGACACGCTCTGCTGCTGTATATCCTGTGTGGCTCACGGTGCTGACGGGCTCGGCAGTCCCACTGGACGAAAGCCGAATTTCTCCAGCGTGGCCTGGCCATCGACCGAAAGAATATACAGCATCAGGCCAGTTGCCGCTGGCTGGGCATCTTTGAGGAGGGTCAGGCCATATTCTGGTCCGACACGCAGTGCCTCAGGGGTATCGACGATGTGGAGGGTGGGCAAATAGCTGAGACGGGGCCGTGCACCGGTGCAGTAACTCATAAAGACATCAACGACACCATCGTGCAACGCCGTGACGATGGGATCTGGACTACTAGCCGTGGCGCTGGGGAGGGCGCCACCCACGATCTGCTTGGCCTTGGTGTCCAGGACGGCAAAACTGCCCGGTCTCAGTTTGTCGGCCAATCGGAACATAGCCCAGGTATAGTCG
>JACXTT010010937.1_pt1 | contig 12181 bp, 13 predicted proteins | sample 9270951 | NCBI WGS metagenome assembly JACXTT01 (sample SAMN15532306, study PRJNA645909) | rock metagenome | isolation source: weathered quartz diorite | place: Puerto Rico | collected 2017-06-21 | reverse complement strand
CCCCGAGCTTCGGCGACGTCGCCACCACGTGGACGTACCCGGATCGCACCTCGCATCGCCGGGTCTCGGACGAGGACAAGGCGGCGATGGGTATCGGTCCCGGGCTGGTGCGCGTGTCCGCGGGGCTGGAGGACGCGGGCGAGCTGAAGGCGGACCTGGAGGCCGCGCTGGCATGAGCCCGATCGTAGCGGTGGAGCGCAGGCTGACGGTGGTAACCCCGGTGACGCTCGAGGGGCGCTTCGTCCGGCTCGAGCCGCTGACCGCCGCCCACGCGGCCGGGCTGCTCGCGGCCCGCGTCGGCTCGCGTGAGACCTACGCCTTCACGCTGGTGCCGGCGGACAAAGCCGAGACGAAGGCCTACATCGACACCGCGCTGGCCGAGCAGGAGGCGGGACGGTCGCTGCCGTTCGCCACGCTCGACCGTGCGACGGATCGGGTGATCGGCTCGACGCGATTCCTCAACATCGAGTTCTGGCCATGGCCGCCGGGCAACGCGAACCAGCGGGGCGCGGACCGGCCGGACGTGGTGGAGATCGGCGCGACGTGGCTGGCCGCCTCCGCGCAGCGGACGCCGATCAACACGGAGGCGAAGCTCTTGATGCTGGCTCACGCGTTCGACGGGTGGCGCGTCCACCGGGTGAGCCTCATGACGGACGCGCGCAATCGGCGCTCACGCGATGCCATCATGCGGCTCGGCGCCCGGTTCGACGGCGTTCTGCGCGCGGCCCGCCCCGCGAGCGACGGGACCATTCGCGACACCGCGGTCTTCTCCATCCTCGATTCGGAGTGGCCCGCGATCAGGACCAGGCTGTCGACCCGACTCACGCAGTGACATCGACCCGAGCACGAAAGGAGACCAGGACATGGAGATCGGTACGCTGAGGCTGAAGGTGGGGCTGGCCGAGATGCTGAAGGGCGGCGTAATCATGGACGTCACGAACGCGGAGCAGGCCAAGATCGCCGAGGACGCGGGCGCGACGGCGGTGATGGCGCTGGAGCGAGTGCCCTCCGACATCCGGCGCGACGGGGGCGTGGCCCGCATGTCGCCGGTGTCCAAGATCAAGGAGATCCAGAAGGCCGTCACGATTCCGGTGATGGCCAAGTGCCGCATCGGCCACTTCGTGGAGGCGCAGATCCTCGAGTCGCTCGGGGTGGACTTCATCGACGAGTCGGAAGTGCTGACTCCCGCCGACGAGCACTTCCACGTCGACAAGTTCGCGTTCAAGGTGCCCTTCGTCTGCGGGTCGCGCGATTTGGGCGAGTGCCTGCGCCGGATCGGCGAGGGCGCCGCGATGATGCGCACGAAGGGCGAGGCCGGCTCCGGCAACATCGTGGAGGCGGTGCGCCACATGCGCGCGGTGACGTCGGGCATCCGCCGGCTCACCATGCTGGGCGACGAGGAGCTGATGACCGAGGCCAAGAACTTGGGCGCGCCCTACGAGCTGGTGCGCTGGGTGGCCAAGAGCGGGCATCTGCCGGTGCCGAACTTCTCGGCCGGCGGCATCGCCACCCCGGCCGACGCCGCGCTGATGATGCAGCTCGGCGCCGAGGCGATCTTCGTCGGCTCGGGCATCTTCAAGTCGGCGGACCCGGCGGTGCGGGCGAAGGCGGTGGTGCAGGCGACCACGCACTACAAGGATCCCGATGTGCTGGCGAAGGTCTCCGAGGGGCTGGGCGACGCGATGCCGGGCATCGAGACCTCGAAGCTGAAGGAGTCCGAGCTGCTCCAGACGCGCGGCTGGTAGGGCGAGGCGCAGCCGAAGGCGAGCCAAGCGAATACAAAGGAGAAGCTCACCGAGGACAGCAGATCGCGTCCGAGAACAGCCGATAGCCCGATGACCTCCAATCTCCATCACCTCCCACCCGACCTCCCGGTCCCGGTGGACGACGGCGCCTGCGATCACCTCCCAGGGGCGCGGGTGCCGTCGGTCCGCCTGGCCTCGACGGCAGGCCGGCTCGTGGATCTGAGCGGGGCCGCGGAGCACCCGGCCGTCTTCTTCCTGTATCCGCGCACCGGCGAGCCGGGCAAGGCGGCGGGACCGGAGTGGGAGGCCATTCCCGGCGCCCGCGGCTGCACGCCTCAAAGCTGCGGCTTCCGGGACCTCCACCGGGAGTTCACGGCCCTCGGGGCGGCCGTCTTCGGGATCAGCACCCAAGAGGAGGCGTATCAGCGCGAGTTCGTCGAGCGCAATCACCTCCCCTTCGAGCTCCTGAGCGATCGCGACCTCGCGCTGACGCGCGCCATGCGGCTGCCGACCTTCGAGTTCCCGGTGGATCGGGGCGGGCCCACCACCTTGCTCAAGCGCATGGCCTGGTACGTCGAGGGTGGGCGCATCGAGAAGATCTGGTACCCGGTCTTCCCGCCGGACCGCAATGCCCAGATGGTGCTGGAATGGCTCGGTGCCCGCGGGCGCGTGCACGGGCTCGGACGGGAAGGCGTAAGTCTGGCATGAAGATCGGCGTCCTGGCGCTGCAGGGCGATTTCAGCCTCCACCGGAAGGCACTCGACCGCATCGGCGTGGCGTCGGTGGAGGTCCGCATGCCCCGTGAACTGGACGAGGTCGCCGGGCTGATCATGCCGGGCGGCGAGAGCACGACCCTGCTCAAGCTCATGGACGCGTGGGATTTCGTTCCCGCCCTCGAGAAGTTCCACGCCGCCGGCAAGCCGATCTTCGGCACCTGCGCCGGCATGATCCTGCTGGCCCGGGAGGTCCAGAGCCCGGCGCAGTTCTCCCTGGGCTTCATCGACCTGACCGTCGAGCGCAATGCCTACGGCCGGCAGAAGGAGTCGTTCGAGGCGATCGGCTCGGGGGACCTCGGCCACGGCGTGACCTCGCTGAAGATGGTATTCATCCGGGCCCCCCGGATCCGGCGGCTGGGTCCTGCGGTCACGCCGCTGGCCGAGCACCGCGGCGAGTGCGTCATGGCGCGCCAGGGGACGGTGGCGGTGGCCGCGTTCCATCCCGAGCTGACCGACGAGCCGGCGGTGCACGAGTATTTCGCCGGGCTGGTGCGGTCCGCCGCCGGCTAGGCCTCCCCGGGGCCCTCCAGCAGCTCGACCGGATCGTCCACCGCGACTCGCCCGCCTCTCAGCACGGCGCAGTCGAGCGCCATCCGTCCCCCGAACTCCGCCACGATCCGCCGGAGCACGGACAGGTCCTGCTCCTGCGTGTCCGGGTCGTAGGTGGTCATGACACAGCGCGCCCGAAGCTTGGCCACCGACACGAGGGCCTCGCCGATACGGAGTCGACTCCCGGGCCAGTCGCGCTCGGCCAGCCCCTCCACGCCGCCGATCACGACGTTGGGGCGGAGCCGGCGATGGTCCACGCCGAGTTGCTCGAAGGCGCCGTCCGTGCCGATCAGCAGGGGAAGCACGTCGAACCGCTCCGGTCCTTCGTAGCGGACCAAGCGTGCCTCGGATCCCGCGGCAGTACGGACCGCCTCCGCGCTCTCGCGGGACGGCCATGGCTTGCCGTCGACGCGCGGCTCCCCGTCGGGCCCGAGGCTGCCGTGCAGTCCCAGCAGGCGCGGATGGGTCCTCGACGAGAGGATGCGTCCGCCTGGGCCGCTGACGTGGACGACGCGATCGCCCACGATGCCGGCGGGGGAGATCTCGGCCGCTTGCAGTTGCTCGCCGGCCATCGACTTCACCGGATACCGCCAGATTTCAGCGATCCACACGTTTTCGCCTCCCGAGTGGAATGTGCTAACCTCTTTGATCAAGAAAACAGGTTAATAGATTCGGCTGAAGAGTAAAGGCCTGATGGTATTCAATGTCAAATAGTTATGGCTGATATCCGAAGATCGGCTATCAGGATCGGCGATGATCTGTGCCTCGACTTCGCCAATACCGTCCATGCGCCGGGAAACCCGGCGGGCAGCCTGAATTCCTGGAGCGATCTCGTCGATTTCCTCGAGCTGCGTGGAGGCGTGGCCCGAGGGGAAGGGGCGGAGCTTCGAGCGATGGGCGAGAGGGACGCGCGCCGGTGTGCCGCGGCCTTCGGCGAGGTCCTGCGGCTTCGTGAGGGCGCCCGGACGATGCTCGGGGCCATGGCCGCCAAGCGCCCCCTGCAGGCCAGGTGGGTGGGCGATGTCAATCGCGCCTTGGCGTGGGGGGCCGGGGCGAGCCGGCTCGTGCGGGAGGGGGCGGGGTGGCGGCTGGCCTTTGCGCCCGCGCAGGACGACCCTCTCCGCATCCTGGCCCCCATTGCACGCTCGATCGCCGATCTCGCTGCGCTAGGCCGGAGTGTCGAGATCAGGAAATGCGCCAATCCGCGCTGCGTCTTCTACTTCCGCGACAGATCGCGGACCCGACGGCGGCGCTGGTGCTCGATGGCCGTCTGCGGAAACCGGATGAAGGTCGCCGCCCACGCCCGCCGTCATGGTCGCCGCCGCGCCTGAGCCCCCGGGCTCCGGCCCGCCATCGTCGACGGGCTTGCCCCTGGCTTCGTTAGGCCTTGACAGCCCACGGGACCCGGAGGCAAGGTATGGTCCGACCAGTTGACCAGAGGGCCCCGGCTCAACGACGGGAGGGTAAGGCATGGCTCACTTCACCTGCGAGGTCGTCTACCGCGGCATCTTCCAAAAGAACCTAGCGGCGCGCATCTGCCGGGGTATCGTCCTGTCTGCGCGCAAGGCTGGACGGTGGGGGATCGCCTTCGGGCGCTACGGGGACAGCCCGCAGCGCAACGGGATCCCGGCCAAGGACTTCGCGATCGTTGCGGACTCGCAGGAAGAGCTCGAGCAGAACATGGCGCGCTACGAGCCCAAGGAGGTCGACGTCACGATCTGCGTGGACGACACCCTCGGCAAGGGCGTCGAGTCCTGGGCCTGGTACGGGCTCCAGCCGATCAACCGGCTCACCATCTCCGGCGGCACGCTGCTGATGACCTCGCTCCAGAGCCCGGCCGATCTCCTGAAGGACATTCACAAGAAGGACGCGCCGTACAACCTGGCCCTCATCCGGGCCAAGGCCTCGTTCTCCGGGCTCTGGGTGTACAAGGAGGATCACACCGAGGCGCGCATCCTGGGCGCCCTGGCCAAGATCAAGCCCGAGTTCCTCTCGCTGGACGCGGTCGGCGAGGCCATCAAGGAAGCGGAGTGGGGGTCCGACCTCAAGGTGGCCTCGGCGCGCAAGGCCTACGAGCGCCTGGAGAGCCGCCCGGTGAAGATCACCGAGGGGAACCCCGAGACCCCGTACGCCTTCGAGATGCCGAAGTGGTGGGAGATGCGGGAGGGCGTCAGCATCCCGGCGATCCCCATCGGCAAGCCCATGGAGGGCGGCAAGGGCTACGTGCCGGAGCGCAATCCGTACTTCAAGAAGTTCACCACCCGCACGATGCGGCCGGTGATCGACTTCGACAAGTGCGTGAAGTGCACGCTGTGCTGGATTCAGTGCCCCGACTCATGCTTCGACGTGACCCCGGACGGCCTCTACGACGCCAACATGGAGGCGTGCTGCGGCTGCGGGGTATGCGAGGCGGTGTGCCCGGCCAAGGACTGCGTGACCATGGTGCGCGAGGACGCCTTCGAGGACAACGCGAGCCAGTGGGAGATGTGGCGGACGGACAAGGCCAAGTACAAGACGTGGATGACCGACAAGATCCACAGCAAGGAGCACATCACGCGGTCCCACGGCTTCCGCTTCCGCGGCCAGTACGAGCAGGAGATCAAGCAGGAGCTGGACGCCGGCGGCATCGAGATCACCGCGGGTATTCCCGGCGAGAACGCCGAGTCGAAGAAGTAAGGGAGGACCGAGACCATGGCGGTGGAGACTAAGCCCGCAGGAGCCGTCGCCGATCACAAGGAGATGCTGATCTCGGGGAGCGAGGCCTGCGCCGAGGCGTTGACCCTCGCCGACCTCGACGTCGTCACCGCATATCCAATCCGGCCCTACGACACGGTGATGCAGGCGATCGCCAAGAAGATCGCCAACGGCCAACTGGTGGCCGAGTACATCGTGGCCGAGGGCGAGCACAGCCAGTTCGAGATCGTCAAGCACGCCTCCACGGTGGGAGCGCGGGTGTTCTGCGGCTCCTCGGGGGTGGGCTGGATGTACGCGATGGAGTGCCTGACCGTCACCCCGCCGCTGCGTGTCCCCATGGTGTGCATGGTCGGCAACCGCGCGCTCGATGACCCGGGCGCCTTCGGCGTCGAGCACAACGACGCGCTGGTCGTCCGAGACCTCGGCTGGCTGCTGATCTGGGTGGACACCGCCCAGGAGATGCTCGACACGACGCTCCTCGCCTACCGGATCGCGGAGGACCGGCGCGTCTTCCTGCCTATCGCGATCTCGGCGGACGGCGCCTTCCTGACCCACTCCCAGGCGATCTGCCAGGTCCCGAGCCGGGCGCTCGTCGACAAGTTCCTGCCCCGCTACGACCGCGGCGATCTGCAGCTGCATCCCGACAACCCAATCACGGTGGCGCCCCAGGCCAACGAGGACTGGGTCATCGAGATCCGGCGGCAGAACGACGAGGCGATGAAGCGGGCCACCAGCGTGATCGAGGAGGCCTACACCGACTTCCGCAAGGTCATGGGGCGCGGGTCCGAGAACCCGTGGTTCGAGGAGTACATGACCGACGACACGGAGATGATCCTGGTCGGCATTGGAACGATCTCGCTGCCCATGAAGGTCGGCATCCGCAACATGCGAGCGCAGGGCAAGAAGGTGGGGCTCGTGCGGCCGCGCTGGTTCCGCCCGTTCCCGACCGATCGCATGGTGAAGGCGCTCTCGAAGGCCTCCGCCATCGGCGTCATCGACCGCGACTACTCGTTCGGCTCGCCCTTCAACTCGGGGGTGGTCGCCAACGAGATCCGGGCCGCCATGTACAACGCGGACAAGCGCCCGCCGCTGCTCAGCTTCATCTGCGGGCTCGGCGGCCGAGAGGTCACGCTGGAAGACGTCGCCAAGGCCGCCGACATGTGCTACGCGGCCGCCAAGGCTGGCAAGTCCGATCCGAAGACCCACTGGCTCGGAGTTCGCGAGTAATCCCGGAGGAGATGACCATGGCCGATACCGCTTTCACGAACGCGACGCAGATCCTCGAGCCCTTCAAGGGCGTCAAGAAGGTCACGATCGAAGAGTACTTCACCTCCGGCCATCGCACCTGTCAGGGCTGCGAGTCCGCGCTGGTGATGAAGCTCATGGTCAAGGCGGCCGGCCCGCGCACCATCGTGCTCGGATCGACCGGCTGCATGTACGTGGCCAACACCACGTACTACACGACGCCGTGGGTGGTGCCGTGGATGCACACCCAGCTCGGCTCGTCCGGCTCGGCGGCCCTCGGCACCTCAGCCGGACTCAAGGCGCTCATGAAGAAGGGCAAGATGAAGGCGGAGCCGATCAACGTCATCGCCTTCTGCGGCGACGGCGGCGGCGCGGACATGGGGCTGGGGGCCATCTCGGCGACCCTGACCCACAAGGAGTACAACTCGCTGATCCTGCTGTACGACAACGAGTCGTACGCCAATACCGACATCCAGCTCTCTGGCTCGACGCCGTACGGCGCCAATACCACGTTCAGCCCGCCCGGCTCGGTCAAGCGGATCATTCACACCCGATGGAAGAAGAACACCGCGGGCATGCTGGCCGCGGGGCACCCGGAGTGCCGCTACGTGGCCACCGTGGACGCCTCCTATGCCGTCGAGATGATGAACAAGGTCCGCAAGGCGCTCACGATCGGCGGGCCGACCTTCATCCATTCGCTGGACCCGTGCCCCAAGGGCTGGGACTACGATCCGATGCTCTCCCACGAGCTGGGCGAGCTGGCGGTCGAGACCGGCGTCTTCCCGCTCTACGAGGTGGAGGACGGGGTGGTGCGGCACTATGGCAAGACCAAGGCGATCGTCGAGGGACGCCCTCGCAAGCCCGTCCGCGACTACCTGCTCAAGCAGGGTCGGTTCGCCCACTTCACCGAGGAGGACCTCGACTACTTCCAGGCGAAGGTGGACGAGATGTGGGACAAGTGGGAGATCCCGGGCGTGATCCCGTTCTGGAAGGAGCGCCCCGGGAAGTAGCGGCCCGCCCGGCCAGCGGGGAACGACCGGCCCTATCACCAGGAGGGGGAATATGACCCGTCAATGGCGCCGCCTCACGGCTCTGCTCTCGGCCCTCGCGGTGATCGGGCTCGCCTCCTCACCCGTCGCCGCGGCCTGGGAGCCGACCAAGCCGATCGAGTTCGTGATCCCCGCGGGCACCGGCGGAGGCGCCGACCAGATGGCGCGGCTGATCGCACTGATCGTGGAGAAGCACAAGTTCTCCCCGCGACCCATCATCGTGGTCAACAAGGCGGGAGGCGCCGGCGCGGAGGGCTTCCTTCACGTCAAGGGCAAGAAGGGCGACGCCCACACCCTCATCATCACCCTGTCGAATCTGTTCACGACCCCGCTCCACACCGGGGTGCCCTTCAACTGGAAGGACCTGACGCCCATCGCCCGGATGGCCCTCGATCAGTTCATCCTGTGGGTGAACGCCGAGACCTCGTACAAGACGGCCAAGGAATACATCGCGGCGGTGAAGGAGCGCTCGGGTGGCGACCGCATGAAGATGGGCGGGACGGGGTCCGCGCAGGAGGACCAGATTCTCACGATCCAGCTCGAGCAGGCCACCGGGGTCAAGTTCACCTACGTGCCGTTCAAGGGCGGCGGAGAGGTGTGCGTCAACCTGGTGGGCAAGCACGTGGACTCCACCGTGAACAACCCGATCGAATGCGTGAGCCACTGGAAGGCGGGGCGAGTGCGTCCCCTGGCCGTCTTCGACACCGCGCGCATCGCGGTGCCGGAGTGGAAGGACATCCCCACCGTGAAGGAGGCGCTCGGGGCGCCCATCAGCTACTTGATGCTGCGGGGCATCTTCGGGGCGCCCGATTTGTCCAAGCAGGCCCTGGACTGGTACCAGGGCCTGCTGAAGAAGGTCTACGAGACGCCGGAGTTCAAGGACTACCTCAACCAGGGCGCGCTCAAGCCCGCATGGGAAACCGGTCCCGAGTTCGTGAAGTGGCTCGGCGAGGCCGAGCAGCTCCACCGAGACTTGATGGCCAAGGGCGGTCTCCTCAAGAAGTAGGCGCCGTCCTCGCGGCGAGCGGTCTCGGTCCGGAGAGCGGGCATGCGCACGGCTGACCTCACGACGGCGCTGGTCCTGATGGCCGCGGGGCTCCTGGTCATCTGGGACACCCTGCGTCTCGGGATCGGATGGGGCACGGATGGCCCGGAGAGCGGGTTCTTCCCGTTCTGGCTCGCCGTGCTCATGATCGGGTCCTGCTTGATCATCGCGCTGCGGGCGCGGCGGCAGACGAGCCGGGCGCCGTTCGTCACCCGCGAGCAGCTCACGCCGGTCCTCACGACCCTCCTGCCGTCCGCCGGCTTCGTGGTGCTGACCCAGTTCGCCGGTCTCTACGTGGCCAGCGCGGTCTTCATGGGCTTCTACATGCGCTGGATCGGCCGCTACTCGTGGACCGTGATCGTCCTTCTGAGCGTGCTGTTCCCGTTGATCACCTTCCTGGTCTTCGAGAAGTGGTTCCTGGTCCCGATGCCCAAGGGCCCCCTCGAGAACTGGCTGGGCTACTGAGCATGGGCTGGGAAAACCTGCTCCTCGGCTTCCAGGTCGCGCTCCAGCCCTACAACCTGGGACTGGCCGTCCTCGGCATCACGCTCGGCACCATCATCGGCGTGCTGCCCGGGCTGGGTGGCGCCAACGGCGTGGCGATCCTGCTCCCGCTGACCTTCTCCATGCTCCCGACGTCCGCCATCATCCTGCTGACGAGCCTCTACTGGGGCGCGCTCTTCGGCGGCGCCATCACGTCCATCCTCTTCAACATCCCGGGCGAGCCGTGGTCGGTGGCCACGACCTTCGACGGCTATCCGATGGCGCGCCAGGGGCGGGGGGGCGAGGCGCTGACCGCCGCCTTCACCTCGTCCTTCTTCGGGGCGCTGTTCTCGGTGGTGCTGATCACGTTGTTCGCCCCGCTGCTGGCCGAGGTCGCCCTGAAGTTCGGGCCGCCCGAGTTCTTCGCCATTCAGCTCCTGACGTTCTCTTCCTTCGTCGGCCTGGGCGGCGGCAGCCCGCTCAAGTCGCTGGTCTCGATCCTGCTCGGCTTCATCCTCGCCTCCGCCGGCCTCGACATCGTGACCGGCCAGCTCAGGCTCACCTTCGGAATCACCGAGCTGATGAAGGGCTTCGATTTCATCGTGGCGGTCATCGGCCTCTTCGGGATCGGCGAGATCCTGCTCTCGGTGGAGGAGGGATTGTCGTTCCGAGGCGTGAGCGCCCGGATCAACCCTCGAGTGGTGTGGGAGACGTGGAAGACGCTGCCCCGCTACTACCGCACGTTCATCCGCGGTGCGTTCATCGGCTTCTGGATGGGCTTCAAGCCGGGCGGGGCGACGCCCGCGTCGTTCATGAGCTACGCGTTCGCCAAGCGCTTCTCCCGGCACCCGGAGCGCTTCGGGAAGGGCGAGATCGAAGGCGTGGTGGCGCCGGAGACCGCGGCCCACGCGGCGGGCGGCGCGTCGCTGCTGCCCATGATCACCCTCGGCATCCCCGGCAGCCCGACCGCCGCGGTGATGCTGGGCGGGCTCATCATCTGGGGCCTCCAGCCGGGCCCCATGCTGTTCCGGGAGAAGCCAGACTTCGTGTGGGGCCTGATCGCGAGCATGTACACCGGCAACGTCATCGGGGTCGCGATGGTGCTGGCCTTCGTCCCGTTCTTCGCCGCGATTCTCCGGATCCCGTTCGCGATCCTCACCCCGCTCATCGTCGCGGTGTGCGCGGTTGGCTCCTACGCTGTCCACGACAGCATGGTGGACATCTGGTATATGCTCCTGTTCGGGGTAATCGGCTACGTCTTCAAGAAGCTCGACTACCCGCTGGCGCCCCTGGTGTTGGCCCTCGTGCTCGGCGATCTGGCCGAGAACGCGCTGCGCCAGAGCCTGATCATGTCACAGGGCTCGCTCCTGATCTTCTTCACCCGTCCCATCTCCGGTGTGATCAGCGCGGTGGCGATCTTCTTCTTCGCGCTGCCCCTGCTCGTGCCGTACTGGCGTGCGCACCGCGCCCGCCGCCGCCCGGCCCCCGCGGTCGCCCGTCACGATGGCTGAGGGCCCGGCGCCGCGTCGGACCCTCTGGTGAGCCTCGAGACTCCCGAATTCTGGGCCCGCCTCGCCGAGATCACGGTTCTCAACATGCTGCTGTCGGGGGACAACGCGGTGGTCATCGCCCTCGCGGTCCGCGCGCTGCCGGGCCGCCAGCGGCTGCTCGGGCAGATCGGCGGGACGGTCGGGGCGGTCATCCTGCGCCTGCTGTTCGTCGGGATCATCACCGCGCTCCTCCAGGTGCCGCTCCTGCGGCTGACCGGCGGCCTGCTGCTGGTGTGGATCGCGGTCAAGCTGATCCAGCCGACCGGGGGGACCGCCGGCGGGCCCGGGCACGGCACGGGGTTCGGGGGGGGGGGGTGGAGCATGGTGGGCGCCGACGTCACCATGGGCCTGGACAACGTGCTGGCGGTGGCGGGGGCGGCCCACGGGAACATGACGCTGGTGGCGCTCGGCATCGCCATGTCGGTGCCCATCGTGGTGTGGGGCAGCGGTGTCCTTGCCGGCCTGATGAATCGCCGCCCGTGGATCATCTGGGCGGGGGGAGGCCTGCTCGGCTACGTGGCCGGTGACATGATGCTGGAGGATCCGATCGTGGCGGGCTGGCTGGGAGCGGCGGTGCACACGCTGGAGTATCCTGGTCCCGTGGCGCTCGCCGCCGTGCTGACCGGCGTCGGGTGGTGGCTGGCGCGCCGAGCAACGTGATGACACCCCTGGCTGCGGAATTCTGGGCTCGACTGGCGAGCATCGTGATCATCGATCTGTCGCTGGCCGGTGACAATGCGCTGGTCATCGCCCTCGCCGTGCGCTCGCTCGCCCCGCGGGAGCAGTGGCTGGGCCGGCTCTGGGGGACCGCGGCGGCGGTCGGCCTGAGGCTCCTGTTCATCGCGATCGTGAGCGCGCTGCTCCGGATCCCGCTGCTCCAGCTCGCGGGCGGCCTGCTGCTGCTGTGGATCGCGGTAACGCTGGTGCGGCCCGGCGGGTCCGCGGAGGGCCCGGTGCGCGGGGGAACCTCCCTGCGGCAGGCGATCTGGATCATCGTGGTGGCGGACGTGACCATGAGCCTCGACAACGTCCTCGCGGTGGCCGC
>JACXTT010010936.1_pt1 | contig 12181 bp, 16 predicted proteins | sample 9270951 | NCBI WGS metagenome assembly JACXTT01 (sample SAMN15532306, study PRJNA645909) | rock metagenome | isolation source: weathered quartz diorite | place: Puerto Rico | collected 2017-06-21 | reverse complement strand
ATGAAAAAGATTTTGCTTGGTAATAACCGAATAATAATCGGGCAGAGCCCCCATTGATCCGTTGGAATATAAGGAGAATTCACATGATCCGCGAAACAATAGTCGATAATTGGGGCCAGATACAGGCACGCTGTCGGAAAACGGGAGTTGACCCCTTTATGGAATATGGAAAGGATTTTTCATGGAAAATAAAGATTTAAAACAAACACTCGATAAACTCAAATTAGAACTTGAGAAAATTGAGAAGACTGATCTTGAGTCTATCCGCCGGCTCAAAGGTTTAATCGATTCTGTACAAACGAAATTAAAAGAACCCAAAAATAAAAAACATCACAACCGATTGTCCCCGCAACTTAACGAAGCGGTTGTCCATTTTGAAAACACACATCCGTTCATCAGTGAAATCCTCGAAGAACTGGTCGCGATTTTAGTCAAAATAGGGCTTTGACGACAAAGGAAATGGCCTATAGCAACCGAACAAGGAAATCAATATTCAATACGAATCAGCGATTGGGTGAAAAGAATTACTACTAAAAATTCAACTAGGAGCGAGCACATGAATCAAGCAAACGCATCAACAAACCCAAACAAAGTCGGATTTGTGTTTGCCGTTGTGCTCGGCGGATTCCATTTTGTGTGGGCCCTTTTGGTTTTATCAGGACTGGCGCAGCCCATCTATGATTTTATCCTTTAGGCACACATGGTCCATGTGCAACTGGTCATCGGACCATTTGAAACAAAGGCTGCAGTCTTACTTATCATTGTGACGTCCGTCATCGGGTATGTTTTTGGCACCGTTGGCGCTTTTATCTGGAACCGCATACATCGCTAAAAAAGGGAAATAATGAACCAACTGATATGGTTTGAGCTTCAAATAACACCCTTTGCTTTTCGCTTTGCGATCCTTCCTAAGCAGCCAATCCTGATCGGATTTATCGGTAAGGTTCAAAAAGGCCTGACGTTACTCATTCTAAAAGCAAAAGAAAGCGGAGCCCAATTTCATTTACGCCTTGTGATGTAACACAAAGATAATCTTCAATCCAACAATGAACAACTTGTTTTAATAGGTCAATGATTGTATAATTTTTTTCCCAATACAAAAACAAGATTATTAATAAAGGAGCCTATATGAAAGACAAATGGATGATCCGCGCCAAAGAATTTTCCAACTGCAACTGCACCCACGGCTGTCCCTGCCAGTTTAACGCCCCAGCCACCCACGGGTTTTGTGAAGCCATAGCCAACATAGATATTATGGAAGGTTATTTTAACGACACAAAATTAGATGGTGTAAAGTTTGTCGGCATTTTCAAATGGCCGGGCCAGATTGTCGATGGAAACGGCAAAGCACAGATTATTATCGATCAAAAGGCTACCCAAGCCCAACGAGAGGCCGTGCTCAACATTGTGAGCGGCCAGTCCAGTGCCCCTGGATCAACTATTTTTGCAGTTTTTGCCAGCACACTTTCGGAAGTTAAGGAACCGATTTATGCCCCCATCACCATGTCGATCGATGTGGAAAAACGTATCGCCCATACCCATGTCAAAGACCTTGTTGAATCAAAAGGCGAACCCCTGACCAATCCATTCAGCGGTGAAAAAGACAGAAGAGGCATCTACAACCCTAATGGGTTTGAATACACCTACGCTGAGGTTGCTAACGGAAACTCCCGAGCGACCGCCGACCTGCAATTGGGATTAACAAACACATATGGGCAATTTTGTTATCTTCACATGAACCAGGACGGGGTCATCCGCGACAAAGAACCCGCGTTTGTCCATGCAGGCCGTAAATAATTTACCGCGACGGGATTTCTACGCGATCACGGCATCGCTTCTGGGAATTACTTTGCTTTCCTGGGTTTATCTTATCCAAATGGCGAGGGAAATGTCCTCGGCCCATCCGTCGTGCTGTTTACTTTCTACCCAAATCCATAGTTGGAGCGTTTCCTATTTTGGGATGATGTTTTTGATGTGGGCCATCATGATGATTGGGATGATGCTTCCTTCAGCCGCGCCAATGATCCTGATCTATGCCGCTGTCGCGCGCAAAGCGCAAAGCCAGGGGAGCCCCATCGCTCCGACGGCATTTTTTACCGCCGGATATCTTTTCATGTGGACCGTCTTTAGTCTCCTGGCCACGGTGCTTCAATGGCAGCTAGACAGACTGGCCTTGCTTTCGCCCATGATGGTTGCTAACAGCCCCAAACTGGGAGCAACGCTTTTAATCGCTGCCGGGATTTATCAGCTGCTTCCTATGAAAAACAGTTGTCTTAAGCATTGCCAATCACCATTTCATTTTATTTCTACCCATTGGCGTTCTGGAAATCTCGGCGCATTTTCGATGGGCATCTCCCACGGCATTTTTTGCATCGGCTGCTGCTGGGTATTAATGCTGCTTTTGTTCGTCGGTGGAGTGATGAACATTCTTTGGATCGCCGCCATCACAGGTTTTGTTTTACTGGAAAAAATCTTGCCGCGGGGCGAGAGAGCAGGGAAATGGGGAGGGATTTTGATGGTGATTGTTGGTGCAGTAATATATTTTAAATGATACTGGCCTTTAGTAAAACAGAAAGTTTATTTCATGATCGACAACGAAACTATCGAATATAAAGTTGGCTCCTTATTAAAAAGATTCAATTTTATTGAGAAACAAATTAGCGAAATATTGAAAAGGTATATAGCCCCTAAAACACCTGAAAAAACCGAGTTTCTTCTTAAGAATGTATTTCATAATTCCATAGTAAATTCTGCTTCGAAAATGAAATTATTTTTTGATCTCAATAAATCGAATAAATGGGTAATGATTGAAGATGAGGACTTAAAAAGATTATTGCGTCTACGAAATGCCATTACTCACGGTGATACGGGAAGTCGAAATGTAACTGTTGATCTAGGGATACCGTCCGAAGATCAAAATCATGTCAGAATTTATTATCATATTGAATCCATAAAAGGGAATGGTCAGCTCGAAACACTAGAAAGTGATAAAGTTTTTGAGGAGTTATCAAATTTACTCGATGATCTTGAAATAAAAACTAAAGAAGTGTTAGAAAAAATATAAAATTCACTTGGCTCAATGAAACAAAAAAATATCAACACAATTGCGTCTTTAAGCGAGAATAATAACAAATAAAATTATCGACCTTCCTTTAGAGAATTACTACTGCAGGATGGCGGGGTCGATCTCTTCCAATCAGATCTGAAGGCCGCCCATCAAATTTATAAGCGACATGGTTACAAACCAAATCCGTTAAGAAGCTAAAAAAACAGTTGTTCTTGTTTGTAAAAATGCTCGCCTAAAAAATGGGGACCAAGCCTTGAAATCCTTAAAGGACATGTTACTATTTAATTGAGGACCGACGAGAGTTGGAGGGACATAAGTTTTTATGAAAAAAGATTCTTCTAAAAACCTATCCGACAGCCTCTTAACTGAAAAGGCCTTGCGCGAAAGCCAGGCCCAACTGACCGCCGAGGTTTCTGCATTAGCCCGCCTTCACGAAGCCAGTGTCCGCCTCTGGGAAACAACGGATTTGCATGCCGGCCTTAAAGAAATGCTCGATGCTTCGATTGCTCTACTCGAAGCAGACATGGGCAACATCCAACTCTTAAATCCTCAAAAAAAAGTGCTAGAAATTGTCGTCCATCGGGGATTTGAAAAAGAATTCCTCGATTTCTTCCGTCAAGTCGACGCTGCCGATGACTGCGCATGCGGCCGCACCTTGCGCGAAGGCAAGAGAACGGTTATCAAAGACGTGGAGCTCGATCCTGGTTTTGCGCCGTACCGTAAAATTGCCAAAGAAGCAGGCTATCGCGCCGTTCAATCCACACCGCTTATCAGCAAAAACGGCACGCCGATGGGCATGCTCTCAACGCATTTTAAAAATCCCCATGAACCATCTGAGCAGCAACTTCGCCGCCTTGATCTCTACGCACGCCAAGCGACAGATTTTATCGAACGTTTGCGTAGTGAAGAAGCTCTACGGCAAAGTGAAAAACATCTGAAGGAATTAACAGAAAATTTAAACCGTTCTAATAAAGATTTAAAACAATTTGCCTTCGCCGCCTCGCATGATCTTCAAGAGCCGTTACGCACCATCAGCAGTTATGTTGACCTTCTTACCTTTAGGGAAAAACAGACGCTTTCAGAAAGCGGCATCCAATGTTTAAACCACATTAAAGAAAGTACTCTTCGTGCTCATAAATTAATCTACGGACTGCTTAATTACGCAAGCATAGAGCACAAAGAAAGCCTGTTTCAATCCATCAGCATGGAAGAACTTCTTAAACAAACTCTCATAACACTGAAAGCCTCTATTGAAGAATCCTCTGCCCAGATTACCTACGATCCTTTGCCGGAATTAAAAGTCAACAGCCTTGAGATAACCCAATTATTCCAGAATCTTATTTCCAATGGCCTTAAGTTCCAAAATAAAAATAAGCCCAGGATCCATATTTCTGCCGCGCGGGAAAATGGGAATTGGGTTTTTTCCGTTTGCGACAACGGTATCGGGTTTGAACCAAAGTATAACGAAGAAATCTTCACGATGTTTAAACGGCTTCACGCCAAAAACCAATATCCAGGAGCGGGGATTGGCCTGGCCTTATGCAAAAAAATCATCGAGCACCATAAAGGAAAAATTTGGGTTGAATCTAAATTACACGAAGGTTCGACATTCTACTTTTCTCTGCCGATGAAAAATTAATACTGGGGGATAGCGGTGTCGATCTCTTTTGACCAGGCCTGAAGGCCGCCTTTAAGGTTGACAAGATGGGTGTAGCCGTTAGATTTTAGAAATTCAATGGCCCGTCTGCTTCGCCCACCGAGCTTACAAAAACAGTAAACAGTCTTATCTTTGGGAATGTCCTGAAAATTTTCTTCTAACACACTCAATGGTTTTAGATGCGCGCCTTCAATGCGTGCGATGTTCCATTCCATTTCCTCCCGCACATCGAGCAGATAAACGTTTGGATCTTGATCACGTATCGTTTTTAATTCCTGCACGGTGATTTCTGTTAAACCATCTGCTGCGGGCGCTTCACATTGCCAGCTATATTCTTGCAACGAATGAATCGTTGGATGGCTCGCACAAAGCGGGCACTCTGGGTCTTTTTTAATTTTAACTTCACGCCAACGCGCAGACAATGCATCAAAAATAAGTAGTCGTCCTAAAAGCGGTTCGCCGATTTTACAAATCCACTTGATCGCCTCATTGGCTTGCATTAGTCCAATGATACCCGGCAAAACGCCAATGACACCAGCTTCGGCACAGGACGGCATTTCTCCGGGAGGAGGAAGTTCGCGGAATAAACACCGATAACACGGGCCGCCTTTACCGAAAATGCTCACCTGTCCCTCAAATTGATGCACGCCGCCAAAAATAAAATTTTTCCCCGCAAAAAAACAGGCATCATTGATCAAATATCTTGACGGCAGATTATCTGTCCCGTCGATGACCAAATCGTAATTAGCTACAATCGATGGGGCATTATCAACGTTTAATCTCTCTTGATGCATAACAACTTTAACCTCAGGGTTAATCTCTTTAAGCTTTTCATAAGCTGAAATGACTTTAGGTTTGCCGATATCTGAGGTGTAGTGAAGGATTTGCCGATGAATATTGGATAAGGAAACGACATCCTCGTCGATGAGGCCAAGCGTTCCGACACCAGCGGCGGCCAAATAAATAGAGGGAGAAGACCCTAAGCCGCCTGCGCCGACGATCAAAACGCGGGAGTTTTTAAGCCGCGCCTGGCCAACAACTCCTACCATCGGCAAGATGGTCTGGCGGGCATAACGGATTTTCTCTTCTTGTGAAAAATTGTCATTTGTCTTTTTCATAGATAAGATATATTGTATTAATAAAATTTAAAATTCATAGTCAAAATTTTGAGGTATAATTTAATTTTCCTAAAAGATTTGAGACGCAAAAAATAAAGGAGATACACATGAGTAAAGTACGCGTTTTGGTCGGCACAAAAAAAGGCGCATTCATCCTCACCTCCGACGGCAAACGAAAAAATTGGAAAGTTAGTGGTCCACACTTTGCCGGCTGGGAAATTTATCATATGAAAGGCTCGCCCGTTGATCCCAATAGACTATATGTTTCGCAGACGAGCGGCTGGTTCGGCCAAATCATTCAGCGCTCCGATGACGGCGGCAAAACATGGACTATCCCTGGTGGTGAAAAATTGCCTGAGCCAGGCCCGCCAGCAGGACAAAGCAATAATTTTGCTTATGACACATCTGCCAAAACCGGTAAGCCATTAACGACACATCAATGGTATGACGGAACACAGCATCCTTGGGAATTTAAACGCGTCTGGCACGTGGAACCATCATTAAACGATCCAGATGTTGTTTATGCCGGCGTGGAAGATGCTGCGTTATTTCGCACAACCAACGGAGGCAAGAGTTGGCATGAACTTTCTGGCTTACGCGGGCACAGGACCGGAAAACAATGGTCGCCCGGCGCAGGCGGCATGGGACTACATACCATTCTTATTAATCCCAAAAATCCTAAACAAATTTTCATCGCAATATCTGCCGCTGGCACGTTTCGTAGCGACGATGAAGGAAAAACATGGAAACCGATTAACCGCGGCCTTAAATCCAATTTCATCCCTGACCCCGAGGCTGAAGTCGGTCACTGTGTTCACCGCATAGCTCTTCACCCCAACCGTCCGAATGTTTTGTACATGCAAAAACACTGGGACGTCATGCGTAGCGACAATGCCGGCGATTCCTGGAAAGAGGTGAGCGGTAATTTACCGACGGACTTTGGATTCCCTATCGAAGTCCACGCCCATGAGCCGGAAACCATTTACGTTGTTCCCATTAAAAGTGATTCAGAACATTTTCCACTCGATGGCAAACTGCGCGTCTATCGAAGTAAGTCCGGCGGCCATGACTGGGAACCGCTTACCAAGGGGCTGCCCCAAAAAAATTGTTACGTCAATATCTTGCGTGATGCGATGTCAAGCGATACGCTTGATTCCTGCGGCATTTATTTTGGCACAACCGGCGGACAAGTGTATGCCTCAGCCAATGGTGGCAATAGCTGGGAAGCGATTGTCCACGATCTTCCGGCTGTTTTATCAGTTGAGGCCCAAACATTAACTAAATAGTATTTAAATATGATTTCAGAATATCCGAAGACCAGAGTGAAAATTCAGATACTAGATATCAGATTAACTCCAAATCCATCAAAATAGAACCATCTGATTTCTGATACTGAGATCTCCATCTGGTTCTCTGATATTCTGATTTCGTGTTTAAAGAATAAGTTTAAATGATACGAGTCATACTCCCAACCCATTTACGCACCCTAGCGCGTGTTGACAGCGAGATAAAGCTCGAGGTCAAAAATAAGACGATTAAAGGTGTGCTCGATGCGTTGGAAGAGCGGTATCCGATGCTTCGCGGCACCATCCGCGATCACGGGACGCTTAAACGCCGGCCATTCTTGCGATTTTTCGTCTGCGGCGAAGATCTATCGCTTGAGCCGTCGGAGACGCCGCTGCCTGAAGCCATCATCTTAGAGAAAGAACCTTTTTTGATTATCGGCTCTGTTGCCGGTGGATAACGCAACTTAAGAAATTGGACGCTATGCGCATCTGGGATATTTCGCCCAAAAATCTCTGCCGCAAACATTTATTAGGCGAATATCGCGAACTGCATGCCATTTGGACAATCCTTACCCAAAACAAAAAAGGCTACAGCCGCCATCCGGAAACGTTACGATGGAAAGGAAAGCTTAAAGCCTTGTTTGCTCGCCACGAAAAACTCGTTGAGGAAATGAAACGGAGAGACTATTCCCATCACAGTCCACTCGATAAAACCAAAGCCGTTGGATCGGCAAAGCAAAATACATTTGTCGACACCATTCCTAAACAAAGACAAATCCTTAAACAGAAGCGTTGTGACTGTAAAATTATTTAGAAAATCATGAACTCTAAATTTAAAAACGCCGGCCTTGCGCTTCTTTTTATAACATCCTTTATAATCAATATTATTACGTTGCGTGACGGGCATAATTGGGGAGATGATTTCGCCCAATATATTATGTATGCCCAAAATATGATCTCCCACCGCCCAATAACAGAGGGCGTCATGCTCGGCCTGTCTGTGTTTCCACCTATCGGATATTCAATTCTATTGGCTGTCGTTATTCTTTTTAAAGGCATTAATTTTGGGGCCATGAAATTACTCACCGTCTTTTTTTGGTTCGGGATGGTGATTGGTTATTTTTATTTTCTGCGCACGCGAAAAGAACAAGAGCCGTGGAAGGTCATTGTCTTGTTACTTTTCTCTTCCATGTTCTTTACTTTTAAACAAACTCTGTCGCCGGATATTCCTTTCGCCTTTTACGTCGTCTGGGCCGTCTATTTTTTCGAACAATATTATTTATCTAAGAAAAATCATTTCTTTTATCTTTTCCTATTATCAGCCACTTTATCAGTCCTGACACGAAACGCTGGTGTCTTTTTATTTGCCGCTGCTTTACTTTATTGCTTATTTATTTTAAAAGAACCTAAAAAAATCCTCTGGCTAGCCGGATCTTTTCTAATCTGCCATATGGTTCAAAGGATATTCGTTGGCGTTGAGCCTCAAAACCCTTGGATGCAATATATCCATGATCCACAATCGACCCTTCAAGCGATGATGGTTAATTTCTCAACGGTATTTAAATCTGCAGGCCTCACGGTTGTCCCACATTTAACGCATCTTGAAGACGGGCTTTATCAGGCGATCGATCCTCTTCTTAAATGGACATCTGGTCTTTTTTTAATCGTTATCTTTTTTATTTTCTTACATCGAGCAAAGAAGGGAAGAGCAGCTTTTCTGGATATAGCCTTTATCTGTTACCTGATCGGTTTAATCAGTTGGGCCGGCGCCATTGTCCACCCGCCAGAAATTTTTGCGCGCTATATGATTCCCGTCTATGGATTCATTCTCTATTATTTCTTTAGAATCCTGCGGTCCATATCCCCTTCGATAACCCGGATTATTTTTGCGGTCATTTTATTTCTTAATGTCTATAACATCAGCTTGAAATTTAACTTTAATGACGACGCCATTCTTAAAAGTGAATCTCAAGAAATGTTTGCCTGGGTCCGTGAGCATACGAGCCGAGATCAAAGCATTATGTTTACTCCTCCGAGAGCGCTTGCTTTGATGGCCCAAAAGCACGTCGGGCCCATTTGGTTTGAAAATACCGACGAACAAAGTTTGTTGGCCAATTTATCAGCCATTAAGCGATGGCAATATCGATATGTCATTGTCTTTAAAGAAGACATTAACGAAGAGAAGTGGCTTTCTGATCCCCGGTTAAAGCTTCGTCCGGCCTGGGAAAACAAAAAGTTCATCATTTATGAAGTCATAAAAACTGAAATCTAATCAGGAACGCTTTTAAAAATTGAATTTACCGATACAAGATGTTAAGATTTCAAATGACCTGATACAAATTAAAAAGGATTACCCATGATCGAATGTTTCTTTAAACACAAACAAAAGCCGTCTTATCTGGACCGCATTGATGAATTAGAGAAGTTAAGCATTGTCCGTTTTAAAGGACAAATCACCCGAGATACGATTCCCACGATTGAATCACAGATCAAAGAAATTCGCACTGGTAAGGCAAAGATCGACAAAAACCTCCTTCTAGATTTTTCCCAAGTCGACGACGTTGACAGCGCGACCATCGCATTTCATCTTATCCATTTAAAAGAATTCCACGAAAAAGGGTTTGAGATTGGCCTCATCCACATTAACGAGGAAATGCAGGCGCTGTTGGATCTGTTTAAAGAGAACCGCGTTTTTAAAGTCTTTCCATCGGAGGCTGAAGCGATTAAGGTATTAAATACCTAATGGACCTAAAAAAAGGAAAATAATATATCGACTAATACCATTAGAACAAAATAAAACATTGACGAAGTAAAGCGAATGTCGTAAATTACGTTCAACAAATCAATCCCCCATAAATGATCTCTAATTTGTGGGGGATTTTTTATTGAGTGCGTCACTTACGAAGCGAAGTATGAGCAAACGTAAGTGACTGCACGAAATATCCCGTAACCCGAGCGAAGCGAGGACTACGGGATTTTTAAAGCTATGAAGCGCCCCAATAGCTCAAATGGATAGAGCCCCTGTCCAACGAACTGGAGGGTGTAGGTTCGAATCCTACTTGGGGCGCGATTTCCTAAAACCTAAATATTTCCAGGGACAGGATATTTAGGCCGCTTTAATCAAAAATTTTATTTGAAAAAAATATCTCCTCATATATACTTTAATTATCCCGTTCGTTGGACAGGCTCTTAATGAGCTATTAGTTTTACAAGGCCAAGGTCAAAAACCTTGGCCTTTTTTATTCGCCTTCGCAAAATTAGGCTTTGCCAGTGAATGATTTTTGCTTCGGCGGATGTTCGCCAAATAGGCAAAGCTCAAGCGCTTGCTCAGCGGATAACCCTACGAAGCCAAACGCGAAAGTATTTTGGCGAAGTAGGGTATAGAGCTTTACCCAAGAGCTCCATTTGTCCACGCCCGCCAATTTTGAGTTGAAATTCCGAAGGAAGATGATAGGATGGCAACGTCGAAGTTTCTGGAACAACATCAAAATCAATCCCCCAATTTCGGATGAATGAAGAAGGCAACTAATTACGTTAAGCTAACCTCTCTCACTTATACATTTATATTGAATCCATTTATTACCCATTTATCTAAGAATATCTGGAAAGGAAAAAATGCCTAAAAAAGGAGAAAAACATAATCAAGAAACAATAGCAAAAATTACCAGCAGAGCTAAAGGAAGATTTGCATGGAATAAGAATCAAAAATGGCAAAATCTGGAGAGAAAGAAAATTGGAATAGGAAAAAGAGGGATTCTAAAATGGATAAAAGATAAGAACTTATATGAAATTATCCAAAGAGATTACGCTACTGCTCAAATATGTGAAGAAGCAGGCCTTTTTAAGCCAGCAATCATTTTATATGCTGGGATATTAGAGGCTTTGCTAAGATATAAAATTGATGAAAGCAAACAAGAAGAATTCATAACACTCATTGAAAACGCATTAAAGTTAGAATTAATTAGACAGGAGCAAGCGAATCACATGCAAACAATCAGAGATTTTAGAAATTATGTACATATTTACAAAGAAAAATTGGCTGATTTAGAAATCATCAATCAAGGTATCGCACAATTATCTAGGCAATTATGTGATTCAATAATAAACACACTTAAGACAAAGTAAACCAAAAAGCAAATAAGATCGGACCTCGGCAAACAGCCGATTCCATTAACTTTAAGGTTGAAATTAACCTCAATTAGTTTAAAAATAAATAAAGTTAGCACAAACGAACTAAATCACGAAAGGAAAACATATGAATACCAATACCATTCGCCTACACAGAGTTTTGAAAGCACCACCGGAGAAAGTTTACAGAGCCTTTCTTGAGCCCGACGCTATCTCAAAATGGATCCCGCCGGATGGATTCACATGCAAGGTCCATCAAATGGACGCCAAAGTCGGCGGCACATATAAGATGTCGTTTACGAATTTTACCACCAAACAAAGCCACTCCTTCGGCGGAAAATATGTTGAACTGACACCTCACACACGCATCCGTTATACAGACAAATTTGATGACCCCAACATGCCTGGAGAAATAAAAGTAACGATAGATTTGAAAAAAGTTTCCTGCGGGACAGAATTAACGGTCGTTCAAGAAGGGGTCCCAGCGGTGATTCCTGCCGAAATGTGCTATCTGGGTTGGCAGGATTCACTTATCTTGCTGGCAAAACTTGTAGAGCCGGACATAAGACAATAACGGTGCTGAGGTCTCGTTAACTTTAAATTAAGATTCCCTATGATTGCATATACTTTAATCAGAACGAAAAGAGTTTATAAAAATTTTATTGGGAGGACTTAATATGAGCAATGATACGTTGGCCCAAGAACAAGGCGGAGCGTTGGCCCAACAAATGGGACAAATGGCAAGCGGCTATTGGATATCGCAGGCTTTGCGCTGCGTAACGACTTTAGATATCGCTGACCATCTGCAAAAGAAGGAACAGAGCGCTCAAGAGCTTGCCTCAACCGTTAAAGTCCAGGGCGAGGCGTTATACCGGGTCTTGCGCGCGCTCTGTAGCGTCGAGATTTTCAAAGAAAACGCCGGCGG
>JACXTT010010935.1_pt1 | contig 12182 bp, 14 predicted proteins | sample 9270951 | NCBI WGS metagenome assembly JACXTT01 (sample SAMN15532306, study PRJNA645909) | rock metagenome | isolation source: weathered quartz diorite | place: Puerto Rico | collected 2017-06-21 | reverse complement strand
TTCGTCACGTAGGAACCGCAAAATTTCGGGGATGAGCGAGCGGTTGACCGTCAGATAGTTCTGCCCAAGATAGCTGAGCGCCTCAAGCGCGGAGCTATACCGGCTTTTGTACTTCTCAACCAGGGGCGATGTCCAAGACATAGGGACCGGGCCAGCGGGATTGGCCGGAGCCGCAGGTTTGGGCGGACTCCCTCCTGCACCTGCGGGCGGTGCGGCTGGCGGTTTTGGTTCCTCGTCCATTATTCAGCTCTCAGTTCGCAGGTCGCAGCGCGCAGGAAGGCCTGGGCACTCAATGCAGTTTCTGAAACCTCCGTCCTGCCACCTGCAAGGTGCGACCTGCCTTTCTACACCCACTCCAGCGCGCCCTTCTTCCAGATCCAGATGTAGCCCACGATCAGGATGCCGAGGAACACGAGCATCTCGACCAGTCCGAACACGCCTAAGGCTTTGAACTTCACGGCCCAGGGAAACAGGAAAATCGTCTCCACGTCGAAGACCACAAACAGGATGGCGATGATGTAGTAACGAACGGTGTAGCGGCCGCGGGCGTTGTCGACTGGATCAATGCCGCACTCATACGGCATCAGCTTGGTTCGGTGGGGATTCTGGGTGCGAACAATCCTCGCCAGCACCAGTGTCAGCGGGATCAGCACACCGATCACCGCAATGAAGAGAAAGATAGGAACGTAGTTCTGCGGCATGAATCCTTGCTACCTCAATAGTTCCGGACCCGCCATGCTACCGCCGTAGCGCCAAAGCTTCAAGGTGCAAAGATCACTGAGGGCTGTGTGACAGAACTTGCATCGAGGAATTGGCCACGTCAGAAGTTAGAAGGAACAGACGGGTTTGTCCGGCAATAGGAAGGCGGTGCGCGCGGCCGGGGAGGCCAGGGTCTCAGGTTGGTAGTAACGCGCAAGAATGCCGCCTTTTTCCTCGTTCCCACGTCAGCAAATCGGGGTTCGCCGCTGCGAACTCATCCCAGGTCTGCGAGCCGGTGGCTCGCTGCATGCGCTCGCGGATCAGAAACAGATATGCCCAGGTAATCGTCTCGTGATAGAGATGTGGCTTCCTCTGCGCCGCGGCAAACCGCTGCAGCGCCGCACAAAACTTCTGCAGAGCGTCGAGAACCGAGTACTGCGAGAGATAGGCAAAGGCCACGCGAATGTGATCGGCGTGATGAAACGATTCGCCCGGAGCTCTGCCCTGTTCGAATTCCTGGATGATCTCTTCGTTGGTCATATTTGTTCAGCTCGTGGTGGATATTCGATCCCTGCCGGCCATGACCGCCCAAGTCGCGGCGGCATAGACAACCAAGGAGCCCACATTCCACCATCCGTGCAGAAAATGGAGGACAATCGCCAGAACCAGGACGCCGATCAGAAGCCAGCCTCCTGTCACGATCGCGCGTGGAATCAAAAACAGGATGGCCGCCACCATCTCGCCCCATGCCAGCACGAGGCGGATGACATCGGGCAATCCCGTTTTGGCGAACGTGTGGGCCGAAGTCGGCGAGAAAGCAAAGGTCGCAGCCTCCGCGAGGATCACCAAGCCCAGCACCCATTGCAAGACGAGCAAAGCCGAGCGACCGCGGTCGTTGTTCATTTTTTCTTCTCCGAAGCCTTGGCTCCCGCGCGCCGCTTGATTTCGGTGAGGCGATGACTGGCGCTGGAGTCAAGGTCGAGGCCGTAGAACTTCTTCAATTCCTGAATCCGTTCGAGCGACGCCTGGCTGAAGGGAGTCTTGCCGTCGAAGGCATGCAGCACAATGCCTTCGAGCAGGTCGCCGAGGGTCAGATCGTGATACTCGGCAAAACCCTTGAGAACCTTGAGCAGTCGTTTTTCCATGCGCACGCCGGTCTGGACGCGCTCGACGAGGAATTGGGGTTCCGCAGTCATTGGTACCAATGTACCACGGTACATTCAAGACTGCAAGAACAACTCCGCTGCTGCGGTTTCTCGAAACCGCTTGTTTATAATCAATGGTTTCCGAATCGAACGAAGGATGTCTCCTTGTCACTCGACGAAAACATTTACGAAATCCGGCGCGAGAAGCTGAAAAAGATCGAGGCTCTCGGACAGCCGACTTATCCGCGCAAGTACAACTTCAGTCACACCGTCCCGCAGATTCTGGCTGCTCATGGCAGCGAGACGGGCGAGGAACTCGAGGCCACACGAGTCAACGTGCGCGTCGCCGGACGCATCATGGCTATTCGGCTCATGGGCAAGGCCGGGTTTGCGCACCTGCAGCAGGACGGCCAGCGCTTGCAGTTCTACGTCAAGAAAGATGCCATCGGCGAAAACGGCTTCGAACTCTGGAAACTGCTCGACCTGGGCGATCACATCGGCGTTCGTGGATACCTGTTCCGGACCCGCACCGGCGAACTCAGCATCCACGCCGAAGAGCTTACGTTCTTGTCGAAAGATCTGCTCCCGCTCCCCGAGAAGTGGCATGGGCTGACGGATGTCGAACTGCGCTACCGGCAACGCTACGTCGACCTGGTGATGAACCCCGAGGTTCGTGAAGTCTTCCTGAAACGCAGCAAGCTGGTGCAGTCGTTTCGCCGCTATTTCGATTCGCAGGGGTTCGTCGAAGTTGAGACGCCGATGATGCAGCCGATTGCGGGCGGGGCGGTGGCGCGTCCGTTCAAAACACATCACAACACTCTCGACATGGACTTGTTCCTGCGCATCGCGCCCGAGCTTTACCTGAAACGGCTGACGGTGGGCGGCTTCGACCGCGTGTACGAAATCAACCGCAACTTCCGCAACGAAGGGTTGGGATGGCGGTGGAATCCTGAGTTCACCATGCTCGAGGCTTATCAGGCGTACACGGATTATCTCGGCATCATGAGCACCACCCAGAGCTCGATCGAGCAGGCAGTGCGCGACGTCACCGGCGGCACAAAGACAAAGTGGGGCGACGAAGAAATCGACTGGGCCCACGAGAATTGGCGGCGTATGACCATGCGCGAGGCCATCGTGCACTTTTGGCCGGAGCAGGCAGGGGCCAAGCCCGTCGTCAGCGATTTCGTGACGCACGATGCGGTACAGGCGCTGGTCATGCGGGTGCGCGTGGCGGGAATCGATCTCGCTTACGACGCGAGCGAGCCGGTGGGCAAGACGATCGCCGCGCTATTCGACGTGGTGGCGGAAGAGCACTTGCTCCAGCCGACGATCATCTACGAGTTTCCGACGGCCGTCTCACCGCTGTCGAAGCAGAAACCGGACGAGCCCGACTGGACCGAACGCTGGGAAATCTTTGCCGGAAAGATGGAGATTGCTAACGGATTCAGCGAGCTTAACGATCCCGAAGACCAACGGCGGCGCTTCGAAGGGCAATTGAAGGAGCGCGAGCGCGGTGACGAAGAAGCTCACCAGATGGATGAAGACTACATCCGGGCGCTGTCGTATGGCATGCCTCCAGCCGGAGGAGTAGGCGTGGGTGTGGACCGGCTGGCGATGTTGGTTACCGATTCACATACCATCCGCGATGTGATTCTGTTTCCTCTACTGCGGCCGGAAAAGCATTCAACCGCAGAGAGCGCTGAGGCCGCAGAGGACAAAGGGAACAGGAAGCCATAACAAATTGTCATCCTGAGCGGAGCGAAAGACCTGCTTCCGATTCGACTGCAGGATCTGGATATACTGCGACCCAACTCTTCCGTTGCAATCTATATCTGAGAACTGAGAACCGGGAACTGAGAACTGCCCTCTATGTCCTTTGATCTCGACTCCGCCACTCGTCGCAAGCTCGGCTACAGGTTGATCGATCACATTGACGCCTTCTACTCTTCCCTGCCCGACCGTCCCGTGCAACTGCCAGCTGATCAGCGGACTTACGGCCCGCTCGACAATCCGTTACCGGAGAACGGTGCGGACCCGCAGCAAGTGCTCGACGAAATCTGCCGCGAGATGGTGGACAGGGGCTTTCACGTACCGGCCGCGAACTACTTCGGCCTGATGAATCCCACGCCGACCTACATGGGTTTTCTCGGAGACGCGCTAGTGGCCGCACTGAATCCGCAACTGGCGACTCTGGCGCGCTCCCAGCTGGCGTCCAAGATCGAAGTTGAGACGGTGCGCTGGATCGGCGAGTGCGTGAGCTGGCCGGGAACTTTCAACGGCACATTTACCAGCGGCGGGAACGAAGCGAACTTCAGCGGGCTGGCGATGGCGCTGGCATGGAAGTTTCCAAACGCGATCGAAGAGGGAGTGGCAACCATTGGCGCGCAGCCGGTGGTCTATGCCTCGTCGGAATCACATCACTCGCTCGACAAATCGGCGGGCTTGCTGGGTATCGGACGCAAAGCGCTGCGACGGATTGCAGTAAACAAAGACTTGCAAATGGATCCAGGCGCCCTCAACGCGGCGGTCGAAGCCGACCTTCGCGCCGGACGCAAACCGTTCTGCGTGGTAGCGACCGCCGGAACGACCAGTTCCGGCATCATTGACGACCTGACCGCGATCGCCGAAATTTGTCGGCGCCATCAACTGTGGCTCCATGTCGATGGCGCATACGGTGCGTCGCTGATTTTTTCCGACAAGCACCGGCACCTCATCCGCGGGATCGAGCTGGCGGATTCGATCACCATCGATCCGCACAAGTGGCTGGCCGTCCCGTTCGCAGCGGGAGTCATTCTGACCAGCCGACCGGAAATTCTGGAGCTCGCGTTCGCTGTGTACGCGCCCTACATGCCGAAGGCGCCAGGCGCAATGCTGCCCGACAACTCAAAGATCAGTGCGCAGTGGACGCGCCGCCTGAATGCCATGAAGCTCTGGCTGACGTTGAAAGTTCATGGCAGGAAGGCTTACGAAGAACACATCGACCGGCAGATGAATCTGGCACTCGCCTTTGTCGATTGGGCTGGCAAGTCAGAACACTTCGAACTGTCGACGCACATGGTCGTGCCGATTCTCAATCTGCGGCTGAAAGGAATCGCCGATCCCGAGCAACGAGCAGTGCTTCACAACGCTATCGTCGACGAGGTCACTCGCGACGGACGCCGCTGGATCTCCGAGACGATCGTGAATGGCGAGAGTGTCATCCGAGTGATGGTGGTCAGCTACCTGACCGAAGAACGCCACCTGCGGGGACTCGAAGAAGCGCTCACCGAAGCAGCGGCCCAGGTCTTGTAGCGCCAGCGCAGGATCGTCCAGCCAGAACCTAAACAATCACTTGAAGGCTGGTTCCCGGCCGCCCATCCTTATGGCAGTTAAGCTCTTTTCGTGGGCGGCGCTACCGTAGCGTCCGGTGGGATGCTGGGTCGGTAGCGCTTTGCTGTTTCTGGTAAGGAGGATCGGCTACTTGGCTTGGACGGCGGTTTTCTTGGTGGCCGTTTTGGCGGCCTTCACCGGACCGAAATTTTTCGCCAGGTAGTTCAGCATCGCTGCCCGATCCGAGTCCTGGACTTCGGCGCCCAGGGTGACCATCTTGTCGAGTTGATTCGACCACTCCTCCCGGGTCATATGCTGCTCTGTGATCCGAGTCGCGTTGTGACATTGCGTGCATGCGGCCTTGACCTTGGCCTGCATGGGTCCGGGCGGAAGAGACTTGCTTTGAGCATTCGCCAGGCTCATGGAAGCAGACAGAAATGCAGCAAGCAGGATTCGTTGGGACAAGCCGGGTCCCCAGGCGCTCACGGCTACAGGAGCCGATTAGAGTCACCCCCACGGGTGCTGCTCCATCGTAGGGGTAAAGGGGAAAAAGGGTCAAGCCGGGAACGGCAGGTCTCAGGTGTTATGTCGGACTGGCACTTTGATCTCGTACCACAATGGTTCAGTGCTTCGCCTTTGCGTGCGATTTCTTGGCCTCACCACCGGCGCTCTTTGGGGCCGCGTAGGGTGGCTGGTTGGGACCAAAGTTGGTGCTGAAGTATTCGATCAGGGTATCGTGGTCCTGAGGATCGACCTCGGCACCCCACTTGACCATCTTGTCGACTTCCCGTATCCACGCAGCTTTGCTCAGACGCTGCTGCACGATGATGCGGGCCTCGTGACAACTCAAGCACGCGGCGCGGGCCTTTTCTTGCGCGGGACCGGCGGGCAGCTGCTCGTTCGGCGAAGACCCCGCGGCCGCAATCGCCGCTGCGCTGATCAGGGCAACAGCCTGAAGAACCACACTAAGCTTGGACATAAACCTTCACCTGATCGTAGGCGTTGTAGAGATATCCGCTCGGATTCCATACTGCCGCTTCGGGCTGCACTCGTCCCTGGCTGTCGCTGGCGCGGGACAAGATCACGTAGTCGCCGCTCTTCGCCGGCTTCCAGGCGTAGCTCCAGAGACGCCACGCATACTTGGCATGATCTTTGCCGAGTTCCGCTGGGTTCCAGGACGCGCCGCCGTCCGTCGAAATCTCGACCTTGGTGATGTCCGCTTCGCCGGCCCAAGCAACGCCTTTGATCTCCTGCTTGCCGGGTTTGAGTTTCGCTCCGTCGCTCGGCGCAGCGATCAAAGACTTTACCGTGAGGCCGGTTACGGAGTGAGTGTCTTCCAGCTTCATTGCCTCGCCCGGTTTTGCTGGTGTGTTGGGCAGGCGGTAACCGGGGATCATGAAGTTTCCGTCCGCCGGTTTGTCGAGGACCGTAATTTCCGTCAGCCACTTGCAGGACGCTGCGCCGGCCCATCCGGGCGTAAGGGCTCGTGCCGGAAAACCGTGATGTTGGGTCAGGGGCGCACCGTTCATGTGGGTGGCGATCAAGGTGTCGGCGTCGATGGCCTTTTCGATCGGAATGCTGCGGACGAAGGGCGGTACTTTGCCAGGAACTTCGTCCAGTCCGCGGAACGCCACATGTTTTCCGCTGTCCTTGACTCCTGCCTTCTCCAGGAGAACTTTCAAACTCAGACCAGAAAACTTCGCGTTGCCGACTGCGCCTTTGCCCCACTGAATTCCCGGCACCTTGGGATTTTGCAGAGACCGTCCGTTGCCAGCGCACTCCAAGGCATTGGTGACGAAGTGCACGGGCCCTTTCTCCAATTCGGCGAGAGTCAGCGTGAGAGTTTTCTCGACCTCGCCGCCAATGGTCAGCTTCCAGGTGTTGACGTCGAGCTTGGCAGGCTCGAACATGTGGTTGCGGACGTAGAAATGGTTGACCGGCGTGATCCACTCGGTCATGAGCTCCACCGGCATTTCGAGGTCGAGAAAGCGGTAGGAGCGGACGATCATGCCGTATTTGCCGGCCACGGAGACCGTGGACGGATCGGCCGCCCAGCTCAGCAGCGGCCGCGCGGCACCGACCGCCAGGGCGGCAGCCGATGCAGTTCTCAAGAAATCACGTCGGGAAGTCATCTTTAGTTCTTGGCCTCCACGGGGATAAACCCTACTATATTAGTAGGGATTAAAGCAAGGGGGCACATCAAAAAGCGCAACTGGCCCCAAGAGTGGCTATCTGGTCAGCGTCGGTCAAGCATGCGGACGGCCTCGAGGGTAGTGTTCCCCACGATCTCCAGGCTTCTCGGACTCAACTTGTCCGGCGTGTCCTGAGGGGTGTGCCAAAAGACGTTGTTGTAGCCATACTCGAGATCAATAAGATCGACGCTGGGAACGCCCCGCTTCACAAATGGCAAGTGATCGTCTGCGATGGCACCGCCACGGGTGTAGAAGTGGGACTGCACTCCGCTGCGCTCTGCGGCCTGATAAACGAGATCGGTGAGCCAAGGCGAAGAGTTGGTATCGCGATCAATGCTTAGATCGGCGTCGCCGATCATGTCCATCACGAGCAGGGCTTTGATCTTCCTCAGGGTGCCGTCTTTCTCCCATTGTTCCGCCAGGTGGCGTGAGCCGTAGAGGCTGTCGGTGTCCGTCCATTCGCGGACGGCTTCTTCGCCGTCCGTCCAGACCAGCCAGACGCTGTAGCCGTCGCGTTTCTTGCCGCGAAGTTGGTTGGCGTACTCAAGCAGAATGGCCGTCGAGGAGCCGCCGTCGTTAGCGCCAACGAAGCCGCCATTTCGCAAGGGATAGACCGTGTCGTAGTGCCCGGCAATGACGATGATCCCGTCCTTGGTTCCGGGATACTTGGCGATGATGTTGCGGACCGGAAACTTCCCTTCCACGGTATCGGCGGTAAAGGCGTCGTCTTCGACCTGGTCGCCTTTCAGGTGCGCGGTGATGTAGGTCTCCAGCTTTTTGTGATGCTCGCTGCCGATCGGGCGCGGGCCGAAGGCCACGATTTCCTTAATGTACTGGAAAGCGCGTTTGGAGTCGATCTGTGGAAGCGGTCCAGTATCCTCCGGAGGGGCGGGCGCGGCTCCTGATTCTGCAGCAGTGACGGCGGCGTTGCTGGCGTTCTCTGCGGGAGGCGACGACGATCCCTTGCTGCAGGCCGTGGTGGCAAGCACAAATGTCAGCAAGGGCACGAGAAAGCTGAACCACGGGGAGCACAGGGATTCACGGAGGAACCGTCCGTCCCCACTCTTCATAATATTTCTTGCCCTCAGTGGCTTCATGGTTTTCCTTTTGGTCCCCCGTGCCCTCGGGGCTACGAGCTCTTCTCCGCGCGCTTCTTGCGTTGTGTGGGATGCACCACCCAGGCGATGCCGATGCTCAGCACATATAACGCCACCATCGGCGCGGCGAAAATGCACATGTTCAGGATGTCAGTGGTGGGAGTCAGAATCGCCGCGATGATGAAAATCACCAGGATCGAGTAGCGCAGATTGCGCCACATCCAGCCCGCCGTCACCATCCCCATCAGAGCCAAGAAGAAGACGAGAATCGGCATCTCGAAGATCACGCCCATGCCCACGATGATGGTCAGAAAAAGCTGGCTGTACTCTTCGATCGTGATCATGGGTGTGAACTGTTTGCTGAACTCGATCAGGAATCGGAGTGCCTGGGGATACACCAGCTTGTATCCGAAGTATCCGCCGGCCAAGAAAAGGCTGACGGTCGAGACCATGAAGGGCATAACGTAGCGCTTCTCATTGCGGTAAAGCCCGGGTGCAATGAACAGCCACACCTGATAGAGCACGAACGGCGAAGCTACGAAGAGACCAACGACTCCCGCTACCTTGAGATACAGATTGAAGGGGTCCACCGGATTCAAATAGACGAGTTTCTCCGGCAGCCCGTTGGCATGCAATGCGCTCACGATGGGACGCTGCATCAGATCGACGATGCGCTCGACGAATTTCCAGCAAATCAAGCAGCCCACGGCGACGGCGATGATGCAGTAGATGATCCGGCGCCGCAGTTCCTCGAGATGTTCGAGGAACCCCATAGTGGGCATTTCGTCCTTGACGGGCTCGTTCACGGACGAGGACGCGGTCGCCTCAGGCATCGGGGGCAACTTTCGGCGAAGGCGGCGGCTCGGGGAGCGGCGTGCTTTCGGCGGCAGGCGCGGCCTCGACCGCTTCCAGCCTTTCGGCCGACGACGGGTTGAAGATGCGGCTGGCCAAGGAGTTGAGCGGCGCCTGGATCGGAGGCAGAATCTGCGGCTTTACTTCGGTCTCGAGCGAATTGATTTCCGATTCGATCTGCGCCTTGAACTCGTTCGACGCCCGCCTGAACTCGTTCATGAAGCGCCCGATCTGGCGTCCGATTTCCGGCAGTTTCTTGGGCCCGAAGATGAGCAGTGCCAGAAGGAACAGGAACACCATCTCTGAGAAGCCGAGATTCATATCGTCATCATAAATGCGTTGGAAGGGCGGCGGCAATGCGAACCCCGCTTGCCTGACGCTGCCAGCAGCGGTGCTTCACCCGTTGAGAACTTGAATTGGGCGGACTCTACCTTTCTCCAAACGTGTATCCGATCGAAATACCATACCGAACGGCGCGCCCGGAGCTGAATTCCTGGTTGTCGTTCACGAGATAGAGATGAGCCTCGGGCCGCACGAAAAAGTGCCTGAACGGATACGCCTTGAGCCCAACCCCGAAATGTCCCATGAAGTGATTGATGGTCACGAAGTTCTTGCAGGTATTGAAATCGCAGACCTGAAAGGGCTGGTAGAAGCGCGTGGCCTGCGAGCCGATTCCCGCCAGCAGTTCGATGTGTGTCCGATTGGCGAGCTTCGGAACGAAGATCGCATTGAAATCGTAAAACATCGGCCGATCGGGCTGGACTCCCTGCCACTGGCCACGAGTTGCTTTCCATGCAAATTCGCCCTGGACGCCCATGTTCTTGAAGAACAGTAAATCGGCGCTAAAGCTGGGGTAGGCTCCGCCGGTGAGGGACTGGGGTGTGTGATTGCCGCTGGCTTCGTTAGCCGACGGCGCCGTCAATGTATTCATACCGAACGCGACATCAATCTGCTGAGCGGCAGTGGAACTGCAGAGCGCCAGAAAGACAACGCAGGTAAGAATCGTCAGACGGGCGGTTAGAAACCGTGCTTGTTTCAAAGCGAACCTCCGCGGGCCCTGGTCCTGGAAAGTTGGATGCGGGCAGAAGCTGGCGTGCAGCCGGGAGGATGGTTGGTTACCGAAACTTGTAGAGGGCGGATACCTGGCTGTTCCCCCGCAGCTGGATTATTCGCGACCCAGGACGCGAAAACCGGGCTCCCGGAGGAAAACTGTTTCTATGACGTCAAGAATCTCTTCGTCGGAAGCCATCTTGTTGCTTCCGCTGAGCCTTTGCCAAAGGGAGCGGCGCTTCGAAACCATGATCCGCCACTCGCCGGCGTTCGGATCTGGAGCGGGTTCAGCCTGAAATCCGGTAACGCCGAGATAGTAAGACCCGATTGGGTGGGTCGCGCGCATTTCCCAGCCCCAATCCTCCTGATAGGGTTCCTCCACCTGTATACCTTTTTCGATCAATTTCAGGCGAAGCCAATTCGCAAGATCGTCTCCGAAGCAACACTCGTTGATGAAGCAGGGTTTTGGATCAGAGACGTTGAAACGGTTGGTAGCGAAGAGGATGTCGTAGCGCTGCATTTTGCTGTCGCGCTCCTCGTCAGCGCCGGCCTGCCTCCCAAGAAACACTAGTAGGCCAGCAAAATCCGCAAATCGCGAAGATTGTTCCCCGTAGGCCCGGTCACGATGGCATCGCCAAGCACATCGAACAGGGGATAGGTATTGAAGGCGGATAGAGCGCTTCGGACTGCATCCGCGCCGCCTGCCCGGCCCACTGTGCTGCCATCGATCACGGCGCCCGCCGCAGTACTGTTGCCGTCGACACCGTCAGTGCCCGCGCTCAAAACCGTGATGTCCGCGCCCACAATCTTCTCGGCGCAGGCGAGAGCGAACTGCTGATTCCGTCCTCCAACGCCGCCGTTACGCACGTTAACGGTGACTTCCCCTCCGGAGATCAAGCAAACCCGCGACACCGACTTGCGCAGCTCACGCACCTGCCGCACCAGGTAGTCGGCAGCTTTCTCGTAGTCCCAGTCGTCGCAGGAGTTGTCCACCTCGACCGCGAAACCGGCTCGCGTGGCGGCCAAAGTTGCTTGCTCCACTGCGACCTTGTTTGAAAGCACGGTCCACCAACGGGTGCGCACGAAAGCTGGGTCGTCTGATTTCGGCGTTTCTTCGAGTGCATGCTGGCGGAAGAGATCGGCGACCGACTTGGGGAACTGCTCGATAAGCTCGTACTTCGTAGCGATACGTTCGCAATCGGTGATCGAAGTCGAATCGGGCATCGTCGGGCCGGAGGCGAGCGCGTCGGGAGTCGCGTCGGGAACATCGGAAACAAGGATTGAAACCTGCTGCGCCGGGTACGCGGCCTGAGCGAGCCGCCCACCTTTTACTGCTGACAGATGCTTGCGAATCGCGTTGATCTCGGCGATCGGCGCTCCCGAAAGTACCAGTGCGCGATAGGTGGCAACCAGATCGGGCAGAGAGATGTCGTCGTCCATGGGCTTCTCTACGATGGAAGAGCCTCCGCCAGAAAGCATGAAGATGGCGAGCGAAGCCGCGTTGAGGGAATTGAGCGACTTCAGGATGGCATCGGCGGCCGCGATGGATTCCGCCGTGGGCGCGGGATGTCCGACCTGAAAGTAACGGAAGCCGCGCACCTGGCTCGCGGGCTGGACCGACGTCGCAACGATGCCTTCTAGCCGGCTGCCCACCTGAGCTTCCACCGCCGCGGCCATGGTGTGGGCTGCCTTGCCGATGGAAACCACGAAGACGCGGGAGTACGAGTCGAGGTCGTGCAGATCGTCGCAAACGCGCAGCACGCCACGATCGCAGGTTACGTGGCGGGCGAAGGCACTTTCAATCGAGGCGCTTTTCAGAGCCGACGTGAATATCTCGC
>JACXTT010010934.1_pt1 | contig 12182 bp, 9 predicted proteins | sample 9270951 | NCBI WGS metagenome assembly JACXTT01 (sample SAMN15532306, study PRJNA645909) | rock metagenome | isolation source: weathered quartz diorite | place: Puerto Rico | collected 2017-06-21 | reverse complement strand
TTTTCGCAATTGCGCGCTGATTATATTGGTAGGGTGGTGGCAATGTGTCTCACCAGAAGGCAGCCGGTAGCAGCCGAGCTGATTCCTTTCGGCTAGCTGTGCCACGCTCGGGCGGGAGACGTCTTTGAACCATTATGTGTCAGCCACGCGACCCAGACTGGCAGTGACTCCCACAAGAGCTCCAGTAGGTAGATGAAGGCGCGGCACATCTCCTACCAAGGCGACATGAGCGAGAGGGTCATTGGCCGCCGGCGATCGGGAACGAAGGGCAGCAAGCATTCCGACCAGGCGAGGTGATTGATCGGAAATTGAGCCGTGGCGGCGCGCGGCCGCTCGGCTTCGGAAACCCAGTTCATGGGTTCCACGGTGCCCGTGCCGCGCGCAATTTCCATGCTCGCCAGCGCCCGCACCTCTGAGTCAGCCAATAAATCCAGTCGCGCGCTGGTGGCGAGTTTCGTGGGCGTCGTTTGGGCCTGAACAGTGCCGACTGCCACAACGAACGCGAGGAGGGACACTTTGTGGAGTGGGTGCACGGAAGTTTTTATCCTCAGAGAGTGCGGGTTGTCAAACCGGACGCGAATCCGATGCCAAGTCAGGTCGAGTTTAGTCTCCAGCAATGGATTGGCTCGCGGGAATGACCTGCGATGCGATTCTCCGACCCGGCCGGACGGTGGCGGAGTTAAGAAGCAACCCCTCTCAACCTTCGCGTGGGAACGGTTCGACCATTTACGGGGCGCAGGGCATCATGGCCATGTGCCCCGCACCCCGGTGTCGGTTCACTCCTCCGGAGCGTAGTTTGACTGGGGGACGATCCGATAGAAGCGACGACTGTGTTGCGGCGCTTCAGGGTCGATGAACCGAAGCGCGCCATCGGCGACCACATTGGTGCACAGGGGCGCCCATGTGGAAAGGTCCTCGGAAATTTCCAATCGGAAAGCAAACCCGTCCGGTTTGTCCAGACACAGGTGGAACAAGCCATCTGGCAGACGCAGGCAGGGCGGGCGGTGCAGGTCGTTATCGACGATGATCGCCGCTGCTTGGTCTGGCCTGCCAATTTCGTAGTGAGCAACCGGCCCGAGAGCGGGGTCCGGCTCGAGCTTAAGAACCACGGTCTCCGTGCCCTCCGTCACATCGTCGTCAATCGGTACGATTACTACCGCGGCGGAATGGCGGCCGGCAGGAATCGTGACGGAGTTGCCGATCTCGACATAGTCGACACCGTTGGAAGCCGTGCCATGAACCGAATAGAAAACGGTAAGGTCGAGGTTCGTCGGGCCTGCCCGGTAGATTTTGAACACGGCGGTGTTGGTTCCATTCGTGGAGACTTGTTCCGAAGCGAACGGGTCCATAGCGAAGATGCGGACGACCGGGATTGGCGGCGGCAACTCTCCCACCACGATGGAAACCGATCCTGAAATCGAAGCGGCGCCCTTGTCGTCAATCGCCCGGGCTGTAAGGACGTAGCGGCCGGTGGTCACGTTCGACCACACCAGACTGAACGATTGTTCCAGACCGGGTGGCGGTGCCTGGATGAACTCAATGGACTGCTCTCCGATTTTCACGTCATCGGCGAAGAATTGGACAGAATGCACCCACCCATCCGGATCCTGGGCGCGCACATCGATCTCAATGTTCGATGGTGACGCGAATGTGTCACCGCTTTGCGGTTTGATAATGGCCACCTTGGGCCGTTGATTGACCGGTTCGTCGTCGCGGATCACGGCCACGGCTTCGCCCGGGAAACCCACATAATAAGCTGGAACCGCGGGCATCGGGACCTCGCATGGCTGGTCGGCGAACAAACAAGGGGGGTAACCAAGCAACAAAGTAAGCACCACAGTTTCAGTTCCCTCGGCAATCTCATCGTCGATGGGATTGACAACAATCTCAGCCGTCTCCACGTGCGCTGCGATCGTGACCTGGCCTGGCAACTTGTCATAATCCATGCCGTTCGAAGCCGTGCCGCCGATTCGATACGAGACCGTGAGCGGGTTGTCCAAGTCTCCTCCAGAACGGTGCACTACAAAAGTGGCTGTGTCCGGCGCCGCGTCCACCAATGGGCTCTGTTCGGTCGCCACCGGGTCGGTGGCATAGATCGTGACGATCGGTGGGCGGTGCGAGTCGACAAGCTTGATGTGCACCGGCTCGGATTTCGTCGAAGCACCCGCGCTGTCCGTGGCCACGGCGCTCAAGGTGTACGTCCCCGCCGTGACATTGGACCAGGCGAGCACAAAGTTCGGACAATACGTGGCGGGGCATAGGGATGGGACGAAGGTGCCGAACCCAAGACTGTTGGTGCCTTCGAAGAACTCAACCTTGAAGCGATAGCCGTCCTCCCGATCCTGAGCGTATGCGGCCAGTCGAATGTCTGCCGGACTCACAAATATCTGTCCGTCCGCCGGGTGAATGAATGTGATCGTGGGCGGCTGATTGTTATCCAGGCCCGGATCAGCAGCGATACACCTGGCGCCGAAGAGAAGTAGGACGACCGCCGAAAGGAATCTGTTTGCCTTCATCTTAGTTGCCCCCGCTCGCATTGGTATGAAATGCCTCCTGCTAGTCGCGTGCCAAGGGCGTCGTGGGCGAGTCTTGTCTAAAATGAGCTAAGTTTGATTCGGATCTGGAGTGTGCGTCGAGACGGACAGGCACGAGTGCATGGGGGGATTTCCCCAGCTACCGTCGCGCAACGGGTGATTATCCCCAGGAACGCAGCAATCTGCTTTGTTACGGCGTGAGTGTGCCGCGACGGAATTGCTGAGGCGGCGCGGTGCTCCTAGGCTGCGTCTCGAGGTAGAAAAACGTGCCCGAACTGTCGAAGAATTCCAGTTGCGGCCCGACGACCCACGAATTCGTGTCAAAGGCCAGTCGGTAATCCAGCGTGAAACGTTGGTCGGCCTTGCCGCCGAACAGGAATAGATTGTTGACCGTCGTCGCATTCGTGTCGAGGTACTGGGCGTAGCTCAGAATATTAATCGGTGTTAGATCCGGCACGATTTGGCTTCGTAAAATGAGACCTTCTACGCCAACCGTGATCAATCGGTTTCCGTCGGTCGCCGCTGCGTACAAGGATTTCAACGTGATGGTCCCTCGATTTGTCCAATCCACCGCGTTGCTGCTGGTCAAGACAGTTCCTTGGGTGCCGACGGCAAAAAACGTGCCGTCGATCCACGTCACATCGGTCAACCACCTTGCGGTGCCGCTGGCCCGCGCTGTCCAATTCGTGCCGTTGGGACTGGTCAGAATCGTGCCGTTTTGACCGACGCTGACGAATTGGCCGGCGAGGTATCGAACGCGGTACAGCCAATTGGCCGTGGAAGAGCTTGGGCTCGCCCAACTCACACCGTCTTGACTGGTGACGATCGATCCGTCATCCCCCGTGGCCACGACGACGTTCGGCGATGCGGCGACGCTGCTCAGCAACGCGACGGTAGGTGTGACGCGCTGCGTCCAATTCGTTCCGTCGGGGCTGGTCAGCATCGTTCCGTTGTCGCCGCTGACGAGATACAAATTATTGAAAACACTCACGCCCTGCAGGTCATTGGTCGTGGGCCGGGGTTGGACGGCGTACCAGACCACACCCAGGGTGCTGACGGTTTGATTCGTGACGACGACGTTGGTGCCGACGATATTCGTCACGGTGAGGTTGGTTTCGCCGTACGGACTGTAGATCAGACTGCCCTGGTTCCCCGCGGCCAAAAGCAGGTTCGTCGTTCCGCCCACGCCGAGAAAAATCGAATTGGTCACCGAGTCGGGCACCGTTTCGAGCGACCAGTCGATGCCATTGCCGCTGGTCATCACCGTGGCGTGGTCGCCGACCGTTACGTAGAGGTTCGTCATCCAGACCGCATCGAATAGCCATTGCCGGATCGAATCAGAACTCGGCAGCCAGAAATAGGTACTGCTGTTGGTCGAATACCCTTCGGCCATCAGGCCGCTGTGTCCGGCGATCAGAAAAAAACCGGTGCGCCCAATGTTGGCAAAGTACGTCCAAACGGGCGGGCCATCGGGCTGGGCTAGTTGGTTCGACCAGCCGAGCGAGTTCCGCAAACGCACTTCATCTTCGCCGGTGACCAGGAGCGTGCCATCGCCGCTGGCGGCATCAAATAAGTCATTCGTGGCACCGACGGGTTCTGGAAACCACGCGGCGCCAGTGGGGTTGCTGGTCAGGGTCAAGCCGTTCTCGCCGACGGCGGTGAAAAAACCGCTCGTGAACGCGACTCGATTCAGGTTCGTCGTGGTGCCGCTGGTGCGATCATTCCAGTTCGTTCCATTCTGACTCGTAGCAATGAAGCCATTCTCGCCGACGGCGACGAATGTGTTGTTTCCGAACGCAACACCGCGCAGCCACTCGGTCAGCACTGGCGAACTCTGTCGTTTCCAACTCACGCCATCCGTGCTCGTATACGCCGCACCGTTGTCTCCCACCGCCACCAGGGTCTGCGGAGAAGCCGCCACGGCTTCCAACCAGTCGCCGGTCGGCCCATCCAGCAACACGCCGGGTTTGAAATCCGTCGGCGAATCCGCGTAAAGCACCACGCCGGACTCGCCAGTGATGACGATGCGCGAGCCAAAGAACGTGATAGCTCGCAGCGAGTTGGTCACGCCGCTATCGCGCGGCAACCAAGTGCTCAAATCGTCACTGCTGTAGAGTTGGCCGCGCTCGGCCACTTGCACGCCAAGGCCCAGCAGAGGCGAATAGGCCATGTCCACCACGTTGTTGCCGTGTGGACGCGGGTTTGACCAGCGCCAACGAAGTGGAAAATTCGCACCGTGTGAATCCGGCGAAGCAAGGAGTAAGAGGCCGACGATCAGCACAGGGAGAAACCCGTTGCCCGTCGTCGCCGCCGGTTTTCCCGTCTGCTTCATGGTCCTCTTGCCGCGGAGCGACGTTAGCAGGTCAGCGGCGAGGACGCACGATTTGATTTCTCTAATCCAACGCTGGAAGGCACGGTCAGTTCGAAGACGCATCCCGTCGGCAACTGGCGTTTCAATTCCAACGCGGCGCCCAAATGATTGGCGAGTTGTTTGCTGATGGCCAGCCCGATACCGCTGCCGCCCTCCTTGGTGGATTTGCAGGGCGAAAACAATTTGTCCGCCAGCCCTTCGGGAAAGCCGGGGCCCTCGTCGCGCACCTGGCAAATCAGGCTCTCGGCGGAGTCCATGAGAAACAGCGTCACGCCTTGGCCTCGGGGCGTCGCCTGCAGGGCATTTTGCACCAGGTTCACCAAAATCAAAGCGACCAGGTTTGCCGTGCGATTCGGCAGCGCACTGCCGCCTTTGACCTGCGTGACGAGTCGAACGCCGGTTTCAATCGACAACGAACTCACCTTGGAAACGACCATCTCGGCCAGTTCCTGCAGGGTGATTTGAAACTGGGCCGTGCCTTCCTCCTCGCGCAGGACATTGACCACTTGATTGATCAGGCCTTGCATACGTCGCGTGGCGACGATGGCCTGTTGCCAGTCCGCGTCAGGCGACTCGGCCTCCGCCGAAGCGAGGCTGGCGACCAGATTGTGCAGGCCTGACAAAGGGTTTTTCAAACCGTGGATCAAGTGCGAGGTGATGGCGCCGACCGCGGATGTTTTGGCTGCGAGCGCCAACGCCTGATTCGCCTGCAAGAGACTGCGCGTGCGTTCCGCAAGCAGGAGATGCACCCGGCGCAAACGCCGGAAAGCCCAGAAGATCGTCAGGGACAGGATTCCGCCTCCGACCAGGAAGGCCGCCAACGCTTGGCGCGCCAAATGCCAGTCGAGTTGAGAGAATTCGGCGGCAATGCTGTACCCTTCGATGATAAACTGGGCAATGCCGAGCAGCTGTCGGTCCGCGTCGGTGTGCAAGGGCACGTTGACTTCCAGCAACGGCAGTGTCCGCTCCGTTTCTGGTGAGGTTTTCGTCTCGGGCACGAAAAGATCCGAAGAGCGGACGTCGGGACGAAAGCGGCTCACGGGTTTGAGGTTGAGCAGGTCCTGCAGGTTTTGCGGGTCGAGCGTGGCCTCCCGCACGTTGGGCGGGAAGGCCCGGGCAAAATTTCCTCGCGCATCAAACAGCCGTGTCGCCACCACGCCCTTAAGCCGCGAGGTCTTCAGCACGACGCCCAGTTGATTGTCGGGATCGGTGAGGGGCCCGAGCAACTCGATTTCCGGCAGATCGGCGGCGAGATGCATGAATGCCACAGCATCAAGCACTTCACCGTCACGACCGGCGATTTGTTCGCGGATTCTTGCCCGTAGCTGCAGCGTGGCAAACAGGATAGTTCCGGCGAGGCTGGCCAAGGTGATACCGATCAACACCCATCGCAACCGTCTGGAGCGCAAAAGCAGTTGCTCGATTGGCGAGATGGTTTCCATCCAAGTTGCCGCCCTCCAAACCATTCGGAGGCTGCGACGCAACGGCCTCTACTTTGATGTGGTGCCCGCGAAATTGCAACGAGCGGCTTGCACCGGGAGCGGGCCGAACCGCGCAGCAACCTTCCGCGTCTCAAAAGGTCCAAGTCAAGCCGCCTTTAACGGTGTTCGCCACATATTGTTCCAAAGCCAGGTTGGAAATGGTTTGGGCGCGGTCGTACTCAGCGAAAACCTTCAAAAACTTGAAGAGGCGCCGTTCGCAACGGAAATTCAAGCCCCATTCCGTGCTGTGGCGGTGAGCGAGGTCCGTCGCGCTGACGGTCTGGACCGGGTAATCGTAGCGGGCGAACCTGGCTTCAGCAGAAATCTCCCAGGATTCGGTCCGGAACAAAATTTGTTCGCCGGCGTGGAGTTTGAGGTAGTCGAAATAGCCGCTGCCACTGTCTTCGCTTCGCTTGGTCCCCAGTTTGGTGGTGGTACGCCAGTGCCGTTCAGAGTCCCAGTAGTGCTTCCATGTCAGGCGCCCGTCATTTTGTGTGGCTTCCCGGAGGCTGTGGGGAATCACGACGCCGTTCGCATCACGCAGAGGTTCATGGTCGTAACGGCGGCGGCTGAATTCGTACCGCACGCTGAATTCGGACTGGTTTCCATAGGTCTTGCCCAGCGTGAGGCGTGGGCCCATCTCCCAGTAATCATCGAGTGGTTCGTCGAAGAATTGGCGCTGAGCCGGCAGTTCCACAGTGATCCAGAAGTTGTTGGCCCAATCGTAGCGCAAGCCTGGCCGCACAATCGCCGTGTGGCCTCTCACCGGTATTGTCGCCAGACCGGGCTCGGTCAGGGAAACGTCCACGACCTGGTCCTGATATACATACTCGCCGGCGAGCGACACCTGCCAACCCGAGCCACAATCGGTGGTGATGAGCGCTTGGCCGAAAGCGGTCTGTTCCTTGTCCACGGTCCCGGCCGAAAGATAGTGGAGATCATCCGCGCTGAGGAAAAAACTCAACTGCGTGTTATTCTCCGGCAACCTGAGGAAAATCATTTCCAGACCGCTCGCGATGAAACCGCTCGCCCTCGGTGAGTGACTCGCCAGGTCAACGTTATCACGGTAACCGGCGCCGGTGCGCAGGCTCAGATCGTGCTCCCATTTTGGCAAGAGGATTGGAAGATCGAGTTCAGGCAAATCAAGTTTCTGCGCTTGCATCGCGAACGCAGTCCAGCCGATGCACCCGAGAGTCGCCGCGTATTTCCATTTCGCCGTTCGCACCCTGGAACGAAAACGCGGCATTAAGATAATAAAACGCCGAGCGGCCGTTGGGCGGCCGTTCGGTGCTTGAATTGTCTGCTAATTCTTTCGGAGTAGGCTTATTCTTCGCCGCGCCGTTTGCGGGCTGATTTGGCCGCTTCCAAGGCATTCTGTTTGGCTGCGTCCAAGGCTTCACGATATTTGGGTGACAATTCGCCCTTCAATTCCTCGAGTCGGGTGCGTGTTTCTTCCTTGAACGCGCGCGCTTTTTCCAGCCATTCATCCCGCAGGCTTTGCAATTGTGCTCGGAGACGTTCGCGGTCCTCATCCGTTGTCGCGCCGCGCAGTTTCCGCAGTAATGCTTCCTGCCGCACCAGATACATCTCACGCAAACTCTCAAAACTCCGCAGACGCAACTTGAGCTCTGGCGGAAAATCAGGCCGTTCTGACCGTGACGGGCGGAACGCGATCGGCCCGGCAATCGGACTGTTCAGCCCGGGAGGGTCCGGCAGAATGATGCGGGCGACGTTGTCAGCGATGTTGGTAGAAGTGCTTTGCGCCAAGGCAGACGGGAGGAGCAGCCAAAGGCCAACTCCAACTGCCGCTAATAGAAACTTCTTCATAGTCTTCCGCGCAAAGCCAACCAGGATTCAACACACAAGGTCGATCCTTCTCAAGCTATCACCTTGCAAGCCGTATGCCAGTTGCGTCTCGACGTCTCTATTCATTTCTCCATTAGCCAATTAGACCACATCCCACTATGACTTCATTCGCCCGGAAGACGGCTTTGTTGGGATCTTTCACCCAACTCCGCTTGGATGCCCGATTGTGGGCTGGGGCTTAATTCCCAGCCTTTTCCGGCTGCTTTCCAGACAATCGGTATCTCAAGTAATCCCGCGACACCCCCAACAACCGCGCCGCCGCAGACACATTCTGGCCGGTCTGCCCAAGCCCGTGTTGGATCAACCGGTTGATGGCTTCTTCTAGGGAAAACCCTTCCGCCGGAAATGTAAAGTCGGGATTAAACCAGTCGTTCGCCGGGGCGGCCTGGGACGGGCTCCTGCCGGGCTGGATCTGCTCGAAGTCCAGCGTGTCGCCCTCGGTAAAAACCAGGGCCCGCTCCAGCTCGTGCGCCAACTCGCGCACGTTGCCCGGCCAAGCGTACGACAACAACCGTTGCTTGCCTTTCTCAGAAATGGTCTTGGGCGGTGTCCGATGACGCTCCTGGAGTCGCGCCAGCAGCGTCTCTGCCAGGCTCAAAATATCCTCGCCGCGTTCGCGCAACGGAGGAATGCAAAGACGGAATAGATCGAGCCGGTGAAAGAGATCTTCACGAAATTTCCCTTCCGCTACCAGTTGCTTCAGATCCCGGTTGGTTGCTGCAATGATCCGCGCGTCCACGGGCATCTCCCGCGTACCGCCTAGCCGCCGGATTTTCCGGTCTTCAATCGCGGTGAGCACTTTGGCCTGGAGCGGGCGTGACAAGCTCGGAAGTTCGTCCAGAAACAGCGTTCCGCCGCTGGCCGCCTCGAACAGCCCCATCCGCGCCGTCCGCGCGTCAGTGAATGCGCCACGCTCATGGCCGAACAGCTCCGATTCCGCGAGTGTTTCGGGCAGGGCCGGGCAATTCACCTCGACCAGCGGCTGGGCCGCGCGTGGCCCCTGCCGGTGCAGCCAGCGCGCAATGGTGGTTTTCCCTGTGCCCGTCTCTCCCTGAATAAGGACGGGGGACAACCGCTCCTGCATCCGGTTGTCCACGGCAATGATCTTGTCCAACTGATTTTCCAGCGTGGCAAGGGATCCGCCGAAGAAGAAGCTGCGCTCCGGCGACTCGCGCCGGCGATGTTCATCCAGGCGGACGGCTTGTTGCGTTTGCCGCGCCCGCCCAATAACCAAGGGCAACTCCGCAAGATCAAACGGCTTGACCAGATAGTCGAGCGCCCCCAACCGCATCGCTTCGACCGCGCCATGAACACCGCCTTCGGCGGTCATGACAATTGTGCCGAGATCCGCCGGGACCCCTTTTTCCTTCAATAATTCTGTGCCGCGTCCGTCGGGCAGATTGACGTCCAGCAATACGAAATCGAAACTCAAATCGGCCAGGAACCGGCGCGCCGCCTGCAAAGTGTCGGCGCCCGTAACTTCGGCGCCCCGCTTCTCGAGGTGGGCACCGATTTGCTTCCGGAGAAGCGGTTCATCCTCCACAATCAGGATGCTCAGGCCGGAGAGCGTGGCTTCTTGCATACCGTGTATCTGTTGAACAAGGCTCCAGCTAACCTGGATTCCCGCGGGCGAAGACCGCCGCGGAGTGGAACTCGCGTTGCGTGCGCACGTCAAGCTGGCCCATCGACAGACAACGCAACTCGACGGAGTTTGACGCAGAGAGCAGGCAATTGCAATGAAAGGTATTTGATTCGGCAGGGCAGGGGAGCGTACTCTCTTAAGCCTGCCAAGCCAAATTATTTGCTGTCTCCGTTCTCGATGCTTGGCTAAACATCGAGCCAACATTTCCACTCCAATATGCGCATTTTGATCGCGACGGTGACCGCAGGGGCGGGGCATTTGCAAGCGGCGGCGGCGTTGGAAGAGGCCTGGCGCGCATTTCGTCCGGCGGATGTCCTCGAAAAGGTTGATCTGCTCGATTATGTTTCGCAACTGCAACGCCGGGTTTACGTTCAAGGCTACGTGAAGCTCGTGAAACACGCGCCCGAGTTATGGGGCATGGTCTTCAAGAAAACAGACAATCCAGCCTGGCTTCGGAAAGTGGCGCGTTTCCGGCGCGGGTTTGCCGAACGAAGCAACAAGAAATTTGTGAAGTACTTGAAGGCGTTTGAGCCCGACGCCGTGATTTGCACCCATTACCTGCCGGTTGAAATCATGGCCCACCTGGAACGAAAAGGGTTCAATCCGATGACCGTTTGCGTCGTCACCGATTTCGAAGCGCACGCGCTGTGGATGGAACAGGCAGTCGACTTGTACTGTGTGGCGGCGGAAGAAACCAAAGCGAGTCTCGTCGCGCGCGGGGCGAAAGCGGACCATGTGGTGGTGACCGGGATTCCCATCGCGCCGAAGTTCTCGCTCCAGCCTAATCCGCGCCTGGTGCGAAAAAACTATGGGCTGCGTGATGACCTGCCGGTGTTGCTTGTGCTCGGCGGCGGGTTCGGTATGGGGCCGGTCGCGCAAATCCTGGCTGCGCTCGACACCATCGAACCGGACCTTCAAACCCTGGTCGTTGCCGGACGCAACGCGAAGCTCCGCCGCGATTTGGCCTGCGCAGATTATCGGCACCCGACGCGCGTGCTCGGTTTCGCGACGAACATGCATGAATTGATGGCCGTGGCGGATTTGATCGTAACAAAGCCGGGCGGCCTGACGACGTCAGAAGCGCTGGCAATGGGAAAACCTCTTTTCATTCTTAATCCGATTCCAGGCCAGGAAGCAGCGAACAGCGACTTTCTCCTTGAACGCGGCGCAGCGGCCAAAGTGAATCGGATCGAAGACCTGGCGTTTAGGATTCAAGCGTTGATGGGCTCGAAAAAACTGAAAGAAATGGCCCGGGCGGCCAGAGGGCTTGGACATCCCAACGCAGCCTTGGACGTTTGCCGCGAGACAGCCGTCCGTCTGACCGGCGCCGAAGTCCAGTATGCCGCAAGGTCCTGATAGCCCGCCGAGCGAAAGCTAATCGATGGCCAGCCGGCCGATCGGTTGGCTGGCAGGGGACTCTTCGACCTCGGCGGTGGATCGGGAACCGAGTCCGAAGCGCAGCTTCACTTCCTGGAAGAAGGTCGTCCTTTTGGTCCCGACATCGATGCCGATCATGGCGTAAACGCGCTGCCAATAAAACCCGTCGCTGCGGTCAAGCTTGAGCAGCTCGACATAGAAGCCGTCGATCTCGCGTCGGCGGCGATGCATCGACTCGATGAATTCCGACGGCTCAAACGGCAGCTCACTGAAGCTGTCCAGGAACATGGCTGCGTTGATCAAGGGCCGGGTCATGCTTTCGTTCGTGTGTGAGTTGAGGAGGAAAAGCTGAGCCATTTCCAGCTTGATGGCCTTCATGACGCACTCCTTGGGAGCAGGCAACAGGGAAGGATCCCGCCGGCTTCCCCGTTTGCCGTCGTCCGCGAGGAGTTCTTGATAGGAGCGTATGAACTGTTCGGCTTGATTAATGGTCATAAAGTCAGCTTCGCATTCGACAGAGCCTGGTTCGAACCACGCACTTGGGAAACAGAAATAGAGCAGTCAATTCAAGGTTCGTGTCTCGTTTTCATCCGAATTCAGCGCGTTTGCGCGGCCCGTGCTATGATAAGCAACTCGCCTGCCATGAAGGCTGTAGCTCTAGTCCAAGCCAGGCCCGAAAGACAAGAGGCCGCGGCCGTTGGCCCGTCTGGATGGACACCTCTGAAGCGATGACGTAATTTGTGGCACGCTTATGGTTGCGGTCGTCGAAAACCCTCAAAAATCTCCTCGCCCCGCTGTCTCCAGTCCGGTGAACCGTTATCGCGGGGAGGTGGTTTACCTCTACGCGTTCGATGTCGCGTACGAGATGATGCGCCTGCCGGTCACAGAATTGCTCGGACGGCCCGTCGCCC
>JACXTT010010933.1_pt1 | contig 12183 bp, 9 predicted proteins | sample 9270951 | NCBI WGS metagenome assembly JACXTT01 (sample SAMN15532306, study PRJNA645909) | rock metagenome | isolation source: weathered quartz diorite | place: Puerto Rico | collected 2017-06-21 | reverse complement strand
ACGCGCGAACGGGTAGTTCCAACCATCTCGGCCAGCGTCTCCTGGCTGATCTTGGGGATTACCGTTTCCGGAATGCCCTCTTTGCCGAAATGAGCGAGCAATAGCAGGACGCGGGCCAGCCTCTTTTCGCTGGAATTGAACAGCTGGTCGACCAGATCTTCTTCGTAGCGGATATTCCGCGCCAGCAAGTAGGTGACGAACAAGTCGGACAAGGCGTGCTCGCGATGCAAAGCCGCCATCATCGTCTTCTTGTCCACCTGCAGGAGCTCGCAATCTGTCATGGCGGCGGCGCAACCCATACGTAAAATCTGACCTGCGAGAGCGCCCTCACCAAAAAAATTCCCCTCGCTAACGATGCCGATGGTGGCTTCCTTGCCCTCCTTTGATACGACGCTAAGCCTCACCTGGCCTTTTTGGATGTAGAAGACCGCATCCGCCGGATCCCCCTGCGCGAATATCAGCTGTTTTTTCGGCACAGCCATCTTTCTCCTGCCGACACCGATGGTGGCGAGAAAGACCTTGGGATCGAACTCCCGCGTTTTCCTGGCTGTCACAGCCGTCTTCATAGGAGCAGATTATATCGCAGCAAAAAAAGGAAACCAGACGGGTAAGTTGACTGCGGTGGGAACAATTGTGCATAGGCGACGGAAGGGCGCTCCTCAGGACGACCTCCAGCCGCGCATCGGATGTCGGCCAACGATACATGCGAGCAGCAAGGCGTGGTACTAGCGGCCAGATGCCTTCTCTGTGGCGGACAAGCGCCGATCCCGGTGGGGGCTGGTGCGAGGTAGACCCGTGCTGAGTTCACATGGTTCTCCCGACTTGGCACCACAGGTGGGACAGCGGACCGCCAAAATTGCTTTCCGCATTCTCTTCATGGCTAGCATCATGCACGGTGGTCCGTGCCAGAAGATGTTCAATTGTGACCATGTTGGCGGGGTAGGAAGGACACTTCTGTACGCCGTCTGGACTCGGGTTTGCTCCACCGCCGGCGGCGACTCGAATATCCGCGGCGAAGTTGGCGCCCCGTCTTCACTTCTTCGTTTCGCGTTCCAAGAAAAACGGCAGACTCGTACTGATGCTCTTGCCATCTTCTGCGATGAAGTGAATGCGGTGTTCGGTCCCAAGCGTGTATTCCCGCACGTTCTCGAATGTCTGGCTTTTACCGGGCTCACCAGGGAAGTAAAGCGTAATTTGGGTGCGGAACTGGCTCATCGGCTCGTCCGGATGCCAAGTGATGACGCCCTCTTCTTTTTGACTGGTGGGCGAAACAAACCGGTTGCGTTCTTTCCCTAGCATTTCCGGCCTAGCCTCCTTTCTCCTCTGATTCTTCGTGCGGCCTCTCTCCCTCAATTTTCTCCGGGGCTCTGCGCGCTGGCTCGAATCGTAATCGACCGGAACGCGCCGACGGGAAGCAGGGAATCGAATTGATAAGCGAAGCTCACCCGCGTTCCTTGTCCCGGCGAATCGCCGCAGGCCACCGGCGGACTCTGGCAAGCTGCCGTTCCGCAGCTCATCGGGACACCGCGGCAGATCTGCACATTGCTGGTGGTGGTGCAGTTCGGAGCCGGAGTCGCCTGGCAAGCAAAGGGCGGAGAATACGGAACCACTTTTGTCATTCGCAAGTGGGCCGCTTGCAGGGCTGAAGTTACGTTGTTCACAACCTGAGTATCGGGCGGAAGACTGTTGCCACATAGGGCGCACGAGGCGCTTGCTCCGGTGTGGACCGCTTGGCGCGCCGCGCGATGGATGGCGGAAGAGACATTGAACGCCAAGCCGAGCCAGATCATGGCGAAGATGATGAAAAACAAAATAGGGAGGACCAGGGCGGCTTCCAGGATTTCCGCGCCGCGTTGTCTTCTCCGTCTCGGGGCAGGAATCGAATGAGAGGCCATTCGGCGCATTCTTTCGGGCTGTGGCTGGGGTCGCCTTTGAACTTCTCGCGGCATATGCGTTAGTCAAGATTCTGCATGGTCGCTTCCGCGTTGAGTTGTGTGATGCCGGCGTAAGTCGAGCCGGGCGCGACCAGCTTGATGATGCGATTAAATCGCCACTGGAACGGGTAGCTGATGGTGATGTGGCTGGCTTCCACGTTCACGGGAGTTCCGCCGGTAGTTTGATAAACGTTGCCGCGATCGATAGTTAGGGTCAGGTTGGCCGGACAGCCGGTGTTGGCAGTATAGGTCCAAGACAGGCGGACCGGGGGCGCGGGTGTCACCGCTTCCAGCCCGCAATCGTCGATTTCGTCAGCTAGCAAATAGTTGTGAATTACGTCTCGCACCGCGGTGATCGAGGGCGGTACGGGGTTGGTCAAATCGGTGCTGCTCTGGTTGGACGCGAAACGGGCCGCTTCTCGGGTTGCGGTCTCCAGCTTGTGCTTAATACTGAACGCTTGCCCGAAGTCCATGATACCCACCATCATCACCATCATGAGCGGCAGCGAAACCGCCAGCTCAATGATCTGCGAACCGCCAGCGTGAGCGCAGAGGCCCCGCCACTGTCGCCAAATCTGTAGGACCGTTCGCATAAATTTCAGTTCACGCAATTGCGTCGCCGCACAAGTCTGTTCGCTCACTGCACCAGGCGTACGGGAATCGGTGACAGGCCGCCGCCCGCTACTGTGGTGCCTCCACCCGTAGCCGCTCCGCACCCAGAAATGTTCAGTACAACGGCTTCGATGACAACCACACCTAGGGGCCCCACGGCGGGCTTGGTGATCTTAGTAATGGCCAATTGCAGAAACCCGATTATGTTGATATTGCAACCCACCGGAAGCCCGAGAGCGCAGGCGGGGTCCCTCCCATCGAATAGAGGTACACTCACGACAGAATCGCTCCGGCTGATATTGAGAACGCCTCGCAGCGAGGAGTTCGGATTGTTAAAACCACCGTCAACCTGTACCGGCAGACCAGACCCAGGAGTGGCGGTGATGACGTCTTGCCCCTGAGCGGGGCCGAGTGCATCTGCGTGCACTGCGCACATAGCCGCCTGGTCTGTAGGCGGGGCCAACAGCGTGTAGCCGGTTACGCCCTGCGGCGCCGCCAATCCGCATTGCAGTCGCACCGAGTTGTTGGCGCAGGCCACAGTCTCGAAATAGCCGGGGGCTCCAGGATCAACCGAACCACAAGATGGCGCTGAAGATGATGGGCAGGAAGCACTAGCGGCGGTGATCGGTATGGCGAGAGGGCGGAAGAATGTGGTGAACAAGCTCGGAACGACTGGCGGAAGAATGGCTACCGGCACGCCTGCGCCGTCCAGCTGAAATTCCTGCAGGTCGATAGTCTGGCCGACCGATGAAGGACTCTGGATCTGATAGTTGGCTGGATTGAGGAAGTAACAATTTCCAGTCGGGGGACAATTGGTCACCAGCCAGGGCTTCACCGACCCCACTTCGATAGGCACAGTCTCCCCGGAAGGGTTGTAGGCCTCCGCCTTGGCAGTGGCTGACACCTGCACCGCGGCTGCGGACCAGATGCGGCCGAAGAAAATCGGCAGATTGGTACGATTGACGTTTACGGTGATCTGAGGATTTGATGCCGCGAAATTGCAGGTTGTGGTGACTGTGCTGGCAACGGCCCCCGCAATCTTGTTCTGGTTGGCCGCAGCCTTGGCCTGAGCATCGACCAGCCCGTTCGTACCGTTGCAGACTAGGGCTTGGGCCCCAGCCGAGCTTGGATTTCCCAGTTGTCCGGATGTAAACCCGGACGTGACAAACGCCTTGGCTCCGGCCAGTGCCGCGGCGTCTGCCACCTTCTGGGCCTGGCCGTGGGCCGTGTAGAAAAAGGTAACATCGACCGCCAGAGCCGCCATTCCCAGCACCACTACCAGGGCAACCGCAACCAGAAAGATCGTCTGGCCGCGCTCGTGTTCGTGACCTCGGCCGGTTGAGCGACCGCGGGGTGATTTCCCTGCCTGATCGAATAGTCCGCGATCCAATGACGCAGCGAACATAAGCAGCAATTCCTCGTTACCTTGCAAGGGCATCCTTCAGATACCGCGATCTCTGTGACGAACTAACCGAATCCCCTCAAAAATAACAGAAAATGGTGTCTGTTCGGTCGCTCTTTTGGCATATCGCCTGGATGTCTTCGCATTTGGCGCTTATTGGAGCATGAGCCGAGATCCGCCATCCTTGCCCCTCCTACCGGTTTCGTGAGGCGCCTGTGCCGTCCGGACAGCGGCGTACTTTCTCGCTTGTCTTCTCCTGCCGCCTTCGTTTTGACGTTTTCAATCTTTTCCTGCAAGCTTCTGTGGGACAACACGCACGGGTTCCGGAGGGTGGAACTGGCAATCCCGACAGCGCCAGCACGAAACCAGGAGACTGAACAAATGGAAGAGTTCCGCAGGGATTTTCTCAGATTTACAGGTTTGGGCGTGGTGACCGGCGCTGCCATCCTCATCCCCGGTTCGGCGCAAGGGAAAATCCCCGGCAAACCGACGCGACCCGGCGAGAAAACGCCGTTGTTCTTTGATGTCCGGAACTACGGAGCAGCCGGTGACGGGAAGACCATCGATACTGCCGCGATCAACGCCGCCATCGATGCCGCAGCCGCCGCCGGAGGCGGAACCGTGGTATTCCCCGCGGGTGTCTATGCCAGTTATTCCATTCATCTCAAGAGCCTGGTGGCGCTGTATCTTCAGCAGGGTGCAACCATCTTAGCCGCACCGACGCCTTACGAAGGAACCAGTTCCGGCGGCTACGATGCCGCCGAGCCGCAGGGGGCGTGGGAACCGTACCAGGACTATGGACACAATCACTGGCACAACAGTTTGATCTGGGGAGAGGGCATTCACGACTTCGGAATCTTCGGCCCCGGTTTGATCTGGGGCAGAGGACTCAGCCGCGGGCACAACGAGAACACCCTGCCCGACACGACCAAGCCGGGTGTGGCTAACAAAGCGATTGCCCTGAAGAATTGCCGTAACGTGATTCTCAGCGACTTCTCCATTCTGCAGGGTGGATGGTTCGGCCTTCTGGCAACCGGCGTCGACAACATCACCATCGATAACCTGAAGATCGACACCAATCGCGACGGGATCGACCTGGATTGTTGCCGTAACGCACGCGTGTCGAATTGCACGGTTAATTCTCCCTGGGACGATGGCATCTGTCCCAAGAGCTCTTTCGCTCTGGGTTATGCGCGCGCCACCGAGAATGTGACTATTTCCAACTGTTACCTGAGCGGCGATTACCAACTGGGCTCCGTCCTCGACGGTACGTGGAAGCGAATGGAGCCGAGTCGGGGGCGCGGATCGACCGGAAGGATCAAGTGCGGCACCGAGTCTAACGGCGGCTTTAAGAACATCACCATCTCAAACTGCGTGTTCGAAAGCTGCCGCGGCATCGCCCTGGAAACGGTTGACGGAGGCTTGTGCGAGGACATCACCATCGTCGGCGTTACCATGCGGGACGTTCGCCAGTCGCCATTCTTTCTGCGGCTGGGAGCGCGCATGCGCGGACCCAAGGACGCCGTGGTGGGGACCCTAAAGCGGATCCTCATCAGCAACATAACTTGTTCGGGCTCCGATCTGCTTCCGTCGAGTGTGAGCGGTATTCCGGGGCACATGGTGGAAGACGTCAAAATCAGCGACGTCTACCTGCGGCAGGCCGGCGGTGGAAACGCGGAGCTCGCGGCTCGCCAGCCGCCCGAATACGAAGACCACTATCCGGAACCGGTCATGTTCGGCGAGCTCCCCGCTTCAGGACTGTTTGTCCGCAACGTCCGCAACCTGGAGGTGAGCAATGTGGAGCTTGCCACCGACACTCCTGATGCACGGCCGGCGTTCTGGATGAAGAACGTGAACGGCGCTGACTTCTTCCGCCTCAAAACGCAGCGCAACCCGGCGGGGGGGCCCGTTTTCCGCCTGCAACAGGTTGAAGATTTCCGGTCCTTCGGCTGCAAGTACCTGGCCGACGCCTCGTTCGCCCACTCCGACCAGCGGGATATTTGAGGGATTCTCAAGGTCCTGATGCAGGGTGAGGCTAGCTGCGTCGCGGTAGACGGTCGTGGCCCAAAAAAGAGTTTGTCTTCTCCAGCGAAAAGGAGTCTGCCGATGTCCGATTCATTGACCAAAGAAATCACCCGTCGCGGCTTTATCACCAAGGTCGGCCAGGGCCTGGTAGCAGCCAATTTCGCAGGCGCGCTTTTGAAGGACTCCGCCGCCGCGCAGCAGGTACCCGATCCTCCGGGAAAGAAGCTGGGATGGGCGATTGTGGGCCTGGGCAGTTTGGCGATCAACCAGATCCTCCCCGCATTCGCAAAGTGCGAAAAGTCTAAAGTGGTGGCCCTGGTCAGCGGTCATCCCGACAAAGCCAACAAACTGGCGCTTCGCTACGGCGTCGACCCAAAGAACATCTACAACTATCAGAATTACGACCGGCTCAAGGACAATCCCGACGTCGATGTCATTTACATCGTGCTGCCCAACGGGATGCACGCCGAATTCACGGTTCGCGGGCACCAGGCAGGAAAGCACGTGTTGTCGGAAAAACCCATGGCCAATACGCCGGCCGATTGCCAGCAAATGATCGACGCCGCCCGCAACGCCAATCGGAAATTGATGGTGGCGTATCGCTGCCGCTACGAACCCTATAACCAGGAAGCGATCCGCATGGCGCGACAGCAGGAGGTGGGGCCGATCAAAGTCATTTTGGCCGATCACGGATTCAATATCGGCGACCCGACCCAGTGGCGTCTAAACAAGGCGCTGGCCGGTGGCGGCTCCCTCATGGACATCGGCATCTACTCGTTGCAGGCCGCGCGTTACATTACCGGCGAGGAGCCCAGCGAGATCAACGCCATGATGTACACCACACCGGGCGATATCCGCTTCAAAGAAGTTGAGGAAACCATCAATTTTCAACTGCGCTTTCCCAGCGGCATCCTTGCCAACTGCACGTCCAGTTACGGCCATTCGGGACAGAACCGCTATCGCGTGATAGCGACCAGGGGATGGTTCGAGCTCGAGCCCGCTACCCAATACACTGGCTTACGAATGTACGTTCACCACGACAACATCACCGAGGAGCGCTTGCTCCCGGTGCGCGACCACTTCGCGCTGGAGATGGACCACATGTCCGGTTGCGTGATGGACAACAAAGACCCGTTAACACCAGGCGAAGAAGGATTGCGCGACTTGACGATCATGACGGGCATTTATGAGGCGGCGAAAACCGGAAAGACACTCAAGCTATGATCCAGGTGGCCCCGCGGCAGATGCCGGTAAAGTAGTGCCGGCATCCTGCACTGGCCCTCCCGAGCGGGTCTCGCCCTGTCGGAGTCGATTCAAAAGACCGAATCGACGTGCCTGTACCTGCCGTCTCAGTGTGAGTCCCGTTTGCCTCGAATCTCGTCCAGTCGCTTCTTCAAGTACTCTTGATACTCCTGCTTCAACTTGGGATCGGTGGGAGAGCCGTAAATTTCACTGGACTTATACTTTCCCTCAGCAAACTTCTTCTTCGTCCACTCATCGTGGATGTGCGTCTCGTCGGCGCGATCGAGGACTTCTTTCACCGCTTGCGGCGGAATGAAATACACTCCCTCGCGGTCACCGACCACAAGATCGCCGGGCATCACGGTGGCCCCGCCGATTCGGATCGGAATATTGATGCCCGTCAACATTACGTTTCCGATGGGCGTGGGGTCGACCGAGCGAAAATAAGCCGGCATGTCGATTTCCGAGATCCCGTCGAGGTCCCGCACGCTTCCATCCACAACCAGTCCCCCGCCGTGCGTGGCCTTCATGACGTAGTAAAACAAATTATCTCCGACGATTGTGCCGTCCACTTTCTTGCCGAACAGGTCGACCACCAGCACATCGCCTGGCTGAAGCATGTCGATTGCCATTTGGTTGGTAAGCTGCGGAAGGCCATGCGCTTTCGCTTTGGCTTCGGCGACGTCGTCTACATCGGCGCGTTTCGGCATGAACTGGACGGTGAAGGCGCGTCCCACCATAGTCTTGCCGGGATACAAAACATGGAATCCGTCAGCGTATTGATTGGGAAATTTCTTGTCTTCGAGACCCGCCCAGATCTCCTCGGCTGACAATCCGCGCGCCCGGTCGATCAGCGAGTCCGGCACCTTGGGCCTGCCGTCGGGCAGGCGGTCAAATGGATTTTGTGGCGTGTAATCCACCAGATCCTGTCTTGAAAAGGTCATCATTTGGGCGCGGGCGATGGTTGGTATGAATGACAGCATCATCCATGCACTTACCGTCAAAATCGCACTGAGCCGGGTCGAAGTCGAGACGACAGCTTTGCTCATGAGAAACCTCCAACTGGTTCACGAAAACTCTCAAATCGCAGAATGTTTGTCAAACCAATCCTGTGCGACGCAGCTCGCTGTGTCTCCCCGGTGGCCCTTCAGGCGAGAAGCTGATGCAAAGCGAAAATCTATTGAACGGCTTCTGGTGCCGCATTAATCTGCTTGCCTACTTTGTGAGAAAGGACCAACCGCTCATGGATCGCCGTGACGTTCTGAAAACCTCGATGGCCGCGCTGGGAACGGCTCTATTGCTTGACGACTCGTTGCAGGCCTACCCAAAAGGAGTCAACCCGAATTCCAGTCCTTCGACCTTGAAGATTACCGACTTGCGTGTGGCGACGATCGTAAAGCCTGGCCCCAGCCCCTGTCCCATCATTCGCATCGACACCAATCAAGGAGTATATGGACTGGGAGAAGTGCGTGATGGCGCAAGCGCCACCTATGCTCTTTTTCTCAAGAGTCGAATTCTCGGCGAAAACCCGTTACAGCTTGACAAGGTTTTCCGCAAGATCAAACAGTTTGGCGGCCATGCTCGCCAGGGTGGCGGGGTGTCTGCCATCGAGATGGCACTTTGGGACATTTCGGGCAAAGTCTACTGCGCGCCCGTCTATGCGATGGTGGGCGGCGGCAAGTTTCGCAACAAGATACGCGTCTATGCTGACACTACCGAATCCAAGGATCCCAAAATCTACGCCCAGCGCATGAAGGAACGCAAAGAGACGATGGGAATTACCTGGCTGAAAATGGACTTGGGCGTCGATATGGTTTCGGATACGCCGGGAACGGTGACACAAGCGTCCGGTCTGAACCAATGGGAACTGAACCAGCTAGAACATCCGCTGCTGGCGATGGAGGTGACCGACAAAGGCATTGCGATGCTGGAACAATACGTGGCCGCGGTGCGTGACGCCGTCGGTATGGAAATCCCGCTCTCCATGGATCATCTTGGCCATCTGGGCGTGAAATCCATCATCCGCTTAGGCAAGGCTTATGAAAAGTACAACCTTTCCTGGATAGAAGATGTCATTCCCTGGACTTACACCGACCTGTTACGACAAATTTCCGAACAGAGTCCCACACCGATTCTTACCGGTGAAGATATCTACTTGAAGGAGCCATTCCGCGTGCTCTGTGAGAACCACGCGGTGGGCAAGATTCATCCCGATCTGGCGACCTCGGGAGGGATTCTTGAGACGCACAAAATCGGCGACCTGGCGGAAGAATACGGCGTGCCGATGGCAATGCACTTCGCCGGGACACCTGTTAGCTGCATGGCCAACGTACACTGCGCTGCTGCCACCCTCAATTTTCTGGCGCTGGAGAACCATTCGCTCGATGTTCCTTGGTGGTCGTCGATAGTCGAAGAGGGAGGGAAGACTCCGATCGTCGAACGCGGCTGGATCACGGTCCCGGACCGGCCGGGTCTGGGGGTGACCCTTAACGAGGAGGTAGTGCGTGAGCATCTCATGCCGGGCACAGGGTATTTCGAAGCGACCCCGCAGTGGGACCAGGAACGCTCATGGGACCGGCTGTGGAGCTAGCAGGGACGCGAATGTGAGAGCGGGTACACTGCTGACCATCTGGCCCGCGATAAGAATCACTTCTCGCCACCCAGTGCGCCCGCTATGGCCTGGACGCGTCCGAACCTGCGCGGTGCGGGGCAGGGTAGGCATTACCCAGTCGCTGCGCGGGCTGCAAACCGGTTATATTGATTTGTGGGTGCACGAGGTTGCGTGCGGCCACGTGAGCCAGTAAATAACCTCACCTGACAAAATGAAAGCCCTTGTCATCAAGAAGCCAGGCCAAGCTGAAGTGGATATGGTTCCTGAGCCGGTGGCTTCGGGGACGAGTATTCTGCTGAAGGTCCGCATGATCGGGCTCTGTGGCAGCGACCTGAATTCCTTCCGCGGCATGAATCCTCTGGTAACGTTTCCACGGATCCCGGGTCATGAAGTAGCCGCCACCGTGGTCGAGGGCAACAAAGAGAACCCAAGTCTGGCAACGGGCGTCACCGTCACCATGTCGCCCTATACCAGTTGCGGTAAGTGTGCGGCGTGCCTGGGCCACCGCCCTAACGCCTGCCAGTTCAATCAAACGCTGGGCGTACAGCGGGATGGAGCGCTGGCCGAATATATTGCGATGCCTGCGGAAACCCTCTATGCGGCCAACCTGGGCATGATGGAGCTATGTCTGGTGGAACCGCTGACCGTCGGGTTCCATGCGGTGGCGCGCGGCCGGGTGGCGAAGCCCGATTTGGTGGCCGTATTCGGCTGCGGCGGGGTGGGCCTGGGCGCTATCGCAGCCGCACATTTTCGTGGTGCCAACACCATTGGCATCGACTTGGACGACGACAAGCTGACACTTGCAAAGAAAGCGGGCGCCCAATACACCATCAATAGCAGCAGAGAATCCTTGCACCAGCGTCTTCTCGAGTTGTCGAACGGAATGGGTCCGGATGTCGCCATCGAAGCGATCGGCCTGCCTCAGACGTTTCGCACCGCTGTCGAAGAGGTCGCCTTTGCCGGGCGCGTAGTCTACATCGGGTATGCGAAGGAGCCGGTCGCCTATGAGACCCGTCTCTTCGTCCAGAAAGAACTCGATGTCCTGGGCTCGCGAAACGCGTTGCCCGAAGATTTTCGCCAGGTGATTCGCATGCTGGAAGACCGCCACTTTCCAGTGGACGAAGCCGTGAGCAGGATTGTGCCCATCGAGGACGCTCCTCATATGCTGCGTGTGTGGAGCGACAATCCGGCGAGTTTTACCAAGATCATGGTCCGGTTGGCCTAGGGTGAGGAAGGCGACTGCGGCGTTTCTTGTTTCCGCGCTTTCAGACGCAGAGCTCATACGGCACGCAATTCAACTTATGGTTTCGAGAAAGAGGAACAATGCCTGTCTCAGAATCGACGTCAAGAGATGATGCATCCATGAATGACCAACATCGGAACCGTATTTTTCCTGCCGGACACCTTGTTCCTTTCGTCCTGGTGACCGCTCTGTTCTTTCTTTGGGGTATCCCCAACAACCTGAACGACGTGCTCATCCGCCAGTTCATGAAGTCATTCGCGATCTCGCGTTTTCAGGCCGGACTGGTGCAGTCAGCCTTTTATATGGGGTATTTCGTGTTGGCCATGCCCGCGGCGCTGCTGATGCGAAAGGTGGGGTACAAGGTGGGATTTGTCACCGGCCTTTGTCTGTATGCATTGGGCACATTCCTGTTTTGGCCCGCGGCCATCGCAGGACGCTATGAATTTTTTCTACTCGCGCTGTTTGTAATCGCCAGCGGTCTCTCGTTTCTGGAGACCGCCTCCAATCCGTTCATCGCGCAACTGGGAGATCCGGAGAGCTCGGAACGGCGGCTGAATTTCTCCCAAGCGTTCAATCCGATCGGGTCAATTACCGGTGTTCTGATTGGTACGATTTTTATTTTGTCGGGCGTCGAACTGACACCGCAGCAGGTGGCGGCACGCAAACTTCAGGGGGTCTATGAGGCTTACCTGCGAACTGAGACTCTAAGGGTGGTCAAGCCATATTTGGTGATTGGCGTGATCGCGCTCATCTGGGCTTTCCTGATTCTGCGGACGAAGTTCCCCAGCATTCAGAGCGAGCACGAAAACAGCAAAGAGGACCACGGACACTTCCGCGACTTGTTTGGTTACCCGCATTTTCTGCTGGCCGTACTGGCTCAGTTCTTATACGTAGGCGCTCAGGTCGGAACCTGGAGCTACTTCATTCAATACGTGCAGGAGTATACCCATCAACCGGAGAAGGTCGCCGGATACTTCCTCACCGGTACGCTGGCAGCCTTCGGAGTGGGAAGGTTTGTATCGGCCTATCTGATGGGCTTCATCGCGCCCAATAAGCTGATGGCAGCTTACAGTGTCGCCAATATCGCGCTGGTCGGGTTTGGAGTGTTAGTGCC
>JACXTT010010932.1_pt1 | contig 12184 bp, 10 predicted proteins | sample 9270951 | NCBI WGS metagenome assembly JACXTT01 (sample SAMN15532306, study PRJNA645909) | rock metagenome | isolation source: weathered quartz diorite | place: Puerto Rico | collected 2017-06-21 | reverse complement strand
CACGCGGAGTCGGCTATACGCCGTACGTCTAGGACATGTCCATGCAACTCCAACCACTCCGACCGTCTTGTAGTAGGCCGTGCTGAAGCGCCCGCGCGCCGCCTTGCGGACGAGCCAGGTGAGCAGCCCGAGGCCGATGATCATGTGGAGCGCGTGCAGCCCCGTCGCGGCGAAGTAGACGCTGAAGAAGAGCTGGGCCTGCGGGGCGTCCGGCCCGTCGAACGTGAACGCAGGGCCCGGCACCAGCCCCTCGTGGAACTTGTGCCAGTACTCGTATGCCTTGACGCCGAGGAACGTGCCGCCCAGCAGCATCGTGCAGAGCAGCCACCCGATGATCACCGTGTGCCGTCGCCCGAGCTGGGCCGCGCGCACGGCGAGAGCCATCGTGAGGCTGCTGCCGATCAGCACCGCGGTGTTGAAGGTCCCGAGGCGCACGTCGAGATGATGGCTCGCGTGCCCGAAGGCGTCCGGATACAGCGAGCGGTACGCGACGTAGAGCGTGAAGACGCCGCCGAAGAACATCACCTCGGTGACGAGGAACGTCCACATGCCGAGCGTCGACGCCTCGTGCTGCTGCTCGGCGTCGTCGAAGTGATGGGCGTGCGCGTGCTCAGCCAAGGACGGCCCCCGGCGCGGTCGTGGGCGGCAGCTCGTCGTACGCGTAGGCCTCCTGCGTGACGATCGGCGTCCGCTCGAAGTTCTCGGTGGGCGGCGGCGACGGCGTCTCCCACTCGAGGCCGGTGGCCCGCCACGGGTTGTCGCCCGCGGCCGGCCCGTAGCGCAGCGACCACATGAGGTAGAGGAGCGGCAGCAGGTAGCCGAGCCCGAGGATCGACGCGCCGGCCGTCGACAGCACGTTCAGCACCTGAAACTCGGGCGGATAGACGTGGTAGCGCCGCGGCATCCCCAGGTACCCCAGGATGAACTGCGGGAAGAAGGTCAGGTTGAAGCCGACGAAGACGATCAGCCCGGCCGGCTTGGCGAGCGCCTCGGGGTACATGCGGCCGGTGATCTTGGGCCACCAGAAGTGGATCCCGCCCAGGTAGGCCATGATGGTCCCGCCGACCATGATGTAGTGGAAGTGCGCGACGATGAAGTACGTGTCGTGCACGTGCACGTCGACGCCGAGCGCGGCGAGGAAGAGCCCGGTGAGGCCGCCGACCGTGAAGAGCCCGATGAAGCCCAGCGCGTACAGCATCGGCGACGCCCACGACACCGAGCCCTTGTAGAGCGTCGCCGTCCAGTTGAAGACCTTGATCGCCGACGGGATCGCGACTGCGAAGCTCAGGAACGAGAACACCATCGCGGCGTAGGCCGACTGGCCGCTGGTGAACATGTGATGTCCCCACACCAGGAAGCCGAAGACCGCGATCATGAGGCTCGAGATCGCGATGAAGCCGTAGCCGAAGACGCGCTTGCGCGCGAAGCAGGGGATGAGCTCGCTGATCACGCCCATCGCCGGCAGGATCATCACGTAGACGGCCGGGTGCGAGTAGAACCAGAACAGGTGCTGGAACAGCAGCGGGTCGCCGCCCAGCGCGGGATCGAAGATGCCGATGTGCAGCCCGCGCTCGAGGCCCACCAGCAGCACCGTGATCGCGATCACCGGCGTGCCGAGGATGATCACGAGACTGGTCGCGTAGTGCGACCACACGAACAGCGGCAGCCGGAACCAGGTGAGCCCCGGCGCGCGCATCTTGTGGATGGTGACGATGAAGTTGAGCCCGGTGAGGATCGAGGAGAACCCGACGATGAAGATCCCGATCGCCGTCGCCATCACGTTCGTGCTGGAGGCGGCGGTGCTGTACGGCGTGTAGAACGTCCAGCCCGTGTCGACGCCGCCCGTCACCATCGCCCACAGCGTGAACAGCGCGCCGATGACGTAGATGTACCAGCTCAGCAGGTTGAGCCGCGGGAACGCCAGGTCCCTCGCACCGATCATCATCGGGATCAGGAAGTTGCCCAGCACCGACGGGATCGACGGCAGCAGGAAGAAGAACAGCATCAGGATGCCGTGCATCGTGAAGAGCTTGTTGTAGGTGTCGCTCTGGACGAGGTCCGCCTGCGGCCTGAGCAGCTCCACGGGGATGAGCGCCGCGAAGGTGCCACCCAGGACGAACATGATCGTGATCGAGTGCAGGTAGAGGAGCGCGATGCGCTTGTGGTCGGTCGTGAGCAACCACGAGCGCACCCCGTGGTCGACGTTCAGATAGTGCGTGCGGTCGTCGGGGGGCTGATCCATGTCAGTGTCCTCCGGGGCGAGCGGCCCCCGGTGGCGGGGCGAGCGACTGCAGGTACGCGATCACCTGGAGCAGCTGCTCTTCCGTCATGAGCCCCTGATAGGTCGGCATGACGGGCTCGAAGCCGGCGACGATCTTGGCCTGCGGGGTGAGGATCGATTCCCGCAGGTAGCCCTCGTCGGCGCGCACCGAGCGCCCGTCCTGGAGCTTCACCATGGTGCCGAAGAGCCCGACCAGCTTCGGTCCGCGCCCCTGGCCGTCGGCCTGGTGGCACGACGGGCAGCCCTGCGCCTGGAACAGCGCCTCGCCAGCGCTCGCCGCGGGCACCCCGGCCTCGGCGCCCGAGAGCCAGGTCTGGAAGTCCTCGGGCGGCATGACGACGACCTTCCCGATCATCCCCGAGTGCAGCGAGCCGCAGTAGGCGGAGCAGAAGAGGTCGTAGGTTCCGACCTTGGTCGCTTCGAACCACACCTGCGTGTAGCGCCCCGGGACCGCGTCCTGCTTGATGCGGAAGGCCGGGATGAAGAAGCCGTGGATGACGTCTTCCGACGTGAGCGTCAGCCGCACCGGCCGGCCGACCGGTACGTGGAGCGCATCGATCTCGCGCCGCCCCTCGCGGTGCTGCAGCTTCCACATCCACTGCTTGCCGACGACGTCGATCGGGATCGCGTCGTCGGGCGGACGCCGCAGGCTCGCGTAGAGGGTGGCGCCCCAGAAGAAGACCACCATGACGATGCCGAGCGGGATCGCGGTCCAGAGGATCTCGAGCGTCAACGAGCCGTGGATGTGCTCGGCCGGCTGGTCTTCCGTGCGGCGCCGGTAGCGCACCATGAAGACGGTGATGAGCGTCGCGATGAGGCCGGAGAAGAAGAGCGTCAGCGCGCACAGGAACAGGAACAAGGCGTCGACCTGTGCGGCCATCGTCGACGCCTGCTCGGGAAAGAGGGAGAACTTCGACATCCGACCTCAGGCCGCCCGCGGCCCGCGGCGTGCGTCGCGCCGGAGCATCACGCCGACGAAGACGCCGAGTGCCAGCAGCGTCAGGACACCGCCCGCCCGCATCGCATCCATCGCGACCCGGGTGTAGCGCCCGGTCAGCGGAACGTAGTGGAAGCAGAACAGGAGCAGCTGGTCGACCACCGACCCGATCCGCCCGGCCGACGCCTCGACCAGCGCGAGGCGGAGGTCCTTGGGCGCGTACTCGATGCCGAAGAAGTAGCGCGCGAGGTGCCCGTCGGGCGTTGCCACCACGACGCCGCTCGCGTGCGCGAACTGCTTGGCGGCGTCGTCCCAGGCGTAACGGAAGCCGATCGCGCGGGTGAGCGCACGGATCGCCGCCTCGTCGCCGGTGAGGAAGTGCCAGCCGGCCTCCGCGCCGGGCCGCCGGTAGTCGGCGAGCGCTGCGGCCTTGCGGGCGGCGGCCTGCGCCGGGGTGTCGGCGGGATCGAAGCTGAACGTCACGACCGTGAACTCGCGCCCGACGTCGAAGGAGAGGGCGCGGAGCGCGCTGCCGACGCCGCTCTGCACCAGCGGGCACAGCATCGGGCAGCGATAGTAGGCCGGCACGAGCACGACGGGCTTGGTGCCGAAGTAGTCGCCCAGCCTGACGGTGCCGCCGTTCTCGTCGGTGAACGTCAGATCGAGCGGGAGCGACTCTCCCACGTGCTGGTCGTAGCCGACGTGGCGCAGCGCCGCCGGGCGCGCGTCGTCGGCGTGCGCGGGCGGGGCCGCGAGGACCGCCGCGAGCAGGAGGAGCAACGGCCTCATGGCGCGCGCACTCCGTCGACGGCGGTGAGCGCGATCGCCCGGTCGATCGGGATGTGGAGGCGCCCGGCGTCACGGTCGATCCAGCCGTAGCCGCCGAGCTGCGCGTCCTCCTCCGCGCGCATCTCGCGGAGATCGCGCCGCGGGTCGGTCTGCAGCCGGGGCGCCGGAGCCTTGCGCGGTGCATAGCGCTCCGCGAGCGGGTTCGCCGGCGGGCTGCTCGTCGCCAGCTCCTCGACGAAGTGGCCGACGAGCACGCGCACGACCACGAACGCGACCAGCATGAGGGCCAGAACGCCCGCCGCCGCCCACAGGACGCCGCGGACGCGGACGTCACGCAGCTCGTGGCCGGGCGAGGCATCGGGCCTGGTCATGCGGCGATACCGTCCCACGAGTGGGAGGCCCCCGTGCGCGCGGCCCCTGCGGGGCCGTGCTCCGATGGGCGTCGGCCGCTCACGCGGCGACACCGTCCCACGAGGGGGGAGGCCCCCGTGCGCGCGGCCCCTGCGGGGCCGTGCTCCGATGGGCGTCGGCCGCTCACGCGGCCTCCTCGAAGTTCGGATCGTGGAGCGGGATCAATGGGGCCGCCTCGAGGCGGCGCACGAATACCGACACGCAGATGCCGCCCAGCCCCGCCATGGCCGCGACGTCGAGCCAGTGGAGACGGAGCCCGCCGGGACCGTAGGCGGGCGCCACCATCCAGAAGAGGTCGACCCAGCGCGCGATCAGCAGCACGAGGGCGAGACGGGCCAGCCGGGCGGCGTGCCGCTTCACGTCGCGCGAGAGGAGCACCGCGAACGGCAGGGCCAGGTGGAAGACGACGAGCGCCAGCGCCAGCCACTGCCAGCCGCCCCGGAGGCGGCGGAGGTACCAGGGGATCTCCTCGGGAAGGTTGGCGGACCAGGTGAGCAGGAACTGCGAGAACGCGAAGTAGGCCCAGATCAACACGAACGCGAGCAGCAGGCTGCCGAGATCGTGGAAGGCGTCGGCGTTCATCGCCCCGTCGGTGCGCTCGCGCGCCGCGAGCACGGCGGCGATCGGGATCACGAACGCGAAGGCGGTGAGGGCGCCGCCGGCCATGAAGATCAGCCCGTAGATCGTCGAGAACCAGTGCAGCTCGAGCGAGATCATCCAGTCGATCGCGGCGAAGCTGATGGTGAGGCCGAGCGCGACCAGGCTGCCGCGGGCGAGGAGCTCGAGCCGGCGGACGAGCGCGGCGTCCGACGCCTCGTCCTGCGCGAGCGACCAGCGCGCAAAGGTACGGGCGATCGCGATCCACGTGCCGAAGTAGATCGCCGCCCGGACGAGGAAGAACGGTACGTTCAGGAACGGACGCGCGTGCTGGACGATCGGGTCACCGGCGATCACCTCGGGGCGCGCCCAGGGGTAGAGCGTCCGGATGCCGACGGCGATCGGCAGGAAGGCGACCGCGAGCAGCGGGAGCAGGCCGATCCCGGCCTCCAGCAGCCGACGGATCGCGGCGCCCCAGCGACCGCCGGTCACGGTGTGGATCATAAGGAGCGCGAGACAGCCGAGCGCCAGCCCGGTCCAGAACAGGAACGCGACCAGGTACGAGCGCAGGAACTGCGTCGGGTCGACGACGCTCCCGATCGCGAGCGCCGCGAGCCCGACGCCGCCCGCGATCACCGCCCGTTGCCGCAGCCCGGCGAGCGCGTGGTCCGGTCCGAGGCGCACCGCTTCCACGTCAGCGCCCCTCCTCGAGGGTCGCCCGCTCGGCACCCGGGACGTCGGCGAGCGTCGCCCACTGGCTGCGCTGGAGCGCGCGCAGGTACGCGACGATCGCCCAGCGGTCGTCCACCGGGATCTGCGGGGCGTAGCCCGGCATCGACCCGAAGCCCCGGGTGACGACGTCGAACACGTAGCCGGCCTCGATCGTGCGCAGCCGGTCGACGTGGAAGGACGGCGGACGTCTGAACCCACGCCGGACGATCATCCCCTGGCCGGTGCCGACGCGGTCGTGGCAGGGCGAGCAGTAGATGTCGTAGCGCTCGCGGCCGTGGGAGAGGAACGCGGTCGTGAGCGGCATCGGCGGGTCGCGGAGCCAGGCGTCGCCGCGCTTGCCGGTCGTCTTGGCGGGGTCGTCGTCGAGGTGGCCGCGCGCGACCGTCCCGGGGACGAGCGGCCGCGACGCGCGGCCGTCGGCGAAGAAGGCGCTCTCACGGAGCGGCTTGTACTTCGGCTGGTCGTGCATGTCCTGGCGGCAGCCGGCGGCTGCGAGCAGGACGAGGAGGGCGAGCCCACGCCTCACAGGTCGACCTCGGTCACGTGCTGCGGTCCCAGGTGCTCGAGGAACCGGCGCGTGTTGACGGCGTCGAAGAGCGGGTCGTTCGCCTTGATGCAGAGGAAGAACCGGTCGCGCGAGGACAGCGCGAAGCGCGGCACGTTGAAGACCGGGTGGTACGGCATCGGGAGCCCGTTCAGCGCCAGCATGCCCAGCACCGCCGACAGCGCCGCGCCCAGGACCGTGCACTCGAACGTCACCGGGATGAACGACGGCCAGCTGTGGAACGGCCGCCCGCCGACGTTCAGCGGGTACTCGATCACCGACGCCCAGTACTGGAGCAGGTAGCCTGCGATCCCGCCCAGGATGCCCCCGATCAGCACCAGGAACGGCAGCCGGTTGCCATGCTCGCCGCGCGCCTCGGCGATGGTCTCCGAGATCGCCTCGACCGGGAAGGGCGTGAACGCGTCGATGGCCCCGTACCCGGCGTCGGCGGTCGCGCGCACGGCGTGCGCGAGCGCGTTGACGTCGTCGAACTCGGCCATCAGGCCGTAGAGGCCGGTCCGACGGCTCACGGATGCTCCTCCTTCACCGCGGCCTGGGGAAGCATGGTGCGCATCTCGGAGATCGAGATCATGGGGAGGAAGCGGATGAAGAGCAGGAACAGCGTGAGGAAGAGCCCGAGGCTGCCGACGAACATCCCCCAGTCCCAGCCGGTGCCGTGGTACATCCCCCACGACGACGGCAGGAAGTCGCGGTGCAGGCTCACGACGATGATCACGAACCGCTCGAGCCACATGCCGACGTTCACGAACATCGCGATCAGCATGAGCAGCCCGGTGCGGCTCCGGACGCTCCGGAACCAGAGCGCCTGCGGCGCGATCACGTTGCAGAGCAGCAGCGTCCAGTAGAGGTGCGCGTACGGCCCGACGAAGCGGTTCGTGATCATGAACCCTTCGTAGACGTTGCCGCTGTACCAGGCGCCGAACGCCTCCATCGTGTAGCCGTAGGCGACGAAGAGCCCGGTCGCGAGGATGATGCGGGCCATGTAGTCGAGGTGCCGCATCGTGATGAAGTCTTGGAGGCCGTAGATGCGGCGAAGCGGGATCGCGAGCGTCAGCACCATGGCGAAGCCGGCGTAGATCGCGCCCGCGACGAAGTAGGGCGGGAAGATCGTCGCGTGCCAGCCCGGCAGCACCGACACGGCGAAGTCGAAGCTGACGATCGTGTGGACCGACACGACGAGCGGCGTCGCGAGGCCCGCCAGCAGCAGGGACGCGGTCTCGTAGCGCTGCCAGTGGCGCGCCGAGCCGCGCCAACCCATCGCGAGCATCCCGTAGACGGTGCGTCCGACGCGGCTCGGCGAGCGGTCGCGCAGCGTCGCGAGGTCCGGAATCAGCCCGACGTACCAGAACAGCAGCGACACGGTCGCATACGTCGACACCGCGAACACGTCCCAGATGAGCGGGCTCCGGAAGTTGGGCTGTATCCCCATCGTGTTCGGGTACGGGAACAGCCAGTAGTCCATCCACGGGCGGCCGGTGTGGAGCGCCGGATAGAGGCCGGCGCTCGCGACCGCGAACAGCGTCATCGCCTCGGCGAAGCGATTGATCGACGTGCGCCACTGCTGCCGCAGCAGCAGAAGGATCGCGGAGATCAGCGTGCCGGCGTGCCCGATCCCGATCCACCAGACGAAGTTGATGATGTCGAAGCCCCAGCCGACGGGGATGTTGTTACCCCAGATGCCGATGCCCCGGAACACCAGGTTCGTGATCGCGGTGAGCAGCAGCATCACGCCCGCGAAGCCGACCGCGAACCCGACCCACCAGGAGCGCGGGCTGCGCTGGGTGAGCACCATCGCGCTGATCTTGTCGGTGACCGTCGCGAAGGTATGGCCCGGCCGGATGAGCGGCGGCTTGCCGTCGGGTCCCATGGCGGTCTCGGGTCTCACCCTCGGTGCTCCTCGTGCGTGCCGTCGAGCTCGGGGTTCGGATTGCGGACCGACGCCAGGTACGTGGTCCGTGGCCGCGTGTTGAGCTCGCCCAGTAGCGCGTAGTTGCGCGCCTCGGCCTTCAGCTTGGACACGCCGCTCGACGGGTCGTTCACGTCGCCGAACACGATCGCGTCGGCGGGGCAGGCCTGCTGGCAGGCGGTGACCAGCTCGCCGTCGCGGATGCGACGGCCGGCCTTCTCGGCGTCGATGCGGCTGCGGTTGATGCGTTGCACGCAGTACGTGCACTTCTCCATCACGCCGCGGCTCCGGACCGTGACGTCGGGGTTCCGCCCGAGCTTCAGGCTCTCGGTCGTCCAGTCGGAGTACAGGAAGAAGTTGAAGCGCCGGACCTTGTAGGGGCAGTTGTTGGAGCAGTACCGCGTGCCGACGCAGCGGTTGTAGACCATCACGTTCAGCCCCTCGCCGTCGTGGACGGTCGCGTTCACGGGGCAGACGACCTCGCAGGGCGCATTCTCGCAGTGCATGCAGGGGACCGGCTGGTGCAGGATGTCGGGCCGGTCGAGGTCGCCGCGGTAGTAGCGGTCGATGCGGATCCAGTGCATGTCGTGCCCGCGTCCCACCTCCTCCTTCCCGACCACCGCGATGTTGTTCTCGGCCTGGCAGGCGAGCGCACAGGCGTTGCAGCCGATGCAGCGCGTGAGGTCGATCGCCATCCCCCACGCGTAGCCCTCGTAGGGATGGTCCGGGTAGAAGGTGAGATCGCGGGGCGGCGTCTCCGCCATCTCGCGCGCGAAGTCGGGATGCGCGCGGTACTCCTCCAGCGTCCCGGTCCGGACCACGGGCCGCCCCTCCATGCTGTGCTGATCCTGCGTGGTGACCAGGCGCACGTGCGCGCCCGTGCGTCGCACCTCGACGCCGCGCACGAAGTCGAGGGCGTCGCTGGTCCGCAGCGCGTACGCGTCGACGCCCGCGCCGACGGCGTTGCCGCCGCCGCGCCGCCGGCCGAAGCCGAGCGGCAGCGTGATGGAGTCGGCGGCGTGTCCGGGAACGATCCACACCGGCGCCTGCACCGCGTGCGCACCGCGCCGCAGCTCGACCACGTCGCCGTTGCCGACGCCGAGCCGCTCCGCAGTGGCGGGTGCCAGCAGCGCCGCATTGTCCCAGCAGAGCTTCGTGATCGGCCGCGGCAGCTCGAGCAGCCAGCCGTTGTTCGCGAACCTCCCGTCGATGACGTAGGGATCCGGCCGGAATACGACCTCGACGCCGGTCGCCTCCGTGGCGGGCGTCGCGGGCCGGTCCCAGTCCGGGCGCAGCGATACTGGTCGTGCAGGCAGCGCGGAGCCGGCGACCAGGCCGTCATGCAGCGCGCGGCGCCAGGTCTTCTCGAAGTCGGGGCCGAGCTTGCCCATCCAGTGCTCTCGGACGAGGTCGTAGCTGCTGCGGTCGGGGACGTCGGAGAGGGCGGCGAGCAGCTCGTGCGCGCTCCGGCCGCCGTAGAGCGGCGCGATCAGCGGCTGCACGATCGACACCGTGCCGTCGTGCGCCCGGAGATCGCTCCATGCCTCCAGCGGATGCGCCTCGTTGACGTGCCACCGGCAGAGCTCCGCGGTCTCGTCGTCGTAGGTGCCGAGGTGCACCGCCATGGGAACGCGGCGGAGCCGCTCGCCGAAGCGGAGGTCGGCGGGTGCGGTGAAGACCGGGTTGCCGCCCAGGATCAGCACCAGCTCGACGCCGCCGTCGTCGAGGTCGCCGGCCAGGTCGCGGAGCGAAGCCGCCTGGTCGAGCGGCCGCGCTTCCACGGGCGCCGTGTAGAGCACGGTCCGGCCGACGTTCCCGAGCACCGCGTTCATGGCGTGGACGAGCGCGTGCACGGCGGCGGGTTGCTGGTCGCCGGCGACCACGACGCACGCCCCGCGATGGCGCTGGAGGTCGTGGGCGACGGCCGTGATCCACGCGCGGTGCGTGCCGACGGTGGCCGCATTGCCGGGCGCGACCGTGAGCCCGAGCTCGGTCGCGAGCGCCCGCGCGAACGCCTCGATGCGGTCCGCCGCGAGCGGCAGCCGATGGTCGGCGGTGGCCCCGAACGTCGTGGGCATGGGCTCGATGGCGTACAGGCGGTTCATTGGCGTCGGACCGCTCGGCGTCCGACGGGCGGTGATCTCGCGGATCGCGCGCAGCCGGCCCGGACCGCCGGCGAACAGATCCGCGTCGAGGGCCACGACGACGTCGGCGCGCGAGAAGTCGTAGCGGGTCTCGACCGGCTCGCCGAACGCGAGCTGCGCGCCGGCGCGTGCGCCGTCGCGGGTGATCGGGTCCCACTGATGCCAGCGCGCCTCGGGGAAGTCCGCCAGCAGGGCGTCGATCTGCGCGGCGAGCGTCGGAGAGGTGACGGTCTCGGTGAGGAGCCGGAGGCCCTTGCCGCGCCGCGGGCGCTGCGCCGCGAGCGCGGTGCGGACCGCATCGACGAACGCGCTCCAGGGACGGATGGCGCCCGCACTGGTGATGGTCTGCGAGCGGTCGGGGTCGTAGAGGCCCAGGATCGCCGCCTGCGTGGTCGGATCGAGGCCGCCGAGGCTCGCCGGATGGAGCGGGTTGCCTTCGATCTTGGTGGGACGCCCCTCGTGGCTCTCGACCAGCACGCCGGTGGCGAATCCTCCTGTCGGGATCGCCGTCGCGTAGAAGAGCGACTCGCCCAGGACGAGCTCCTCGGGCGGCTTCACGTACGGCACGACACGCTCCTCGGGCTGGCGCGTACACGCGGTCAGGCCCGCGAGCCCGATCGACGCGCCCATCAGCTTCAAGAAGTGCCGGCGATCGACGGTCGGGCCGAGCGCGGTCGCCTGCTGCGGGAACTCGTGGTGCAGGAACTCGAGGAACTCGGGTGTCTCGACGAGCTCGTCGAGGCTGCGCCACTGGACGGGCGCCGGCGCGGCGGCGAGCCGGGCGCGGAGGGTGGCGAAGTCGGGGCGGGTCTCGTCGCTCATCGATGGCAGGCGGAGCAATCGGTCCGCGGGTGGACGTCGTACGCCTTGACGAGCGCGTGGCCGAGCGCGACCTGGTCGCCGTCGGGGGCCCACGCGAGGTCGAAGACGTGCTCGCGCGGTCGGAGGTAGCGCTCGGGATTTCGATGGCAGTCGAGGCACCACTCCATCTGGAGCGTCGACGCTTGCGCGATCTGGTTCATCTCGCCGACCGGCCCGTGGCAGGTGACGCAGCCCACCCCCTTGGCGACGTGGATCGAGTGGTTGAAGTAGACGAAGTCGGGGAGGTCGTGGACCTTGATCCAGCGGATCGAGTGGTCGGTGCGCCAGCTCGAGCGCACGGGCTCGAGGAACGGGCTGTCGGACCAGATCTGCGCGTGGCAGTTCATGCAGGTCCTGGTGGGCGGGATGCCCGCCACCGCGGTGCGCTCGACCGACGTGTGGCAGTAGCGGCAGTCGATGCCGAGCTCGGCCGCATGGTGCTTGTGGCTGAACTGCACCGGCTGCGTGCGCGCGACGCCGACCTGCGTGACGTAGGACGAGCGGTTGATCAGGTCCAGACCCCACAGCCCCAGAAACACCGCCCCCACCGCGCCGAAGATGCTGAGACGGGAGAGCGTGTTGGTGCTGCGACGGAAGATCTGCGGCATCAGCGCGACCGCATTGTCTGGGCAGGGGAGCGCTCACACAACGCGCGCGCCGGGTAAATCTTCTTAAGCGGACCACAAGCACAGCTCATGTCCACCATCCTCGAGTCGCCGCCGGAGGAGAAGGCTCACCCTCGCAAGCCATGCTGCGGGGGTCAATGGGGTGGCGTTCGCGTCGCGCTCCATGGCAGCGCGCGGGTGGGGCGACGTGTCGTGCGCGGAGCGGGGCCCGGCCGGCCTCGCCGGACTAGGGCCCGGCGTTGGCGGGCTGGCCTCTCCGCGCACGACACCTCGCCCCGCCCGGTGGCCTCAGCCGGCGCGCTGCGGGCCCCCAGTTAGGTGCGGCGGCGCTCGAG
>JACXTT010010931.1_pt1 | contig 12184 bp, 9 predicted proteins | sample 9270951 | NCBI WGS metagenome assembly JACXTT01 (sample SAMN15532306, study PRJNA645909) | rock metagenome | isolation source: weathered quartz diorite | place: Puerto Rico | collected 2017-06-21 | reverse complement strand
TTGTGATTCGTGATGGCGTAAACCAGGAGTCCGGCAAGCGTCGCTACCAGCGCACCGATCGCCGCCGTTGGCTTCATCCCCAGTTTCTGCCCGGATGCTGCCACCATTTCCGGCGATGGCGTTTCTCCCGCCGCGAGCGCGGCCGCGAGTGGATCGCCGCCGGGCAATGCCGCCAGTACTGCAAACGCCGATGTTGGCCGGCTGCGCGGATCCGGCGCCAGACAGCGGAGAATCGCGATTTCCACTCCGGGATCGATGTCCCTCACGATCTGCCGCGGGCTGGGCGGCTCTCCCTTTTCGATAAGTTTGAGCGACTCCACCCGTGTGGCCGCAGTGTAGGGCTGCCTTCCGGTGAACATCTCGTACAACACCACACCTAAAGCGAAAATGTCGCTTTGCGTTGAGACTTCTCTGCCTGCCAGTTGCTCGGGAGCCATGTAGCCGGGTGTACCGTTGCGGACCTCGGCGCCCTCGATTTGACCCATCACGCCCGCCAATCCGAAATCGGTGATGAGCACGTGGCCCCGTCCATCGATCATGATGTTGCTCGGCTTCAAATCGCGATGCAGAACGCCCTTGTCGTGTGCGGCGGCCAGCCCCGCGCACAGCTTCCGCGCGATTTCGACTGCCTTGTCGGACGGCAGACGGCCGATGCGCCGCAGCAGCGAGTGCAGATCCTCGCCATCCACGTACTCCATGGAAATGTACGCGTGGCCCTCTACTTCGCCGATGTCGTAAACCCGGCAAACATTGGGATGCGAGACTTGCCGAGCAATCTTTACTTCGTTGTGAAAGCGCGCCAGAAATCGGGGATCGCGGGCGATCTCATCGGTCAGGAATTTCAGCGCCACTTGCTGGCTGAGCCGCAAATCGGTGGCGCGATATACTTCGCCCATTCCGCCCACGCCAAGCAGGCTGACGATCCGGTAGCGGTCCCCCAGTAGAGTGCCGGGCACAAAGCGCCCTTCTTCGCTTGCGTCGGACGAACTTCCGCCAGCTGCGGTAGGAGCCTCCGTAGCAAGCTGGGACGCGGGAGACGAAGGAGTGAGTCGTGCGGCGCAAGATCCGCAAAACCGGTTGCTGTCCGGATTGTCGGACTTGCACCGCTCACACTTCACCATGAAGTGAGTGTCTCAAAATGAGAGACACACCACTAGAACGCTGTCGCTCCAGCTAAGTCACCGCGCCCGGCGTCGCGCGAACAGGCCGGCAACCAGTCCCAAGCCAGCCAGCAGGAATGTCGCGGGCTCTGGAGCGGCGAACGATACATTGCCTAGAGCGATCGAATGCGGGCCGGTCGGCCCATTGTAGGTAAACGTCACGGCTTTGATGTCTCCAGCGTCGCTAAATACGCCGACAAATCCGGGATCGCCTTGATTGCCGGAGTTGATCGTATTAGTCAAAAGGACGTTGTTGGCGGAATCGAAGGCCGTGATCGTGTACTGCGCGACTTCGTAACCACCCCATTCCATCGCAGCTCCGATACCGTAAGCCGGAGTGTCGAGCTCGATCCGGATTGGGCCTGCCTGTGGCGAATGGATAGCCCCAAGCACGAAATCATCCGTGCCTCCGTTCGATGAAAAGAAGCTGGGAAGATTGCTGATGCTGAGTACATCGTTCGGTTCCGATATTGTGAATCCGACGCCGCCTGGAGAAACCAGATGAGTGGGGGATGGCAGAGGGCCCAGGCCAACGGTATCCCAGTCATATGTCCCGTTGGCGTTCATCGCGCCGGGGCTGCCTGCAAAAATCACGGCAGCGTCTGCGTGAGACAGCGCGAAACACGCCAGCATCATCGCCAGCGTGAATGTTACACGTTTCAAAGATTTCATGAAAAATCACTCCTCCGATTCCATTGCTATCACGCGCGCTTCTTGCTGCTAAGAACTATCCGTACCGTTACCTAATTAAGGTGGGGCCTCGTACGCGTGGCGCTCCGGCTTCGGTTTCGCGTCTCCGCTGTCGTAATCTAGGACTCTAGACCCATTTATGGCCGAATCCCCGATTACCTCCCGTACACAAGACTTCGCCGCGTGGTACCAGGACGTCGTCATGCAAGGCGACATGGCCGAGCCGGCCGAAATCGTGAAAGGCTGCATGGTCATCAAACCCAACGGCTACGCAGTCTGGGAATTGATCCAACGCGAGCTCGACGACCGCTTCAAGGCGACTGGTCATCAGAACGTGTACTTTCCCCTCCTGATCCCGCAGAGCTTTTTGAAGAAGGAAGCCGAACACGTCGAGGGTTTCTCGCCCGAGGTGGCGGTCGTCACCTTCGCCGGCGGCAAGGAGCTCGAAGAACCTTACGTGATCCGCCCGACTTCAGAAACAATCATCGGCCACTTTTTTTCGAAATGGATTCAGAGTTGGCGCGATCTCCCCATGCTCCTCAACCAATGGGCCAACATCATCCGCTGGGAGCTGCGCACGCGCATGTTCCTCCGGACCACCGAGTTTCTTTGGCAAGAGGGACACACCGCGCATGCATCGCACGAAGAATCGCTCGCCGAGGTATTGCGCATCCTCGATTTGTACGCTGAAGTAGCCGAGGATGTCATGGCCATGCCCGTGATAAAAGGCATGAAGAGTCTCGCGGAAAAATTCGCAGGCGCGCTGCGAAGCTACGCCATCGAAGCGATGATGCAAAACGGCTTGGCTCTACAAGCGGGCACCAGCCACGATCTCGGACAGAATTTTGGGAAGGCGTTCGATGTTCAGTTTCAAAGCAAGGAAGGGCAGCTCGACTACGTCTGGCAAACCAGTTGGGGCGTCAGCACGCGACTGATCGGCGGCTTGATCATGAGCCACTCCGACGACAAGGGCCTGGTGCTGCCTCCCAAGGTCGCGCCCGTGAGGGCTGTGTTGGTTCCCATTTATCGCAAGGATGAGGAAAAAGGCAAGGTCCTCGAAGCTGCGCACCGCATCGCCAAGGATATCGGCGCTAAAATCGACGACCGTGATGGCCAATCGCCGGGCGCGAAGTTCTTTCACTGGGAGCGCCGGGGCGTGCCGGTGGTTCTGGAGCTGGGGCCGCGGGATCTGGCATCGAACAGCATCGTGATGAAGCGCCGTGATACCGGCGTGAAAGAGCAGCTGCCGCAAACGGATCTCTCGTCGCGCATGGCCGCGACACTCGAGCAAATGCAGAAGGATCTTTATAACGCGGCGAAACAGCGCTTGAAGGCGAACACCGTGCTGGCCAATTCTCTGGATGAAGTCGAGTCAATTCTCCAAGCAGTGACGGCCGAAAAAGGCGGCGGAAAGTTCGTCATGGCCCACCTGAAAGACGACCCGAAATGCGACGCGCGCCTCAAGGAATTCAAAGCCACGGTGCGCTGCATTCCACTCGTCGACGAGTTCGACGGGGGCGGGAAATGTATCGTTACCGGTGAAACGGTGGACCGGCGCTCGGTGATCGCGAAGGCATACTAGCTGCTGCGAAGATTCTTCAATGCCTCCCGTTTACTCAGCGGGCTGAGCTTCGCATCGTTCTCGGCGACGTAGCGGCGCACTTCCCGTGCGTCCGTCTTGGCGTACTGGCGCAGCGCCCAGCCGATCGCCTTGCGAAGGAAGAATTCGCGTTCGGCGAGCGATGGCCGGATGCAATCGTAGAGTAGCTTCAAATCGGTATCGGCGTTGAATCCGAGCTGCGCCAGTATCGCACTGCGGCGTTTCCACATATTTTCGGACTTCGCCCAGGCGCGCAACACCTTGCTCATCTCGGACGGATACAGCCGCAACAGCTCACCCAAGCGATGGCTGGCGATCGAATCGACGTAATCCCACCATGCTCCGGTTGTGATCATCTCTTCGTACATCGGCAATGCGTCCAGCGTCCTGAAGCTACGGTAGGTGCAATATCCAACCAGCTCGATGGCCATATAGCGCTGCTCGCGATATTCTGCCCCGCGCCACAACTCGAGCACCGTGTCGCGCCACTCCGCGAACGACGCCAGCACATGTTTGGAAAATATTGCTCGTGCCGTTCTCTTCACCTGCGGTACATGTACGCCGAGATACGGCATAGCCGATTTCATATAGGCCTGCATCATCGGCGCTTTCATAGGGTCCGCTAAGTTCTGAAGCGCTTTTGTGGCAGCCTCGATTAACAGGTCGCACGGTCGAAATTGTTTTGCTGCCCGCCCCATCGCACTCGCCAGAATAACAGAGGGAGTCACAAGGATTTCGTAATTGTTTCTCCTTCTCGATGAGAGGCTTACGAAACACGTTTAGCAGTATTGTGACCGTCTCGGGCTTAATCTGATCTCAGGTGATGGCAAGCGCACGGGGCGCGGCGCGCCGGCAGGTCGAGCGATGCTCCTGCTCGCGGTCAAACCCCGTGCGTCTTTTTTCCCGCGACATCGTGAGACTTCGCGAAAGGCGTGCTACTTCGGTTTGCCATAATGGTGGTGACCCGCGCCCATGTCTCGTGCCACCGATACGTTCGTTGAACAGAATCAGCAGCGGCTGCTCGATGAGCTGAAAGATTTTCTGCGCATCCCCAGTATCAGCACTCTTCCCGAACACAAGCTCGATGTCGACCGTGCCGCCCATTTCGTCGCCGACAGCCTGAAGCAAGCCGGCATCGAAAATGTCGAGATCATTCCGACCGCGGGCAATGCGCTCGTCTACGGCGATTGGCTGCACGCGCCGGGAAAGCCCACCGTTCTCTGCTACGGTCATTACGACGTCCAACCTCCCGATCCACTCGAGCTCTGGAAGAGCCCTCCATTCGAGCCTGCCGTGCGCGACGGCAACATCTATGCCCGTGGCTCGGCCGACGACAAAGGCCAGATGTACATGCACATCAAGGCCGTCGAAGCTCTGCGCGCGGTCAACGGCACACTGCCGATCAATCTGAAATTCCTGATCGAAGGTGAGGAAGAAGTCGGCGGCGCGTCCATTACCAAGTACGTCGCCACGAATCCCGCCAAGCTCAAGGCCGACGCGGCCCTGGTATCCGACACCGCCCTTTACGCCGAAGGCCTGCCCACGCTTTGCATCGGCCTCCGTGGCCTGGTCTACATGGAAATCGAAGCCACTGGCCCGGCGCGCGATCTGCACTCCGGACTCTATGGCGGCGCCGCACCGAATCCTGTCTTCGCGCTGATCGAACTTCTCGCTAAATGCAAAGATTCGAACGGCGTCATTCGGATTCCCGGCATCTATGACGACGTCGCAACGCCCGCGCCCGCCGAGAAGGAAAGCTGGACGCGTCTGCCGTTTCACGAAGTCGATTTTCTGAAGAACGAAGTCGGAGCCGCCTCGCTCACTGGCGAATCCGCGTACTCGGTGCTCGAGCGAATCTGGGCCCGGCCAACGCTTGAAGTCCACGGAATCGCGGGCGGATTCACCGGCTCGGGCGCAAAAACCGTGATTCCGTCAAAAGCGACGGCTAAGGTCAGCTTTCGCTTGGTCCCGAATCAAAACCCGGACAAGATTCTGGCTTCGTTTCGCGATTTTCTGCAAAACAACGCGCCAGCGGGCGTTCGCATCGATTTGCGTCTGCTCAGCGCCAGCCCGGCCGTGATGGTCGACCCCAATCATCCCGCAATCCAAGTCGCGGCTCGCGCCTTCAGCGACATGCTGGGCAAGCCTACCGTCTTTACGCGCAGCGGCGGCTCGATTCCAGTCGTCGGCGACTTCGCCAAACATCTAGGCATTCCATCGATTCTGATGGGCTTCGGCCTGCCCGACGACGGCCTCCATTCGCCCAATGAAAAATACCGACTCGAGAATTACTATAAAGGCATCATGACCATCGCGCATTTTTTCGAAGAGTTCAGCCGATAGGCAAGCAAGGCTCCTTTGGAAATCAAGGCTCAGAATCCGGCGCCGGCCGAAAGCGTGGTTCGGTCGGCGGGGATCGTCTCGGTCGCGGTCGCGATGTCGCGCTTCACCGGACTGGTGCGCGAAATGGTGATGGCGCGGCTGTTCGGGGCCGGATTCGTCTATGACGCATTCCTCCTTGGATTCCGCATCCCCAATCTGACCCGTGACCTCTTTGCCGAAGGGGCGCTCTCGTCCGCGTTCGTTCCCATCTTCACTCAGACTCTCGCGCAAAAAGGCCGCAAGGAAGCCGCCGTCCTCTCCAATCTTGTCGCAACGGCTCTGATCCTCATCGTCGGCGTCTTCTGCGTGCTAGGCGTCATCTTTAGCCCCGCGCTCGTCGATCTACTGGCCCACGGATTCCGGCAGGTGCCCGGCAAATTCGAGCTGGCCGTAAAGATGACGCGAATCATGTTCCCGTTTCTATTGCTCGTAGCTTTGGCGGCTCAAGCCATGGGCGTGCTCAACGCCTGTAACCGATTCGCGGTGCCGGCCATGGCGTCTACGTTTTTCAATATCGGTTCGGTCGCGTTCGGACTCGCCTTGGGCTACTGGCTCGGCCCGATTGTCGGAATCGAGCCCATCACCGGGATGGCGCTCGGCGTCGTTTTAGGCGGCGCGCTGCAACTGTGCTGGCAACTGCCTTCACTCCGATCCGAAGGCTTCCGGTTCCAACCCAGCCTGGACTGGAACCACGCCGGATTGCGCCAGATCATCACGCTCATGGGCCCGGCGATTCTCGGTAATGCCGCCGTGCAGATCAACGTGATGGTCAACACCAATTTCGCGTCGCGCATTCCGGGCAACGGGGCGGTGAGCTGGCTGGGCTACGCGTTCCGCTTCATGCAACTGCCGCTCGGGCTATTCGGCGTGGCGATCGCATCGGCGACTCTGCCCTCCATCTCGCGTAGCGCCGTCGCTGGGAACTTCGATGACTTCCGGCGTACGCTTTCGAAGTCCCTCGGTATGGTTTTTCTTTTGACGCTCCCGTCCTCCATCGGATTGATGGTGCTCGGCAACACGATGATCGGGGCGATTTATGAAGGTGGAAAGTTTCAAGCCTACGATACGGAACAGACTGCGCTCGCGCTCTCCTGCTACGCGGTCGGCTTGGCGGGATACTCCGCGCTCAAAGTTCTCAATCCGGCCTTTTACGCTCTGCACGACGCTAAAACGCCAATGATCGTGAGCCTGGTTTCAATCGCCATCAACTATTTCACGGCCTTCGCGCTCCTTCGGGGCACCAGCCTGGGACATGCGGGCCTGGCGCTCTCAACATCAGCGGTCGCGATTTTTGGAGCGGTCGCGCTCTTCGCGATCCTGAGAGGCCGCATCGGTGGCATACACGGCAGGGCGATCGCCAACAGCGTTTGGAAAATCACGCTGGCTTCCGCTGTGATGGGAGTTGGGGTCTGGTTTTCGAGCCATGGAATTCAGCAATGGTTGGGAACGGCGCGCCTCGGACGCTTAGCCGACCTTGCTGTTTCTATCCCCTTCGGCGTGCTCGTCTTCTACGCTGCCTGCAAACTTCTGCGCGTCGCAGAATTGGATCTCGCTACTCGCGCTCTCGCCGCACCGCTCATGCGACGGCTGAACGCTGCCAGGCTCAAGAATTCTTCTTGACCATCGGCGAGGTGATGGCTTTCCGAATCTTCGCAAGCGGCGCCTTGTCGTTGAACTTCACTACGCCGGCCTGAACTTCTACTCCCAGGCGCCGCCAGAGATCGGCTAGGTCCGTCTGGACCGGCGTCGCTTTCATTTGATCGTAGAGATCGGTAAGCACCGTGCACCCGGTCGCTTTGTCGCCGACCTTCAGCACCTGCGTTATCGGCCATTCATTCTCGATGTTGCCGCCCGCTTCGAGAATGGCGCGCATCGCATCCTGCAGCCCTTGCCGGTTCTTGGTGCATTCCCGGATCTTGACGTCGGCTACCAGCCAATACAGCGCTCCCCCCCAATACGTCCGTCCCCATGTGTGGGTGTGATCCAGTCCTTGATCGCCGTCGCGCGGCAGACCCTGGGGCATGTACCGCGCCATCTCGCCCCACACTCTTTCGAGAGGAAGTTTCCCGATCTGCGCGCGGCCGATCGGCTCGATGTAAGTCGCCATCCCTTCCTCGATCCAATGGTGCTCGCGATCCTCACCGGCGATATCCGGAAACGCCATGTGGACCAACTCGTGTGTCATCATCCAGTCGTTATTCAGCTCGTTCTGATCGGTGAGCTGGCCGAGCGAGATCCGCGTGAGTGCTCCGCGCTGTCCCCACGTCATCCCGCGAAAAACTCCACTGCGGCCTTCCGCTGGACGGATAACAACTCTTGCGTTGGTCACCGGGAACCGGCCGAAGTAGGCCGACACGGCGTCCGCTGCCGTCGAAACCCACGCTAGAACCTTCTCGCGCGGCAAGTCGATTTTCCCCTCGGAAAAGGTCACATCAATCGTTGCGCCGCCAGAATGGATTTGCGAGGGAGGCAGGGTGTCCTGTGACATTCCGACTCCACCAGTCACCAGCAGGAGAAGTATGCGCGAACGAAGCATGTCTCTGTACTATATGATGTTCGACGGCCGGGCCGCCGTTACGTCTCTCCCAAATTTCTAGAGTGCTTCGATAGATGCTAAGATCTTTAAGAGATGACCGAAGAGATCGAACAGGTCACCCGCTTACAATCTCTCGATTTGAAAATCGCTGAATTGGAGCGGGAAATAGCCACACTGCCGAAACACATCGCACAAATTGAAAAGACTTTGGATGCGCACTTGCGCAGATTGGAAGCTGATCGCGCCGCGCTTAGCGGTAATCAGAAGGAGCGCAAAAGTCTCGAAGACGACGCCAAAACTGAAGCCCAGAAAATCTCCAAACTCAGAGATCAGATGCTGGGAGCAAAAACCAACGAGCAATACCGCGCCTTCCAGCACGAAATCAGCTTCTGCGAGGACGCCATCCGCAAGGCAGAGGATCGGATCCTCGACTTGATGGGCGAGGCCGAGCCCCTGGACGCCAACGTCAAGCGGGCCGAAGCCGCACTCAAGGAAGAAAAGCAGCAGGTGGAGGCGGAAAAAGCCGTTGCCCGCGACCGCACCGCAGTCGATCGGAACCAGCTCGAACAATCGTTGGCCGAGCGAAAAGTCTTGGTTGCGGGTTTGAGGCCGCCCACCTACAGCGCGTATGAGCGCATTCGAAAGAAATGGCATGGTGTCGCGGTCGCCGAAGCGTCGGACGGGCGATGTTCGGCTTGCCAAATTGTCTTGCGGCCGCAATTTTTCCAGGATCTGCGCCATGCCGACAGCGTCATGTTTTGCGAAAGCTGTGGCCGCATCCTTTATTACAATCCGCCGGTCAGCTTCGAGCACGACTTGGCGGCCCACCAGTAATTTGAGGCTCGCGCCGGATCCGGCGTATGCTCGCGGTGCTCGAGCCTGCGCTAACATGCATGTCATGGCCCGCCTTCTAACCGCGCTATTACTCGCCTCGGCGATTCTGCCCGCGCAAACCGTCATTCGAATGGGCACTTTGGTACCTAAGGGATCGCGCTGGCATGAAATCCTGCTGAACATGGGCGAGGAGTGGTCGAAGGCCTCCGGCGGAAAAATCGAGCTGAAAATTTATCCCGGCGGCGAGCAGGGCGACGAGCCCGAGATGGTGCAGAAGCTCCGCATCAAGAAACTGCAGTCCGTCGCGATTTCAGGCGCCGGGCTCAGCGGCATCGACGCGGCCGTCTCAGCCCTGCAGGTGCCCATGATGCTCAGCTCTTACGAGGAGCTGGATTACGTGCGCGATCACATTTCCGAGCGCTTGGAGAAGGGTCTCGCGCAGCGCGGCTTCGTTGTTCTGAACTGGGGCGATGCCGGCTGGGTCCACTTCTTTACCAAACAGCCGGCCGCAAGTCCAGACGAGATTCGCAAGATGAAGATCTGTGTCCTGCAGGGCGACAACACCACGTTTGAGCTGTACAAGCTCAATGGCTTTCGGCCCGTATCGCTCGCCGCCACCGATATTCTCACGGGCCTGCAAACCGGTTTGATCGATGCCTTTCAGTCACCGCCGCTGTTGGCTTTGAGCAACCAATGGTTCGGTGGAGCAAAGAACATGATCGACATCAAGTTCGCTCAACTCGTCGGCGCGACGTTGATTGCGAAGGATGTCTGGAACAAGATCCCGGCACCAATACAGAAGGAAATGATGGCCTCGGCTCGCACCGCCGGGGTGGCGTTGCGCGAGGAAATCCGCAAAGCGGAGGCAGCTTCCGTTCCTTTGATGCAGCAATTCGGACTCAATGTTGTGCATGCCGATCCGAAGGCCCTTGCCGCATGGCGCCAACTTTCTGAAAGCATTTGGCCGAAGTTACGCGGCACGCTGGTGCCACCGGAAGTGTTCGATGAGGTGAAGCGGCTGCGCGATGAATATCGTAAGACCCATCCCGTCGCTTCCGCCGCGGGCATGCCGTGAGCGTCGCCACCCCGCCGCCCGAAAACGCTGGGCCCGCGACTCCACTCCAGATTTTTGAAGATTCGTTTTCCATCCTGGCATTGTCGTTGATGACTGCGCTGCCCGTGATCGAGATGGTTTCGCGACAATTCCGCTGGCCGGGAATTCCGGGATCGGCTGTGATCGTACAACAGCTCACTTTGTGGATCGGCATGCTCGGCGGAATGCTAGCATCGCGTTCCGATCGATTGTTGGGCCTTTCTTCGAGCGCGATGCTCCCGGATTCGTGGCGCGCTCCGGCGAAGATTATTTCAGGCGCGGCGCTGGCGGCCGTGGCGACCTGCTTAGCGTGGTCCAGCTGGGTGTTCGTACAAAGTGAGCGTGAATCTGGCAGCTATCTGCTTCCCGGTGTTCCGAAATGGACCGCGCTTGCGATCATGCTGGTTGGCTTCGCCGTAATCGCGTTGCGAGCAGTGTTGCATGCCAGCACCGGATGGAAGGGCAGGCTGCTGGCTGCTCCAGGCCTCGTGATTCCCGCGTTACTCGGCTTCGTTATTCCGATGGACTCACCTGGTGTTCTGCCGTTGTCGCTCGGTTTGCTGACCGTCGCGACCTTCCTCGGCCTGCCGATTTTCGCCGTCTTCGGCGGACTCGCATTGCTGTTGTTCTGGCATGCCGGCACGCCCGCGGCGTCGGTGCCCGTCGAAATGTACCGCTTGGTGGCCTCACCCTTGCTCCCATCGATTCCGCTTTTCACGCTCGCCGGATACTTCATGGTGCAAGGCGGCGCGACTCGAAGGCTTCTACGCGTATTTACGGCTCTCTTTAGCTGGATTCCCGGCGGACTCGCTATTGCTACCGTGGCCATCTGCACAGTGTTTACGTTTGCCGGCTCAGGGCTAACGATTCTTTCGCTCGGCGGGCTGCTAGTGCCGATGCTTGTCAAGACACGCTATCCGGAGAATTTTTCGATCGGCTTGCTGACGGCGTCCGGTTCGCTTGGACTGCTCTTTCCCACCAGCGTTCCCGCGATTCTCTACTGCGTTTATTCACAGACACCGTTGCCCCGGTTATTCACCGGCGCACTTCTGCCGGAGCTTTTGATGGTGGCGTGTGTGGCAACGGTCGGAATCCGTATGGGCCTGAAGAGCAACGCAGTGCGCGATCCGTTCGTGCCGCGCGAAGCGGCTGCGGCCATTTGGCACGCCAAGTGGGAGCTGCTCCTTCCGGTGATCATGATTGTCGGGCTTTTCGGCGGCTTCGGAACACTGACTGAAGCGGCCGCGCTCACAGCTTTCTGTGCGTTCATCGTCGAAGTGTTCATATATCGCGATTTGAAGTTGACGCGCGATTACCGGGAAGTCTTCATCGAGTGCGCCACTATCGTCGGCGGAATTCTGATCATCTTGGGCGTTGCGCTGGGATTCACGAATTATTTGATCGATGCCGAGGTCCCGTCCAAGCTGATCGATTGGGTGCAGGCGCACGTGCAGTCGAAATATCTTTTCCTGCTGTTGTTGATCGCCGCCCTGTGGTTGGTTGGCGCGCTCATGGCTATTTTCGCGCCCATTCTGGTAGTCGTTCCACTGATCAAACCGCTCGCCGCTGTCTATTCGATCGACCCGGTGCAGATGGGAGTGATCTTCATCGCGAATCTGGAACTCGGCTATCTGCATCCGCCCGTCGGCATTAACCTGTTCCTGTCGGCCTATCGCTTCAAGAAACCGATGGGCACCATCATCTGGGCCACGCTCCCGTTCCTCTTCATTTTGATGGGCAGCGTTCTGCTGATCACCTACGTGCCGTGGCTGACCACCGCGCCGCTGCGCTGGTTCGGTCAGTGATTGTCCAGCTCAACCAGGGAGGCGGTGGACGCCACGCATCTGGGAAAAATGTCTGTCGAATGCGAAGGCGCTGGAGAGACGCAA
>JACXTT010010930.1_pt1 | contig 12185 bp, 6 predicted proteins | sample 9270951 | NCBI WGS metagenome assembly JACXTT01 (sample SAMN15532306, study PRJNA645909) | rock metagenome | isolation source: weathered quartz diorite | place: Puerto Rico | collected 2017-06-21 | reverse complement strand
GGCCATGGCCTCGACGGCTTCACCGCGGGCGATGGCGTAGGCGCGTTTCTTGTCGCCGCGGCTCACGCGCCCCGCGCCCTCGGCGAGGTTGAGGCACACGCTTTTGGCGGCCCGCAGCGCTTGCTCGTTCAGCTTCGGATCGCGAATCCGCGCGTCGCGAACGGCCGCGAGAAACGCGATTGCCACTTGATACGCCACCAGCTTGTGCTGCGGCAGCTTCCTCTTTTCGAACGTGTCGTGGTCGGTCATGCCAACCACAGCGCAGCTTCCGTGACGAGCCGTCTTCGGCTCGGCGCGGAAGGTGCGCACAAAGGCAGGACCGACCACGACAGGTTCGAAAAGAGACGCGAAGAAAGAGCGCGAGCATTTGATCTTCCCCCACCCCATCCCTCCCCCGCGAGCGGGGGAGGGTAGCCGAGCGCCCCTGCCGTACGCCCGCACCCACGCCTTCTTACTTCTTACCCCGACCCCGACCCCGACCGCGACCTCGACCGCGACCCCGACCGCGACCCCGACCGCGACCCCGACCCCTACTCGGTGACGAGGTTGATGCTGCGGGTTGGGCAGTATTTGGCGGCTTGCATGACGACGCGGTAGAGGCTCTCGTCGGGTTGGCGGAGGAGCTTGACCTTGTGGTCTTCGCCGACGGCGAAGATCTCCGGCGCCTCGCCGACGCATACCGCGTGGCCCTGGCACAGGTCGCGGTCGAGCTCGACGCGCAGCTTCGGTTTTGCGCCGGTCTCGCCCGAGAAGGGGCACTTCGCCGCGCCGGCGGCGTCGCTCGCGGCGGCGGGGACGGCCGCCGGTTTGGCGACGGCGCGCTCGTCGCGGCGGCGGTAGCGCAGGCGGCACGGCTCGGTCGGTCCGACGACCAGGCCGTGGAAGTTCGAGCCGATGTTCCGGTCGATGAGCTCGAACTCGTAGCGGCGCAGCAGCACGGCGAGGATCGCCTTGACCTGCAGGAAGGCAAAGGCGTTGCCGAGGCACTTGTGGCGCCCGCCGCCGAACGGGATGTAGGCGAAGTCGCGCTTGTCCTCCTCGCGCGGCGGCGCGAAGCGGTCGGGGTCGAAGCGGTCGGGCGCGCGGAACAGCGCCGGGATGCGCTGCGCCACCGTGGGCGACACCACCAGCCACGTGCCCGACTCGAAGCGATAGCTCTTGTACTGCCACGGCTCCTGCACCACGCGCACCAGCATGAACAGCGGCGGGTGCAGGCGCAGCGACTCCTTCACCGCCGCCTCGGTCACGACGATCTCGCGCAGCTTCTGGTAGCTCACGTGCGGATCGCCCTGGAACACGCCGTCGAGCTCGTCGAGCACGCGGTCGTAGTAGCCGCGGTTCTGGAGCAGCTCGATCATCGTCCACGCCGTGGTCACCGAGCTCGTGTGGTGGCCGGCGAACATCGCCGCCAGCAGCATGCCGGTGATCTCGTGCTCCGACAGCGCCGCGCCGCTGTGGTAGCGCGCGTCCATCAGCGTCTGGAGGAAGTCCTCGCCGGTGCGGCCCGACTTGCGGCGGTCGGCGATGATCTCGCTGATCATCTCGACGAGCCGCACGCGCGCCTGGTCGCGCTTGCGGAACGAGGGGATCGGCAGGTGCGCGTTGATGTAGGCGAGCGGCGTCACGCCGCGCTCGAGGTCGTGGTAGACGCGCGCGAACTCCTCGGTCATGCCGCTGCGGAACTCCTTGCCCAGGAGGCACGCGCTCGAGGTGAAGTTGGTGAGCACGCGACAGTAATCGACGAAGTCGACCACGCCCTCGTCGCCCCAGCCGGCGATGCTCTGCTCCACCTCGCCGAGGATGTGCTCGCCGTAGCTGCGCATGCGCCGGTCCTTCAGCGCCGGCAGCAGCATCTTCACCTGCTCGCCCATCTTCTCCGGCGGCGCGTCGTAGACGATGTCCTTGCCGAACACCGGCGTCATGATCTTGTAGGCTTCCGACGGCGACAGCTGCGAGTCGGGCGCGCGGAACACCGCCTCGTGCGCCTCCGGCCCGAACAGCGCCACCATGCGCTTGTTGGCCACCTGGAAGGCCGCGACCTCGCCGTGCTCGCGCTGCGCCCGCGCGAGCAGATCGATCGCCGAGCGCACGAACTCGACCGTGTGGCCGATGAGCGGATATCCGCCCGACAGCACGGGAGGCTCGGCGTGACCGTTGGGCTTCTTGCCGGCAGCGCGATCGAGCGCGCGCTGGACGAACGTGGGGACTTGCAAGGCCATGTCGGTGATCCTCAATAGATGAACGGCACCATCTTGAAGCGCGCGCGCTGGCAATATTGCTCCCACAGGTCGCCGTATTTCTCGCGGCAGCGCCGGTCGTCACGCCCCGCCCGGTGCGACAACAGGCCAATCAACCACAGCGGCAGGATGTAGGGGATGAACGACTGCGCGCCGGAGAGCAGCGTCCACGACAGGTAGACGCAGATCTCGCCGGTGTAGTTGAGCTTGCGGCCGATGCCCCAGAACCCCGACACCAGGATGCGCCCGCCGATGGTCTCCGCCGGGCGGCCCCAGATCTTCGCCTTCGGGTCGCGCTTGAAGCGGTCCTTCTGGCTGTTCGCGCCGCGGAAGATCCACAGGCCGCAGGCGAAGAGCAGCGGCAGGGCGAACGCCGCCAGCGGCAGCGGATCCATCTTGTCGATCAGGAACCAGCCCGTGACGCTGTAGCAGAACGGCACGAAGGCATAGTCGCCCCACACCAGCATCCAGCCGAACCGCTCGGACATGATGTCCCAGGTGTAAATCATCCCGTATTCGAACTGGAAATAGTTGAACACGTAGACGAAGGTGAATGCCTGGTAGAGCATCATCGCCTGCGACAGGTGGCCGTAGGCCTCCCATTGCACGTAGGCGAACGACACGTTGATGATCGCCAGTCCCATGAGCGACGGGCGATAGCTGAACATCTTGAGATCGACGCCCCACAGCGACGGGTTCAGCTCGACTCCATAATAGAGGTCGCGCACGAATCCCTCGCGCGGCGCGCCGGGCGAGTTGCGGCCGGCGAAATAGAGCGCGAAGGTCATCGCGAACGAGAACGCGTTCGCGGCGATGAAGATCGCCACGAAGTGCCGCGTCACCGTGGCCAGCGACAGCACGCCGGCCGCGGTCGCCCCGCCGATCGCCGCCGCCAAGAGCACGAAGATCGCCAGCCCGTTCAATTTGTAAGCGACGCGCGAGCCGTCGTCGAGCTTCACCCCTTCCTCGCGCCGGCCCGGCACCAGCGCCGACAGCGCGAACAGGAGCCCGATGAACCCGAGGCACATCCCCGCGCCCTTCATCAAGGCCTGGGCGTCGAGCGACTTCCACTGCAACAGAAAGGAATTCATGGCGGATGGCCGCCGCTCAGGCGCTGGCGTTACCCGCGGGGCGGCTGCGGCCCCGGTATACCAGCTCCAGCCGCTCGTGGCGGCGCGACTCGTAGAGGCCGAGCGCCCACACCGGGAAATAGCTACGGTACGCGACGTAATCGAGCAGCGCGGTGTGGAAGAACACGCCGGCGGGGTCCTGCTTCGGCCAGCTGCCGTCGTCGTTCTGTTTGCCGGCGAGGAAATGCGCCGCCCGCTCGATCGCGTCCCAGTCGGGATCGCGCGCCTCGAGCAGCGCCGTCATCGCCCAGGCCGTCTGGATCACCTGGCTCTCGTCGTGCTCGCGGTAGCCGTCGACCAGGCAGGCGCTGTAGTGCTCGCCCCAGCCGCCGTCGACGCGCTGGTGCTGCTTGAGCCAGCGGCACGCCTTGCGGATCGCCGGATCCTGCGGGCGCGCGCCGGCGGCGATGAGCCCGCGAATGCCGAACATGGTGCCGTAGGAGAAGTGGATGCCCCAGTTGCCGCTCCACGCGCCGTCGGGCCGCTGCAGCCGGCGGATGCGCTCGCCGCCCTTGGCGATCGCCCGGTCGATCTCCTGCGCCATCACCTCGGGGTAGCGGCGGCGGAAGTGCGCCAGCGCCGAGATGCACGACGCGGTGCACTCGGCGTAGGAGTGCTCGGTCATCGAGTCGCCGAACATCTCCGCCGGGTTCAGCCACTCGAGCTTCATGTCGACCTTGCGCGCCTCGTAGCTGCCGAAGCCGCCGTCCTTGTTCTGGCACTTGAGCACGAACTTCGCCGCGGCGGTGAGCTCGTCCTCGGTCGCGCGCGCGCCGGGCGCCTCGAGCAGCGCGGTCATCGCCTCGGCGGTGCAGTCGCTCACCGGCCAGCCGTGCCACACGCCCGCGAAGCAGAAGCCGCCCTCGGGCTCGAGCCGGTAATAATCGCCGTAACGCGCCGCCTGCGGCTTCTTGATCTGTTGGCTGCGGAGGAACGCCTCGGCACGCTCGAGCGTCTTGGTGACGTCGAAGTGCGGCGCGGCGGCGGCGAGCGCCTGTAGGGCGAACGAGGTGTCCCAGGTGGCGCTGCGCGCGCCGGCGACGCGCAGGCCGGCGTGGTCGTCCTCCCAGATCCAGCCGTCGAAGCGCTCGAGCTGCTGCCGGAAATCGGCGTCGTCCGGGTCGTGGCGGTAGAGGGCCAAGAGGTCGAGCAGGCCGCTCACCGGCGAGATGCAGGTGTAATCGGTCGAGCGCAGCTCGAAGCGGATGTGCTCGCGCAGCTTGTCGCGCACCGCCGCGCGCGCCTCGGGCGTCGCCGCGCGATCGACGTAGGTGAGGAGCTTGTAGCCGACCTGCAGCGGCGCGCTCGGCGGGGTGAAGATCTCCGCCTGCCGCAGCGCGGTGCGCGCCTGTTCGAAATCGACGCGCCCGTAGCCCATCGGGTAGAGCTCGCGCCGGAGCGCGGCGAGGAGCTCGGGGTCGCGCGCCGGGAAGGTCTCGCCGTAGAGGCTCGCCATGCCCAAATAAATGAGCCGGGTGTGGCAGTAGTAGCGCGACGGGTGGAGCGGCAGCCAGCGCGGCAAGTTCCACAATTCTGGAAGAACCGGGTTCACCCCGCGCCATTCGTACAGGCCGAGGAGCGCGAGCCAGAACTTGCCCCAGGTGGGGATCGCCACCACTCCGCCCTCGGCGGCGATGAACGCGTGCGCGCGCGCGAGCAGCGGATCGTCCGCCGCGACGCCGAGCAGGCGCGCCGCCACGTACACCAGCGTGGTGACGAACAGGTACGGCTCGGAGAGCTCGTGCATGCCCCAGGCGCCGCTCGGCAGCTGCTCGTAGCGGAACGCGCGCAGGATCCGCTCGCGCCGCGCCGCGGACAGCTCCGCGCCGGTGACGTGGCACATGATCGCGTACTGCGCCGCGAGCATCGGGCACCACACGTTCTCGCCCTCCCACGAGCCGTCGTCGGCCTGCACCCGCTCGAGCGCGCGCACGCTCCGTTCGAGCGCGATGTGGGGCTCGGCCGCGTGTTTGGCGCGGCGCTCGGCCTGCTTCACCGCCGCGGGGTGCTCGACGATCTCCGCCTTCGCGCCGGACGCGCGGAGCGCGCCGCCGTAGGCGCCGTCGGCAGTCAGCGCATAGGGCCGCGGATCGGAGAAGCGCAGCGCCCCGGCCAAGAGCCAGCGCGAGCGCGACGCGAGCTCGGAGGCCACGCCGGCGACGTAGCGCCACTGCCCGCTCTGGATCGCCTGCCGGCCGAAGCCGCGCGCGCCGATCACTACCGCCTTCAGGAACGAGTTGCCGAAGCGCAGCGGGTGGTTGTCCTGGCAGGCGAGGAAGGCCATCGTGCGCGAGCGCTCGAGCGGATCGTGCCGCCACATGTCGTAGACGGCCTTGCGGATGGCGACGCACTCGTCGCTGGTGTCGGCGAAGATCTCGTAGAGCGCGACCGCGAGCATCTCGGGCACGCGGCTGTGGCGGATGCGTTTGTCGCGGAATTGCTCGAAGCCGCTGCTCTCGGCCAGGGCGACGGCGTCCTGGAAGCCGAGCGTCATGCCCACCGCGGTGAGCGGATGGTGATGGCCGGCGGCGTCGCCGACGAGCGCGAGCCCGTCGCGGCCCATCGTCTTGCGCGGGCGCGTCTGGTTCGCCGCCCAGCCGATCTTCCCCTCGTGGAGCGCGCGCCAGAAGCCGCCGCGGAGCTGCTCCGGCAGGATCGCGTGGAAGCCGTCCCACAGCGCGGCCTCCTTGTTGCGGCTCACCGGCATCGACAGCGGCACGTCGAGGCACACGCGCACGTGGCGGTGATCGAGCCGGTAGGCGAGGATCGGCCCGGGCCCGCCGAGGAACACGTGGCCGAAGCCCTCGTTCGGCAGCTCGACGTCCTCGAGCAGGAGGCCCGCCATGCGCGAGTAGGTCGCCGAGCGGTGATCGATGCCGAGCGCGGCGTGCGCCACCGACGAACGGCCGCCGGCGCCGACGATGGTGCCGGCGTGGACCGTCTTGCCGCCGCCTTCGCGCAGCTCGACCTCCATCCGCTGATCGACGATGCCGGTGACGCGCGCCCACGGCACGTACTCGATGCCGCTCTCGCCGCGGCAGCGCTCGCGCAGGCGATCGACGAGCAGGCCGTGCTCGCAGCTGAAGCCGCGCGTGCCGTCCTGGTACGGCAGCACCAGCTGCGCGGCGTCGTCGTCGGGGAACACCGCGAAGCCGCGGCCGTAGTCGTAGGCCGGCTTGGCGATCGGTTCGACCCCGAAGCGCTGGAGGATCTCCACCGCCGGCGGATGCAGCCACTCGCCCGCGAGCCGCTGCGAGGCGCGTGGGTTGGCCTCGAGCAGGAGCACGCTCGCGCCGCGCCCGGCGAAGGCGAGCGCCGCGACACAGCCGACGGGACCAGCGCCGATGACGGCGACGTCGTAAGAGCCTCTCATGATCGTTCCTCAGCGGGGCCAGGCGGGCGGCGCGGCGCGCATCGCCCGTTCGAGCGCGCGGGCCTGTTTCTCGTCGACGGCGTCGTGGCGCTCGTCGTCGCGGTAGGCGCCCGAGGCGTAGTGGCTCAGCATCCAGGTGAGGGTGAGGTTGTCGCCTGTGGCGCGCTTGGCGTCGCGGAACACCTGCCACACCACGCCGCGGCTGACCTTCGGCGTGCGGCCCGGCACCAGCGTGTCGTGCCCCGCCTCGACCTCGTGGAGGGTGGCGAGGGCGAGCGCGAGCGGCACGGTGCAGAACAGCCGCACGTCCGCGCCCTCGTCGATCGGCCACAGCAGGGTGTACTCCTTGGCGCGGCGCAGGTGCTCGCGCGCGCGATCGCACACCGCGCGCACCACGCCGAGCGCGGCGGGGCGGTGCTCGGGCGCGAGCAGCTCGTCGAGGGTGATGCCCTCCGCGCGGGCGAGCTCGGTCGGCAGGAAGCAGTCGCCGCGGCCGAAGTCCTCGGCCACGTCCTTGACGATGTTCACCATCTGCAGCGCCAGGCCGAAGCTGACGGCGCGGGCGCGCGCCTCGCTCCGCGCGTGCGCCGGCATCGACGGCACGGTGAGCTCGAACAGCGCGGTGAGCAGCTTGCCGACGGTGCCGGCGACGAAGTAGCAGTAGCGCTCGAGCTCCGCCATGTCGCCGAGGCGCAGCTTGCCGGCGGCGTCGGCGCGGCGGGTGAACTCGCGCATGCCGCGCGACATCTCGAGCACGTGCGGGCGCACGGCGGCGCGGTGCTCGGGCGCGAGCGCGCGGAAGGCGCGGAACACCGCCGACGACTCGACGCACAAGACGTGGTCGGCCTTGGCCGTGCCGCCGAGCGAGCAGGCGGCGCAGGCCTTCTCGAACGCCGCGGGCGAGAGGCGGTCGTCGCTCATCAGCGCGTCGAACTGGTCGAACAGCTTGTCGCGCGTGCGCGAATCGATCACCCCGTCGTCCTCGACGGTGTCGACGATGCGGCAGAGCAGGTAGGCGACGCGGATGGTGTCGCGCAGCGCCGCGGGCAGGGCGGTGATCGACAGCGCGAAGGTGCGCGAGACCTTCGGCAGCATCTCGTTGCAGAAGGCGCGATCGCGCTCGAGGTTGGCCGGCGCTTCGGGCGCGGGCGGCGGCGGCGCGGGCTCGGCCGGGACGGTGGTGAAGGCGCGCAGCGTGGTCATCGGTTCACCTCCAAAAGCAAGGGTTCGATCGGCTTCAAGAACAAGTCGCACATGCCGCGGACCAGCGCCTGCAGCTCGGGGCGCGCGGCCACCGCCGGCACCGACAGCGCGCGGCCCTTGCGCCGATCCATCTCCTCGAGCGCGTAGCGGAGCGAGCCCGTCGCGCTGAGGAGCTCGATCGCCCGGTCGATCTCGGGCTTGGTGGTGACGGAGCGATCCTTGTCGAGCACCTCGCGCAGCCACGCGGCGTCGTCTTTCTTGGCGTGGCCGAGCGCGTGCACCACGAGGGCGCTGCGCTTGCCCTCGGCGATGTCGCTGCCGCGCACGTCGCGGCCCTTCTCGCCATAGAGATCGAGCGTGTCGTCCTGGATCTGGAACAGCACGCCCATGTGGCGCGCCGCCTCCGACAGCCCCGCGCACAGCTCGGCCGAGGCGTCGCACAGCATCGCCGCGCCGGCCATCGGCAGGGCGAAGAGGCCGCTCGTCTTGCCCTCGACCATCTCGTAGTAGTCCTCGAGCGTGACGGTGTTCTTGGCCTTGAGCGCGAACTCGCGCTCCTGGCCGTCGATGACGCGCAGGGTCTCGACCAAGAGCAGGTGCGAGGCTTGCTCGCGGCGCAGCGCCGGCGCGTCGAGCTCCTGGGTGAGCAGCACCGCGAAGTAGAACATCGCGTCGCCGAGGTTGATTGCCTGCGGGATGCCGTAACGGTTCCACACCGTCATGCGCCCGCGGCGGAACATGTCGCCATCCTGCAGGTCGTCGTGCACCAGCGTGGCGTTGTGGAGCATCTCGCAGGCGGCGCCGAACGGGATCATCCGCTTGGGATCGACGCCGAGCGCGTCGGCGACGAGCAGCGGGAGCAGCGCGCGCAGCCGCTTGCCGCCGGTCTCCATGTGGTAGGCGCACATCTCGACCAGCGTGGAGTGCTCGGGCGTGGTGCCGCGCGTGAGTCGCTCCAGCAGCGCGTTCATCTCCGGCCAGTGCTGATCGCGGAGCACGCGGAAGCGATCGAGCAGGCCCGGCGCCCGACCCTCCTCGGCGTACATCGGCGGGATGGTGCTGGCCTCGCGGCGGCGGCTGTCGATCTCGGCGAGCGCCTCCTTCGCCGCGGCGAGCGAGACGTTGCCGCGCGAGGCGATCATCTCGGCGACCTCGTCGATCGCCTCGCCGGTGGCGCCGGCCTCGACCGCGACGTTGCGGGCGTGGAGGCGCATGTGCCCGCGCTGGATGCCCTCGGCGACCATCGCCCGGAGCGCGCTGAGGTTCTGCGCCAGCCCGACCGCCGCGGCGATCGACGCGAGCTCGGCCGCGGCGTGGACGTGGGCCACGCGCCGCGCGACCTTCACCGTGGGGTGCACGCGCGCGACGCCGCCGACGGTGCCGACCGCGAGCGGCATCTCGAGCACGCCGACGAGGTGCTCGCCGTCCATGCGCCAGCGCGCGAGCGCGGTGTAGCGCCCGCCCTTGGCCGCGTAGGCGTGCGCGCCCGCCTCGACCGCGCGCCAGTCCTGGCCGAAGGCGAGCAGCACCGAGTCGACGCCGTTCATGATCCCCTTGTTGTGCGTCGCCGCGCGGTACGGGTCGCGCTCGGCGAACACCGACGCCTCGACGATGCCGCGGGCGAGCTCGGCCGGGCTGTCGCAGCCGCGGCCGGCGAGCGCCGACAGCGGCACGCGTCCCTTGGCGATCACCATGCGGCGATCGGTCAAGTTCGACAGGATCTTCAGGCCCGAGCGGCCGCCCGTGAGCTCGCACACACGCGGGGCGATGCGCTCGCACATCGAGTTGATCGCGTTCGCGCCCATCGCGTCGCGCACGTCGACGATCAGGTGGACGATCGTCATCGGCCCGCACGGGTCGTCGGCGAGCGGCGCGAAGTGATGCACCTCCACGTCGATGGCGCCGCCGCCAGCGGACACCAGCGTCGGGTGCCCCTCGTTGGCGCTGGCGATGAGCTCGCGCTTGTGATCGAGCACGGCGCGCTCGGCTCGTTGCGCGTCGGGCACGTCGAGCAGTTGGATCTGGCCGATCATGTGGGGCGCGCTCACCTCGGTGGTCACGCCGCCGCCGGCGCGGAGCAGCTTGGCCGCGAAGCTCGCGGCGGCCACCACGCTCGGCTCTTCGATCGCCATCGGCACCAGGCACTCGCGGCCGTCGACGCGCAGGTTCACGCACAGGCCGAGCGGCAGGCTCATGACGCCGAGCACGTTCTCGACCATGCGGTTGGCCTGCTCGTCGGACAGGCCGCCGTCGGCCGAGAGCACGTCGAGCTCGCGCTCGGACAGGCCGGTGAGCTCCGCCAGGCGCGCGCGGCGATCCTCGAGGGTGAGGCGGTGGAAGCCGCTGAGCTCGCTCGTCGCCGGCTCTTTTTTGCCGCCGTTGCCGTTGTCGCTTTGGGTCATGGTCATGGCTCGCTCCGTGGTGCCAGGGCGAAGGCCTGCCCTGGTGCTAGCAGCGGGCGGGCCGCTAGCTCGCGCAGGTTGCGCGCGCCGGTGCAAAAGCAGATCACCTTGAGCTCGTAGATCAACGTCTCGAGCGCGTGGACCGCGGCCTCCTCGCTCTCGTCGGCGGCCTCGAGCATCGGCTTGGCGAGCGCGGCGACGTCGGCGCCGAGGGCGATCGCCACCGCCACGTCCATGCCGGTGCGCACGCCGCCGGAGGCGACCACCAGGCGATCGCCGAAGGCGCGGCGGCAGATTGGAATCGACGCCGCGGTGGGGATGCCGAAGCCCGCGAGGCGCCGGCCGACCTCGGCCTGCGGGCTCGCCGCGGGCGCGCGGAAGCTCTCGACCTTGGCCCACGAGGTGCCGCCGGTTCCGGCCGTCTCCACGCCCGCGAGCGGCAGCGCCGCGAGCTTCTCCGCCGCGCGCGCCGAGATCCCCGCGCCCACCTCCTTGGCGAGCACCGGCAGGCCGATCTGCGGGATGGCCGCGGCCATCTTCGCCGCGAGCCCGGCGAAGCGCGTGTCGCCCTCGGGCTGGATCGCCTCCTGCAGGGCGTTGAGGTGGAAGTTGAGCGCGTCGGCGCCGACCGCGTCGAGCGCGCGGCGGATCTGCGCCGCGTCGACGCCGTAGTTGAGCTGCACCGCGCCGACGTTGCCGACGAGCAGCGGCAGATCGGGCGCCGCGTCGCGCACGGCGAAGCTCGGGGTGAGCTCGGGCCGGACGATCATCGCGCGCTGCGAGCCGAGCGCCATGGCCACGCCGACGCGCGCCGCGGCGCGGGCGAGCCGGTGGTTGATGAGCCCGGCGCGGTCGGTGCCGCCGGTCATCGCGCCGATGAACAGCGGCGCGCTCAGCTTCTTGCCGAGCACGGTCGTCGACAGGTCGACCGCTTCGAGATCGATCTCCGGCAGCGCGTCGTACTCGAAGGTGTAACCGCCGAGGCCGGTGGCCGGGCCGTCCGAGCCGACGTTGCGCTCGAGGCACAGGTCGAGGTGATGGTCCTTGCGGCGAACGACGTCGCCCGCCTCGCCCTTCGGCGAGTCCGCGGGGTGAGCCGCCGCCCTCGAGATCATCGCTTCGTCCTTTGCCATTCGGTCGGCCCGCTTGCGGTACACGTCATGCGTTGGGGTCGCATCCCGCAGCTGCCCGACCGGCCGGGAACCTACCCGAAATGCGCGCTTCTGTGAACCATGTTCATGAACATCGTTTCACCAGGTGCGAAACGCCGTTCACGCCTGTGGAGAGGCCCCTAGGGGCGGAAAGGAGCAACCTGTGATTTCGCGGTCCCATGGGGTTACGGCGCGGTACACGGCTGGTTACCGCGGGCTGCTTCGCGGCGGCGGACGCGGGGCGTCGGAAAGCTGCGACCAGGCGACCGCGGCTGCGCCGAGCAGGGCGGCCACCACCAGGGCGACCCACAGCGAGCGGCGGTTGGCCCGCGCCCGCGCTTCGCGCTCCTCGGCGAGCAGGGTCGCGGAGCCCCAGCTGTCGCTGCCGGAGTCGGGCAACGACGACGACTTCGCGCGCACCAGCGGGACCGGCGGCTGCGACTCCGGCCGCCGCGCCGGTTCCTTGGGCGCGCCCTTCGCGCCGAGCAGGATGGGCACGCTCGGGCTCGGCTGCAGCGGGATGGGCATGCTCGGCGGGCCGTCGCCCTCGGAGCTCGGGTCGTCGACCACCATCTGGATGATCTGCGTGCCGCCGGCCGGCGCGTTGGCGAGCCCGGGCGGCAGCACCGGAGCCTTGGCGGCGGCGCGCGCCGCGGCGAGGGCTTGGGCGGCGTCGTCCTCCATCAGCT
>JACXTT010010929.1_pt1 | contig 12185 bp, 12 predicted proteins | sample 9270951 | NCBI WGS metagenome assembly JACXTT01 (sample SAMN15532306, study PRJNA645909) | rock metagenome | isolation source: weathered quartz diorite | place: Puerto Rico | collected 2017-06-21 | reverse complement strand
TCCAGGATCCACAGGGCTTTGCGCCCGCACCCGGATGCCCGGAGCCAGTCACGGAGGCAGCGCGCTACCTGTGGGAAGCGGCGCTGCAGGTAGCCAAGGCTTCGGCCGAGGCCGCGCTGATGCAGCGTGAGGCGGCGCTGGCCGAGGCCCGGGCGGCACTGGAGCAGGAGCGCGAGGCGCTGGCGCAGGAACGCCAGGTCATGCAGGCCCGACTGGAAGGGGCCGAGACGGCCATGGCGGAACTGACACGGGCCCGAGACGACGCCACGGAGCGCGCCGTGCGTGCTGAAACAGCGGCCGCCGCCTTGCAGCAACAGGCGCAGACCATGCGCGCAGAGTCGGCCGCGGCGCTGTCGGCGCACAACGCCATGCAGCAGGATTTCGCCGCGCAGCGGGCGGCGTGGGACCAGGAGCGGGAAACCGTGACCCAGCGCGCCGCCGCCAATGAGCGCCGCATGGCGCTGGAGCTGGACGCCGCGCGCATGGCCGCCAGGGAAGCCCAGAAGCTGCTGGAAGCCGAGCGCAAGGCGGCCGTTGAGCGGCTGACGCGTGCCGCCGAGGCCGCGTCGCGCCAGGGCAGCGAGATGACCCGCCTTGGCCAGGCGCTCGCCGTGCTGGAAGAACGGGTGCGGCAGCGGGAAAGCCTGCTGGCCGAGTATCGCGACCAGGCGGGTGCCGCAACCACGGCCGCCGCCGGCCCCGCCAGTCCGGCCGGCCGCCGCACAAAGCCGGCCCGCGCTGCGCTGGCCGCCGGCAAGGGCAGCCGGCGGCGCACGCGAGGCTTATAGCGCACCTGGCACAGGGCACCCCGGGGATGCATGGCGGGTGCCCAGGTGGCTTTTGTCAATTGAGCTATACTGAATGCTCATTTGATGAGGTCTGCCATGCCGCTCACAATCACTCCCGAAGGCCGCTATCCGCTGGCTCATGAACGCCCGGCTCCGCCCGAGCTGAGCGTCAACAACTACGTCGCCGTCTATGAGGCCAGCCTGTCGACGCAAGGCGCCATGTCGGTCATCCGCGCGATTCGTGAAGGTGTGCCGGCTTCAGACCTGACCCGCCTGGCCGAATCCATGGGCACGACCAAGGAGCAGCTGATCAAGACACTGGACTTGCCGCGCGCCACCGTGGACCGCAAGGCACGGGCGCACCAGAACCTGTCGAGCGAGCAGAGCGAGCGCGTGCTGGGCATGGCGCGGCTGGTCGGGCAGGTCCAGGCGCTGGTGGAAAGCTCGGGCGATCCGCGCGGCTTCAGCGCGGCACAGTGGGTGGCGCAGTGGCTGGAGCAGCCGTCGCCTGCGCTGGGCGGGCGCCGCCCCGCTGAGCTGATGGATACCCTCGCCGGCCAGCGCATCGTTTCCGACCTGGTGGCCAGGATGCAGAGCGGGGCTTACGCGTGAGGCCAGCCTGGCGGATCGCGACCGACACCCCGGACTACACCGCGGACGATGCCAGCGGCGCCGGCGCCAAGGCTACCGGCGGGCGCTGGAACCGGCAAGGCACGCCCTTGATCTATGCGGCGTCCAGTATCGCGCTGGCTTGCCTGGAAACGCTGGTCCACCTGGGCGCGGGCGGGCTGCCGCTGAACCGCTACCTGGTCCGGATCGACATCCCTGACGAGCTATGGGCGGCGGCGCAGAGACTGAGCGCGGACACTGCCCCGGTTGGTTGGGATGCCATTCCCGCCGGCAAGACCAGCCTCGACACCGGCCAAGCCTGGGCCACGGCTGGCACCAGCGCCTTGCTGCTGGTGCCTTCCATCGTCATTCCCGAAGAGCACAACGTGCTGGTCAACCCGGCACACCCCGACGCCGCGCGGCTGGCCTACGTCAAGGTGCGCCGCTGGCAGTACGATGCGCGCCTGGTCTGAGGCTCAGGCCGTGGCGCCTGCGCCCAGCATCTGCTTCTGGATCTTGCCGCTGGTGGTCTTGGGCAATGCGTCCAGGAAGTGATAGCGGCGCGGGCGCTTGTAGGCTGCCAGCCGGTCGCCCTGCAGCAGGAAGGCGTCGAGCTGTGCCGCGCTGATCGGTGCGTCGCCGCGCGTCACCACATAGGCGCCGACCACCTGGCCCCAGGTAGGATCGGGTTCGCCCAGCACGGCTACTTCCAGCACGGCCGGATGCTCGATCAGTGCGTCTTCCACCTCGCGCGGATAGACGTTCTCCGCGCCGGAATTGATCATGTAGTCGATGCGGTCGCGGATCCACAGGTAGCCGTCCGCATCCAGGCTGCCGAGGTCGCCGGTGTGGTACCAGCCGTGCGCCAGCGCGCGCACATTGGCATCCGGGCGGTTCAGGTAGCCCTGCATCATGCAGGGGCCACGCACCAGCACTTCGCCGACTTCGCCCGGCGCGCACGGCTGCAAGGGGTCGGTCGGCTCGCCGTCGTCGCGCAGCCTGGCCACCACCAGTTCATGGCCGAGCGCGGGCAGGCCTGCCGAGCCAGCGTGGCTCAGCTGCTCATGCGGGTAAAGCACCGACATGCACGGGCCCATTTCCGTGGTGCCGTACACCTGCACCAGCCCGGCGCCGACCTTGCGGTCCCACTCGCGGATCAGGTGCGGTGCCATCGACGCGCCGCCGTATTCCACCAGCCGCAGTGAAGACACGTTGCGTGTTTCGGCGTCCGGATGGTTCAGCAGCATGCCCACCATGGTCGGCGCGGCAAAGAAATGCGTGACGCGTTCGCTTTCCACCAGTTGCCAGGCCTCGCCCGCGTCGAAGCGGCGCTGCAGCACCTGCGTCGCGCCGACCTGCAGGCGGGGCAGGAAGCTGGTATGCAGCTCGGCTGTATGGTTCAGCGGCGCGACCGACAGGCCCACGTCCTCGCGCGACAGCGTCATGGCCTGGTGCATCATCGCGTTGTGCTGCAGCTTGCTGCGATGGGTGTGCACCACGCCCTTGGGGCGGCCGGTGGTGCCGCTGGTGTACATCAGGATGCAAGGGTCGTCTTCAAGGACCGTCACCGCGGGCGGCGTGGCCGGCCGGCCCGCAGCCAGCGTGTCGAGCCGATGTGTGGCAAAGGCGGGCGCGGCATCGGGGTCGGCATAGATGCGCAGCGCGGTGCCGGGGGCCAGTTCGGCCGCCTTCTCCACCACGCCCGCGCCTTCATGCTCGAACAGCACTGCCTTGGCGCCGCCATCGTTCAGGATGTAGGCCAGTTCCTGCGCAGCCAGGCGGTAGTTGACCGGGTTGTAGATCGCGCCGATTCGCGCCGTTGCCAGCAGCGTGAAGACGAAGGCCGGGGTGTTGTAGAGGAAGGCCGCGACCACGTCGCCCTTGCCGATTCCCAGCGACTGCAGCGCGTGCGCGTGGCGGTTGACCTCGGCATCGAGCTCCGCATACGTCCACGCGCGTCGACCGGCACCGATGCCGCTGACCAGCGAGGTCTTGCGCGGCAGGTAGCGCGCGGGCCAGGAGAGGGTGTCGCCAAGGGTGATGCCGCGGGTCAAGGCTGTGCTCCGGTCGTGGTCCGCCGCCGGCTTGCCGGCAGGCGGTTGTTGTCTTGTAAGCCGGACAATATAGAGCGGCGGGTGGGGCACATGGAAATAACGTTTTGCTCTTTCCTTATGCCGGAGCGGCCGTCACCCGATAACGCCTTGCGGGATACTGTATATTCATACAGTTATCGCCGCGCCCCGTTCCTGTGTCCGCCGTCCCGCCCATTCCAGCCCCGCCTGCCACGCGAGCCGCTCCGGCCTACGTGGTGGCCGTGCGTGCGCTGTGCGAGTTCACCGCCAAGGCGGGTGACCTGGACCTGCGCTTCGTGCCGACGCCATCGGCGCAGGAGGGCGTGGCCGGGCATGCCGTAGTGACCAGCCGGCGCGGGGAGGGCTACCAGGCCGAGGTGGCGCTTGCCGCCGATTTCGGCCCCCTGCATGTGCGCGGCCGCGCCGATGGCTACGATCCCGCTGCCAACCGCCTGGAAGAAATCAAGACCGTGCGCGGCGATGCCGCCGTGCCGGACAACCACCGCCACCTGCACTGGGCGCAGGCCAAGGTCTACGGCTGCCTGTTATGCCGCAAGCTGGGGCTGCCCGGGCTGGAGCTCGCGGTAGTCTATTTCGACATCATCAGCCAGCGCGAGCACCCGGTCGCGGAGCACTTCACCGCGCAGGCGCTTGAAGCCTTCTTCGTACAGACCTGCGAGCAGTTCCTGCACTGGGCGCAGGCGGAACTGGCCCACCGGAAGGCGCGCGATGGCGCGCTGGCGCAGCTGGCCTTTGCGCACCAGGGCTTCCGTCCGGGCCAGCGCGAACTGGCGCAGGCGGTCTACAACGCCAACCGCGCGGGCCGCCACCTGCTGGCGCAGGCGCCTACCGGCATCGGCAAGTCGGTTGGCACGTTATTCCCGGTGCTCAAGGCCATGCCGGGGCAGGGCATCGACAAGGTGTACTTCCTGTCGGCCCGCTCCACCGGGCGCGGGGTGGCGCTGCACGCCGCCAATGCGCTGCGCGGCCACGGCGCGCAGCCGCTGCATGTGCTGGAGCTGGTGGCCCGCGACAAGGCTTGCGAGCATCCGGAGCTGGCCTGCCATGGCGAGTCCTGCCCGCTGGCGCGCGGCTTCTATGACCGCCTGCCGGCAGCACGCGAAGCCGCGCGTGGCGTGCCGGTGCGCGACCGCGCCGCGGTACGCACGCTGGCGCTGGCACACGGGGTCTGCCCTTACTACCTGTCGCAGGAGCTGGTGCGCTGGAGCGACGTGGTGGTGGCCGACTACAACTACTACTTCGACCGCAGCGCGTTGCTGTATGCCCTGACCGCGGCCAATGGCTGGCGCGCCAGCGTGCTGGTGGACGAGGCCCACAACCTGGTCGAGCGCGGCCGCGCCATGTACACCGCGGAACTCGACCCCCAATCGCTGCGCGAGGTGCGCCGCAGCGCGCCGGCCATCGTGCGCAAGCCATTGACGCGGCTGGCCCGGCAATGGAGCGCGCTGGCGCGCCAGAGTGACGGCGCCTATGAAGTCCTGCCCGAAGTGCCCGCCGCCTTCCGCCGTGCGCTGGACGAATGCTGCGCGGCGGCACTGACGCATATGACCGAACATCCAGGCGCGCACGATCCGGCGCTGCAGCGCTTCTATTTCGATGCGCTGCATTTTGGCCGCCTCGCCGAGCAGCTCGACGCGCATTCGCTGTTCGATATCCAGCGCGTGCCGCGCAGCGGCCGCGGCCACCATGCGCGGCTGTGCCTGCGCAATGTCATCCCGGCTCCGTTCCTGCGTCAGCGCTTTGCCGCCGCGCATTCGGTCACGCTGTTCTCCGCGACCCTCGATCCTGCCGCCTATTACCTCGATACGCTGGGTTTGCCGGCCGATTGCGCGCGGGTGCAAGTGCCATCGCCGTTCCGCGCCGAGCAACTGTCAGTGCGGATTGCGGCGCGCATCTCCACCCGCTATGCGCGGCGCGAACAATCGCTGCCGGCGATCGTCGCGCTGATGGCCGGCCAGTTCCGCGCGCGGCGCGGCAACTACCTGGCGTTCTTCAGCAGCCATGAATACCTGCAGCAAGCCGTGGCCCGCTTTGCCCAGTCTCACCCCGATATTCCGCATTGGGTGCAGTCGCGCGGCATGGACGAAGCCGCGCAGGCGGCGTTCCTGGATACGTTTGCGGAAGGCGGCGAGGGCATCGGCTTTGCGGTGCTGGGCGGCGCCTTTGCCGAAGGCGTGGACCTGCCCGGCGAGCGCCTGATCGGCGCCTTCGTTGCCACCCTGGGACTGCCACAGTTCAACGCGGTCAACGAGCAGTTCCGCGCGCGCATGCAGCAGGCGTTCGGGCAGGGCTATGCCTATGCCTACCTGTATCCCGGGTTGCGCAAGGTGGTGCAGGCGGCGGGCCGGGTCATCCGCACGCAGCAGGACCAGGGCGTGGTCTACCTGATCGACGACCGCTTTGCCGCGGCCGAGGTGCGCGAACTGCTGCCGGCATGGTGGGAAATCGCCACGGCGGCGTAGAAATTACACAGCCGGGCCGGTCTGGGGCATCCTCTTTGCGCGGTGCCTGCCCGGAGTTGCCGCTGGAACGAATCTGGCAGGCATGCGGATGCCATCAGCCGGCTGTCGCCAAAGGACCAGATCCATGCCCATGACCCAACAATACGCGGCCACCGAGCCGACCCGCACGGAAGTGGATGCGCTGCCGGGCGCCACCGTGCTGGAATTCGGCGCCCCGTGGTGCGGCTACTGCCAGCGCGCCCAGCCGGCGCTGGCGGAGGCCTTTGCCGTGCATCCGGCGTTGCGCCACCTCAAGATCGAGGACGGCAGCGGGCGCCGGCTTGGCCGGTCGTTTCACATCAAGCTGTGGCCGACGCTGGTGTTCCTGCGCGACGGGCAGGAAGTGGCGCGGCTGGTGCGCCCGACCGAGTCCGACCCGATCCGCGAGGCCATGCGCCGCATTGCGTAGCCCGGCCGCGCTGCCTTATTTAGCGAACACCTGGCTCAGGTCGCCAAATGCCTTGAACTCCAGCGCATTGCCCGACGGGTCCAGGAAGAACATGGTGGCCTGCTCGCCAACCTGGCCCTTGAAGCGCACATGCGGCTCGATCACGAACTGCGTGCCCGCCGCGCGCAGCCGCTCGGCCAAGGCCTCCCATTCGCCCATTGGCAAGATTGCGCCGAAGTGCCGCACCGGCACGTCATCGCCATCGACGGCGCTGGTGGCGTGGTGCCCGCATTCCTCTGGCGACAGGTGCGCCACCACCTGATGGCCATAGAAATTGAAGTCCACCCAGGCCTCGGAACTGCGCCCTTCGGGGCAGCCAAGCAAGTCGCCATAGAAGCGCCTTGCCTCGGCCAGGTCGCGCACGGGGAAAGCCAGGTGGAACAGGGGAATGGAGGAAGTCGCGCTCATGCGGGGGGCCTTTGTCGGGGGTCGGAATGCGGGCAGGCGCTGGCCTGCGCGTTGATTGTAGCCAGCACAAGCCGTAATATGAAGCGAATCATTTTTGCTCTGAGCATCAGACTTTTCGATAGATGATCCGCTACTTCCAGACCTTCCTGGTGGCTGCCGAGACCGGCTCGTTTTCCGCCGCCGCGGCGCGGCTGGCGCTGACGCAGTCGGCCGTCAGCACGCAGATCCGGCGGCTGGAAGAGGACCTGGACTGCGTACTCTTCGATCGTACCGGCAAGTCGGTCGCGCTCAGCGAAGCCGGGCGCCGGCTGGTGCCGGAGGCGCGGCGCTTTGTCGAGCTCTATGCCGCGATGAAGGACCGCGCCGGCCCGCACGCCGACGCCGCGCCGGTGGAGCTGGGTGCAGTGTCCACGGTTCAGGCCACCTTGCTGGCCGATGCGATGCGGCATTTCCGGGGGCGCTTTCCGGACTCGCACGTCAACGTGGTGCCGGGCATGTCCACCCAGCTGCTCACGCAGGTGGATGCGCGCGAGCTGGACATTGCCGTGCTGATCCGGCCGCGGCTGGGCTTTCCGCCGGATCTCAAGTGGGTGCCGCTGGTGCGCGAGGGCTTTGTCGGCATTGGTCCCGCCGGTGCGCCTGCAGACCTGCGCGCGCTGCTGGAGACGCTTCCGTTCATCCGCTACAACCGCCACAGCACCGGCGGGCAGCTGGTGGACGGCTACCTGAAGCGGCAGCGGCTATGGGTCAGGGAAGGGATGGAGCTGGATGAGCCGGCCGTGATCCTGCAGATGGTGGCAGCCGGCCTGGGTTGCGCCATTATCCCGTCCGAACTGGTGCCATTGGAGCAGTCCGCGGGCGTGGTGCAGGCGCCATTGCCGGGCGGGCCGCTCTATCGCGACGTAGGCGTGCTGGTGCGCGAATCGGCACTGCGCCGCGAGCCGGTGGCGGCGCTGATCGATGCCTTTGTGGCCGCCAGCGCGCGCTGGCAGCCTGTTGTGGCTTAAGAACCCATTTCATAATGAAGAAGGGGACGCGTTCAAGCCAGGCGCGGAGCAGGCTAGGCGCGGGCCGCCGGCCTTGGTCATTCCAAGGTCAAGGCCCGTAACGACGCATGCGCCGCGCCTGGCTTGAACCCGAAGGGAAGGCTGCTGCCGGGCCGCATGGCGTTGTTGCGGCCTCCTTGCGTGGAATAACCACGCCGCGTCGGCCACGCCTAGCCCTGCGGCCCGGCAGCAGCCTTCGCGCCCCTTCTTCATTATGAAATGGGTTCTAAGGCCGGATGACTCAGCGGCTGCCGGGCAGGACCAACGTGACCAGCACCGAGGCATCGGAGATGGCGGTGACGTCGTAGCGCACGCTCGGCCCCAGGTAGAGCAGGTCGCCCTGATGCAGCTGGCGCTCGGCGCCGTCCACCCGCACGCGCACCTCGCCCTCCAGGCATTGCACGGTCATCGGGCCATCCACTGCATGGGGCGGCATATGCTTGCCCGCCTTCAGCACCAGCCGCATCACTTCCAGCGGGCCTTCCTTGAACAGGGCCTGGGTCGCGGTCTGGTCCAGCCGTGTGCCCAGTGGCAGCACGCTGGCGATCTGTCCGGATGCAAGATGGGGAAGGGACATGCGCGGCTCCTCGCTCTTCTGGTGGGGTGGCTTGTCAGGCACGGCCGGCGCCTGGCGGCGGCACGCCTTCTCAATCTAGCACCGGAGCGCGCACCTCAGTAGTACTCAGCGTGATGTAACCGGCGAAGGCGCCGACGCGGCAACGTCCGCTTGTGCGCAAGGCGTGGCATTGCGCGCTTGGGCGGTGCGCTCGGCTGCGGTCCTGGCAGCGGCGCGGCCGCGCTCGATCACAGCCCAGTCAGGACCGGCGGCAGCGGGAAAAGACGCGGCCAGGGCGCCAAGGCCGAGCAGCGCGAACAGGATGGTTTTCATGAGGGAGGTCTTCAGGAGGAACGGAAGAAGAGACGGGGCCTTGCGCCCCGTCGACACGCCACGGCGGCTGCCGTGGCGCGAGCAGGCGCTGGTCAGGCGGCAGCCGAAACGCGCGAGCCGCTATGGGCCGGCGGTGCCGACACGCCGCTGCGGTCCATGCCCGCCACTTCCATGCCGGCGGCAGCGCGGTTGGCGCCGTCGGTGAACGGGTCGCGCCGGTCGTTGACGCGGGCGCCATCGGTGAAGGGGTCACGCTTGCCATGGATGTGCGCACCTTCGGTGAACGGGTCGCGCTTGCCGTTGTGCAGGTTGTAGCCGTAGCGGTCGGCGGCAACGCCGCGGTCGTTCAGGCCTTGCGCCATGGCAGGGCTGGCCAGTGCGGCGGCACCGAGTGCTGCGATCGAGAGGGTCGTGGCAAGGAGGGCTTTGAGGGCGTTTTTATGCATGTCTGCTGTTTTTGGGTGGATGGACGGCATGGCCCGCGAGGGGCCGCGCGGGGATGGCGGATCTGCCTCCCGCGCCGTCCGGGTTCGCCTTTTGGGCGGTGCCGTCGCGTGGAAAGCGTGCGGCACAGGACGAAGTTTAGTCAGGTCGATGTATTCCTGTGATGATTTAAACGTCGAGAGATCAGTCGTTTTTTTCATCACCAGTCGCATGGGCGGCAGCCACCTTGCGGCCGGCCCGCCAGCCCCCGCCGAGCGCGAGGAACAGGTCGACCTGGCGCGCGGCGACATGGCCTTCGGACGCAGCCAGTGCGGCCTCTGCATCGGCCAGCGTGCGCTCGGCGTCCAGGTGCGCCAGGTACGGGATACGCCCCGCCTGCTGCAGGCGGCGCTGCAGCCGCGCCGCTTCCGCGGCCTGTTCGCGCGCCGCGTGCAGGGCTTCGTGCCGTTCCAGTTCACGCCTGTAGGCCGACAACGCCGCTTCGGTCTCCTGCAATGCGCGCAGCACCGTGCCGTCAAAGCGCGCCAGGGCGGCGTCGGCCGCGGCTTCATGTCCGTGGATGCGATGGCGCACGCCGTTGGTCGGCAGCGACCAGCTCAGCAGCGGCCCCACGCTCCAGCGCGCCGTCGGGCCGCTGCCAAGGTGGCTCAGCACGCCGGTCAGCCCGGCGCTGGCGCCGATGCGGATCGATGGATACAGGTCTGCCGTGGCCACGCCGATGCGAGCGGTGGCCGCGGCCAGTTCGCGTTCCGCCTGCCGGATATCGGGCCGGCGCCTGAGCAGCGCGGCGCCGTCACCCACGGGCAGCGGCACTCGCAGCTTGGGTTCCGCATGGCAGTCCACCTCGGCCTCTGGCAGTGCCGCAGGCGGTTTACCCAGCAGCAGCGCCAGCCGGTGGCGTGCGGCGCTACGCGCGGCTTCCAGCGTTGGCAAGGCAGCGCGCAGCGCTTCGGTGCGGGCGCGCTCGCGCGCTACGTCGGTGGGCTCGCCGCGGCCGGCTGCGACCAGGCGGCCGGTGGCGTCCAGCGTGCGTTGCTGTACCGCGAGCTGCTGGGTGGCGGCGGCCAGTTCATGCGTGGCGGCGCAGCCCTGCACGTAGGCGCGCACGGTCTGCGCTGCCACAGTGACGCGCACCATGTCGAGCGTGGCCTCGCTGGCTTCAGCACCGGCCAGCGCGGCTTCGTCGGCGCGGGCCAGCTTGCCGAAGAAGTCGATCAGGTAGGACACGCCGAAACCGAAGTCGCCCAGGTTGAATACCGGTGGCTTGGTGCTCTGCAGGAAGCTCTCGCCTGACAGCTGCGCGCGCGATACGCTGGCGCTGGCGCCGCCCTGGGGCAGGTTCTCGGACTCCACCTCGTGCAGCAGCGCCACCGCGCGGCGCAGGTTGGCGCTGGCGGCGCGGATGTCGGTGTTGGCGGCCAGCGCCTGTTCGACCAGGCGGTCGAGCCGCGCGTCGTCATAGAGCCGCCACCAGTCGTCGGGCACGGGCGCGATGGCCACGCCGTGCGCTTCGGCGCCCTGCAGCGGGCCGTTGGCCGCGGGCGCGCGCACCGCCGCATGATCGGGCCCGCGATAGTCCGGGCCCACGGTGGTGCAGGCGCACAGGCAGGCCGCGGCGCACGCCAGCCAGGGATGGCGCGGCCTCACGACCGGGGCCCCGCGCGGCGGCCGGCGTCATCGTCGCGCCTGGCTTCGCGAACGGCCACAGTCGCGGTGCGTCCGGAAACCAGGCGCACCTCCGCGGGCACGTCCTCCAGCACGATGCGCACCGGCACGCGCTGTGCCAGCCGCACCCAGTTGAAGGTCGGGTTGACGTTGGGCAGCAGGTTCGAGCCCGCGCTGCGGTCGCGGTCCTCGATGCCGGCGGCGATGCTCTGCACGTGCCCGCGCAGGTGCCGGGGCTCGCCCATGATATGCACGTCGACCGGGCTGCCGATGCGGATCCGGTGCAGCTTGGTTTCCTCGAAATAGCCTTCCACGTGGAAGGAACCGGCGTCGACCATCGACAGCACCGGACGGCCGGTCGAGACATAGTCGCCCAGGCGCGGCAGCCGGTCGTTCAGGTAGCCTGCCACCGGGCTGCGCACGCTGGTGCGCTCCAGGTTCAGCCGGGCCAGCCGCAGCGCGGCTTCGGCCTGCGCCAGCGCGGCTTCGCCTTGCTCTACGCGGGCACGCCCCTGTTCCGCGACTTCGGCGGCAACCAGGCCGTCGAGATTGCGGTTGCGCGCGGCTTCGCGCCGCGCCTGCGCCAGCGCGGCGCGCTGCGTCGCTACCGTGGCCAGTGCCTGCTGCAGGGCCAGCGCGTAGCGGTCGCGATCGATCTCGAACAGGACTTCGCCTTGCTGCACATGCTGGTTGTCGCGCGCCAGCACGCGCGTGACCAGCCCTGACACATCGGGCGCTACCTGGATGATGTCGGCACGCACATGGCCGTCGCGGGTCCACGGCGCGGCCGTGTAGTAGTCCCACAGGTGGCGCAGCACCAGCAGGGCGGCGATGGCGGCCAGCAGCGTGGGCAGCAAGGGAAGCAGGGGGCGGAGTCGGAAGGTCATGAAGGCAGTCCCGGCACCGCGACAAAGACTGCGGCCACGGCGCCAAGGACGATCACATAGAGGGAAAGATTGAACAGCGAGCGGTGCCAGATATGCCGGTAGCAGCCCAGCGCGGCCAGCACCATGCGGACTGCGGTAGTGACGGCGAAGGCCAGCACCATCAGCACCAGCACGCCTGGCACGAAGACGCCATAGAGGTCGATTTCACTGAGCATTCGGCGGCAGCGGAAAGTTAGGGAGATCAGCGGGACAGGGCAGCCGCCGGGCCAGGCAGCAGCGTGACCTGCAGCACCACCAGCGCGCCGAGCGTGCCGCGGTGGTCAGAGCGGTCACCTGCGGGCAGCGCGGCCACGCAGGCGACGGCATCGGCCACCCAGCCGGCCAGCCCCGCCGGCGCTGGCACGGCA